>ERZ1048872.1305-NODE-1305-length-21218-cov-15.694372_pt1 | contig 21218 bp, 13 predicted proteins | sample MGYA00383100_ERZ1048872 | MGnify/ENA primary metagenome ERZ1048872 (study PRJEB29581, sample SAMEA5548370) | metagenome | biome: marine; feature: coastal; material: water | depth 50 m | study: Short-term variability in the microbial, nano- and picoplankton...
ATAATTCAGGAATTTGATTTGATGAGATTGATTTAAAATAACCATATTCTGATATAGGGTTTGGATATAGTTGGGGTTCACCATAATATGGTTCTCCACCGTTGCTCAGTATATTCTCAACTGCACCATCCTTGCTTACTTTAATGAGTAAAATATCCGTACCTCCATTTCCGAAACTATTGGTGTTACCTAAAATTAATGCTCCACCATCAGGTGTAGGTATCACTTCTTTACCAATATCCAAGAAACTTCCTCCAAGAGATAGATTCCAGATTTCATCTCCATTATTATTGGTTTTAACAAGGTAAATATCAGCGGAACCATCCTTTCCATATGATTTACTGCTTCCTAGAACATAAATGTTCCCTTCTGTATTCATGCAAATTGAATTTGCATATTCATATTCCTCTCCCCCAAAAGTATTTGACCATAAAATGTTGCCTTGAGAATCAGTTTTGCTTAAATACATATCGAAACTTCCATTCCCTTGACTTTGAGTAGATCCACCTATGAAGATTTCATCTCCAATGCTGAATACCGAATTACCAAAATCATGTGAATCACCACCATAAACATGTCTCCAGATTTCATCACCATTATTATCAACAGAAATCAGCAGAATGTCCGCATCATGCACGTTGTAATACGTCGCGGAAGCTACATCATGGTAGAAGCCTGCTTTTGAGCCAACTAAAAGGATAGTATTATCATCTCTGATTTCTAACTCAAAGCCGTAGTCATCATATTGTGAGCCATAATTATTTCTCCATAATTCATTTCCCTCTTGGTCAATCTTTACCAGTAATAAATCACCTGCTGGATCAATTCCTCTTGTATAACCCAGTAATAATAAATCACCTTGATTTGTCAATTTAATGTCGAAACCAAAGTCTTGTGCATCTGTACCATAATATTTATGCCATAGAAGGTTACCAGATAAATCAGTTTTAATAATAAACATATCCAAAAGAATATGCCCCCAATCCCAAGCGTCTCCCATAATAATATAGCCGTCATTAACTTCTACCACTGAACGGCAAACATCATGATGAGGCCATCCATAAGCATTCATCCATTCAATATTAGCATTATGGTCAATCTTAATTGCTAGCATATCACTGCTTCCATATCCGAAGCTTTTTGTGCTTCCTCCAATTAGAAATCCACCATCATCACATGCAATAATATTAAATCCATTTTCGTTTTTTTGCCCTCCAAAACTTATACCTGGGTTTCCCTGAGAATATAGGGAACCGCATAAAACAAAAAAGACCAGACTTATTATATTTTCTTTTTTAAATAGCAACTGCTACAGTTTATTGATTTGAAAACTTTATTTTTGCAAACTGCGACAATAATTTACCGCATATGCACAAAAATAAATCATTATTTGTTTTCATCAGTTATTTATTGATAAATAGCTTAATTATCTCTTGTGTTCCACCTGATGATATAGGAGTTGATCAGATATTGACATGCGACTGTGAGAATATTAATGAAAAAGGTAATAGGTTTGTAGGTAAAGGTGGAGAGAATAAATTATTTGATGGTGCTCATAATCGTTCATCAGTAGAGTTTAGGTCTGCCAAATATTCAGTTCTCACCGATTCAAAAAAACGTTTTGCCCTTGGACATTCAATTAAAAATGTTAATTCCGATTGGTATTTTAGGGTTAGTGTATGGCGCAAGTCAAAGGCACATAAGGGATTTTTGGTTGCAGCTGCAGAAAATAATGAAGGACTCTATGTTGCATCAGATAAAGTTAGTGAAATAGGTATTAACGGTTGGGAGAAGGTTGAGATTGATGTGTTTACACCTTTGTCATTTAATCGTAGTCAACTCAAAATTTACGTCTGGAATAATACCAATGACACTATCTACTTTGATGATCTAAAAATAGAACGACTAAAATCAAAAACATATCCAGATTACAATTTACAACCATTGTCCATTTTTATGGATACTTCGGATTATATAAAAATACAACTTAAACGGCAGCAGGCGTTTAATAATGGAATTCTACAGTCATCAGATGATGATTGGGTAAAGGGAATTGTTAGTAGTGATGTTCAGTTAATGAAATCTAAATTACGCCTTAAAGGCGATTGGCTTGATCACCTTAATGGTAAAAAGTGGTCGTTTCGTATTAAACTCAAAAAGAGTTTTGCATGGAATGGTATGAGAACCTACTCCATACAAACACCCTCCGCTCGTGGGTACTTATATGAATGGGTAGCACATGAACTCTTCAAAGAAAATGGACTACTAACAACTCGGTATGGTTTCATACCAGTATTCCTTAATGGTAGATCAAAAGGATTGTATGCCTGGGAAGAACATTTTCAAAAACAATTGCTTGAATCTTCAAAAAGAAGAGAAGGTCCCATAGTAAAGTTTAGTGAAGAAGCTTTTTGGCAGGAGACCAAAATAAATTCAAAGGTCGAAATTAAACAAAGCTTGTCTCCATATGAAGCATCAGTAATAAAACCATTTGGAGTAAATAAAACATTAGGCTCTCCTTCTTTGAAAAATCAGTTTTTGAATGCTCAAAAATTAATGAGTCAATATAAAAATCACACCCGGAAAGTTGATGAAATATTTGACATTAAAAAGCTAGCTAACTATTTCGCACTTATTGATTTAACACATGGTAATCATAGTAGAGCTTGGCATAATCAACGCATGTATTTTAATCCAGTACTATGTAAACTAGAGCCCATTGCATTCGACTGTTTTGGAGAGAAGCATATTACGTATTATGGTATTAATACAAACTATCTTTATAGAATACTTAATACAAGAAAACTTAATGAAAATGAATATGATTTAAATACATTCATTTTTAAAGATAGTGTTTTTGTTAGCCACTACCTTGCTTACTTAGAGGCATATAGCTCAAAAGAATATATTAAAGGGTTTATGGACTCAAGGGCAACAGAAATTATGTATTACGATTCATTACTTAAACTGGAATTTCCTTATTTCTCATATGATAATGATTGGCTTTTGAAGAGTGCTAAAGACATTAGAAATTATTTACCAGATTTTAGAGCATTTTTGGAGAAGTATCGTAAAGACGACAACTTCTCTTTAATTGTAGAAGAGAAGAAATTTGACGAAGTACAAGTTATTGAGGATACCCCTGAGTTTTTTGTTAATTCATATGTAAAAGAAAATACAGGAGACAGTTTGCTTATAGAGGTTTATAATTATTATCCAAATGAAATTATTATAATAGGAACATCAAGTAAGAATAAGTATGTCGAGTTTTTTGAGCACCCTGAACCTAAAATACAATCATATAAAGGAAAGGAAAATCCTTATTACTTTTCAACTGATACAGCAGCGAAATACTTATTTTTTATGAGTAAGGGTAGCGGAGAACGCTTTAAAACAGAAATTCTTGGATGGCCGTTCCCAAATGGAAATACACCTTTGCAAGACTTGATGGAACTTGTTAAACTAGAGGATAATAAAATAATAGATACCATAATTGGTGACAAAATTCACATTAAAAGTGGTGATATTATTGTTGATAACCCCATTGTTATACCATCCGGTTATACTGTTTGTTTTGAACCAGGAACATCAATTGATTTTAGAAATAAATCAATGTTTTTATCCTTCTCTTCAGTGCAGATGGTTGGTTCCTTAAGTGCACCCATAAAAATTACCTCCTCAGATTTTTCAGCCAATGGATTTACTGTCATTCAAGGTCAATCTAGGTCCAATCTAGAAAATGTAATTTTTGAAAACTTAAATACCCTTGATTATAAAGGTTGGACAATCACTGGTGCAGTAAATTTTTATGAAAATGATGTCGATATAAATAATGCTACATTTTATAGAAATCAATGTGAGGATGCTTTGAACATTATCAGATCAGACTTTATTGTACAAAACAGTAAATTTGAAAATATATATTCAGATGCATTTGATTCAGATTTTTGTACCGGTATTGTAAGAAATACTACATTTAATCATATAGGTAATGATGCAATTGACTTTTCTGGTTCGCAGATAAGTATTTTTGATACTGATATTATCAACGCCAATGATAAAGGTATAAGTGGTGGAGAAGATAGTCAACTAAAATTATATAACATTAATATTTCTGAATCTAATATTGGGATTGCTTCTAAAGATAAATCCCAACTTGAAGTAAAGGGTGTAGTAATTACCAACTGTAATTATGGATTAGTTTTATTGCAAAAGAAACCAGAATATGGTCCAGCATTTATGAAGTTAACGGATTGTGAAATCATAAGCCCTAAAACTAAATTTCTAATTGAAAAAGGATCAGAGATTATCTTTAATGGAATAATTATGAAGGGTGATACTGAGAATGTTGCAGAGATGTTCTACTAACCATGGAAGAAAAAGTGTATAAAGGCTTTAAAAATATATTAGTATTAATAATTCCGTTCGTTATGGTGGGGTGTTTTTCATCATGTGTTGATGGAAGAAAGATGCCCGATAAATATGAAATATTTTGTGGTGCAGAACAGATTACAGTTGATGGTAAAAAACTAATAGCAGACAATGATAGTTCCTTTTTAATTGGAGGTGCAAATCATAGAACAGAAAAGGTTAGTAGAACTGGAAACTATTCTCTACTTACCAATAAAAAAGCCAAATTTACTTTTGCTACAACTATTCCAATTGCAGGTCCTGATTACTATTTTAAAGTTAGTGTGTGGAGAAAGGCCTCAAATAGTGATGCAAATCTGGTTGTATCAAGTTCCAGAACAAAGGATTTTTATAAGAAAACATCTGATGCAGTGGAAAAAGATGAAAATGGATGGGAAAAACTGCAATTGGAGTTTTATCTACCACCTAATATTAAAGCTCAAGAAATTAAGGTGAATATATGGAATAGTGGTGATGAAGATGCTTATTTCGATGATTTAAGTGTAATTGCTTTAAAGAAAAAAGAATTTCCACAGTTTGAAGGAGAAAAATTGTATCTAGAAATCGATACAAGTAAATATATAAAGCTACAGCAAATAAGAAGACGGGCATTTGATGCTGGTTTATTACAATCAACAAATGATGATTGGGTAAAGGGATTTATATTCTCAAATAACAAGACAATTAAATCTAAGCTAAGATTAAAAGGTGATTGGTTGGATCATCAGAATGGGGAAAAATGGTCCTTTAGATTGAAGTTAAAGGGTGATAATTCCTGGAAAAGGATGAAAGTATTTTCTGTACAAAGTCCAATGGCAAGGATGGGAATAAGCGAATGGTTCTTGCATCAAATCTATATGAAGGAGGGTGTTCTGACAACTAGGTATGACTTCATACCTTTTAATTTCAAAGGACGAAACCTAGGGATATATGCTTATGAGGAACATTTTGTTAAACAACTTCTTGAATCTCAAGATAGGCGTGAGGGCCCTATAATTCGTTTTTTAGAGGATGCCATGTGGGATACACGTGTATTTAATGAAGAAGGAGAAAGAAACTATAAGAATACACCGTATTTTGAAGCAGCGGCTATAAAACCATTTAGCCCAAGTAAAATTATTGAAGATTCAATCAAACTTCTGCAGTTTGAGATAGCACAAAATCTAATGTGCCAATTTAAAAGTAGGACAGCCTTAACTTCTGAAGTTTTTAATATTGATATGCTTGCTAGATTTTATGCTTTATCAGATGTGTTTTATGCCCGTCATAGTTTAATATGGCATAACCTAAGGTTTTACTATAATCCAGTGTTATGTAAATTGGAACCAATTGCCTTCGACTGCTTTTCTGATATTGGACTAGGAGAAATGTCTGGACGGAAAATATGGGGAAATATTAACAATCATTCACGTTATTCTACTAGAGACGAATATCTTATGTTAAGAGAACTGTTTAATGATACTTTATTTGTTGATAGGTACATTGAGTGTCTTACAATGTATTCCAATAAAGAGTATCTAAATGAAGTTTCATCCTTATTTATGAGAGAGGCAATGTATAGAGATTCATTGTTGGCAAAAGAGTATATTGATTATGCATTCGACACAACTGAGTTTTTCATAAATGCAGAACATATAAGAGATGAATTATCCAGTTTTAAACATAATCTTAAGTTAAGAAAAAAGAAAAATCATATTTGGGAGAATATTTCAATCGTTAATCATAAATATGATACAGTATTAGATGATTCATTTTTGAAAAACTTAGTACACTGTTATCGCGAGTCATTTGATAATGATTCCATAAGGTATATAGTTAAGAATTTTTTCCCAAAAGATATTATAATTTTGGGGTTTGGAAAAAATAATAATAACATAGATAACTTTATAGTTCCTTACCGTAAGATTAGTTCTTTTAATAGCAATCAGGATAAAATGATGCTTACCACTACAGCCGCAGAATTGAACTATTTGTTCTTGACAAGAGATGGTGGGGATGAAATTATTAGTGTCGAGATATTCCAATGGCAAGAGCCTAAAAATAAACCTTCTCCATTGCAAGAGTTAATAAATGATTATCCATTTAAATTAATTTCTGATTTATATGTAATAGAAGAAAATGATATACTATTTAATCAGGGTCAATTGAAAATATCTGATCCTCTGATTATTCCTAGAGGATATGTTGTTAAAATTAATGGAAATACAAAACTAGATCTGGTTGACTCATCGATGATAATTAGTTTCTCCCCAGTGGAGATTAAGGGTGATAGTGAAAATCCAGTTGTAATTTCTTCACCTGATTTCTCTGCTATGGGATTTACCATTCTGCAAGCTGATAGAAGATCCGTAGTGAATAATGTTGTATTCGAAAACCTTAATACTTTAAACTATAAAGGCTGGACATTAACAGGGGCAGTAAACTTCTATGAATCCAATGTGGATATCACTAATACAGTATTTTATAGAAATCAATGTGAAGATGCTCTTAATATTATACGATCAGAATTTAGTTTAACTGAATCTAAATTTGACTTCACCTTTGGTGATGCTTTCGATTCTGACTTTAGCAATGGGATTGTGGATAATACTTTATTCACAAATATCGGTAATGACGCAATGGATTTTTCAGGCTCTTTAATAACTATTACTGATACTAGGATTATTGGCGCCGTAGATAAGGGAATTAGTGGAGGAGAAAACTCAAAATTGTTGGTAGATAATATTTATATATCGAAGTCGAATATTGGCCTTGCGTCAAAAGACCTTTCAGAAGTAATAGTTAGTAATTCATTGGTGGAAGATTGTAATTATGGACTTGTACTTCTGCAAAAGAAACCTGAGTTTGGACCAGCTACCATGAAATTGGTTAATACGAAACTTGATAACTTAAAGTACCCTTTTCTGATTGAATTAAATTCAACCGCAATAGTTGATAATGATACAATTAAAGGTATAGAGGAGAACCTTGGAGAGAGGTTCTATTAAAAAGTTATTTTTGTGTAAATTTAATAGATACTATGAACATTAACGATTTTATTTCACGAATAGAAGAAGAGTTTGACGATATTAAACCAGGTATCCTTGAACCAGATGATATTTTGAAAGAAAAGTTTACCTGGGATTCAATAAATGCACTCATATTTCTAGCACACGTTAATGTCGAATATGACGTGGAAATTACTGCCGATGAATTAATAGAATCAAAAACTGTTAGGGATTTATTCAACCTTGTGGAATCAAAAGTTGAAACCAAATAATAATGTCAATTTTTCAGGTACCAAATATTAATTTAGCCGGAATATCGGCATGTGTTCCTGAAAAAATATTCAGCAATCATGATTATGATTGGATAAGTGAGAAAGAGAGAGAAGTTCTTATCAAAACTATAGGTGTTTCCAAAAAGCATCATGCAAAAAAAGGATTAACAACATCAGATCTATGCTACGTTGCTGCAGATAGGCTCTTAAATGAATTGGAATGGGACCGTTCGGATATAGATCTGCTGGTTTTCGTTTCACAGTCAAGAGATTACATTATTCCAGCTACAGCTGGGTTATTGCAGGATAAACTTGGTTTATCAAAGTCATGTATCGCTTTTGATGTTAGCCTCGGATGTTCGGGATATGTGTATGGCTTAAGTATAGTTGGCAGTTTAATGAATAACGGAGCTGCAAAAAAAGCCCTGCTTCTCACAGGAGATATAAGTACTCTTAATACATCGTATAAAGATAAAAGTGCCTATCCTATATTTGGAGATGCAGGCACTGCAACTGCTCTTGAATTTAAGCATGGACATAGTCCAATGTTATTTAACCTACAAACTGATGGAAATGGATATGATGCCATAATTATTCCAGATGGCGGTATTCGTAATTTTGTTGATGCAGAATCATTGAACTACAAGAAGATAAGTGAAGGCATATATAGAAATAATCTAAATATAATTCTGGATGGTGTTAAGGTATTTAATTTTTCACTAAGGGAAGTTAAACCAAATGTGCTTGCTCTTTTACAAAATGGAGATATAGAAATAATGGATATAGATTATTTTGTTTTCCATCAGGCAAATAGGCTCATGAATGAAACCATCAGAAAACAATTGAAAATTCCTCCAGAAAAAGTACCTTATTCGCTAAAAAACTATGGTAATACAAGCTCAGCTTCCATTCCACTAACAATAGTTGCAGAAATTTCTAATATGGTTAAAAACAAATCTAAAACTCTTTTGTTATCTGGTTTTGGCGTAGGTTTATCTTGGGGCAGTGTTATTGTTGAGACAGAAAATGTAACTTGTCCCCCTATTTTAATTTATAAAGGTTAAATTATGGAATTTTGTAACCTCAAAGGAAAGATAATACTTGTAACCGGAGCTTCCTCTGGCATAGGTAGGCAATCCGCCATAAAAGTTTCTAAACAGGGTGCCAAGCTGATTGTAACCGGAAGAGATGAAAAGCGAACTACGGAAACCTTTAAAATGCTCACAGGAACTAATCATCTATCATTTACAACTGATTTATTGATCGAACAAGATATGGACAGCCTTGTTGCAAAATTGCCGCCTTTGGATGGAATTGTTCATTGTGCAGGAATTGTTGGCCCTACTCCAGTAAAATTTATTCGAAAAGAAAATATTGAAAAGCTTTTGAAGATTAATTTTGAAGTACCAGTATTGCTGACATCAAAGATACTTTTGAGTAAAAAGTTGGTTGATAAAGCATCGATTGTATTTTTATCGAGCGTTGCAACCCAGATGCCTTACTTTGGAGGAGCATTGTATAATAGCTCAAAATCAGCCATAGAATCATACTCAAAAACTGTTGCTCTTGAACTTGTTAAAAGAGGTATTAGATCAAACTGCCTTTCTCCAGGGCTAGTCAATACTCCATTAATTAAAAAACCAGTTACTGATGGTCAAATGGAAATTGTAGACGAATCACTTGGTAGATATCTGAAGAAATACCCAATGGGCATTGGCGAGCCTGAAGATGTTGCAAATGCAATTGTATTCTTTTTATCTGATGAATCAAGATGGATATCCGGAACAAATCTAACTATGGGGGCTGTCCTTCAATAGTTCTGGCGTTGTTTTTATTATAATTAAAATAACTATTTTAGCTAACTAATGTTTATTAACAAGGGTTATGATAGACTATTCGATTGTGGTTCCGGTATATAATAGTGAAAAAGCTTTACCCAAACTTTATAGTGGATTGAATAAAGTAATGAATGATCTCAACAGTTCTTTTGAGGTTATTTTTGTGGAAGATTGTGGGTTAGATAATAGCTGGGAAGTAATAAAGGATATAAAAAGTAAGAATGAAGAAACTGTCCGAGCAGTTCGTCTCAATAAGAATTTTGGCCAACATAATGCCACAATGTGCGGCTTTGTTTTTGCAAAAGGGGAAAGAATAATAACGATCGATGATGACCTTCAAAACCCACCAGAAGAGATAAAAAAACTCGTGCTAACCTTTGAGGCAAACAATAGTGATATTACTTATGGTATATATTCAAAAAAACAACATGATTTTGCAAGAAATGCAATGAGTAGTGCCGTAAAGAAAACTAATAAAGTACTTTTAAAAGGTACTGACAGAGGTTCCTCATTTCGCCTTATGAGCAGGCGTTTAATTGATAAAATTCTTGATCATAATATCACTTTTATATTCATTGATGAGGTAATTCAATGGTACACAAATAAAACATCTTTTGTCTACGTTGATCATAAAAAAAGGGAATTTAATAAGTCTGGGTACAGTTCTCTTCAACTTATTAAACTTGCATCAAACCTTGCATATTTTTATACCAATATACCATTGAAAATAATGGTTTACGGGGGCATGGTAGTATCTTTTTTTAGTTTCTTGCTTGCCATGAAGTATGTTCTTCAAAAGATGTTTTATGATGTTCCTTTGGGATATACTTCAGTTATTGTTGCAATATTATTCTCAACCAGCATTATAGTCTTTAGCCTTGGTGTTATAGGAGGATACTTAAGCAGAATTCAAATAATACAAAATAAGAAACCCCAATTTAATATTGATGAAGTATTAGACTAACCATGTACTTTCTGAGAAATCGGTCGAAAAAATGAACTAGGTTAACCTTTTTTTATAAGGTAGATTCTCTTTTTACCATCCATCATTATTTGTAAAGGCTCAGTAAACCGAACATGATTAAAATACTTACCCTTAAAAATGAAGTTCTGTTTATCTATCTTATCATACTTTATATAGCTTGCCAATAACTCGGGTTGTACAGTAAAATAACCAACATTCATACTTGTTACATTGTGAAAAAAGTGAGACCCAGATGATGCATCCAATGGAAAACCATCAAAGCTTGTTTCTACAATTACTTTTGCATTTGAGATCATGTGCCATTTAACGGGAATACCAATCCATCTGTCTCTGGTTCCCCATCTGCCTGGCCCTATTAATATGTATTTCCTATTTTCTTTTATCATTTTGTCATTAATGACTTCAATTTCCTTCGCCATTGCTTCGGTTTTAGATTTATCAAATCTATTACTATCAGCGTATATAATATCAGTAACATTATCAATAAATCCATTTCCCATTCCTTTTTCTGTATAGAGAAGGATATCCTCATTCTTAATTGCTTTAATATTAATGTTGCAATCAAATCCCGTTTGAATAAGTGGTTTAATCTGTAAAATATAAAAAGAGGCATTTCCATCTTTATCTCTTTTTAAATCAACTGCATATTCAATCTCCACAGCTGTGCCCATGGCATCGTGAACTAGTTTCAGAACCGTATTAATTGTTTTAGCTAGTGATATATATTTGTATTTAAGAATGTTAGCAAAATTTATAATCCTTGGACCAGGTTTGCTGATGCCAGGATAAACAGTATTATTATCAGGATTATAAACTGAAGCTAAATGATTTAGATTACCGTGTTTCTCTGCCATACTTATATCGCATTCCTTAAGACCAGCAGATTCACCTTCAAGTAAATTAAGGTTGTCCTTTTTCATGTCAACGCCATAAAATTTAACCTGAGAGTTTCTCAACTGATCCTTTGTTGAGTTTATCTCAGTGCTAGGGTAAGAAGGTGAAAAACGATAGGCCATATTTCCTTCCACAACATATTTCCCCAAGCCTACCCCTGCAATTGCAAAACCTTCTTCTGGTTTCATATGAGCAAACGGATAGAAATTATAGGACTGCGCTACTCCACTTATGTGCGGGTAAAAAACATCGCCAAACTTGTTTCCAACAACTTCTTGAATAACTACTGCCATTCTCTCTTCTTCTATCTTGTAATCAATGGCTTTCACATAGCCTTTTGCAGCTGTGGAAAACACCGAAGCCATCACTAGCTTTATGGCATCCTCTGTCTGCCTTAACCTTTCTGATTTTTTGGAGTTATTATTTGGCAATAAATATGTTTCAAATATTCCAGCGAATGGCTGCGATAGAGAGTCTTCAAACATTCCGGATGACCTAACAGCAATGGGCTTGGTAATTATACTCAATAGATGTGATAGCTTTTGCTTTAATTCTTTGGATAGATTACCCTTTACAAACAGTTTTTTTATTTCTTCATGCTTAATATTTTCCAGCATTATGGTAGTGAGCTGATTTTCTTTGATGAAGGATTCGAATTCCTTGGTCCCAATTACGAATGTTTTGGGTGTTCTTACCTTTACATCGGGAATAAATTTTTCAAAATTAAAGTTATGAATAAGCGCATCAATAAATGCCAACCCTCTTCCTTTACCACCCAATGAACCACCTGAAAGTGTGTATACATTTTCATCTGATATCTCTGTATTGGGTAAATATGGGATAACATTACCCGTATCTCTTTCGTTTCTATGCTCCTTGAGCAGAAATAATAATTTGTTCCTTAATTCAATGGCACTTTCAAAATCGTCTACTCTTTTTTTATTTATGATATTAGCAGCTCTGATCTCTCCGCGAGCCATTATCCACATTGAAAAATGATTCCTACTAGCATGGTAAAGAAGAGAATTATCTGGTATTTTCTTTATTAAATTCTCAAATTCTTTCATGTTTGCTGCAACTGCTATCTCATTTTCCTTTTCATCCTTAAATGTAAAATCGCCGAATCCAAGATAGTTTGTTATAAAATTCTCAAAATCCTTATATAATTTATCCGAATGTTTATGGATAAAGAGAGAATTATTTTCTGCAGCTATAGATGAGTAAGAGCTATCAGAAGATTGAAGAATTGTAGGTAAGTTCTTTAATTTTTTTTGAGTGTACTTTAATAACCGTAGTCCCGCTTTTTCATCAAATTCTCCGTTTCTTTCAAACTTAACATCGGTAATTAAGCAACTCAGGAACTGTCGATATTTATCTATTATTTCAGCTGCTTCCTCATAATTTTTAGCCAGTAAGATTTTAGGTCTGGCTCTCATTCTTAAAACTTTATATAGTTCATCGGTACTTACATCATCTATGATACGCTTTGTTTGTTCCATTATTACCTTGTATAGGAATGATAGATACCTAGAATAGTATATGGGTGAATCTTCAACTAAAAGTATAATTCTAACCATACCAAGTTGAGTGTCATTATCAGAATTTATTCTATCCTCAAGCTGTTTGATAATTGAAAAGAATATACTCGCATCTCCTGTCCATGTGAAGATGTTATCTATAAATGATATTTCTTCCGCATTATTTGTGAAAATGCTTATGTCAGAGCTGTTATTAAGTAAAAGGTAAATCGGGATGAATGGATATTCTTTTTTGATGTGTTCACAAATAGTAAGAGGAGTAGTTTTATCGACACCAACCATATAAATAACCATCTCAAAATTTTTTGCTTTCATTAGCTCCATGGCTTGTTTCAAACTAGAGGCTCCTGTTATTCTTGGGAATGATGTTAAATTCAACTGCCCATATTGACCAAGCATGTGTTCTGAAAACCTTCCTTCACTTTCTATGGAATATGCATCGTATAAGCTGGATATTAATAGAATTTCCTTTACTTTGAAAGGCATGAGATCATGATATATATCTCTATTGTAGGTGTATTTATTTAGGAATTTTTGTAAGAACCTGCTATTTACTGGACCATTACTTTTTTTGGTTGCTTTTAGCTTGTTTCCTTTGACCTTAATTTTAGTGCCATCAGAATCATTAAGATATTTTTTAAGTATTCCAACAACATTATCTAGTAAATATTCATTTTCATTACTTTCTTTGTCACTTAACTTGCTTTTATCTTTAAAGCTAGATATCTCTATTTTGCATCTGATATCTGATTCTGTGGTAAAATGACTTGTTAGGCATATGTTATTTTTCTTAAAATTTTGTGATACATATTGGGTGTTATTGTAGTTAATACATATACCACTGGAAGAAATGTTGCTACACTGAAGATGCAAGGAATCTGCAATCTCCATCATAGTTTCATCAATGGGCTTTTGTGAGCGAACTATATTACTAATTCTGCTTAATACATCAAGAAGGTTACTGTGTTTGTATGAATTACTTTCCCACATCAGGCAATAATTTGTAACAAATATACACAAGCTGTTTCTAAAATAGAAGTATTAACTTTAGTAAATCTTTATGTGATTAAATGATTTCATTTTGTAATTTCGCTTTTTACAATAATCAATCAGGTAAGATATTTTATGATTAAAGTTTCGATTCTTGATAAACATCCTATTATGTGTGATGCTCTAAAGGCTTTACTTTTGGATGTTGATGATATTAAAATAGTTTCCACTTCGAATGCTTTCTCAGATTTTATAAAGATTATTCCTAAGTATCTTCCAAATATTCTTATTGCCATAACTTATTCTAAAGATGATATAAGTATTCAAAATATTCAATTAATATCTGATCAGTATACACGGATTAGAATTTTAGTTCTTTCAATGTATTGCGATGAAAAAACAATACTCAAACAGATTAAGGCTGGTGCCAAAGGTCACCTAGGTGAAGATACAAATAGAAGTGAGATCTTAGAGGCCATATATACTCTTAGAAGTGGTTACGAATACTATGCAAAAACTATAACAAATATTTTACTTAATAGCTACATAAGTGATAATGGAGTATATGCTTCCAATAAAAAAGATAAGCGGAGTAATATGTCAGCCCGAGAAATGGAAATATTTAAACTAATAGCAGAGGGTGATTCCAATAGAACCATTGCAGAGAAACTATTCATTAGTATACGAACGGTTGAAACTCATAAGAATAATATTATGAAAAAAGTAGGCTTAAAAACTACTGTTGATTTGGTAAAATTCGCAATTAAAAATAATATAATACAGCTGGATTAGTCTTCCAAAGCCTTCCAAATTAAGTCCTTTAATTTTATTATTCCAATATTTGCTACTGACGATAGAAATACATAATTCAAATTCTTTGGTAAGGTTGCCTTAATTTCTTCCATTAGTTCCTCATCAAGCATATCTGTTTTAGATATGGCAAGTATTCTTTGTTTATCAAGTAGTTCAGGATTATATTTTTCTAGCTCATTTAACAAAATATCATATTCTTTGTTGATATCATCGCTATCTGCAGGCACTAAAAATAGTAATATGGAATTTCTTTCTATGTGCCTTAGAAACCTTAACCCAAGTCCTTTGCCCTCATGAGCACCCTCAATTATACCTGGAATATCTGCCATTACAAAAGATTGATTATCATGATATGCCACTATTCCAAGGTTGGGTACTAATGTTGTGAATGGATAATCTGCAATTTCAGGTCGCGCTGCACTTACCACAGATAGTAATGTTGATTTTCCTGCATTTGGAAAGCCAACAAGGCCCACGTCTGCAAGTATTTTGAGTTCAAATATTACACTTCTTTCTATTCCTTCCTCACCTGGTTGGGCATATTGGGGAGTTTGATTAGTAGCGTTCTTGAAATGGTCGTTTCCTAGTCCACCTCTGCCACCTGGCATCATTACTATTGATTCACCATGTTCGGTTATTTCTGCAATTATTTCCCCAGTTTCAGGATCCCTGGCAATTGTTCCCAAAGGAACTTCAATGATTATATCTTTACCATCTGCTCCTGTTGATCGCTGACCACCACCACTCTCTCCATAGCCTGCTTTTAAATGCCTGGTATAGCGTAAATGTAGTAAGGTCCACATGTGTGAGTTGCCAACTACGATGATATCACCACCTTTTCCTCCGTCGCCGCCATCAGGACCGCCTTTTGGTATATACTTTTCTCTTCTAAAATGCACAGAACCTCTCCCCCCATTTCCCGAGCGACAGTAAATCTTTACATAATCAACAAAATTTGAAGTTGCCATGTTAATTTGATTAGTGACATTATTTTGCAAATGTGTTAATTATTTTAACAGCTTCGAAAAAAAAATCATTTGATACACTAGATTTAGATATTTAGTTAAGGTAAGTATCAAGTAAATTCTGATTTAAACAGACAAAAAAAGTATTTTTGTGTAAATTTCATACAATAATGCAAAAGAAGATAAATCAGGATAAGGAATCTAAAATAAGGATAGGCATTACACATGGTGATTTTAATGGAGTTGGATATGAAATTATTATTAAGGCATTGTCTGATAATAGAATACTAGATTTTTTTACCCCAATTATTTATGGATTGGCAAAGGTTATGTCTTTCAATAAAAATAACCTTGGGCTTAATGATTTTAATTTTAACCTTTTAAAAGCGGCTTCTAATGCAAAAAATAATAAGGTTAACCTAATAAGTCTCAATGAGGAAGATATAAAGATTGAATATGGTAAGTCAAATAATTTGGCAGGAAAATATTCTCATCTCGCATTATCATCAGCAGTTGAAGATATAAAAAGTAAAACCATAGACTTGATTGTTACCGCACCTATAAATAAAAAAAATATTCAATCAAATGAATTTAATTTTCCAGGGCATACTGAATATTTCGTCAATGAGTTTGGTGTAAAAGATTACCTAATGCTTATGGTTTGCGATGACCTAAGAATAGGAACTGTTACTGGACATATTCCAGTAAAAGATATTTCAGATAAGCTGACTAAAGACTTGATATCTTCTAAACTAAATGTTTTAGAAGAATCCTTAAAGGTTGATTTTGGGATTGTAAAACCTAAGATTGCAGTGCTTGGATTAAATCCTCATGCTGGAGAAAACGGAGACATTGGCAAGGAAGATATTGATATTATAAGCCCCATAATATTAAATTCAAAGAGAAAAGGTTCTCTTGTTTTTGGACCATTTCCTGCAGATGGATTTTTTGCTGGTGATTATACCAAATATGATGCAGTGCTTGCCATGTATCATGATCAGGGATTAATACCCTTCAAAACTCTTGCATTTGAAAACGGAGTTAATTTCACAGCAGGACTTCCGTTTGTGCGAACATCTCCTGCGCATGGAACAGCGTATGACAAGGCAGGTAAAAACAAGGCATCGCCAAATTCTATTAGAAGTGCCTTGTATTTGGGGGTCGATATACATCGTAATCGTATCAAATATGCTGAATTAAATAAAAATCCTCTGGGGTCGAATCTTATTAGCGAGCAAAAAAATATTGGATCATCAAGAGGAGATCAGATTGTAGAATCATAATTTCTATGAAACAAATTATTTACACCGGACAGGAAATTGCTAATATTATTGGAGCAAAGCTAATTTCTGATAATCCAAGCGATATAAAGGCCGTTGATATCCTCATCGATAGCAGAAGGTTAATAGGGGCAAAGCATACCTTGTTTTTCGCATTGGTAACCAAAAAAAATGATGGGCATAGATACATCAGAGAACTTTATGAAAAGGGCATAAGGTATTTTGTGGTAAATAAACCTCCAAAGTCGTTTGAGGGATATAAAAAGTGTTCATTTTTTATCGTTAATGACACATTGGAAGCCTTACAAATGTTATCAGCATTCCATAGGTCTAGATTTGATATTCCTGTTATAGGAATAACAGGGAGTAATGGAAAAACTGTAATAAAAGAATGGCTTTTTCAATTAATAAACCCCGATAAGAATATTGTTAGAAGCCCCAAAAGTTATAATTCGCAGATTGGAGTTCCATTATCTGTTTGGCAGATGACTGATGATAATGATATTGCGATTTTTGAGGCAGGTATTTCAGAACCCGATGAAATGCAAAAACTCCAACCTATAATTCGTCCTACTATTGGAATATTCACAAACATTGGTCAGGCACATGATGAGAATTTTATCAATTCTACTCAAAAAACGGGTGAGAAACTAAATCTTTTCAAGAAAGTCGATAACCTAATATATTGTATTGATCACAAGGAAGTTCATGGTGCTATAATTCGTTCTGGGGTGCTTGAAAATATTAACACTTTTAGTTGGGGAAAGGATAATAATGCAGACCTTATTATTACTGAAACATCAGTAATAGAGGGTAATAGAACAAATATATTTGGTAAATATAACGGTAAGGAATTGAATATTTCCATTCCATACATTGATGATGCCTCCATAGAAAATGCATGTCAATGTTGGGCTACTTTGATACTTCTCGGTTATGACCATGAAACAATAAGTTTACGGATGGATCTACTGTCTCCTGTTGCAATGCGACTTGAATTAAAGGAGGGAGTTAATAATTGTACCATAATAAACGATGCCTATAACTCTGATTTTAATTCGTTTGCCATTGCCTTGGATTTTTTAAATCAACAAAACCAGCACAGAGAAAAAGTTGTTATACTATCTGATATTATGCAGAGTGGGCAGAATAGTATTGATCTATATTCAGATGTTTCCAAGCTACTTAAGGAGAAGAATATTAGCAGGCTTATTGGTATAGGTGCCGAAATAAGTAATCAATCTGAACAATTTGATTTAGAAGCTAGTTTTTTTACTTCAACAGAAGAGTTCATAAAAAACTATTCATTTGCGAATTTTACAAACCAAACAATACTACTGAAAGGAGCAAGAGCATTCGAGTTCGAGAGATTGAGCAGAATACTACAGCAGAAAGCACATGAAACTGTTCTTGAAATAAACCTTGATGCTTTAATTGCTAATCTTAATAAATTTAAATTGGGATTAAAACCTGAAACTAAGATAATGGCAATGGTTAAAGCCTTTTCATATGGGACTGGAAGTTTTGAAATAGCAAATATTTTAAATTATCATAATGTTGATTATTTAGCTGTAGCCTATGCTGATGAAGGAATTGAATTAAGAAAAGCAGGCATTAACTTGCCAATTATGGTTATGAGCCCTGAAGAACAAGCTTTTGATACTATGATACGCCACCAGCTTGAGCCAGAGATTTTTAGTTTTCGAACTCTTTCACTTTTAGAAGAAACCATAAATAGAAACGCATTACCGCAAAATAAACCTGTGAAGGTCCACATTAAGATTGATACTGGGATGAATAGATTAGGGTTTACCCAAGATGAAATACCTTTGTTAGTTGATAAACTATATGCAAATCCTCTAATTTATGTTCAATCTGTTTTTTCTCATCTCGCTGCCAGTGATAACTCCAAATTTGATGAATTTTCAGTTAGACAAATTGAATTATTGAAAAGCATTAAAGAAATATTTACCAGTAAATCAAGCCACAAAATATTATTTCACATTGCAAATTCATCAGCAATATCGAGATTTCCCGAGAGTCATATGGATATGGTTAGGTTAGGAATTGGATTATACGGTATTAATGATCACAAAGAAGGCCTTGATAGCGTTCTTAGCTTTAAATCTGTATTAAGTCAAGTAAAAGTAGTTAGGAAAGGTGAAAGTGTTGGATATGATAGAAAGTGGATAGCACCTAAGGATACAAAAATAGGTATCGTCTCCGCTGGATATGCAGATGGTATGTTGCGTTCATTAGGAAGAGGCAATGCTTTTCTGCATATCAATGGTAAGCCTGCTCCAATAGTTGGAGATATCTGCATGGATATGTGTATGGTAGATTTAACAGGAATAAATGCAGACGAAAATGCAGATGTGATAATATTTAATGATAAGCACTCTGTTAATGATCTTGCAATAGCTGGAAATACAATACCTTACGAGATATTAAGTAGAATAAGCAGGAGAGTTAAGAGGATATATTACCACGAATAGATTCAAAAAATTAGGTGGCTATAGATGGATGTGTAAATTCAAATCCATTAACATATTTTGAGCTTTTTGATAATCTGAATGGAAGCTCATTTGCTATGTGTGCTGATTCATAGCCGTCAAATTTGGTATCATATTTCAATTCTACAATTACACTATTATCATTGTGCTTCTCCATGAAATTATTAACACCACTGTGCATGCCATAGTATGTTAGTTCATCATCGAGAGTGAGACGGAATTCATTATTGAAACTTATGAAATATTGACGGTGATATCTGTTAAGTAGAGCAGGTTTAAGCATTAACATGACTGATTCAGCCCAATTTGGAAGGTTTGATTCCCTTATTATGTTATTTATTAATTCACCTGTAAATCTATTGTCAAGAGTAAATGGCTTTAAGGGAAAAGAAATTTTATTGCCAACCATACCCTCACGGAGCTTAAATTCTAAAACAGGAGTGCTCACATTACCCATTAATTCACCATACCATCTTATTCTGGCTTTTTTACGGCTTCCCTTTCCGCTTATATTATCATAGAAGTAGTCGATGTCATTAGTGTCAAAATATATATTATTGATATATCTTGGTTCATACAGACCATTAAAAGCAGCTCTGTTGTTTCTAATATGCTGAATTATTTCATGATAATGCATGTCATTAACCACAAACTTCCTTTCATAACGGCTTTTGCTGTGGTTGAATGGGGGAAAGTGCATAACTAAATTATGATGGGATGATGAATTTTATTAAAATGATTTGCTCTCTACAAATGAAACCCTTGCCTTGTCACTTATTTTAGATAAATTGTCTGAAAATGATTGAAGATTTTCAGGTTTTGGTGAGTCAACCATGAATGAGGCCTCTATGATATTTTCACTTTCGTCATATCTTTTTAAGTGATACTTCCCGAAGGTATCTTTTACTAATTTCGTTACCTGATTCAAGCTAATGTCTTTCTTACTTGCAGAAAAATTAAGATATAAATTTTGGCGAGTGCTTTTGCCCTTAATTAAATATCTTCCCCATAAAATAAACATAGCGATAACAAAGGCCTCCAGAACAACAATAGTTTGATTTGCGCCAAGCCCAAGTCCTATGGAAATTGCGAAGAATATATATGCCAGTTCCTCGGGCTCTTTTATTGCAGCTCTGAACCTTACAATAGATAACGCACCAACAAGCCCCAATGATAGTGCCAATGAAGATTTAACAATTGAGATAATAAGCATTGTTGTAAATGCTATTAAAAGAAAAGTGCCTGCAAACTGTCTACGATTAGAAACTGTTCTAGCAGCTCGAATATATGTAAACTCAAGTATTATTGCCAGAACAATAATAACCATAGAATTCATCAGAAAATCAGTTAATGATAACTGTTGTTCTTGAGTTATCAGAAACTTTTGAAATAATCCCCACTTATCGTTCATTAGCTTGAAAATTTAAAATAATTAACAGGCAGCAAAGATATTAATTTATTGTTAAATATTATGGCTGCTTTTAATAGTACAAGAACAACTTACCTTGGTTTGTTTTTTTAAATTTGAAAGAATATTGAGGATGACTTGTGTTAACTAATTGTCAAATGGTTGCTAATTATATTACCAAATCAATCTAATAGAACGCACACTATGGTTGTTATTATTAATCCCCATAAGGAATAAGTTCACTAAGTGAATTTATTATTTTATGTCTTTATTTAGTTAATAAATACTTCTTCGCAATATCTGTAAGATTGTTTTTTTAGTGTTA
>ERZ1048872.1308-NODE-1308-length-21199-cov-7.204408_pt1 | contig 21199 bp, 14 predicted proteins | sample MGYA00383100_ERZ1048872 | MGnify/ENA primary metagenome ERZ1048872 (study PRJEB29581, sample SAMEA5548370) | metagenome | biome: marine; feature: coastal; material: water | depth 50 m | study: Short-term variability in the microbial, nano- and picoplankton...
CCTCGGTATTACCCCAGTTGGACGGCAGGTCTCCCCAGCCATGGTCATCTGAAACAATAAAGAGAATATTCGGTGCAGCAGCAGAGCAACGCATACCAAAAATGCTTACTCCAACCAGAACAAGCACACTCAAAAATGACTTTTGATTTGTTCTTACAACACTCTTCATTCTTCACTCCCATTAAAGTCCGTATATCTGACCTGAGGATTACATGGCAGACAGATAGATCTTTTGCTTCTTAGTAGCCCATGTCACATCACCTCAAAAGTTTACACCTGTCGTCACCACTGCCGTTTCGGCGGTTTGTAGGTGGGCCCTGGTGGCTCATGGTGAACAGGAATCCATTTCCGCATATCCTTTTTGATAGCAGCAAACTGCGGATTGCCTGCGAGGTTCTCCCACTCCCATTTGTCGTTGGTGTGATCATACAACTCTTCAGAACCATCTTCGTAGACGATGTACCGATACCGACCTGACCGAATGCCATAATTCTTGTATCCAAACGTGGTAATTGTTGCCTCATCCCACGGAGCCTCGGGATCTTTCATCAAGACTGAAAGGTCATTTCCTTCAAGTTGTTTCGCAGGTGGTTTGCAGCCGGTCAACGAAGCCAGGGTCGGATAGATATCAAGTAGGTTGACCGGCTTACTACAAACTGAACCCGCCTTGGTCACGCCGGGAACAACCCAAATGCAATTAACCCGGGTCGCTCTTTCCCACAGAGAATATTTTCCCCAGCGGCCTTTTTCACCATGATGAAACCCGTGGTCGCTCCACAAAACCACAATGGTGTTGTCGGCATACTTGGACTTTTCGAGTGCCTCAACAATCTGGCCAACGAGGTCATCAACCATTGCTGTACATGCAAGGTACGCCTGAATTGCGGGCTTCCATTGCCCCATTTCGCGAATTCTTTTGAGCCACGGATTGTGGGCCATCCTGGCGTGGGCAACTGGCACATCATCGAGATCATTCTCAAGGAAACCATCAGGAAGCTTGATGTCCTCCAAGGGGAATTGATCAAAGTACTTCTGCGGTGCGTAATTCGGCAGATGAGGCTCAAAGATGCCAGCACCGAGAAAAAACGGTTCCTGCAACTGACCCTTGAGTAATTTTCCTTCTACCCAATTTGCTGTCTTCCCATCAGGGTGGTCATCCACAGTGACATCTGGACGGAGAGGCCCCCAGTCGGCTGTCCTCGCCCACCCACCCAAGGGAAGCTTTGAGGAGAACTTCAGTCCTTCAAATGATGGAAGATCCTGTGTTTTACTTGGATAGTACTCATCAAAGCCTCGGCCCCTCACTTCATAATTGAAGTGGTAGCCATGAAAGAGTTTTCCAGCACCGCCCACGTAGTATCCGTGCTGCTGAAAGAACTCAGGCAGAAGCACTGCGTTATTCAGAATTGGATTATGGGTTAGTGAACTTTTATTAATGTAGTTCCCCGAAGTCGATGGTCTGATTCCGCTCATAATGGCAGCTCGTGATGGACCACAACATGGCGCTGCACAGTGGGCATTCGTAAAAACAATGCCTTTTGAGGCGAGCGTGTCCATATGAGGAGTGCGAGCCTGAGCATTCCCCTCGAGCATGCCAGTCCAGTCGTTCAAGTCGTCAATAGCGATAAACAGCACATTTGGTCTTGTTGACTTCTGCGAAGTATCTCCGTACACAGACACTCCTGACACGCACATGACCAATGACAGAAAACTAATATGTTTCAGGAAATTACTGAACTTGATGACGCTTTGAAAATTCATTGAAAATCGCTCTCATTCACGGGTAGGCCGACCGTATCCAGCAGGCCTCAAACCATCTGATCTTTTTAAATACACCACGATGTCTGCAATCTCTTTGGGTGTCAGAATTTTTTCATATCCTTCAGGCATCAGTGAAACATTCGAGTAGTTCGCACGTTCTATATCTGTGTACACAACTGATTGCATGGCACCCTCTGCTGATGCGAGAAACATTGCATTTGTATTCTCTTTGACGAGTAGCCCCAAAACGACCTTGCCGTCTTTTGTTACTACATTCACAGTCTCGTGATACCGGGCGATAGAGGCACTCGGAAGTACAATCGCTTCCAAGAGATCACGCTCACTGCGAATGGCACCAATTCTCGTCAAGTCAGGCCCGAGCCTGACACCTGCTGAACCCTTGAGGTGGCAGGTTACACATTTCGCTTTCTCACGATTGTGGAACAGTTTTTCGCCCCGCTGCGCGTCTCCCTGAGGCAGAAACACTGCCAATCTGTCGAGTTGTTTTTTTTGTCTCGCGACCGCCTCGGGGCCCGGCTTATCAGCTTTTATAAATTCGATTTCAGGGTACTTCGCAGAGCGGATAGTCGTCCTGTCGAGTTTCAACATCCGTTGAACACGCTTAGTCACTGGATGTTGTTTTGGCAGACTGTTTAGCTCACCAATCTCATAGATCGCATACGTGAGAGCATGCTTCAGAAAGGGGTCCATCTCGGCTGAGTAGCACTCCAGCAGCGGCACAGTTGCTTGAGCCTGCCCGATTCTGCCAAGTGCCATCGCTGCCACGCGCAGAACATGTGGATTCTCAGTTTTAGAGAGCACATCAATCAGTGAGTTCACGGCATTCTTGTCTCGCCAGAGCGCCACGCTTTGGATCGCAGCCACTCGCACCTCCGGGTCTGACGACTTGATACATTGCCGAATAACATCACGTGCAGACTGATCAGAAATTCTGTGCAACGTCCAAATGGAAGAAACTCGTGCAGGCGACAAGCACAACAACTCAATATTCTCTTTTGCTGCCAGACACTCTACAGCACGTGTGACAACAGCCGGTCGCTCATCTGACAACCATTCAACCTTGGGGTTCTGCCAGTCAAGTGCAAGGCCGCGAGGATCATCGGCCTGAGCCATATTCTTCTTTTGCACTCGATAGATTGCACCAAGAATATCTGGCCTGGCTATCTTGGACGTCGGACAGCAGATCTTGTACCAGCTGCCTGTATCGGCCACAAGCAAACTACCGTCAGCATCTTCAATGACGTCTGTTGGATGAAAGTCTGTCTGATCACTCTCAAGAAACGTGCTTACTTTCGAATCAAAGGATGAACCGGCATGAGATAATTGATGCCTCGAAAGACGTCGAGTATTGAATTCTGTGCAGATCAGGTCGCCACGTAACCCCACGGCAGCCCTCTGCGGCATGACAATCCCTGATGGAGCTGCTGGCCCGAGATGCGACAGGACAGGAAGCAGGTCACCTGTGGAAGGATGTGGTACGAGCACACGTGGATTCTTCCGACCGTATATCCCTCCATAAACAGCATGCAGAACGCCATCTCGTCGACCTGGTGCTGAAAGATCGAAAAATGTTCCGCTCAAGAACCGCTCACCAGTAGTACTGAAGGCGAGGCCGACAGGGTTGTTCATCCCGCCTGTGATCACTCGTTCCAACTGACTCCCATCAGGGAGCGCACGATAGATATGGGCTGCACGAGATGTCCGCGTTCTCCCGTTGGTGAGCTGATGCTGCTGTGGAGCAAAAGCACCTTTACACCAGTAGAAAAAACCATCGGTCCCATAATAGGGTCCATGCATGTCGTTTCCACAATTTTCAATTGAACCGCCATCAAACCATACCGACCGTTCGTCCGCGGCATGGTCCCCAGCGGTATCACGGAGTTTCCATATATGAGGTGGCGCACCGACATACACTGATCCACCATGAACAAGTATGCCCTCAGGAAAAGGTAACGTATCGGCGAACACCGTGGATTCATCAAATACCCCATCACCATCGCGATCGACCAATCGCAGCACCCGATGCTGTGGATCTTTTAATTGAATGGGAGCTTTGTCGGTGTTGCCAGAACTATCCGTGACGTACAGAACCCCCTCGTTGTCAAAGCACATATGCATTGGTCGTTTCACCAATGGCGGCGCAGCAACTTGAACAACCTCATATCCGTTCTGAATCGTAAACGTGTGTGGTTCGATCGCGACGGTTTCTGAACCGTTGATGTCCGAAAACACACAGGACGCGCAGAGGGCAACAAACGCAGCAAGCCTGCCCTTCAACAGCCTGCTCACGAATCGGGAAAGACAGAAAACGGACCGTAATCGCATCCATTCAGAAAGAATTACCCACGATCTACGGACGTCTTTTCTTTTCTTCTTTGGCACCAAGACGATCCAATCTTAGGAAATCATTCGCTGAAAAAGGTTGTGGGTGATTTGTTGCACCCGCTCGTCCGGCCCCTGTTGCGTGATACCATGCCGACTGGGATTCTTGTGCCCCGGCGGACTCGATAGTCCATTCGCCCACCAAATGGTTGCGGCATTAAATACAACATTACCTTTCGGACCATCATAAAGGGTTGCCGTGTAACGCCCAACCTTTTTACGATTGATCGTTGCATCTCCTTCGGCAACAACCTGCATGCCTGGCAGCTCCATTGCAGGAGCACCGTGCCATTCCCAACCTAGAAGATTCTTAATTGAGTCACCTTTCTTCATTCCGGTTCCTGCAAACAGCCAGTGATCCGGGATCGCACAAGTCCAGTCACCAACACCCATGCCGCGTCCGTTTTCAGAATCGAGCCTTCCGCCCATGAGCAGTGCCCCATCGGGGCCCATGTTCAACTCAAAATCTGATTCATTCAACGCTCGCTTTATCCGTATTCTCTTTGCAGCCTCCGAAATATTTTCCGGCATCGGCAAAAACCAGCCCTCTCGTCTGATACAGCGATTCGGGACACCTGAACTTGAAGGCTCCATGGGCACCACACAGAGAACAGAGTTGCCACCAAAGAATGCGAGGCTCACGCCAGCATCTCGAGCCTTGATGGCATTCTGATACATCTGCTGACTCCAATACTCATCATGCCCTACTGAAATAAAGCCTCTCGCACGAAGCAGGCCTGCTGGATCCGCATGCGTATCAACGTTTGAAATATAGGACACGTCATACCCGTGCTGCTCCAGCCAATACGACATTGGGAATTCCCACGGGAGATACTCACCACTGCCACCTGACGTCTTAATTTTGTTTACGGGGTGTGTAAACAAACCGTAGGGACGATCAAAGCTGACCATTCCACTCGGCGCACCGATACTCTTCCAGTCTTTATGCTCTGTGTAGATTGAGTAATCAGCCGGCCATCTGTTGTAGGCAGACCAGGTCAGGTCACTGCACTGAAACAACAAGTCACACGGGCGATCATCTCGAACAATAAAAATAACGTAACTCTGTATGCCGCTGTCTTTCGCTGTCATCTTGCCAAGATAGACACCGCTCAACCAATCTTTTGGAATCTTCAACTCAACGCTAGGCTCCCACTGGCATTCGCGTACAAAGTTTTCACCGACGGGTGGGTCTGGTTGCGTGCTGCCTTTCACAGATTCAAAGGTTCGCATAAGTCGAGCACCAGCCCCACCGTAGTACCCCGTCCGAAAGACCTCCAGCTTAAACGCTGATGTCGGATTCGTACTGACCATAATGCGAAGTGTTTCACCGCCGCGAATACTGTTTTTAGAACAGTATCCTTCAATCACTTTGCACCGACCATTGTCAAGGATCTTATTGATTTTACCAGGAACAGTATGCGTTTTGGTTAACAACCAATCACGGGTGCCCGGCTTTGCATTTTCAGCCTGAATCAAATCATTGCTGAAGTTTGACTGGCCAAAGGTCGTTGGAATTCCGAGTGCTCCCGCAGTCAAGGCAAGGCCTGCTGTGGCTGCGCCTTTATTGAGATCTCGTCGATGTATTCTTCGTCCGCTCTTATCAGAACTGGGCATACCAACCCCTCACTTTTTCTAATTTTTCTTCACAGCGTCAGACCACTCTTGCGAATCATTTCCCTTCAAGCAACTTGTCACGAAAAAAGGCAACGTCCGACGGATACTTTGAACCTGAACCTGGGTAGGACAGGTCGGCCTCAACACCAAGTTCGTCAGCCTTTCCTTTGAGCTTTGTGCCAAAAACCACATGATGGATGAGCCACCCTCTCAGTCGCTTCTGATCACCACCGGGCTTCTTTGCATCTGGTGACATCCCGTAACTCATGAAAATCGGTGGATCATCAGGTGATATAAGGCGGAGTGCCGAACATTGCCTGGTTGTTTCACTCACTTCTTCAAGGGTATCAGCACCCCACATTTTCATGCGAATCTCCTCTGGATCATTCTCACCATCGAAAGACTTTACAAGTACTTCAACAGGAACATTCTCACCCAATAGTGGCAGGATGTTCTCGATGTAAAATTCTCGCTCTGCTGATGTCTGACCACCTGCCGTAGCTACGCACAGCAGTCGCGTTGACTCTCGTTCAACAGGATCATCACTGGTGGCGTCGGCCATATCGTCACTGTACGCAAGCCACATACAGATCTGGGCACCGGCAGAACCACCAAACGCTGCCACCCGATTCGTATCAATATTCCACTCATCAGCTTTTGAACGCATGAATTGAATAGCTCGCTTAGCATCACGATGAGCGGTTGGCAAAGGGTCCGTTGTGACAAAACGATAGTTGATAGCCGCAACAGAAATTCCTGCGTCGAGTAACGCCGCTAATTTTTCTGCCTTCAGCTTTTCCTTGCTGCCACTCTTGAAGCCACCACCATGAATATAGACAGCCAGTGGCGTTGGTTTCTCTGACTCAGCAAGCCAGATATCAAACACATTCCGCTGATTTTCTCCATACTTCACATTCTCAAAGCTTGGCTCTCGCCTAGATTTTGACTTTCCACTACCGAAAAATCCACCGCTCGGCGGGCTTGTGTCATTCAATCGTTTTCGCAAAGCAACGACTCGCTTCAACAACTGCTCTTTTTCCTTATCTGAAAGCGAGCCGTCTCCATCAACATCGGCGTTGGGATAGCGCTGAATCGCACGCCGGCTCACAACAGTCTCTTCGTCCTCCGAGAGCATGCCGTCTTTATTGACATCTGCCTGCGGGAAATACTCGAGAATTTTCTCTGCAAAGGTGTTTTCCGGTTGGGAGAAAGCCGCTCCATACAGAAGGACCACAAAAAAGACGAACGAAACGGACAGACCAATCTTTTTCATGAGGTAATCTCAATCTCCGTGAGTTAGTAATATTTCTGGATGCTCTTGTATTAAACCGTATCTCCCTCACTTTGTTTCGAATCATTTATGCAAAATTGATAAGAATGGAATTCTTCATCGCAGGCACTCTAGCCAGTGATGAATAATATCGTGAAAACCATGCGGCAAATGCCATGCATAGCGTTCTCTCGCAGCACCAACTAGTACAATCAAATCAGTTTTTTGTACTATCCTGTCAACTTGAGGCGTGAATATTACTGTTCATTCACATGTCGCCACAACGCTTTAGAGTCAGATCAAGCCGTCGTACAAGAAGCAATGTTCTAAAACGTTGACTTCCAGAAAGCGGCCATCACGGGCGCTCACTCATACTTCTGATTATCAAGCATTTCAAAACGCAAAATGAGCAAGAGTGCAATACAACGAAACGCGACACCACCTGTAGTCACTCTCAACCATATTTCCGAAGAACAACTCGTCAAAAAATAATTACTCATCATGCAGTACCTTTTCCTTGCGGCAGTTCTCGGGATACTCGGCTCATTACCACTTGCGATGTTTGTAGCAGTGCGAAAACAGCCTTTACCACTCGTCATCCGAGGAGTTCTGATCTTCCTTTTGCTCGCACCCGTTCCTTTTTTGATCTTTGGATTTCTTGCAAGCTTCGAACCGGGACTTCACTGGGGATGGCGTCTGGGCTATGGAACATTCTTACTGTGGTCTCTCATCACAGCGGCGAGGCTTTGTTGGGTGAAACGCAAATCATTGATTGACGTTCACTCACTCCCACCACAGCAAGCAGTGAACAATACCTCTAAGGTGAAATGAGAATGTACTCTCACGAAATTGGATTCCAAAAGTAAATAAAGTACATGAAATGTGAACGAATAAGATCGTACGAGATGTACTACAAGGATTTCGACTATCGAAACTGTTCTGAATCGCCATTTGAATCTTTACTTGTTGGTAATTATAAAAAGATCAAATAAACCTGGTAGCAATTCTTCATCTCCACTCCTTGAAAGCATTAAACAGACTGGGTCCCACTATGACATTCCGACTCTGCCTTCCCCTCCTCTGCGCCCTTTCTTCTGCTTTTATACCTTTGCATGAGTCCCAATCGGCTTCACCACAACCCAACGTCATCCTCATCTTTATTGATGACATGGGATACGGCGACGTTGGCTTTAACGGTGCCACCATCCCCCAGACTCCAAACCTTGACCAGATGGCCGCCGAAGGGATGGTCTTTGATGACTTCTACGTCGGCTGTGCGGTCTGTTCTGGCTCGCGTACTGCACTCTTGACTGGAACTCACTACCAACGAGTTTCCATGAGCCCTGTTCTCTTCCCCCGCAGTGACGAGGGCCTCCATCCTGACGAAGTCACCATCGCGGACATGTTGAAAGACGCCGGGTACCGCACCGCCTGTGTTGGCAAGTGGCATCTCGGACATCTTCCACCCTGCCTTCCGACGTACCAAGGCTTTGATCACTATTACGGAATTCCCTACAGCAACGACATGTGGAGAGATCCTGCTAACACACTCGCGAAAGACGTTATTCTTCGCGAAGGCCTCACCCTCAAAGAAGTTACATCAGGGCATCGCGAGAAAAACAAGGTTCCGCTGATGCGAGATGAAGAAATCATCGAGTACCCCGTCGATCAAAATACCATCACGAAGAAATATACTGAAGAAGCCATCACATTTATCAAGGAGTGCAAAGACGAACCATTTTTTCTTTATTTGCCGCACACGATGGTCCACCGCCCTCTCCACGTCTCTGACGCTTTTGCCAAGACAGAAGGAACTGGAGATGCCCTGATCCATGATGCCATTGAAGAAATCGACTGGTCGGTGGGCGAGGTGCTCAAGGCCGTCAAGAAAATCGGTATTGATGAGAACACTCTTGTCATATTCACAAGCGACAACGGTGCAGCAGTTGGATCATCCCTACCCTTTCGCTCTAAAAAAGGGAGCGTCTACGATGGCGGCATTCGTGAGCCAACCGTTATGCGATGGCCCGGCCATATTCCTGCCGGAAACAGATGTACTGAGGTCGCAGCCACCATCGACCTGCTCCCCACTTTTGCCAGACTCTGCGGTGGTGAACTTCCACAAAACAAAATTGACGGCCATGACATCTGGCCCCTCATGAGTGGAAAGAAGGACGCAAAAAGCCCACACGAAGAATACGTCCTCATGCATGGCCCGGGCACAGTCCGCTCTGGCAAATGGAAATTCTATCCGTGGCAAGAAGGCAAAGGCGGCAGCCGCCGTGACCCAGTTCCTGCAGGACGCGAACCCTCTCCGCTTCCAACACAGCTCTACGATACCGACGCCGACATTGGCGAAACCAGGAACCTCGCTGAGGAGCATCCCGAAATTGTAGCCAGGCTTTCAACGGCCTACGAAAAACATGTTGCTAACATCCAGGCGAATAATCGCCCAACTGCAACTATGATACGACCTGGGGGATCAATCTCGGCAGAGCTTCCGGGAAGAGCGAAGAAGACGAAAGCCAAGAAGAACTAAACCGTCAATCTCTGTCCAAGAATCATTGACGCAGATTGACTCACTGGTTTTGAAGACACACTAGGTCATTGAATCCATTCCAGCACGTGCCTCACCACAAGTTGTTGTGTTTCGTCCCATGTCATGGACGGGGTCGCGTCATTCCCCTGAACCTGCTTAAAACCATGACCTGCATTTTTTACTTCGACTAGTTCGATGTCGAGGTCGCGTTCTTTCGCCACATCGTATAGATGCCTGGAAAGTTCGATGGGTACGACAGGGTCGGTATCACCATGCACCAACAGGATAGGTGGGCTATCAGCTTTCAAATACTGATCGGCACTGACCAGTTTTGCTATTTCTTCGGTACTCATGCCATGCGATGGTTTGAACAGCATCGCACCTTTTGATTCACTCCGGCCCGGAAATCTCTCAAGCCGCTTTTTCCAAAGTTCCGGAACGAGATAGGTGGTCGCACCGTAGAACGAGATTGCACCGATCACCGTGTGTTCGGTTTCCGGTCCAGCGTTGTCACCGGGCAGAAAGTCACTGTTCGTTAATGCCGTAACCAGTGCTTTAGAACCCCCGGCAGACGTCCCCCACGTGATGAACTTGTGCGGGTCGATCCCGTATCGGTCAGAATTTTTTGCCAGGAATCGTAGCGCATCTTTGCAGTCTTCGAATAGTTGATGGAACCCCAACTCTTCCCCTGCACCAAAGACTCTGTAGTCAATAGTTGCCACTGCAATCCCCGATTCTGTCAGTTCTTTCAAGATCAAAGAACTTCTATTGTAGAGAGCGTTCTTTGTACCACCTGTATTGCCGCCTCCGTGGATATAGATGAAAAGCGGTGCTCGTTCGTACACCTTTGTTTTCGGATAAATGAAGTCGAGGCGGTTCCTCTGTTGCTTCGTGTTTTTTCGGTATTCAATATCCAAATCACTTTTGAGGCCGAGCTCTTGGAGAACTGCATCTGCATTTTTGCTATTCGTCCCTGAGCGGTTTGCTGAACTCGGTCGTTGCTTCCTGCCTCTTTGTGAAGCCTTTTGAACCAAGTCCTGTTTTTCAGTTTCTGAAAGCACGCCGTCACCATCCTGATCAGCCTGCGGATACCGTTGCATCACACGCCGGCTTACAAAAGCTTCTTCTTCCTCTGAAAGCACACCGTCATTATTCCTGTCAGCCTGAGGAAATGATCGAAGAATCTTTTCTACAAATGGCCTCTCTGCTCTTAAGAGCACTGAATCACACAGAAAATTACCGAAAACGATAATTACAAGTGACAAAGTTTTTTTCATGAGGCAACCTATCTCTTCTTGAATACACGACTTTTTCACACACCGTTGTATTGAACCTCATACTCCTCATTTAGTTTCGAAATATAATTTTCGGATTGCGACCATCGATACATTTTTAATCAACCATCAAGTTTAGTGCCCCCCATTGCCGTTCCAGTCTTGGAAATCCTTCACGGCAGCAAGGAATTGGGGCTATCGGGAGACCTGCAACTGGTGCCTGCGTTGTTGGTAATTGTTCAATTTTTTTATGGGAAGGATTAGGACGTTACTGATTTAAAATCAGATCGACTCTCACTTCTTATCAACACATGCGTTATAAGTTCCCGAACACAATTTACTTGGGAATTGGTAGGTTGTCTGCTTTGCTCAAACCTATGTTTACACGGACTTCGTGTGGGCCGTCTTTTGTAAATCTGGTAACCTTGAAAGGCCTCATGTTGGAATGATAGGGACGACAGCTACATGTTCTGATAGAGGTTCTATAGAAACAGCTTTCAGCATCACCGTATCGCAACTTGTTGTCACAAAAGATCTAAAAGCCAACTATTCAAATCAGTTGTAGTCATCTTTTTTGCCGTACAAGGCAAGTTGGTAGCTACATCTTTTTACAAACAAAAAATATCATGAAGCCATCGCTTTTCTTTTACCAAGACCTTCTTCCTCTGACTCCAGTTCAAATGGTGGAAGAACAAAAAGACATTGATGATAAGAATCTTGTTCAAAGAATCATCAATGCATATTGTCAGAGTACCACTAAAATGAAGGATGCTGGCGGTCCGATCTGGGATCAGATTGCGAGTAAAACACAAGATCTTCACGATTCTTTATGCTCAGGTGATGTTCCTGCAGTGACCGAATTTCTCCGCTTCCCACATCGATCTAATCTGCTTTATGGATTTGAGATGGTTTTTGATGAGTACTCAAAAGCAGCAGCTGACAATCCAGGAATCGCCGCCTTGCAAGCTCAGTGGACCCACGACAACCTCGTTCGATTAGCAGAAACAATGGGAGCAGTTCCTGTATATCTTCCAGAAGTCGATTTTCAGGAACGAATGTGGGAGCCTGAACAACTACTTTCGGCAATAGAGCAAACAGCCGGATTTGCAGTTCAATTCCCCAACACAATCCCAAACGAACATGGTATTCCAACGAGCCGCGGCGTGATTAGTCATCGTGCGGTTCAGGCGATGTATCAAGCTTGGAGATTGTCTCAGTTGCGAGTTTTTGCGAACGGAGGAAAGGCTGTCGAGATTGGTGCTGGCCTCGGTCGCACTGCTTGGTTTGCCAGTCTTTTTGGGCTTAATGACTATACGATTGTTGATCTGCCTATGGCCAATGTGGCACAGGCATACTTTCTTGGCCGCGCATTAGGAGAGGATCGAGTCGTGCTTCATGGAGAGTCTGATGGCAACGGCCCACGGGTACGAATTGAAACCCCCCCGTGGTTCAATGCTTCAAAAGACCGATATGATATAGCGATAAATAATGACTCAATGGTGGAGATCGGTGTCGAAGCAGTTGAGGCGTATTGGCAACAACTTGCTATCCGAAGTGACATTTTTATTTCGATGAATCATGAAGCCCAGTCGTTTCGTATTGCTGACATCTCGAATCGCCTCGGAAATGATGTGCCTGTGCTTCGGTCACTTCATCCGCTTCGTAAAGGCTATGTCGAGGAAATCTTTTTTTTCAATAAAATCTGAAAAGTTACAGTCTGTCGCTGAAGTTTATTTCCTTCTGCTCCAAAAGTCTTATTGAAAAAGACAGCTGATCCCCCTGGTATGGCGTGCTGCTTCCACGAATACCATGACTCTGGCCAATGGTGGTCTCTCGTTGGCTTGAAGGGGTAAGGTTCATGAGTTCTCTCGAAAAAAACGAGGTGAGCTAGCCTAGGCCAAATATGTGCTTGAATCCTTCGTCATAAAGGTCGTTTGTTTCTGTGGGAATACGATACCGCTGGATAGTGGCTTTGAGTTTGTGACGTGGTCTTCCAGTACAACAGGAATTATAAGGACCGATAAGAGGGAGTGAATGTTTCACCTTGCCATTGAGGGCTGTTTTCGACACTATTCCATCTGCGAGAAGACAGGAGTATGAGCACATTGAATCACTGGGTTTCAAAACCTCGCAGGTGCCGCCTCGAGTATTGCCATGCAACAGGTTTCTGAAAATACAAATCAAGTGAATGAATCACATCACAACGTGGCAATTATTGGCACAGGCTTTGCCGGTCTCTGTATGGCTATTCGTTTAAAGCAGCAGGGAGAAGAGGATTTCGTTCTGTACGAGAAAGCTGGGGATCTTGGTGGAACATGGCGAGATAATACGTATCCGGGATGTGGGTGTGATGTCCCGTCCAGCTTGTATTCACTTTCATTCGAACGGAATCCAAACTGGTCCGAAAAATTTGCAAGTCAGAGTGAGATCCTGCAGTATCTTCACCGACTCACAAAAAAATATCGAGTGGAGCAAAACATAAAGTTTCGTACCGAAATCACGGCAATGGTCTGGGACCAAGCAAGAAATTGCTGGCACCTGACGACTGCAAACGGGAAGCAGTTTACAGCAGCGGTGGTTATTTCTGCGATGGGAGGGCTGCACGTCCCTTCCACTGCCAATATCTCTGGCCGTGAAGATTTTTCAGGTCCCTCATTTCACTCGTCCCAGTGGCGACACGATGTGGAACTTCAAGATAAGCGAGTGGCTGTCATAGGCACTGGAGCGAGTGCGATTCAGTTCATACCGGAAATTGCATCTCGAGTGGAAGACTTAACAGTATTTCAGCGTACTCCGCCATGGATTTTACCAAGAAAGAATCGAGACACTTCAGCCTTTGAACGTCTGGCTAAGCATTGGCTTCCGTGGTACCAGCAGGCGTGCCGCTTGAGGCATTATCTGTCTGCCGAGGCGGTCGCGTTTGGTCTTACAGTAAAGCCGAAGTTGATGGGCCGAGGTCAGAAGCAATCGAACAATTTCCTTTGCGATCAGGTGCATGATGAAAGCCTCCGTAAAAAACTCACTCCACAATACACGATGGGTTGTAATCGAATACTGTTATCAGATGATTTTTATGCCACGTTGAATCAACCGAACGTCACATTGGTAAACGATGCCATTAAAGAAATTACACGGAATGGCCTTCGCGATGCCACGAACAAACACTGGCCGGCGGATGTCATTATCTTTGCTACAGGATTCAAGCCATTTAATCCAACACACGCTATTCATATTCAAGGGCGAGGAGGGCGTGTTCTTGCTGAGGAATGGGGGGATACTCCAGAGGCTTTTCATGGAGTATGTGTCGCTGGGTACCCGAATTTTTTTATGCTCATGGGACCAAATTCGGGCCTCGGACATAACTCTATTCTACTCATGATTGAGACGCAGGCGAAGTATATTCTTCAGTGCCTGAAGTGGCTTGGTCCGTGTCGGCGTCGTCCGCTGATGGATGCAATTGAAGTGCGAGAAGACGTGCAAAAAAAATATAACGATCGCTTGCAGCAGCAGTTTGACAAAAGTGTCTGGCGGTCGGATGGCAGCGTTTACCAGCTGCCCTGCAAGAGTTGGTATAAGACAAAAGATGATAAAGTGTTTGCCCTGTGGCCAGGTTTTGTGAGTTCGTACAGGTGGGCATTGCGTCGTGCCGACATTAAGAACTTTCTAGATAAATCCTCTGATAAAAGTTGTATTCCGGATGTCACTACTGGTCAGAGCAAGCCGAGAAAGTCTGCGTGATGAATATGTTTCCCGCAATATGATGCACAACATGACGAAGCTGTGAGTTGTATAATTCAGCGCCGTGTTTCTAAGGTAGCAATATTGCAGGGGCTTTGAAGTAGCGGTGAGCCTTAGAAGTGACGGTCAGCAAAATTGTGGATGGCTTGAATAACGTAGTCCACATCCTCATCGCTTAATCTGGGATGCAATGGAATGGACAGTGCATCTTGATTCAGTTGTTCAGTGTGTGGCAGCCGCTTGGAAGTTTGGCCGTAAAGAGGATTCATATGTAAGGGGTGGTATCGTAGTGTCGTGTAGATACCTGCATCAAGCAGTGTTTTTGCAAGGAGGTTCCGTTTGGGAGTACGGATGCAATATGTGAAGAGCCCATGCGTGTCACCTGGTAAAGATCTTTTTGGCAGGCAAATCTGAGGAATAGCTGCAAGTCCTTCGTCGTATGCAGCCCAAATTTGTTTCCGTCGGTCCTGCAGTTCTGCGAGTCGTCCTAGCTGCACGGTTGCAATTGCTGCAGCAAGATTTGTCGGCAGCATTTTGATGAATGCCTCACGTATCTCATATTCCCACCAGGCATTCTGGCCCTTATTTCCACTTGCATTTTCAAATCCTGACTTACCAATTCCACAATATCGAAGCCAACGTGCACGCTCGATATACTCTTCACGCTGAGCCGTGACCGCCCCAGCCTCACCAGCTGTGAGATTCTTTATGGCATCAAAGCTATAGATTCCAATGTCTCCAATACCTCCGCATGGTTTCCCGTCATGAGTGGCAGCAACCGCATGGGCAGCATCTTCAATAACCGGATATCCAAGGTCCAAGATCGGCTGCATGTCTACCGGGAGCCCTGCATAATGAACCACCATGATTGCTTTTGTCCGTGGGCTTATGCACGGTTCAATATCTTCACGTCGGACATTCATAGTTGTCTGATCAACGTCACAGAAGATAGGCCGATGCCCTGCAAGTAAGACTGCCTGAGCACATGAGACCCAAGTGAAAGAGGGGATGATAATTTCATCATCCGGGGCCAGGTCAAGTAGTCGGACAGCCATGTACAGAGCATTTGATCCGCTGTCGACCATCAAACAGTTGGTAAGATTGAGATGCGAAGCGAATGCTTTTTCAAAGTCATCTACTTTTTTGCCGAAACCCAGCCACTGAGACCGAAGGCATTCAACAGCGGCTTCAATTTCCTGATCACCAATGTCTGATCCAAAGACTGAAATCATGAGTGTGTGATAAGGTTTGGAGATGCCGATGGAGGAGTCTGATGCTGCATGATAATGTGGTCTTTCTCAATTTTGATAACGGCAAATCGATTGTCTTTATACCAGGCACACGCAGGGTTGTTCGCGAGAACTTTCAGCCGTATTGGCATCGCTTTTCGTTGTAGCGCGAATTCAATGACATGATGCAAGGCAGTTCCCATGCACCCACGCGAATGGAGGCTGTGGACTCCACGGATTACGTTATAAAGATCCCAGTGATCGTCAAGAAGCCGAATGCCGACACACCCTGTCGGCAACGCTTTAACGAGAACCATGAAAAGATGGTCTTCATCCCGAGTGAGGTAGCGGGTGAACCACTGCCGTTGCTGTGCAGGGCTAATTTTTTCACAATAGAAAAACCGCTGAGAATGAGCGTTCCTCCATGTGCGTAGAGTTTCCTGGTCGTCTTGAACAACTTTACGAACAGAAATATTCCGATTTAGAAAGCACGTAACTGTATCGCGAGCAATTTGATGCATGATCGGTGTTATGAATGTGTTGTAAAAAATTGATCACGATTGGTCTGTGAGTAGTCAGTATGATCAAAGATATTCAGCAGGCTTAAGTGACGATGGCGGACTCTGGCAGTGACAGCTGGTCGAAAGCCTTGCTTGCGAAAACATTCAGCGAGCGGGGTGTCCAGCTGAAACCCATACTTGCGAATGATGTCTGTCCGAAGCATCATGAGTCGCCCCGGTGGATTGCCAATCGGGCAGGGCGGTTCAGTCGGGAATGAATCGCGGGATTCATCAGCCCATTGGGGAGCCCCGGTAAATGCCCGCTCAGGACTATTCAGTTTGGCTAGGAATTCTGCTGAATGTGTGTCGCCACTCATAAGTTGGCGTGCCTTTTCAGCATCAAGAAAGTCATGCGTGTCGATAAGACTTCCAAGCATCCCTATCGAAGGATCTGCTTGGACAATCCGATACATCTCCGAAAGCCAGCAGCCGTGGGAGCAGGATGCGATGACATCGCTCTCCATATAGACATGCCATGGGCCAACGTCTACGAGGCGTTCTTCATATGCCTTCGTTATATTCTCAAAGCGGTTGGTAGAAAACCGTACCACCTCGGCAAAAAGCTCTCGTCTTTCGAATCCAGCAATGACCTGACGCACAAGTGGATCAGGATGAGCATTGTCGAGTAAGACCACTCGAGCAGGAGACGTAATGGTTCTGTAAAGAGAATCAAGGCACGACCAAAGGTAGATAGGCCTTCCCCATGACGCAATAAAAATCGTAATCGGTTCGTTTGATTTTTGTGAGGAATTCATGACGGCTTCAATTGCTTTACAGCATCCCCAAACTGTTTTTCCATGGCCGCCGTCCGTTTGTTCGAATGCGGGATCTCTACAGAAGGATCTTGCTTGAGTCCTAAGAATTTCATCATGCTCGGAAACGTCTTCGTATCTGCAAGTTTGCCGTAGAACAAACGGGTCGGTTCTGCAGAAAAATATTTAAGAATTTCTGCTGTGTGGTTGCGGTAAATGTCCGTGTAATGTTTTCGGTGGTGCACGATAGAAAGCAGGTTTGGGCTTGTTTGAGAAACATGTTGTGCTGCTTCGATAGCCTCACGTTCGATCTCTTTGAGTTCTTGTTCTCGATTGTAGACCTTGGCGTGAATATCACTCCAGCCCGGATTTTGGCCACCGCTGTGCCGGCACAACGAATCGAACCAAGCGTCTGGTTCGCGATCAATGAGAATAAATCGAGATTCAGGGAACCGCTTGGCCAGCTGAGCGTACATTGCAGGAAACCACCATGGGTCGTCTTCGAGAATTTCAGCATCCTTGAACTCTTCATCGTCAAAAACGAGATCTAGTTCTCCATCGAACCATAAGCGGCTCCACCCTAACCTCGTCGAGCTTGGCGATCCGGCTCTGATGAGGCCGTGAGACTCAAGCCAGTCACCAGTGGATGTCGTCCCGCTTCGCTGCATGGAAAGGCAAAATAGTTTGAATTTATTTTTTTTCCGCTCACGCCGAGGTTGAAGAAGTCTGTCAAAGGCTACGAGATGTTGTTCTTTTAGTCGTAACGTACACGGGCTCGCGCGCATTTTCTCTGGAAAAATGTTTGGTGGAGGTGTTGTTTCAAGCCACGAGGAGGTGTGCCCACCGAAGGTATCATGGAGGCAATGCAATTCATGCCTGTACGAAGCCGCTACTCGTGCCCGAAGTTCACTCGGCATGTCCTCATCATTTGTTGCGTTGTTGACTGAAAGCTTGCACGAGTCTTGATGTTCGTACCGAGGAATGTCAAGGAAGTCATGGATTTCATCGAGTGTTTGCTGGGGATAGCGGGCAATGGCATCATAAAATACGATCAGTATTTGTTTGGGATCAAACCACTTTGAGAAACGGAGGAGTGTCTCTGAGTAGTGTCCGCGGGGTTTTCCGTTGAGTGTATTGAAAAACGCCATGGCAGCTGGTGCTCCAGGTGCTAGTGTCCCAAAGCGATATTTCATGAGACACTGCGACCAGAATCGATCAATCGGATTTCGGATGCAAAAAATGAGTTTTGTATGAGGAGCTAGAGAGGCCATGTGCTGAACACCTTTGTCATCACAAATTGCATACCGAGGTGTAATCTCACCGGTAATTTGATCAGGAGGAGTAAGCCCAAAAAGCTCGCTGTACCAAGCGTCATTCCAATCTACAAAGTAGTAATGCATGAGTTGGCGTATACGAAGTTTGTCGTCAGAGTCGACGGCATGTCGTAAGGTGTCACATATTTGATTTTTCCAGGTGTTGTCTGAAAGTCGTAGCAAAGCATCTGCAGGCGGAAAAGGACTTGCTGAAAGTTGACGATCAAAATAATGAAGTTCTTTGATGGGCGGCATCGATATTGCAGGGCTTTGATGGAGCTGTGTCCATAACCACGTAGTTGCAGATTTCTGTGCGCCGATACCAATAAAGTCAGGAGGTCGTTGTGTAGGCTGCTCGTAGTCACCACAAACCACGTCAGTAAGATCGCCCCAGTCAATAGTCGCGTCCTGGTTGTAGTATTTCATTGGTGATGCCACTCGATTAATTCAACATGACGAGTAGGAGTCGATGTGGCGTTTCATCTCATATTTGGCACGCCATGCTTTCCAGGAATTTAAGTAGTGAGGTGAACCCAGCTCAATAGGTGTTTCGGTGCGAGGAACACTTTGAAGATCATGGGGGGGGAAACGCCTGCCAAAGGGGGCGGGCAGTCAAAATCTGCTAGTGTACGTACTGGTATAACAGGCAGAGAAGCTATCTGAACAAAGTCAGTATCGGTGGTATTTTTGAGGAAATTGTTTCAATGTATGACGTGCTCATGTAGCGATAGCAATCTCTCGGCGGACTTCGCTGGGCAGCCTCGTCTGATGATACATGTGTGTTCTTTGTGTGTGCGGCTATCGTGATTTGGGTTCAAGTGCAAGAAGAATGCTAAATCAGTTATCAATGGCAATCGTTAACCTATAAGAATCACAGCCGTGTGATTCTATTCATTACGGTTTGACTTAATCGGAGAAATAATGGAAGGAGAGGAGAGGTTCAAAAAACAGGAAAAATTTTCTGTAATGATTCCAACGTTCGAGCCCTCCCGGTCACTACTAGATGCGATCCAGTCAGTTTTAAAACAATTCGATGAGGCTGCTGCGCATGAAAATAATCTTTCAAAAGACTCTCTGCAGATAACGGTTGTTGATGATGCATCGAGTACGGTGGACGTATTGTCACTGCTCAAAAAATCTGGTCTTGCTGATCGCGTAGAGTTTATGAAGTCCGGCAAGCATCTCGGCCTTGCTGGGAATTGGAATTATGCCATCTCTCTCGCGAGAGCAGACTTAGTCCATCTGTTGCATCAAGATGACCTTGTAGAACGAGGGTTTTATCAACGAATGTGGCAGGCATTCCAAGAGCACCCAGAGTTGGGAATGGCCTTCTGTCGTTCGAAAATAGTCGACGACAAAAGCCATGTAATAAAGAAAACATCACGATTACGATGGCAGCGAGGGGTGTTGAATACGTGGCTGTGGCGAATAGGTGAACGGCAAAGAGTTCAATGCCCATCGGCTGTTGTCAAGAAAGCAACGTATGCAGCGATTGGAGGATTCCGTCCCGATCTGATTCAGGCCTTGGACTGGGAGATGTGGGTGAGAATAGCGGGCAAGTTTCCGGTGTGGTATGAGCCGAGGTCTCTCGCTATCTATCGCAGACATAAACAAAGCGAATCGTCACGCCTTCTTGCCAGTGACATGGTATGGCCAGATATTGCAAAAGCGATCACAATTAACTCAGCGTCTTTTCCAGTTGAATTGCGGAGCACCATGACATCTCGGAGCGCTCGTTGGCATGCTAAATCATGTCTTCGGAATGTAAGAGAAAATATACGCTTAAAAAATTATGATGCCGCTGAGCGGACACTCAGTCAATTCCCGAAGATTGTTGATCTGATTACGCGTGCTGGGCTACAAGTCCGTCTAACGCGTAAAGCAGACGCCCTGCGTGGTCGAATACAAAGGTATCGAGTGTCGTAGGGACTGATCCAGAGGTGATACCGATGCAGCAAATCAAGCGAGCACTTATTTTTGCTCATTACGACAAGGACGGCGTTGTCGACCCGCACGTACAGTACACGATTCAATGTTATCGAGAACTTGTGAAGTGTCTGGTTGTAGTGTCGACATCGGCCACTGCACTGCCTGAAAGTATTGCTCAACATGTCGATCATTTTATTAGCCGTCCAAATCGAGGGTATGATTTTTGTAGCTGGAAGGAAGGCATGGAGTCGCTAGGAGACTATCAACAATTTGATGAGATCATTTGTTGTAATGATAGTGTGTACGGCCCGCTCTTTGATCTCGCCCCAGTCTTGGAAAGTTCATGTCTGGATGAAGCTGATCTTTGGGGGATGGTTCATTCCGTACAAGGAACCAAACAGCGTAAGGCTCATGAGCCATCGAATCATCTGCAGAGTTGGTTTTTTGGTATGCGTGGAAATCTTATTCGTTCTCCTGTGTTCGATTCTTTTTGGAGGAGCATCACGCCACTTGATAAGAAAAATGATGTTATCAATGCTTACGAAATAGGAATGACAGAAAAATTTCGAGAGGCAGGTTTTCGTGTCGGTGCTATTTATGATTCTGCAGATTGCAGCATCAAGCCGAACCTCTCATTTCTTGAAATTGCCCCACATCTCAACTGGAGAAATATCCGGCATTCATATCGAGTAATAAAAAAGACTAGGCGACGTATCAATAATCCAAGTGAGTTGGCTCCGCTCCGACTGGTTCAATTAGGGGTTCCATTCTTGAAGGTCAATGCGTTTGTAGTCAATCATTATGGACTGGACTT
>ERZ1048872.1310-NODE-1310-length-21187-cov-4.985851_pt1 | contig 21187 bp, 22 predicted proteins | sample MGYA00383100_ERZ1048872 | MGnify/ENA primary metagenome ERZ1048872 (study PRJEB29581, sample SAMEA5548370) | metagenome | biome: marine; feature: coastal; material: water | depth 50 m | study: Short-term variability in the microbial, nano- and picoplankton...
ATATTTGTTCTGGCTTTTCTGCCAAATAATCATAATTCCAATCTTGCTCAACTTTTCCATAACCATAAGTCACAGCAACAGTTTTAATACCAGCACTATCTCCTGCCAACATATCATTTTTATCATCACCCACAAATAAACAATATTCAGGACTGGTGGCAAGCTGCGCACAAGCATACAGCAAAGGCGCCGGATGAGGCTTGTTAAACTCCAAGGTATCGCCACAAACCACCACATCTGGCTTAATATTTAGCTTATTTAATAATAAGTGGGTTAAATTTTCAGGCTTGTTAGTCACAACGCCCCACTGCATCTTCTGATCTTTTATCGCGTCTATTAACACCCTCATATCAAAAAATGCTTTGGAAAACTTATCAATATTATCTGCATAAATTTTTAGTATTCTTTGATGTCTATTGATAAATTCAGGATGATCGTCGTCACATTCAAAGCCAAACTGAATTAACGCTTTACCACCAAAGGCCACCAAAGGCTTAATTTTTTCATAAGATTTTTCAACTCTACCCTCTTCTTTAAGTAGTGTGTTTAGCGCATAGGCCAAGTCTGGGGCAGTATCAATTAGCGTACCATCCAAATCAAATAAAATAGTGTTAATACTCATATAAAACCGTTAAAATTTAACTCTACAAATTATAACGTTTACACTTGTCATTTCTTATGCTGTTTTTGAGATCATTACTGTATTTTTTAGGCTCAACGCTAGTTCTTAGTTTTTTGGTTGCTTTAGCCTTGTCATTCTTCTTTTTGCCGGTTAAATATCGCTACGGAATTTTATCAAAGTGGTCTTTATTTTGCTTATGGTGGTTGAAAATAACACTCAACATAAGGCTTAATATAATTGGCAAGGAAAATATTCCTAACAAAGCCAGTGTTATTGTTTCAAACCATCAGTCCACTTGGGAGACTCTCGCTCTACAAACCATCTTTCCTCATCAAACCTGGGTTCTAAAACAAGAATTACAGTGGATTCCAGTTTTTGGCTGGGGCTTGGTTTTACTTAAACCCATTATTATCAATCGTGGTGAAAAACTTAAAGCCATTAAAAAAGTAATTAAACAAGGTGCAGCTCGAATCAAAGAAGGAATTTTTGTGGTTGTGTTTCCAGAAGGTACGCGCCAACCTCATACCCAACTGGGCGAATATCAAAATGGTGGCATGGCTATTGCTAAAAAAACAGGCTGCGACATTGTGCCGGTATTTCATAACGCTGGAAAACTTTGGCCTAAAGGCAGTTTTATCAAAAAACCTGGCACCATTACAGTGGTGATTGGAGCCACCATAAGTCCTGCTGGAAAAAATGCATCAACCCTCACTAAAGAAGTGCGAGAGTGGACGCTCTCTATGCAAGAGAAATATTAGGCTTAATTAGTTTGGCAATAATCGATCTAGCAAGCTATCGTACTTTAGCTTGTTTTTATACAACTCGATTAAAATATCGATCCTTTCAAGCTGCAACTCTTGGAAATCATCTTGTTCAAAAATAACAAATCTAACGTTTTCTTGTTTTACTAAGTACAAATCCAACTCTCGACTTGGCTCAATCGTTAACAATTGTTTTTTAATAAGTGATAACTGAGTTAAACCTTGCTCTATATCTGTTGTGATTTTTCTTGACTCAGAAAGAATATCTCTCAATTCATTATCGTACTTGAGCTCAATCTGTATTGTTTTAAGTCGATATTTATCCAAATAAACTTGATTACTAATATCACCACTGAGAGGGTACGAAAAAACCAATTTAGCTTCGTATTTGGTTTCAGCTGATTTGGAATAGCTGGTGTAATTACCCTTATTATCATCTTGTGCAGCGCTCAAAGTAAAATCCAAATCTGGCATTTGAGAATTTTGATAGGTTTTAATATATCGACCATTCTTTTGCATTTCTAAATTAATACGCTTTAAATCTCTTACATTTTTTTGAGAAAAATACTCAAGATTATTGACAAAACTAATATTAAAATTAGGACTGAGTATTGGTGGATTTTTGTCAAAATTAAGCGAACTTACCGAATCCAGTAAAAGACCACTTTGCGCTTTTAGTTTTGATGTCAGTCCCAGTAACAATCGTCTATTTTTATCAATTGAACGAATTAAAATATCACTATCACGAAAATGAGAATTGACCACTTTTTCTTGAGCAATTATCAGATTTTTTATAGTCTTGCTCACAACTTCCATTTGCCATTTAAAAGCCACCCAATCAATAAATTCAAGTAATTTATCCTCAATGAAATCTTCTTGAACTTCTGCTAAAACCAATTTCTCATCTTCATAATCTATCACTGACAAATCGTAAGTTTTTTGATCAATAACACCCTCTTTATTTTTAAGTAGTGGCAGGGTCCAGCTAACACTTAAGTCATCTAAATATTCGCTAGTATTCTTGTCCAATTGATAGCCGTTTTTGTCATACATCCCTTCATCTTTAATCGGTAGAGATCTGTCAAACGATAACTTTAACTCCGAACCATTAGAAAAGAATTTTTTTGATAAATCTGATGAAATTTTTCGCACTTGCTGGGTTGTGTTTTGAGCATAATCAGTACTAGAGGTATAATCATATTTAAGCTTGTTTTTATGAATCCTCCCAAATTCTGCACCAATATCCCAATCCCAGTTTTGGTAGTTGTCTTGGTCACCAATCATTTCAATTTTCTTTATCTTAAGATTAATCATTTCCTTTTCAAAAAACTCATGACTTGACAATAGCTGATCCACAAAGGTTTTTTGAGTATAAGACAAGACTGACTGACTTAAAAACAAAATCATTATTAATGATAATAATCGCATCATTATGAACCATTTAAATGAAGTAATTATAAGTAAGATTAATTTTGCATTAATATTAATTTAACACTGTATTTTTGGTAAAATTGTTTAGTTATTTTTTGATAATAAAAGATGCAAGGAATACCAACCAATATAAAACTTTTAAGCTTTGCTAAAAAAGGATTAATTTTTTCACAGACTTACTCTGTTAAAGACTTTCCGAGAATTAGAGAACTTGTGACTAACATTGACGATCACGTCAAAGTGAATCTGAATTTTTATATTGAAAATGGAAAAATTCCCTGTATCGAAGGAAGTGTAGAGTTAGCAGCGGCATTAGATTGTCAGCGCTGTTTAAATGAAGTAAAACTTCAGCTTAATCCAACCTTTAAATTGGCTTTTATTATTCATGAAAATCAGGCTGAAGATTTAGATCCAAGCTTTGAGACAATTCTGAATGCAGATGAAGAATTCTCAACAATAGAATTTGTAACGGATGAGGTGTTAATATCCATTCCAATGATACCGATGCATTCACATGAATGCCAATCGTACAAGGATAAAAGCCCAGTAATAGAGCAAAAGCGTAAAAACCCTTTTGCAGTTTTAGAACAATTAAAAAACTCACACAGGAGTCAATAAAATGGCAGTACAAAAAAGTAGAAAAACCCCTTCAAAAAGAGGCATGCGTCGCTCACATAATGCTCTAACTAGCCCTGCATTATCTGAAGATCAAGAAACTGGTGAAACTCATTTACGTCACCACGTAACTGCTGACGGATATTACCGTGGCAAAAAGGTTATCAACACTAAAGACGTTCAAGAAGTAGAAGCTTAAAACTTCCATGACAGTTAAGGTATCAATTGATGCCTCAGGGGGAGATCATGGAATACCTGTTACTATTGAAGCAGGTATTAAGGCTCTGGGTGTTTTTCAGGACTTGCAATTAACTTTTGTAGGTGATCATTCGACTATCGAGACTGAAATAAATAACCACCCTTCTGCTAAAAAATATCACTCTAGAATTCAAACTATTCATGCTACTGAAGTAGTGTTAATGAACGAATCTCCTGCGATTGCCCTACGCAAGAAAAAAGATTCTTCAATGAGGGTTGCCATTAATTTAGTTAAAACAGGCGATGTAGATGCTTGCGTTAGTGCTGGCAATACTGGCGCCCTAATGGCCATTTCTCGCTTTGTACTAAAAACCATTAAGGGTATCGACAGACCGGCCATCATGGGGCGTATGCCAACCATGATGGGTCATACTCACATGCTTGATTTAGGCGCTAATGTTGACTCTAGCCCCGAGGCTTTACTTGAGTTTGCTACAATGGGCTCTATTGCTGTTGAGCAAACTGAAAATATCGCTAAGCCTACAGTTGGCCTTCTTAATATTGGCGAAGAAGACATGAAGGGCAATGATAAAATTAAAAAAACCTCCGAACTACTTAAAGCATCTAACCTAAATTATCACGGCTTTGTTGAGGGTGATGATATTTATAAAGGTACTGTTGATTTAGTGGTATGTGATGGTTTTGAAGGAAATATTGCCCTTAAAGCCAGTGAAGGTGTGGCCGCAATGATGGGGCATTATTTAAAACGTGCTTTTACTAAAAATTGGCTTACTAAAATTATTGCTCTAATCGCTATGCCTGTTTTAAAAGATTTTAAATCTAGCTTAGATCCAGGAAAATACAATGGTGCGAGTTTACTGGGATTACGCGGTATTGTTATCAAAAGCCATGGTGGCGCAAGCAGCGACTCATTCTTTGTGGCGATTTCTGAAGCCTATATTGAGGTAAATGCCAAAATTATTGATAAAATATCATTTCAAGTTTCAAAAGAATTAGAAAAAAATGAATAAATTTGCACGAATCATTGGCACAGGTAGCTACCTACCCCCAACTGTTATCACCAATGAAGATTTATCTAAAACCATTGATACCACCGATGAATGGATTATCGCTCGAACTGGAATCAAACAACGTCACATAGTAACAACAGAAAGTACTTGTGATTTGGCAGAAAATGCAGCAAATAATGCACTAGAGATGGCAGGTATTGATGCTTCTGAATTAGATTTAATCATCCTTGCCACAACCACTCCAGATAAAATATTCCCAGCAACGGCAACCATGCTACAAAATGCCATTGGCGCTTCTTGCCCTGCTTTTGACTTGCAGTCTGTTTGCTCTGGCTTTGTTTTTGCTCTCACTACTGCAGAGCAGTATATTAAAACTGGTGCAGCTAACAAGGTGCTAGTTGTGGGCAGTGAAACAATGTCTAGAATTGTTGACTGGAATGATCGATCTACTGCTATTTTATTTGGTGACGGCGCTGGCGCTGTAGTGCTCAGTGGCAGCGAAGAAACCGGCATCTTGCATTCTAAATTATTTAGTGACGGCAATTACTTATCTTCTTTACAAGTTAATAATAATTTTATCAATGAGACTGGTTTTATTGAAATGGCGGGTAATGAAGTGTTTAAAATTGCTGTAAGTCGTTTATCTTCACTTGCTGAAGACACTTTAAATGAGGTAGGCATGAGTTCAGAAGAGCTTGACTGGATGGTGCCACACCAAGCCAATATTCGCATTATTTCAGCGGTTGCTAAACGCATCAAAACACCGATGGATAAGGTTATTGTTACACTAGAAAATCATGGCAATACTTCTGCAGCATCTATTCCTTTGGCGCTTGACGTAGCGGTTAGAGATGGTCGAATTAAGAAAGGTGACAATCTATTAATGGAAGGTATTGGCGGTGGATTTAGCTGGGGCAGTGTTTTAGTTCAGTTTTAAAATGTTCTTTCTTCTAGCTTCTTAATAAGCGCCTTAAGCATTTGAGCATCAACGCTTAAGGTCTGTAATAAATCACCCGCTTGACCATATAGAGACCTATAAGATTCTTTAGATTCTTTTAAACCAATAATAGCCGGATAAGTAGGCTTATTCTTTTCACTATCAGAATGTTGTTTTTTACCCAAAACCCCTACTGGAGCTTCCACATCCAGCACATCATCTTGCACCTGATAAGCTAAGCCAATAGCACGAGAAAAATCACGCAAAATGTTACGATCTTGTGCAGAGCACTGAGCTACTACTGCACCTAAATCGACTGCACAGCTTAACAATGCGCCCGTTTTTTTACGGTGCATATTTTCAAGTACAGAAATATCAACTTGACTGTTAACAATTGATAAATCAATTGCTTGACCCTCGGCCATTTCAAAAGCGGCGTGGGTGAGTGTCGACAGTAGTTCAATCTTAATGTCACTATCTAACAAAGGATCGTTAACCAACACTTCAAAAGCCAAGGCTTGAAGACCATCTCCCGCTAAAATTGCTTGCGCCTCATCAAATTTCTTGTGACAAGATGGCTGATTATGACGAACGTCATCATCATCCATTGCTGGTAAATCATCATGAATAAGCGAATACGCATGAATAAACTCTACCGCACAACTACTTGAATCTACCTTATTAAGATCGGTGGAAAATAGTTCAGCTACACAATAAGAAAATATCGGCCTGAAGCGCTTTCCTCCCGCCAAAACACTATAGCGCATCGCCTCTGCCAATGAACCTTGGGCAGAAAGACACTGGTCAAGCCGTATATTAACTCGATCTATATATTGATTAAATTCCATGTAAATTAACTATACTTCATTAAATGGCTCTTCACTAGAAAAACCATCTTTTTCAGTAAGTTTTGATATTTTTTGATTGGCATCATTTAAAGCGGTTTGGCATGATTTGGTTAATTTAACCCCTTTCGAAAAATACGCCAAAGAATCTTCCAGGCTTAAATCACTAGACTCCATAGCCTTTACAATTTCTTCCAGTTCACTCAAACCTTTATTAAAATCAAATTTTTTAGTCATATTTTATCTTCTGCCTCCAGCGCCTGCTTTAGAGAGTATTTTATCCATTATTCTACTGGGTAGTATTCTTTTCAACACTGCAAACAGTTTAGTTGGAAAAGTTACCCAATAACGATTTTTAGCCTTAGAAGATTCTAAAGCATGCAATGTACAAGTTAGTATAGACTCAGCTGGAAGTGTGTAATCTGTCAACTCTTCTGATTGTAAACGCTTAATCATTTGTTGATAATTATCATGATAATCACTATTAGTCATATCAACATTTTTCTTAAAAGCTTGGTAAGCGTTTTCCCTAAATTTTGACTCAATAGGCCCTGGCTGAATAAGCGATAATTGAATATTAGTATTCGTTAACTCCAATCTTAATGTGTCCACAAGCCCTTCTATGGCAAATTTAGAAGCGTTATATGGGCCGCGAAAAGGCATAGCCACAAAGCCCAACACCGAACTCAAGTAAATAATTCTACCTTTATTGTTTTTTTTCATACTTGGTAAAACTAGATTGGTCAATTCATGCCAACCAAACACATTAGTCTGAAACTGAGCTTCAAGCACTTCTCTAGATATATCCTCTAAAGCACCCACCTGCCCATAAGCGCCGTTATGAATTAAGCCATACAAAGAATCAACTTTGGAATAAATTTGCTTCATGGCTGACTTGATGGAGCCAGAAGAGGCAAGGTCTAACTGATAAGACTCAAAGCCTAATTGAGTTAACATTTTTACATCTTTTGATTGCCTAGCAGTTGCAAACACTCGATATCCAGATTTTTTTAACCCTTGTGCAAGGCATAAACCAATACCACTAGAACAGCCTGTAATTAAGACTGAACGCATTATTTTTGCTTATTTGTATCGTGTTGAGTTTGAGCTTTAGTCCAAAAATCAGCAACTGATTTAAGTTCAGGATTAATACTTTGAGATCTTAATACTAAAAAATCATAAGCCATACGAAAGCCTCTATTTGACAACAAATCTTCAACTTTCTTTGGCTGCATTTTTTCAAGCTTAGATTGCATCATCCAAGTATCTTTAATGCGAGCTGTTAGCCACCTAGGCAAAGATACTTGCTTAATTTGGTTAATAATAACCTCTTCAGAGGCTTGACTCATTGCCAAATAAACGCTTTTTTGCTTCTTTTTAATCAGCTGGTAACGCTCATTTTGAGCTTGCCATAAAAACACAGCAAACAAAAAAGCAGGTGTGACTGGCTTATTTCTCTTAATTCGGTTAGAGGTATTATTGAGTGCGATTTTAATAAAATCATTTTTGTGCGTTTGTTTAAATAGACGCTTCAATAAGCCGTATTTTTCTAATCGCTCGTACACTGCAAAACCATACTCATTATGAAAAAGCTTTATACATTCTTCATATAGGCGAGCAGGTGAAATATTGCCTAACAAGGGCGCTTGTTTATGAATGGCTGCTTTAATTTCATCGCTTAATTGAAAATCAAGCTTAGTTTGAAATCTAACCGCTCTAATCATGCGCACAGGGTCTTCTTCAAAGCGCACCATTGGATTACCAATAATATGAATTTGGCGAGATTCTATATCCTTTAGGCCACCAATATGATCAATAACTTCTTGAGTATTAATATCATAATACAAGGCGTTAACTCTAAAGTCACGACGCACTACATCTTCTTCTATTTTGCCATAACAATTATCACGTACGATAACACCACTTTTAGCGGTTTTAACTTGGCCAGATCTAAAAGTGGCCACTTCTAAATATTTTCTCGCTGAAAACATAACATGCACCAGACGAAAACGTCTGCCAATTAAGCGCGAGCGTTTAAATAATTTATGCACTTGCTCTGGTTTGGCGTTGGTAGCAATGTCAAAATCTTTAGGCTTAAGACCTAACAATAAATCACGCACACAGCCACCTACTAAGTAAACTTCAAAGCCAGCTTTTGCAATTGTTTGAACCACCTTAACTGCATCTCGATCAAGTAATTTCTTATCAAAATTAACTTGCTTGCGGATGATATTAGAAGGCGCTTTCCTACGAAATATGTTGAAGATTGACAATCGGCTTTGGACTCCACCCATCTTGTTGATGCTCAGCAATCACTGCTGTATAAACGCCACCACGAACATTAAAAATGGCTTTTAAGCGCATAAATCTAGGATTGGCTGCTTTCACCAAATCATTTAGAATTTCATTGGTAACAGCCTCATGGAAAGCACCTTCATTACGAAATGACCAAATATACATTTTTAAAGATTTAAGCTCAACACAATCTTTATCTGCAATATATTCTAAATGTAACGTTGCAAAATCTGGTTGGCCGGTTTTAGGACAAAGACAGGTAAATTCTGGCATGTCAATTTGAATAACAAAATCGCGCTCAGGATTTGGGTTGTCAAAAACTTCAAGCTCCTTACTGGGTTGAGACATAATTTATTTAAATTAAAAAATGATACTATTTTACACACCTATAGGGACTGTTTAAATAGCGATGTTAAAAAGGTTTGGCAATCAATTGACTAAACTTGCCATGACGATAAGCATAAAATATAAAAATGATAAATAGCACCAATAAATGCACCCACCACATTCCTATGATTGGCAAAATTTCACCACGTTCCAAACTAGATTTTGCAACCAACAAAGCATTGTTATAAACAATAAACACCAACACACCTGCAAGTACGCCTAAATTTTTCCCACCTCGAGGTGAGGCTTTACCTAGCAAAACGCCAAAAATAGCTAAAATCAAGACACTAATAGGTTGAGAAAGTCGCCACTGCCACTCTGCAATCTCTCTAGGATCATTTGAAAACAATAAATCTAATGTGGACTTTGATTCAATTTTGGTTATTTTATTAGAGCTTTGGTTTTTATCACCATCAATAATTTGCAAGTCATAAACATCAAAATTAAGAATCTTTTTATCACTGTCTGCAGGAAAGCCGTGATATCTTATGCCATTTTTTAGGCGCAAATAAACACTTTTAGTACTTGCATCTGTAAATTTTTGCGCCTGTGAAGCCAGCGTAATTACTGGCTCTTCACCTGCCAAGGTATAGATAAAAATTTCTTCCATATCTTGTGTTGACTCACCCTTGATGTCCTTTACTTTTGATGCATAAAAAACCAGCTCACCATTTTTAAATTCTTGAAATTCACCCTCTTTAATGAAAGAAAACTCTGAAGCATTTTCACTGCGATCCATAATCATTGCACGCTGTTGCTTTGACCACGGCACTGCGACTGTTGTTAAAAATAGAATAAAGATAAAAATAGAAATGACAACTGGCTGAACAAACACCATAAAGTGTTTATCACCCACACCTAAAGAATTCATCACAATTGCTTCCGAGTCTTTATAAGATTTACTCACTGCCAAAATAATGGCTAAAAATAAAGAAAGCGATAAGATAAGTGGCACATCCCTAATCATGTTAAAGCCAACAAGTGGCAATAGATCAGCAAGTGGAATCCCCTGCTCGATGCTTTCCTTAACAACCAATACCAACTGATTGCCAAAAATAACCAAGCCAATAACAATAAAAACAGCTACTAATAGCATTAACACTTGACGCATTAAATATTTAGCAAGAATACTGTTTTGAAGCTTTAAAGCCTTATTAAAGAATGTTTTCATGGTTTTTATACTAGCATTGTTAACCAGTATAAACCAAGGATAAGTATTTTATTTCTTTTGTGACATTGATGCAAAGAACTCATCATTAGTTTTTGATAACTTTAATCGATCAATTAAAAATTCAGCCGCCTCTACGGTATCCATAGGGTGCAATATTTTTCTTAAGATCCACATCTTTTGCAACTCTTTTTCATCGGTCAACAACTCTTCACGACGCGTACCTGAGGCATTAATATTAATAGCTGGGAAAATACGCTTTTCACTTAGACGCCTTTCTAAATGTAACTCCATATTTCCTGTACCTTTAAATTCTTGATAGATAACCTCATCCATTTTTGAGCCGGTATCAATCAAGGCTGTTGCAATAATGGTAATACTGCCACCATTTTCAATATTTCTAGCAGCACCAAAAAAACGCTTAGGACGCTGCAATGCACTTGCATCAACACCACCTGTCAGCACCTTTCCTGAAGAAGGGGCAATGGTGTTATAGGCTCTCGCTAGACGAGTAATAGAGTCTAGCAAAATGATAACGTCTTTACCTTGTTCTGCACGTCTTTTAGCTTTTTGAATCACCATTTCGGCAACTTGAACATGGCGCTTTGCAGATTCATCAAAAGTTGAAGCGATAACCTCGCCTCGAACTGTTCTTGCCATTTCAGTTACCTCTTCAGGGCGCTCATCAATTAGTAGTACAATAAGCTCACACTCTGGATGATTGCGTGAAATCGAAGTGGCAATATTTTGCATGATCATCGTCTTGCCCGCTTTAGGAGGTGCAACTAACAATCCTCTTTGACCCTTGCCAAATGGAGAGACTAAGTCAATCACTCGCGCTGTAATATCTTCCGTGCCGCCATTACCAATCTCAAGATTTAATCTCTGATTTGGATGAATTGGCGTCAACGAGGCAAATGGCACTCGATTTCTAACATTTTCTGGATTTTCACCATTTACTTCAGATACTTGAACCAAAGCAAAATATTTTTCACCTTTTTTAGGTGCACGGATCTTTCCTGCCACTAAATCACCGGTTGATAAATTAAAGCGTTTAATTTGATTGGGCGAGATATAAATATCATCAGCACCTGAGGTATAAGAATCATCACTAGATCTTAAAAATCCATATCCGTCTTGTAATATATCTAGTGTACCATCACCAATCACCTCTTCATTGTTAGCCGCTTTAGCCTTAAGAATGATAAAAATAAGGGTTTGTTTTTTAGCTCGAGAAATATTATCTGCACCCAATGACTGGGCAAGCTCTAATAATTCTTCTGGAGATGATTTTTTTAACTCTGATAGTTTCATGAATTTTCCATTTTGATCTGACAAGAATTTGCCAGATGATTGCTACAACTAATGTGTAACTGAGATGATGTGTATTAGATATTTGTATCAATAAATGCGCTTAATTCCGCCTTTGAAAGTGCACCCATTTTGGTGGCAGCAACAGCACCATCTTTAAATAAAAGCATTGTTGGAATACCGCGAATGCCATACTTAGGTGGTGTTTGATCATTTTCGTCAACATTAACCTTGGCAATAATAACTTTGCCATCATACTCATTTGCAATTTCATCTAAAACTGGCGCTAACGCTTTACATGGTCCACACCACTCGGCCCAAAAATCAACCAATACAGTTTGTGATGAATTAATAACGTCAGCTTCAAAACTGGCATCTGTAACTACTAAAATTTTATCGTTCATAGGTTTTTTAATATTATTCTGAAAAGAAAAGAAACAGCAGAACTGCTGTTAGTGTCTAAATTATATCACTATTTAAAATACTTGCTAGACTTTTACAATCTTTCTTCTAAGGCATCTTTTAAGTACGCCTGCTGCTCAGCAGTAAGAGGCTGATTATCTTTATTATTAACAAAGAATACATCCTCAACACGCTCACCCATTGTTGAAATTCTAGCATTAACCAATGAAATATCCATTTCATGAAATATGAAAGCAATGTTAGACAAAATACCAACCTTGTCTAATGTATCTACTTCCAACTTCGTCATATTCCACTTTTTATCTTTGCTTAATGTTATCTGTGTTTTATGGTCAAAATATCGATGTGAATAATGCTGTTTTGGCTTTGCAACATTAACTTCGGGTGCATTCAAACCTTTCTTAATTGTTTGATGCAAATCAACACCATTAAGCTTTTCATCTTGCAAAATACTAATGGTGTTATAGGCTTTTTTATCTTTGGTTGTTAAAATTTTAGCATCCACGATATCCAATCCTAATCGCTCCACAACGCTCACTAAATTAAAAAACAAGCCTTTAAAATCATCACATAAAACAAAAATATCAATCACATTGCTCTCAGAAATTTTAGAACTGATTATTACTTCAGAAGTCTTTTTACTAAGCTGTAATGACAAATGCCATAAAATATCATCAAGCTCATAACGCAAGTAGTAATCTTTAGGCAAATTCTCTAGTATTGGACTGGCCGCATCCATATCAAAACCTTGGGCAAATAAAGCCTTGATTACACTCTCTTTATTTTGCTCAAATCTTTGATTATTACTCAACAATATACAAGACTCATTTTCTAAATATTGCTTTGCCTGATTAAACAATTTTCTTAATAAGGCATCTTTCCAATCATTCCAAAGATCATCTCTGGTTGCTCTAATATCAGCCACTGTTAATAAATATAAGTATTGTAAAAACTCTATCGACTTCACTTCATCAGAGAAATTTTTAATAACAAGTGGGTCGTCAATATCTTGCTTTTGTGCAACGCTAGACATCAATAAATGCTTGCCAACTAATTCGGAAACCAATTCAGTATCCAATGTAGTTAGCTGGTGATTTTTACAAAATACCTTAGCATCTTGCACGGCTAATTGCGCATGATTTCCACCCCTGCCTTTAGCAATATCATGAAAAAGACCTGCTAATAATAGCAACTCTGGTTTTCTGATTTTCTGAGCCACTTCACTGCACAAGCTAAATTCATGTGAAAATTCATCAACAAAAAAACGCCTCAAATTTCGGATAACAAATAAGGTGTGCTGATCAACTGTAAATGCATGAAATAAATCATATTGCATTAAACCCATGATTTTTCCAAAAGCTGGAATGTAGTGCTCAAGAATACCGTACCTATTCATCAGCTTTAAGGCCTTATTAACACCTTGGTTTTGCTGTAATAATTCGATAAACAGTCTATTGTTATTACGTTTTTTATAATAATTTTGATCAATTAAATCAATATTATCTTGCATTTGTCTTAACGTTCCAGCGCTAATACCTCGGACATAATCATGTTTGGCAATGAGCAAGAACACTTCAATAAACGCCGCAGGATTCTGGCTAAAAACTTGGTTGTTACTAGCATGAATATAGCCATACAAAATTCTAAACTGAGCGTTTAAATATTGCGTATTTAAAACCTTATCTTCAAGCAACTGCAGCAAAATATCATTAAGACGCGCTACTTTAGTAACCGTTTGGTAATAATCCTTCATGAATTGCTCAACTGCCATTGAATCGCCATCTTCATAGCCAAGCATATTGGCCACTTGCTTTTGATATTGAAATGCCAAACGATCCTCTCGTCGAGAAGCAATAACATGCAGTGCAAATCTCACTCGCCATAAAAACAATTGCGATGTTTTTAATAGCTCATATTCATCACTACTAAGATATTTAGACTCTACTAAATCAAATAAATTATTAACATCAAAATACCATTTTGCCACCCAGGCAACTGTTTGAATATCGCGCAACCCACCTGGGCTTTCTTTAATATTCGGCTCTAAATTGTAAGCCGTGTTAGAAAAATTATCATGCCTATTTTTTTGTTCTTTTTGCTTTCCAACTAAAAAAGATTGCGAAGACCAATCACTGGCCTTAATCGCCCTTTTCATTTTATCAAAAGAATTTTCAGGGCCGATAATTAGTCGTGATTCAAGCATATTGGTGACAATACTCAAATCATCAATAACTCGAGCGCAGTCTTTAATATCTCTTGTAGCATGGCCAACTTCAAGCCCAACATCCCATAAAAAAGTTAAAAATTGAGAGATTGATTCTTGATGAATCTGATGAGAATCGTTTGGAATTAAAATAAGTAAATCAATATCTGAATATAAATGCAACTCACTTCGACCATAACCACCAACAGCAATCAACGAGAGTTGTTTTGGCATATCAAACCCTTGCCAAATACTTCTTAATAACTCATCAACACCATTTGCTCTTGCAAGAACAAAACCCTCCACGGCAATGGTAGACTTTAAAAAACCCTCTTGTAAAGAGTTTTGTAAATCTTGATACTGAGCCTTATAATCATCTAATTGCATGCCCAGATGTTAACCGATTAATGAGAATTTCGTGAAATATAATCCAGTGCCATTTGTAGTCTTGCCAATGTTCGCTCTTTACCTACCAATTGCGCAACAATATCAATATTACCTGCATTGCCGTTACCGCTCAATGCAAGGCGAAATGGCTGGCCAATTTTTCCAAAGCCTATGTTAAGCTCGTCACACACTTGTTTAATTTGATCTTTGATATTTGCAGCCACCCAGTCATCTAGCGATTCTAGCTTAGATAACAATAAAGCAATAGATTCACTATCTTTGAATTGTTTTTTTGCTAATTTTTCGTCAAATTCATCAAAATCTTGATAAAACATTTTTATACCACCGGCCATTTCTACCAACGTTTTTGAACGGTCTTGAAGGTGTTCAACCACATCTTTCAAATTTGGACTTGCTGAAACATCAATAGATTGATGCTCTAAATGCCAAGACAAATGATCAATTAAGTGATCTACGCTTGCTGCTTTAATATATTCTTGATTTAACCAAATAAGCTTCTCTTGATTGAAGCTTGCAGGTGCTTTATTGATATTCTTAAGCTCAAACAGATCAATAATTTCTGACAGAGTAAACACCTCTTGATCACCATGTGACCAGCCAAGACGCACTAAATAATTAAGTAGCGCCTCAGGTAAAAAACCCTCATCACGATACGCCATCACACTCACCGCACCATGGCGCTTTGATAATCGAGCACCATCACCGCCTAAAATCATTGGCAGGTGTGCAAATTTTGGCAATCCCCAGCCTAGCGCTTCATACAAATTAATTTGCCTAGGAGTATTGTTAATATGATCATCACCACGAATCACAGTGTCAATTTGCATATCATGATCATCCACGACAACAGTTAGATTGTAAGTTGGTGTCGTATCGCTACGAGCAATAATCAAATCATCCAGCTCTTTATTTCCAATTGAGATTTGACCTTTAACTTCATCATTAAACGATACAAAACCCTCTAAAGGATTTTTAAAACGCACCACACCAACGCTAAGATTTTTATCTCGACAACAGCCGTCATATTTTGCCTTTTCGCCTTTTTCAGTTAATTCATCTCGCAAATTTTGCAAACGCTCTTTTGAGCACTCGCAATAATAAGCCTTATCTTCATCTAACAATTGCTGGATAACTTCTTTATAGCGATCAAAACGATCTGTCTGATAAAAAGGCCCTTCATCATGCGTTAAACCAAGCCAGCTCATACCGTCTAATATGGCGTCAACTGAAGCCTGTGTCGAACGCTCACGGTCTGTATCTTCAATACGAAGCACGAATTGCCCTTTATTTTTCTTAGCCCAAGCCCAAGCAAAAAGTGCTGTTCTTGCGCCGCCTATGTGCAAGTATCCCGTTGGTGATGGGGCGAATCTTGACTTCATGGCGTATTCACTTCTGCCGCTCTATCATACCAAAGCTGGGCTTTTTCTAAATCTTGCTCAACTTCCTTGCCATCTTCATACAGCATACCTAGAGTATACATAGGGCCAGGGATCTTAAATTCAGCTGCTTTTTCAAACCATTCAATTGCCCTAGGAATATCTTTTTCAGTACCCTCGCCAGTCATGTAAGCCACGCCAATCATATGATGAGCAAAAACATGACCCTGCTTGGCTGCTTTTAAAAAATTCTCCAAACCTAAGGGCTGATTTTCAACCATACCTAAACCGTTCATTTGCATCATGCCAATTCTCCATTGGCTTTCAGCGTTACCTTGAACAGCAAGAGGCGCTAACAACTGATATGCCATGGTAAAGTTTTTTGTATCAAATGCAGTTACACCGCTGGTTAAATCTGCATTATAAATGTCTGTAGAATTAGAATCACTCACGAGTTTTCTCAAATATAAAAGACAATAATTTTACACCGAGACTGTTGTTATAATGACCCAATCATTAGTAAACAAACCCTGTTCTTTACGTGGAATTTAGCCAACAAGAAAATAATCAAAATAGCATTGTATCCATTAGTGATGATACTGTTGATTTAGGGCATTCTCAATTAAAAACACCTTGTTTTATCTCTAGCTCTTTTTCTTGTGAAGTGACTATTACTGATATAAAAAATATCGATAAAGCCTCTCTCTTTCCTTTAATCAATAAGAACAGTGTTGACATCTTGATTATCGGCACCGGATCACTGCCTAAATTTTTATCTGGCAAACAGCAAGTAGCCATACAACAAATGGGTGTTGGCGTAGAAAGCATGAACAGTGAATCGGCCTGTCGAAGTTTTAATCTACTATTGTCAGACGTCAGAAATGTTGGCTTACTATTATTATGAAACTACTAAGCATTGCTAGACTTCGCCATTATTGGCATTATTTCAAAATGGATACGCCATTGTTTTTGCTCATTATGGCACTTAGCAGCTTTGGACTAATTGTTTTATATTCAGCGTCAGCTGGATCAATAACGACGCTTTATAAGCAGATTTTTCATTTTGCATTGGCTATTGGCGCCATGTTAACTATTGCGCAAATACCACCTTACGTATTAAAACGCCTCTCTCCTTTTTTAATGTTATTTGGAATTTTTCTATTAATATTGGTATTGTTTTTTGGCTCCAGCAGTGGTGGCGCCCAACGCTGGCTAGATCTTGGGTTTGTGCGCTTTCAACCCTCTGAAATTATGAAAGTCATTGTGCCAATAGCCATCGCCTCAATCTTAAGTGACAAAACCTTGCCACCAAAACCATTACCCATTTTTTTATCCATTATTTCTATTGCTGCCATCGTGCTTTTAATCGCCAAACAACCGGACTTAGGTACATCACTATTGATTGGTGCCTCAGGTATTTATGTATTGTTCTTTTCAGGCATTCGTATTCAAATTCTTAAAAACAATTGGCTAAATATTGGCCTTATTGGTTCTTTAATCATTGGTAGCGCCTACATTGCCTGGAATTATCTTTTAATGGCTTATCAGAAAAAACGCATCATGACTCTGATCGATCCTAGTTCCGATCCATTAGGCTCAGGCTATCATATCTTACAATCCAAAATTGCCATCGGATCAGGGGGTATCTTTGGCAAAGGATTGGAACAAGGCTCACAATCTCAACTTAATTTTCTGCCCGAACATGCAACCGATTTTATTTTTGCTGTTATTGCTGAAGAGTTAGGATTGCTCGGTGTCTTATTTTTATTTGCGCTTTACGGTCTTATTATTTTTAGAGCCTTTGTTATCTCGTTCCAATCAGAAGATAACTTCTCCAAACTTTTAGGCGCAAGCCTTACTTTAACTTTCTTTACTTATATATTTGTTAATATTGGCATGGTATCTGGCTTACTACCAGTGGTTGGTGTGCCACTACCTTTGGTTAGTTATGGTGGTTCATCGCTAATTACTTTAATGTCAAGTTTTGGTATTATTATGTCCATCCGAAAACATAAAACCCCAAGATACTTACAACAATAATGCCGATATTTATTGCAGCCTTATTGTTATTTTCTCAAGTGGTGTCTGCCAAAACACTGCCAGCAACCCACTTTCAAATAACGCACACTTTCATTGATGAAATGGTTAATCAGCACCATTTTGACAAAGCAGAGTTACACTTTATTTTTTCAAAAGTTGACTTAATTCTTGTTGACAAAAAAACCAGCAAAATTAAGAAAAAATCCAAACCCAAAAAAACTATGTCTTGGGATAAATACAAACGCTTGTTTATTACTCAAAAACGTATTGATAATGGCATTGAATTTTGGAAAAAAAATCTTAAAACCTTAAAGCGTGCTGAAAAAAAATTCAATATCCCGCAAGAAATTATCGTGGCTATTTTAGGTATTGAAACCAATTACGGGCACAACCAAGGAAAACACCCCACACTAGAAACACTGGCAAGACTATCTTTTGGTAAGCATCGTCGAAAAAAATTCTACCAAAAAGAACTAAAAGAATTTTTACTTATGTCTCGTGATAATAATTTACCACCACTCTCCATTAAAGGCTCTTATGCTGGCGCTCTAGGTTATGCTCAATTTATTTCTAGCTCATATCGATATTATGCTGTCGATTTTGATGGCGACAAAAAAGTAGATTTATTTTCTAGCCCTGCTGATGCTATCGGCTCAATAGCTAATTATTTTGATAAACACCAATGGCATGACTTTGGCCCTTATGCGCGCCCAATAACCTTAACAAAATCTCAATTAAAATACGCAAAATCCAGCACCAATAAACCTAAAAAAAATGCACAATACTGGCGCACAAAGGGGTTTAGCATTGATAGCGACATTAATAATAAAACCAAACTTGCCTTTATTAAACTACCCCAAGACAATACAACGGAAACCTGGTTGACTTTTTGGAATTTTTACGTGTTAACTCGTTATAATCATGACAATAGATATGCAATGACCGCCGTTCAATTATCTAACAAATTAAAGCAACAATTTAACCAAACCCAACCTTAATATTATGCGATTTACAAAACTCTTAATTACTTCAATTGCCACTCTAACTTTCAGCGCTCAAGCGGCTATTTTTATCACTCCCAAGTCTCCAGATATCAATGCAGCAGCTTATACGGTTCTTGATTATAATTCTGGAAAAACCATTGCTAGCAACGCTCAACATGAAAAGCGCGCACCTGCCAGCTTAACCAAACTAATGACGGCTTATGTAGTTTTTCAGCTTATTAATGACGGCAGAGCCAGCCTTGAAGATGAAGTGCGCATTAGTACTAAAGCCTGGAAAACTGGCGGTTCAAAAAGCTTTGTTGAAGTGGGTAAAAATATCAAGCTAGAGATTCTTTTAAAGGGCATGATTATTCAGTCTGGTAACGATTCTGCTGTTGCGCTTGCTGAGCACATTGCTGGTACGGAAGGTACTTTTGCCACCTACATGAATGAATATGCTCGTGAATTAGGTATGAAAAATTCTCGCTTTGAAAACGCCTCAGGACTACCTCATAAAGATCAGCACACCACAGCAGCTGATATGGCTATTTTGGCAGCGGCAACCATTCGTGATTTTCCTCAATTCTACCCGTGGTACTCGCAAAAAGAATTTACCTATCACGGCATCAAGCAGCGCAATCGTAATAAACTACTTTGGAGTGATCATACGGTTGATGGTTTAAAAACTGGCTTCACTAAAAAAGCAGGATACAACCTTGTTGCTAGTGCTAATCGTGTTGGCATGCGCCTGGTTTCTGTTGTGCTTGGATCAACCGGCACAAGTGCAAGAACTGAACAAACACAAAAAATATTAGATTACGGTTTTAGATTTTTTGAAACGCAAAGTCTAGACAACATCTCTAAAGAAGTACCTATTGCCAGCTCTACCAAAGACACCCTGAAAGTTGGCACAACTAGCAAGGTAAACCTTACACTGGCTCGTGGCCAGTTTAAGTTGTCCGATCAGGTTATCAAACTTGATAGCAAACTTTCAGCACCAATCACCAAGGGTGACAAAATTGGCAAACTACTCATTCAATTTGAGGGTAGAACCATGGCTAGCGTTCCACTTGTTGCGCTTGAAGATGCTGAAGAAGCAGGATTTTTCTCACGCATGTTGGAGAAAGTTGGGCTTTAATGGTCTTTCTTAACGGAGAATTTATTCCCAAAAACAAAGCTTTAATTTCAGTAATGGATAGAGGTTTTTTGTTTGGAGATGGGGTTTACGAAGTAATCCCAGTATACGACCATAAGATTTTTCGCCTAGACGAGCACCTGAATCGCTTGCAAAATAGCCTTGATTCCGTTCAAATTACCAACCCTTACAACAAAGATAAATGGCGTGAAATATTGCTTGAGCTAACCACTCATTCAAATAATGTTAATCAATCACTTTACTTGCAAATTTCTCGTGGCGCTGATACCAGCAGAAAACACAGTTATGGCGAATTAACACCTACTGTGTTTATCGAATCAAACTCTTTAAATCCTAGATCAAAAACCAATCTTGAAAATGGCTATAACGCCATTACCAGCTCTGATTTTCGCTGGGAACGATGCGATATCAAAGCCACCTCTTTATTGGCTAATACCATGTACTCACAACAAGCCAAAGAGCACCAAGTAGAAGAAGTGATTTTGCACAGAAATAACTACATCACCGAAGGTGCAACTTCAAATATTTTTATTATTAAAAATAACACGCTTTTTACCCACCCTACTGGTAACCACATTCTGCCTGGTATCACGCGCGACCTGGTGCTTGAAAGTGCAAAGCATTGCAATCTATCCATCAATGAATCTGCAGTTACAATTGACGAACTACTAAATGCCGATGAGGTTTGGATTTCCAGCTCAACACGCGAAATAATGCCCATTACCAAAATTGATAAACAAGCGATTAATAATGGCAAAATAGGTAAACATTGGTCAAAAGTGTACGATCATTACCAACAGTTAAAACATGCATGATCAAACAGACCAGCGCCTAGATCAGCTTGAAGATTGGCTAGAAATCTTCTTTGATGATGCAAATTTCAGCCTTTCAAAGGCCAGTGATGATGCAAGCTTTAGGCGTTATTTTCGTATTGAGCGTAGCAACCTTAGCTTTATTGCAATGGACGCTCCACCAGAAAAAGAAAACTCCAAACTTT
>ERZ1048872.1313-NODE-1313-length-21168-cov-13.606451_pt1 | contig 21168 bp, 20 predicted proteins | sample MGYA00383100_ERZ1048872 | MGnify/ENA primary metagenome ERZ1048872 (study PRJEB29581, sample SAMEA5548370) | metagenome | biome: marine; feature: coastal; material: water | depth 50 m | study: Short-term variability in the microbial, nano- and picoplankton...
TTTGTGGCTCGCTATCTACAAGTTTAAACATTATCAACCCTCCCAGGTTTTACTTTATTATCTATGAGCAACAGGGCTCTTGTTCCAAATCAAAATCAGCGTGCCTTGCTATTAGCCTCAGCACTCAAACACTTCTTCTTAATCTTAGTAATTTTTCATAAACCATTTTTTAACTTTATCGGTAAACTTAGTCCCACTCTCTTCCTGTGGCCTAGAGGTCGACTCGGTCTGAGTTTCGCTGCCATAAAGCAGCAAGCCAACCGCCGTCGAATAAATAGGATTTCTAACGATATCGATAAGCCCGGTTATACCTTGCGGCTTGCCAATACTCACTGGCATGTGAAATATTTCCTCTGCTAATTCGACAACGCCTTCCATTTTTGAGGTGCCGCCGGTTAACACTATGCCTGCCGCAACCAGGTCCTCGAACCCGCTTCTTCTAAGCTCTGCCTGTACAAGCGTAAACAATTCGTCATATCGCGGCTCCACGACTTCCGCGAGTGTCTGCCGAGAAAGGTCTCTGTCGTTTCTTTCACCAACACTTGGTACTTTGATTGTTTCGTTTTCGCCAGCGAGAGAAGCGAGCGCGCAGGCATATTTAATTTTAATCTCCTCAGCATTAGGCGTGGGCGTCCTAAGAGCCATGGCAATGTCGTTGGTAACCTGATCGCCCGCAATAGGAATCACCGCAGTGTGCTTGATCGCACCATCAGTAAAAATCGCAATATCTGTGGTACCGCCTCCGATGTCGACCAGACACACACCAAGGTCCTTTTCATCTTCGGTCAGAACTGCATATCCGGACGCCACTTGTTCAAGCACGATATCCTCGACCTCCAAGCCGCATCTTCGAATACACTTTTCAATATTCTGGGCTGCATTTACCGCACAAGTAACGAGATGAACCTTTGCCTCCAATCGGACGCCAGACATTCCGAGCGGCTCTTTAACACCCTCTTGTGAATCGATGACGAATTCCTGAGGCAGGATATGTAGGATCTTTTGATCAGCCGGTATCGCAACCGCCCTTGCAGCATCAATCACCCGATCAATGTCGGGCAGGAAAACTTCCCGATCTCTTATCGCTACGATTCCGTGCGAGTTAAGGCTGCGAATATGACTCCCTGCAATTCCCGCATAAACACCGCGAATTTCACAGCCAGCCATCAACTCCGCCTCTTCAACTGATCTCTGAATAGACTGCACCGTTGACTCGATGTTAACCACGACACCCTTCTTCAATCCTCGCGAGGGGTGACTGCCAATGCCGACGATCTCAACATCCCCTTCAGGAGACACCTCACCTACAATACAAACGACCTTGGACGTGCCGATATCAAGTCCAACAACCATTCTGTTACCTGTTATTGTCATAGTTTTAGCTCTCTTTGCGTATTGAACGCAGTGGCAATTCCTCGCGCTTCAAAATCATCTTTCCAGTCAACCGCGATTCCATTGGAATAGCGGGTGTCAACCTGCTTTATAAATTCCACACTTGTCGCAAAACCAGCGCTTGCACTGATTAACACAAATCGATGAACCCTCTCCATAATGTCGTTTTTTCCCAGCAGCACTCGTACGTCGTGTTGATTAGTAAACTGCCAGGAACCACGATCGTCGAGCGTCAATACTTCGATCGTCTGATCCACCGGTGACATCGCCATGGTCAATTGTTGATACTGTTTCATCACTTGAGATTCGGAGCCGACAGGACCACGTAGCTGCGCTAGCGCACCACCTACCTCGTACGCCGATTCGAAAACTTTTCCCTCTACGTTGATAAAAGCGTCATCGTTCCAGTAAGCGATTGGCTGCTCCCTGACTACTTCGATACTTAACTTATCTGGCCAAATCTGCATGACATTGACATGATGCACCCAGCCAATAGCCTCAACTCCAAGCTTCACTGCATCAATGTCACGAAACTGCTTTTCCTGCTTTTTGACAAACTCATAGATTGCTTTTCTCTGTGCTTGATCTATTTCACCGTGCACCGCTAGCTGCTCTATTTTTAGCCCTGTTTCTTCGTTCTGGAGAATAATCGTGGCTAACAGCCCCAGAAACAGCATCGCCATACCCAGCGCCTTTCCTGGTTGAAGTCGAGAGACGCCTAAACCGCTGAAATAACTTAAATTAACGTCTTTCATCTTCGAGTCCGCCTGTGTTCCCAACGAGCCGTCAATGCCTTAGCTAGTTTACTGGTCTCGCCAGCGCCCTGAGTCAACACAAAATCGTTTGCCCGGACCAACTTATCGAGAATCGAGGGCACCTTTTCAATGGATGTCACAAATTCGACCTCTGTGTTGGCTTTTCTTTTTATCGCCTTGAATAAATCCTCTCCCGTGGCACCGGGAATCGGTGACTCGCCGGCTGCGTAAACATCAAGCAGCACAAGCTGGTCAACCATCGAAAGTACATCTACGAACTGGTCAAACAACTCATGGGTTCGGCTGTATCTGTGAGGCTGGTAAATCATCACAAGACGGCTTGATGGCCAGCCCTGTTTAACCGCTTCTATCGTTGCCTTTACCTCACTGGGATGATGTCCATAATCATCAAAAACAACATAACGAGAGTCTTCATCTGAAGGATTAACTAAATATTCACCGTGGTTTTCGAATCTTCGTCCAACACCTTGAAAGCCTGACAAGCCGAGCTGAATATCCGCATCCTTCACGCCTTCATCTGTCGCGATTGCAATCGCCGCTAATGCATTCAACACGTTGTGTTCACCGGGCAACTCAAGAGATATTTCTAGCGGCGTATCGTGACCTACTCTCTTGACCAGAAAATGGCTCGTTGCGCCAGATTGCACGAGGTTTGTGGCATGGATATCAGCCTCAGGATCAAACCCGTAGGTGAGCATGGAACGCTTTACTTCTGGCAGGATAGATTTGACACCCGGGTCGTCGTAGCAGGCGACAAGCAAACCGTAAAATGGCAGATTATGGACAAACTCAAGGAACGCGGTTTTGAGCTTTTCAAAACTGCCCTCGTAGTTGGCGAGGTGATCTCTATCAATATTCGTCAGCACCGATACCATCGGTTGCAGATGCAAAAATGAGGCGTCGCTTTCATCTGCCTCTGCCACCATGTATCGACTCGCGCCTAGTCGGGCATTGGACGCTGCGCTGTTGAGCAAACCACCAATAACAAAGGTTGGGTCAAGGCCGGCTTGCCCCAATATTGACGCGACGAGGCTTGTGGTTGTTGTTTTACCGTGAGTCCCGGCGATGGCTATTCCATGACGATATCTCATTAATTCGCCCAGCATTTCTGCCCGACGAACAACCGGTATGCGGTTTGCATTTGCCTTGATCAGCTCAGGATTCGTATCTCTGATGGCGGACGAGATGACAATGACGTCAGCACCAACAACGTTACTAGCGCGGTGGCCAATCTGAATGGTCGCACCTAAACTCGCGAGTCTCTGCGTCACAGGTGTATCAGACATATCACTGCCAGAGATTTTATAGCCCTGATTTAGCAGCACCTCTGCAATGCCACACATGCCCGCGCCGCCTATACCCACAAAGTGAATGAGACTAATCCGCCTCATCTCTGGCACGTCTTTTGATACCGCTCTCGTATCAGAATTCAAGGCATCATCGTTTGCCACTCGCATCAGGAAGCACCTCCTGTAAGTTGCGATGGCGCTGCGCGTAGTACTCTGGCGCTTCGAGCTTTCGCTTTCTTAGCGTTACCTTTGCTGTTGCCTGCGTGCACTGCTGCTTCCCTGCTTTCGTACTCTATCCGAAGCAAAACAGCGACAAGTACACAACTCACGATCAAACTATTACCGCCATAGCTCACCAAAGGCAGGGTGAGCCCTTTTGTCGGCAATAAACCAATATTCACGCCGATGTTGATCGTCGCCTGAACACCTAAAAGAATTGATATCGCGTAAGCCAGTAATGCATGGAATTCGAGCTCGAGGCGACGCGCATTACGACCAATCCAAAATCCTCGGATAACCATGCAGAAGAACAAAAATATAAACAGCACGGCACCCAGCACACCGTATTCTTCAGCGACAATAGAAAATAAAAAGTCCGTGTGGGCTTCCGGCAAATAAAATAGCTTTTGAATGCTGTTCCCTAACCCCAACCCAAACCACTCACCCCGGCCGAATGCGATGAGTGCCTGCGTCAGCTGATACCCACTGTCAAACTGATGATCCCATGGGTTTGAGAAAGTGGTCAGCCTCTCGAGGCGATATGGCTGCCACTGCGCAATAACAATGGTGACAACAAACACAAGTGCAATCAGCGGCAAGAACCTGCTAAATGGCACGCCTGCCAGAAATATGGCACCCATCATGGCCGCCATAATAACCACGGAGGCGCCAAAATCAGGCTGCATAAGAAGCAGACCCACCATTAAACCCAGCACGATCAAAGGTTGAACAAATGCGGAAATCGTCGTGAGAACTTCTTCCTTGCGCCTAACCAGATAACCGGCGATATAAACCGCGCTGAAAAACTTAACAAACTCCGAGCCCTGCACAGTAAAAAAGCCAAGTGATATCCAACGCGTACTGCCATTTACCTTATGCCCAATACCAGGAACCAAAACGGCTACGAGCAACACAAAGCTGACCAACAGCAAAACCATGTCCAATCGTTGCCACGCACGAATTGGCACCATCAGTGCACCGGCCGCCACGGCCAAACTAATGCCAAGATAGACAACATGTTTAATCAGAAGATGCATAGAGCTGCCATAGGTTCTCGCCGCAATTTCCGTTGATGCAGACCCAACCAGCAGCACACCCGCAAATAGCAAAAGCGAAGCGATCCCTGCCACATAGGGATCTAGCGGGAAGGTCCTGTCTGCCAACGGATTCATCGACTTATTTCCTGAACAAGATGGCGAAACTTTTCACCACGGACTTCAAAATTCTTGAATTGGTCAAAACTGGCACACGCAGGGGAAAACAACACTACGGCATCACCTTTTGAGCTTGAGGAGATAGCGACGGCAACTTTCACAGCCTCTTCGAGCGTAGATACCTTGGTCGCGGAACATCCCTGAAAGCTTTGCTCCAATATCTGGGCGTCTTCACCGTAGATAACAACTTTTGCCTCGTTCTCTTGCAACGCATCGCCGAGTGCAGAGAAACTGGCACCCTTTGACTGGCCTCCAATCAGCACAACCAGCGAATCAGTTGAGTCAGCAAAACCATTTATCGCGGCTATCGTAGACCCGGGGTTCGTGGACTTTGAGTCATTGATAAAAGTTGTCCCATCTTGCTCCGCGACTAATTCACAGCGATGGGGTAAGCCGGCAAAACTCGCTAAAGTTTCAGCAATGACTTTTTCCGCAACGCCCAACCGCTCTGCGATCGCTATTGCTGCCAATGCATTTTCGGCATTGTGTCTTCCACGCATCAGCACATTGTCACAATCAAGGATGCGTCTTTCACCCTGGCATAAAAAAGTTGCGTCATTATCGGCTCGGATACCGTAACTATTATCGTCTATCGGCTGTCTTCCGCTAAAACTTATAATTTCGGTTCCATGGTCAAAAGCAAAGTCAAAATCCAAATCTGCATTCTTTAATGCGATGTTAGCGTTGGAATAGATTCTTGCCTTGGTTCGATAATAATCCGTGTCACTCTCGTATCTATCAAGGTGATCAGGCGTCAGATTAAGCACCGTTGCTAACTCACACTTTGCATCGCCGATCGTTTCGAGTTGATAACTGGAGAGCTCTAGAACATATACATCGCAATCAAGCTCAATCAAGTCGAGACAAGGCGTACCAATATTGCCACCTACGCCCACTCTTAAGCCGGCGTTCTCGAGCATTTCGCCGAGCAGTGCCGTGACAGTGCTTTTACCATTTGAACCTGTAATGCCAACTACCGGCACAACGGCCTGTTTTAGGAATATATTCACATCACCGTTGATACCAATTCCATCCGATATCGCTTGTTGAATGGCGCGACTTGACAAGGGTATACCCGGACTCACAATAAGCTCTTCTATTTCCCGAGGACTAAACCTTGTCTCTTCATCTAGCTGTGAAAACGCCACCTCGGGATCAACACTTCGCAGCTCAGAGAGCAAGTCAGGTCGTGGCTTCGCATCCATCACACTAAAAGGGACGCCCAACTTTGAAAAGTAGCGCGCACAAGAGAGCCCGGTTTTTCCTAGACCCAAAATCACCTTCTTGATCTTCTCGTCGTTTGACGCATCGCTGTTAGAAACATCTCTATTAGTGTTCACTGAAATACTGCTCGACTACTAAGTAATCGCTGTATGGTAATTTCTGCCCGTTTACTTCTTGGTAAGGTTCATGACCTTTGCCGGCGATCAAAACTAAATCATTGGGTTTGGCTTTATTGAGCGCTAGCGCGATTGCTGTTGCGCGATCAACTTCCACCGTAACTTTTGTGTTGGGCGCAACTCCGGCAACGATATCTGCCACGATGTCCGATGGGTTTTCTGTTCTGGGGTTATCACTCGTTACAAAAGCGTGATCCGCAATACGACCGGCAACAGCACCCATCTGAGGCCGTTTACCTTTGTCACGATCGCCTCCGCAACCCATAACACAATAAACCTCGCCGCCTGCGTGCTGTCTGGTTGCCACAAGCGCCTTCTGCAAGGCATCAGGTGTATGGGCGTAATCGATAACTACTGTGGGCTGACCGTCAAATGCTAATAGGTCCATGCGACCTTTGACATTATTTAGCTGCTCGACTGCACGCAAAGCCTGCTTTAGAGAGACATCCTCGACGAGCAAAGTAGATACAACAGCCAGCAAGTTGCTGAGGTTGAACCCTCCTAAAAGCTTGCTTACTAGCGGCAGAGTCTCACCCTGGTAGACGATCGAGGCCGAGATACCTGTCTTTCTGTATTCAACCGATTTGCAGTAAACATCGGCCTCAGATCGCTGCATAGAGAAGGTGATGCAATTCGTAACGTTGCTAACAGATCGCTTGTCGATTTGCTGATCCGACATTTCTAGCTGCGTTGTTATCCGATTGGCGAGCGCCTCTCCAAATTCATCATCTAAATTAATGACGGCATGCTTTAACCCGGGCCATTTAAATAGGCGTTCCTTCGCTTCTTTGTAATGATCAAAATCATTATGGTAATCGAGATGATCGCGACTGATGTTAGTGAAAATCGCCGTTTCTATCTTGGTGCCGTTGAGTCGCCCCTGAACCAGCCCGTGCGATGAAGCCTCAAGGCATACTGCATTAGCGCCCTTGCCTTTCATTTCAAATAACATTCTCTGGAGATCAACAGCATCCGGAGTTGTCATACCGACATCCTCAAGATCACTGTTCAATCCAGCACCCAGCGTGCCGACCACACCACAGGGCTGTTGCAACAGTGATAAAGCCTGAGCAACGTAATGGCTCACTGATGTTTTACCGTTGGTACCAGTCACCGCAATAATTTTCAGGGTTTCTGAAGGTTCTTGATAAAAGCGCGATGCAATTGTTCCTTTGTGCGCAGAAAGATCACTGACCTCAAAATCATTTTCATGAACGGGCTGATAGGGTGATTCACACAGCACCGCAGCCGCTTTGCCTGCAATATCATCCACGAACCGCCTACCATCCGCCTGATCGCCTATGGTGGCTAAAAACAAATCTCCAGACTTTACTTTTCTGGAATCGTACTCAATGCCATTTACCGCAATTGCGGGTAAATGATAACCGGGCAGAAGAGAATTAAGCATCGCTTGCATCTAGGCCGCCTTGTCGGGGTAATTAGGCGTGACGTTCAGAAGGCGCAACGCACCAGCCATCACCCGAGAAAAGACCGGCGCAGCGATCGCACCACCACCGTATTGATCACCCTCGGGTTCATCAATCATGACAATGCCGACTAATCGTGGCGACTCAGCTGGCGTCATTCCAGCGAAGAAGGCGATGTGTCTAGTATCGTCGTAACCTGCCTTACCTACTTTTCGCGCCGTGCCAGTCTTGCCAGCAACCGTGTAAGCTTCCATTGATGCCTTGCTGCCCGTACCACTTTCAGCAACCCGTTGTAACATTTTGATCAGATCCGCAGCGACAGCCTGAGACATCACACGTTGGTCATCCATCGCGCTGCGCCCAACAAGAGACAGAGGCCGCTTGATACCGCCAGATGCGATCGTCAAATAAGACGCTGCGAGCTGCACCGGCGTCACCTGCAGACCATAACCATAGGCGAACGTCGCACGTTCAATATCTTTCCAGCGCCGGTGACTTGGCAAAAAACCACTACTTTCACCCAACACACCGATACCAGTGCTTTCGCCGAACCCTACCGAGGAAAACATGTTCCAGATGTCATACTCGTCAAGACTCAAGGCAAGTTTAGTGATACCTACCTGGCTGGATTTCTCGATAATGCCACCCAGGTCCAGCTCGCCATAATTGACAGGATCGGGAATTGTTTTCTTACCCACCTTTACAAATCCTGGATGCGTGTTAATCACTGAATTCTTCGTGTACTCACCCGACGCCAAAGCAACCGCAACAGTAAAAGGTTTCACTGTGCTACCCGGTTCAAATATATCTGTTACAGCCCTATTTCTTACCGCTGCCAAGTCTAGGTTAGTCCTATTGTTGGGGTTGTAAGACGGTTGGTTAACTAGCGCTAGAATTTCTCCTGTCTGAACGTCGAGAATCACCACAGAGCCGGCTTTGGCATTAAAGTGAGAAATCGCTGACTTTAACTCGCGATAAGCGAGATATTGGATGCGGAGATCCACACTCAATTCCAGATTTTTACCGGGTTCCGCTTCAGACATTGGCATGATGTCTCTCACGATATCGCCATAGAGATTTTTCAGTACTTTTTTCTTGCCAGGCGTACCTTTCAACCATTCATCAAAAGAGAGTTCGATACCTTCCTGCCCTCGGTCATCAATATTCGTAAATCCAACAAGGTGTGCGGTCACTTCGCCACCGGGGTAATACCGCTGATACTCTCTTTCCGAATAGACACCTTTGGCTTTTAGCGCAAGGATTTCATCCGCCACGGCCGGGGGCAGGTGGCGACGCAAATAAACAAACGATCGATCTTTGTTCTTCTCCAATTTCGCTCTGAACTGATGAGTTGGCACACCAAGCTTTTGAGCAAGCTCGTCTATCGAATCATCTGCTTTAACGAGCTCCTTGGGATTTGCCCACAGAGATACCACAGGCGAGCTAATCGCCAACGGCTTACCTCTTCTATCTTGAATCATTCCCCGGTGAGCATTGATACGCTCGATGCGAATTGTTCTAGCGTCACCTTGATCCTGCAAAAAGTCGTTATCAACCACGTTAAGAACAATCACGCGCGCGCAAAGCGTGACAGTAACCACAACAAAGAATGCAATCATCAGATAGAGCCGAACAGCATCGATTTTTCCGACAAACTTTTCCAATTGATCTACCTTTTAACTCGTTCTAATTGGCGCGCGTTAGGGCCCGACGCTCGACCGACCAAAACGAGGTCTGTTGCCGACGGCGCTTTCATGCCCAACTTATTTCGAGAGACCTCATCAACCCTTGCGTACCCAGCCCATGCCCCTTGCTCTAGCAAGAGCCGTTCGTAATCGCTATCAAGCAAGTCCTGCTCTTTCTCTAGATCTTGTAATTTTGAATACTGTGCTCTCGTTAAATGCGCGGCGTAAATTACGCCAACAGCAGAAACACCTATTAGCACAACGAGTCCTGCTACTTGCAGCTGTTTCCACTGCAACAACCAGGTGAGTAACTTAACGAGCGGTGAATTCTTCATAGGCCACCTATAACTTTTCTGCTATTCGCATAATTGAACTACGCGACCTTCTGTTCCGCGTTACCTCGTCAACTGAAGGCTTCGCCGCTTTACCTATCAACTTGAGCGTTCGCTCTATTTCGCTATCCCGGATGGGCAATTTATCCGGCAGCTTTTCACCTCTGGCCAGGTCTCTCATGTATCTCTTCACAATCCTGTCTTCGAGAGAATGAAAACTGATCACCACAAGCTTTCCACCGGGGTTTAATACTTTTACCGCAGATTTTAGCCCCGCCTCCAAATCCGACAATTCTTGATTAATGTAGATTCGGATCGCCTGAAAGGACCTTGTCGCCGGATGTTTATTGGGGTCTTTTCTTGGTGTACCTTCCTCAATAATTTCGACAAGCTGGCCAGTTGTTTCTATTGTTTCGCTTGCTCGAGCAGCAACAATCTGTCGAGCAATGCGTCTGGAAAATTTTTCTTCACCGTACTTCCACAACACGTAAGAAATATCTTTTTCATCCGCTGTCATTAACCACTCGGATGCTGTCTGGCCGACCTGTTGATTCATTCTCATATCGAGAGGACCGTTTTGACTAAAACTAAAACCACGCGTCGATTCGTCAAGTTGTGGAGACGAAACACCGAGGTCCATCAAGACACCGTCAACTTTCTCTATACCTTCATCGCTAAGAAACATCGCAAGATCGCTGAACGACCCCTGTCGGATCAAAACACGCTCGTCTTGCCCTAGATGATCTCGAGCATGCTCGATCGCCGTAAGATCTTTGTCTATTACAAGCAGCCGGCCATGACCATTCAACTTTTTAAGTATTTCGGCACTATGCCCGCCACGACCATATGTGCAATCCACAAATATGCCTTCGGCGTTTGTAACCAATGCGTCTACTGCTTCGTGCCTTAACACTGTTTCATGCTGGGTAGACATCGAGCTTATTCCTGTCGTCATGCTTCGGCACCTCAGGCCCAACACGGCATCTACTACAAGTGAAAATTCAGTAACTCGGGCGGATCTTCTTCGTCTATCTCACTTTCTGCCAACCAAGTTGCTCTACAAGCGTCCCAGTGAGACTCATCCCATAGCTCAAATCGATTCGTTTGCCCCACCAGCGTTGTTCGTTTTTCCAAGCCAGCGTAGCTTCGCAATGGCGGCGTGAGTTGCAATCTGCCGCTGGCATCCAACTGGATGTCTGTTGCGTGACCAACAAGCAAACGCATAAACGCACTGGTTTTTTTATGCATACTGGGTAGTGCTAGCGTTCTTCTCTGAACGTCTTCCCATTCCGGCTTCGGATAAATCAGCAAACAGGTTTCACGGGTGTCTATTGTCACGACCATTTCCCCGTTACAATGGCTTAACAGCTCGTCGCGCTCTTTTTTAGGCATCGCTATACGACCTTTCGCGTCGAGACTTGGATTGTTAATGCCGTGAAAATTCACTATTGCTTCGCCTGAGTTCGCTCAATTCATCAAATATGGAGATCAGATAACGACAATGGCATGTTCGGGTCCGGGCCTATCACCTAAATTTGGCGCTAAAGCCCAGAAAATCCCACAAAACCACACAATTACCCACTTTTCCTCACCGTGCACCTTATGAATGGGGGAGCTCCTTGTCAATAGAGGCAAAACCGCCATTTGTCTTTAAAACACAAGGACTTAGCAGATTTTCAGAGAGCGAAACAAGCGATTGTGAAAAATCACGATTTAATACATCGAGATACTTCTAACACTTAAAGTGATTTGTTAAGAAAATAAGAGAAGCGGCCCGTTTAGACCGTATTGGAATATGCAGCGCGTTTTATATAGCTAAAAAGTGAGAGTTGACCGATAAGCCGGGTTCTGTCGTGGACAATCATTCATCTGCGATACATGTCGCCATGTACCTGAAGCAACCTACCCGAATCCAATTGCGGGCCGCAACCACAGATTCCTATTTGGTTTTGCTCCGAGTGGGGTTTACATTGCCACGCTCGTTACCGACCGCGCGGTGCGCTCTTACCGCACCATTTCACCCTTACCGACAAAGTCGGCGGTATATTTTCTGCTGCACTTTCCGTGGACTCACGTCCCCCAGGCGTTACCTGGCACTCTGCCCTATGGAGCCCGGACTTTCCTCCACTACCATCTGGCAGTAGCGATTGCCTAGTCAACTCTCGCTCGCAGATTACACTTCTGACGGACAATGAACAATGCATTTTGCAGCAAGCCCGTTAACCCTCTAGCGATCAGATTTCTGGTCAAGCGCGATCTCATATAAATCTTTTTTGCTGACACCGGTTAACTGATGCGCCAATTTAGCTGCTTTACCCGGAGGAAGTTCTTGCAAAAGGGCACGCATCAAAGCAATTGCATCGTAGCGTTCTGGCTTACCATCTAACCCATCAATGATCACGACGAACTCGCCGCGCTGGACAATCTCATTCTTTTCGATCGCAGAGGATGCTTCGGCCAGCGTACCTTGCCAGAACGTCTCGTAGTGTTTGGTTATTTCTCTCGCAATCATTACACGGCGTGCTTGCCCGAAAGCCCTGCCCATTGCCGCAACCGTTTCCGCCATGCGATGCGGTGCCTCGTAAAACACCATCGTCCTGCTTTCCGAGTTTAGCGCTTCCAGTGTTTTCTCGCGGGCCACTGCTTTCGCCGGCAGAAACCCTTCAAAGCAGAATCTGTCGGTCGACATACCACTGACCGAAAGCGCAGCAACAGCTGCACTGCTACCGGGTACAGGCACAACAGGAATATTATTCGCTCTCACTTCCTGCACCAAGCGATATCCAGGGTCCGCAATCAGCGGAGTACCCGCGTCAGAAATCAGAGCAATCGATTTATGCTCTGTTAAAAGCGCAACTAAACCTGCTGAAGATTCCGTCTCGTTATGCTCGTGATAACTTAGCATTGGCGTCGCAATATCATAATGCGCTAACAATTTCTTACTGTGCCGCGTGTCTTCGGCAGCGATAAAGTCGACCTGCTTTAAGACGGACACTGCCCTGTAAGTCATGTCTTCCAGATTACCAATCGGTGTCGCAACAACGTATAGAACACTCATATAACTTTTCCAGAGAAATCTGTGACAAACCCTTACAGAATCCTACAGCGGGCTGAAATCAAATAGGGTAGGATAGGTCCGAATAAATCACGATCTTACACTATGTCTCATCACTATCCCTACCCAACCTACTCCGGGGAAAAAAATGACTTTCGCTGCCTTGTTCGTTCAGTGACTGGGTTATTTTTTTTGGTGGTGCTCCTGTCATCGTGCGCATCGCAGCCCAGCAATACTGATAATCGCCCGGCTGAACGCATAGATCCCGACGATTTGCTAGAAACCAACGATGTTAGAGATATTGAGAGCTTGCTGATCAGGGCTAATCAGAGCCAACCTCGCCAAGCAAGCGCCTTAAGATTGCAGGCTGCGGAACTCGCACTTCTTAGCATCGAAGACTCCGACCGCGCACGAAAAATCGCTAATTTGATCGTGGATGACTTCTCTCCGGACCTGCTTAAAAGATACCTTCTCGTTCAGATTAAGATTGCGCTCTTGGAGGGTGAATCCAGAAAAGCACTTGAACTGTTGGCGGAACCACAACTGCTGGCAACACCTTTAAGGAAAAGCCACCAACTCGAAGTCGGGAAGTTGCGCGCGCAGGCCTACTTTCAATCCCGTAGCTATCTTGCGAGTGCAAGGGAACGTATCTTCTACAACAGCCTCTTAACTCAAGATCAACGGGCAGAAAATCACGAACTTATATTCTCAACTCTACTAGAAATACCCATTAGGAGCCTTACTGCTCAAGCAGAGCGGGCTATCACCAGCGACCTTCGGGGCTGGCTTGCGCTTGCTTCGATGACGAAGCAGTTCCAAAACGATCCTTTAAAACAATATGAGGCTCTCACCATTTGGCAAAAAGTCTGGGGACAACATCCTGCATCGACACAATTGCCCCTAAGTCTCAGCATATTGGCTCAAGTGATTTCGAATCAACCCAAAAGCATTGCGCTCTTGCTGCCGACTGCCGGTCCACTCGGAGCATTTGGCAGGGCCATTCGAGATGGCATCGTCGCTTCCCACTATCATTTAAACGGCACGGCCGAGATACGCGTCTACGACACCTCAAACCAAAATGCACTCGAGCTTGTAGAGAAAGCTGCAACCAATGGCGCCGAATTGATTATTGGGCCTCTCGACAGGAATAATGTTGATACGCTTGCGCAACAACCTAGCCTGCCTTTACCTGTACTTGCACTCAACCGAAGCTTCAAGCGGGCGATGAACGATGATATTTATCAATTTGGCCTTGCCCCTGAAGACGAGATGGTTCAGGTCGCAGAACAGGCATTTTCTGACGGCAACAAAACCGTTCTTGCGTTATTTCCCGACAGTGCATGGGGTAATCGCAACTTTGAAACGTTTAAGAATCATTGGCTGAAACTTGGCGGCGTGATTGTGGATTCGTCTTCTTACTCGAGCCAAAAGAGCTATGCAGACCTCGTGAAATCACTATTAAGCGTCGACGAGAGTGAAAGTCGCTCCACCGACCTTAGAAGAATTGTTGGTAAGCGTTTTGAATTTACACCAAGGCGACGCCAGGATATCGACTTTGTCTTCTTGTTAGGTGACCCTACACAAGCCCGGGGCATCAACCCCACTCTGGCCTTCTTTTACGCCGAGGATATTCCCGTTTATTCTACCTCACACGTTCACGAGCTGGATGATTCAAAAATTGATTCAATTGACCTCAACGGCATTCGTTTCTGTGACATTCCTTGGAAGATTACCGGAAACGATCCCATTCAAGCATCTATACAAACTGCCTGGCCGTTCTCTCAAGCGCAGATGGCGCCATTTTTCGCACTCGGCGTAGATGCATACAGAATTTTTCCACGCCTTGAGCAACTGAAACAGGTCAAAACCAACAAGATATTTGGCGCGACCGGCGTGCTCAGGCTCGATAACAATAACATCATCAAACGCGAGTTAATGTGGGCACAATACCGTAATGGCGAGGTTATAACTGTGCCTATTGTTGTTGATGCAACCTAATCGTTTTCCGCTGTGGTAAAGAAATCTACCACTAACATTGGCCAAAAAGCAGAAGCCGACGCGTGGCAATTTTTGGCATCTAAAGGTTATGAGTTGGTCGAAAAAAACTATCGCTTTCGTGGAGGCGAAATTGATCTCATCGTACGGGATGACAGCACCTTGATATTTGTTGAGGTGAGGTTTCGGCAAAATTCATTGCATGGAAGCGGAGCAGAGACAGTGACATCAGCAAAGCGAAAACGGATAATTAGAACCGCAGCGTATTTTCTCCAATCAAATCCTGACGAAAGCAACAGAGACTACAGATTTGACGTAATCTCAATGAGCCCGTCAATTGACTGGATTGAAAATGCCTTTACACTTAACGATTGAACTGTTGTACGAATTTGACATGATCGGAACAACCCAGAGAAAGCCTATGAAATTTTTTCGCTACTTTTTATGCCTTGCACCACTCCTTGTCTTACCAGCTTGCTCGACCGTTAACGGTCCAACTTCCGAGAACTATGGCAAGCGTACGTTGGGTACGGTATGGGACGATCAGATGATCGAGTCTCGCGGGAAAGCTAATATTCGAGCTGCAAACGAACAACTCAAAAAAGCGCATGTTAATATTACAGCTTTTAACGGCATGGTTTTACTGACCGGCCAAGTCGCGTCTGATGAGATCAAGAGCACCGCAGCGGCATCTATCAAGGATCTTAGGAAAGTTCGGACAGTCCATAACGAATTGGAGGTCGCCGGGCCAACGTCGATGATGGCGAGGACCAATGATTCTTGGCTTACAACCAAAGTCAAAGCCGCACTGCTGTCTTCAAACGACACAGAGGGCAATAGAGTGAAGGTTGTGACCGAGAATGGCGTCGTATACTTGATGGGTTTGCTAACCCGCACCGAGGCCGAGGCTGCTGTTGAAAAAACAAGAACAGTGTTTGGTGTTCAGAAAATTGTGAAAGTTTTCGAGTACATCAACTAAGCCGCTGACATTAGAAAAATATGAGAAACACTACTTAACAACTTTTAGCGCAGGCGGCCCAGCTTTCTTAGTTGGCTGTGGCGGTGGTTCAGGACTCGCCTCTTCACGAGGAAACCACATTCCCTCGCCGTTTTCTTTCGCGACAATACCCATCACGGACTCGATGGGCGCAAAAATTTCGTGAGGCACACCACCGAAGCGCCCACTGAAAGCGACATGTTCGTCTTCAATCACAAGATCTCTGATCGCCATCGGACTAATATTCAAAACGATTTGACCGTCTTTTACATAGTCCATGGGCACAGAAGTGTTACTCGCGTGCGCATCAACGATTAGATAGGGCGTGCAATTATTATCAAGAATCCACTCGTTAATTGCCCTGAGAAGATAGGGCACAGAGGAACTCATGGTTATGGTAATTGCTCTATCTTTATCATCAGCCATCTGTGCTTGGAGTACCTTGACCTAACTCGAGGTCGCTAGTCGCGCATATCCAATTCAGCTTCAGACAAGCTTGCTTGAAAAGAATCTCTTTCAAACATTCTGTCCATATAGTCAAGGATTGGCTTACCTTGCTTTGGCGGTAATTCGATACCAAGTACCGGCAAACGCCACAAAATCGGCGCAACGCAACAATCTACGAGCGTGAACTCTTCACTCATAAAAAATGGCTTGCCGTCGAATATCGGCGCAATGGTAACCAAACTTTCTCGAAGCTCTTTTCTAGCTCGATCGATTACTGTTTCTTTGGACTTCCCCGCCATGATTGTGTCAACCGCAGTACACCAGTCACGCTGAATGCGGTGAACAAACAATCTGCTCTGGGCTCTGGCGACAGGATAAACGGGCAATAACGGTGGATGCGGAAACCGCTCATCCAAATATTCCATGATCACCTGCGATTGGTACAAAACCAAATCACGATCGATGAGTGTGGGCAGGCTATTGTAAGGGTTCAGGTCCGTGAGGTCCTCAGGGATGTGAGCAGGATCAACGTCGATAATTTCTACTGCGACACCTTTTTCCGCGAGTACTAACCTAACTCTCTGGCTGTAATGATCATTTCCATCGGAATAAAAAATCATTGATGAGTGTTTTGCAACGACCCCCATCTGTTCACCTCTCAATTGTTATACTTATGACGAAATCCATCACAATTTCGCCATTAGACACGACTCAGTGATGAAAAATAAAGTTAGCCCTTCAACCGCAACAAAACCAATCAGTATTAGATCGGTTTTGAATCGGAGCATTGACTAACAGGCCTGTCTAGCTTTCTCTGTGAAACTCTTTGTGGTACTCCCGACCCAACAACCATGTAAACACGTAGAAAAAGGCCAAAAACAGCAGTACATACCAACCAATACGCGTTCGATCAAGACGTGCCGGCTCACCAATATAAAACATAAAATTGGCCAGATCGTATATCACCTGATCGTATTCTTCGGTTGTCAGACTTCCGGTACCCTCGACTTTTTCTAACGGACTGTAGCCACGCTGAACAAGGTCTTCACCACAAACTTCCTCTTTTATAAACTCGTTTGTCAGCGGATCACGCATATCACCACCGTTAGCGGCAATTTTCGGTACCTGCTTACAAGTCTTGACTTGCATTCCTTGCAGATCAAGCAGCACATGAGGCATACCAACATTTTCGTACAAAAGGTTGTTCATACCAAAGGGTCGAGAATCGTCACGATAGAAGGTCCGCAGATAGGTATACAACCAATCCGGTCCGCCCTTGAGATTGCTATGCAGCGTTAGATCTGGTGGAGATGCTCCAAACCAATTTCTCGCACTGGCTTCGCTCATGGTGTTTGTCATTAGATCGCCGATTCTCGTATCCGGGTCAAACACCAGGTGCTTTAACATCAGATTTTCGGGAATCCCGAGATCTTCAGCAGTGCGCTTATATCTCTGGTACTGCAGTGAGTGGCAACCCATGCAGTAATTCATATAGGTCTTTGCCCCACGTTGCAGCGATGCTTGATCGTGAATATCTGGCTCAATGTGATCGAGCGGATATCCGGCGTCTGCGGCGGCGCCTGACAACGAGAACAGACTGCAGGATAAGGCTAGCACTGCGAGTCCAATTACTCTTTCTATTTTCAAGTTAAGTAGCTGTCTCATCATTTCATCGTCACCCTATCTGGCACCGGCTTGGTCTTTTCAACGCTTGTATACCAGGGCATCAACAGGAAGTACGCGAAGTAAATCATCGTACAGATTTGCGCTAACAAGGTTTTCATAGGCGTTGGGTGAACCGTTCCCAGGTAACCTAATATGAAGAACGAAATCACAAATATGCCAAGTGCCAACTTGCTGACGACGCCTTTGTAACGCATTGACCGTACAGGTGATTTATCAAGCCAGGGCACAACAAACAGGATCGCAATTGCACCCGCCATCACGACCAGTCCCCAAAACTTCGCAGTCATACCGAACAAGGGGAATGTCGCCGCTCGAAGCATCGAGTAAAACGGCGTGTAGTACCACACGGGCGCGATCAACTCCGGCGTTTTCAACGGATCCGCTGGTGTGTAGTTTGGATGCTCAATCAGATAGCCGCCGCCATCGGGATAAAAGAACATCACCGCGCAAAACACAATTAGGAACAATACAATGCCGGGCAAATCGTGACCGATCGTGTAGAAAGGGTGGAATGGGATGCCGTCTACAGGCTTACCATCTTGGTCAAGGTTCTTTTTGATGTCTACGCCGTCTGGGTTGTTCGAACCAACTTCATGCAATGCAAGAATGTGCAGAACAACAAGGACCAGTAATACGATCGGCACAGCTACAACATGCAGCGCGAAGAACCTGTTGAGTGTGACGCCAGACATATTGAAGTCGCCACGAACCCATACCGCGATATCTTCACCGTAGACCGGAATTGCGCCCGCTAAGGACACAATCACCTGTGCTCCCCAGTAGGACATGTTGCCCCAAGGCAGCAAATAACCGAAGAACCCTTCGGCCATCAAGGCCAAGTAAATGAACATGCCAAAAACCCATATTAATTCTCGAGGCTTTTGGTAAGAGCCATACATCAGCCCTCTGAACATGTGAAGATAGACAACGACGAAAAACGCCGAGGCGCCTGTCGAGTGCATATATCTCAACATCCAGCCGTATTCTACATCACGCATGATGTACTCGATGGAGCGGAATGCATCTTCGCCGGTCGGCACATAGCTCATTGTTAACCAGATACCGGTCAGCAACTGGTTGACCAATACGACAAATGCCAATACGCCAAAAATGTACCAAAAATCAAAATTTTTCGGTGCATAGTACTTGGACATATGCTTTTCATAAGTCTCTGTGACAGGCAATCTGTCGTCAACCCAACGCATTACGTCCTTAAACTGTTGTTCTATGGTTGCCACTATACGATACCTCCGTCTTCTCCAATCACGATGACAGAATCACTTTCGTAATAGTGCGGTGGTACAGGCAAATTAGTTGGTGCAGGAACACCAGTGTAAACCCGACCAGCAAGGTCAAACTTTGAACCGTGACATGGGCAGTAGAATCCACCGACCCACTCAGCATCAAATTCCTGAGGTGCAATCGCTGGTCTGAATTTTGGTGAACAACTCAAATGGGTGCATATGCCGACTAGAACAAGCACGTCCGGCCGAATTGACCGAGTTTCGTTCTTTGCATATTCCGGTTGTTGAGCAATCTCGTCTGAATCAGGGTCTGCAAGACGATCATTCTTACTATTTAATCTTGCCAACTGTTCTTCCGAGCGTTTGACAACAAATACTGGTTTGTCTCGCCAAGCAGGGATAGGGCCAACAATCTCGCCCGGTACCAACTTGCTGATATCAATTTTTATTGGCGCGCCTGCGGCCAATGCTTTTGCGCTAGGATTCCAGGAGCCAAGAAAGGGTACCGCGACCCCAACTACACCTGCTGATCCGACTACAGAGGTTGCGCCAATCAAAAAATTGCGCCTCCCCACGTTCATGCCGTCATTACTCACGACGTTCACTACCTCCAATTCTAAAACTATTCATTAGCATATTTAGGGAACCCCCTTTAGTCGCTTAAACGTCACTAGAACCGGGGTTCTCAGGGCCTTTGGCGACTAGCTAAAAAGCGAGCGAATACTACCACATAACCAAACGAAAATGTTGCTTTACACACCCTTTTTCACGCAAAAGCCCTCTGCAGGAGAGGGCTTTTAAGGATCCACTCTGACTTTCAGTCAAAAGTGGTGACTCGCGCGGCTTTACGCCTCATCAAGCAGTCGAATAGAACTGCCAGACAGATTAACGCTTGGAAAACTGAGGTTTCTTTCGCGCTTTACGTAAACCCACTTTCTTTCGCTCAACCACACGCGCGTCTCGGCTCACAAAGCCGGCTTTACGCAGAGATGGACGTAATGTTTCGTCGTATTCCATGAGGGCACGGGTTATGCCGTGGCGAATAGCGCCGGCTTGGCCGAAGCCTCCACCACCACGTACAGTCACGTGTAGGTCAAATTTGTCTTTCAACTCAACAAGTTCAAGCGGCTGGCGAACGATCATTCGCGCTGTCTCACGACCGAAGTAATCGTCCAGAGGCTTGCTATTGACAACAATTTTGCCTGCGCCTGCGGTCATAAAAACCCGGGCTTTCGCTGACTTTCTTCTTCCTGTTCCGTAATACTGCGTCATAACTTAACCTTTTTACGATAGCTCAAGCATTTGAGGTTGTTGAGCGGAATGCGGATGTTCTGAACCCGCGTAAACTTTTAGCTTGTTCAGCATGGAATAGCTGAGCTTGTTTTTAGGCATCATACCTTTCACAGCCGACTGAATCGCACGCTCTGGCGCTTTGTCCATCAACTTATCAAAGGTAATTGACTTAATGCCGCCTGGGTACCCTGTATGATGATAGTACGTCTTATCAGTCTCTTTCTTTCCAGTCACGCGGACCTTTTCGGCGTTTATAACGACGATATAGTCACCAGTATCAACGTGAGGGGTGTATTCAGCTTTATGCTTGCCTCTGAGTCTGTTGGCGATTTCAGTTGCCATGCGACCCAGAACTTTGTCTGTAGCATCAATAACATACCAGCTATGGGTAGCTGTTTCTTTCTTAGCAGAGATAGTTTTCATTGCGTAACCGATTGAGTAACCATAGTCAGTATTGACCCCTTGTCCGCGTCCTGTTTCACGCAAAGATCTGCGGGCAACAATACAATTGCGTAGGGAATTTTCGAGCGCGAATCTTACCGAAGAGCCATACCTCGTGCAAGAGCCCTTAGTGAATTCTTTTTGTTAAAGAGCCCTCGGCGTGTTTTTTCCCGGTTAAGAGCCCTCAGCGTGTTTTTTCTCGGTTAAGAGCCCTCAGCGTGTTTTTCCCGGTTAAGAGCCCTCAGCGTGTTTTTGACGTAAAGAGCCCTTCCCAAA
>ERZ1048872.1320-NODE-1320-length-21082-cov-5.432301_pt1 | contig 21082 bp, 19 predicted proteins | sample MGYA00383100_ERZ1048872 | MGnify/ENA primary metagenome ERZ1048872 (study PRJEB29581, sample SAMEA5548370) | metagenome | biome: marine; feature: coastal; material: water | depth 50 m | study: Short-term variability in the microbial, nano- and picoplankton...
ATGTGGGGCATCGCGCGGAAAATCAGCGCTATCATTAGCAAGTAGAATGAATAGCGATAGCCAGAGCGGGCCAAAGCATAGCCCCCCAATGTGCCAAGTGTCAGTGAAATGATTACAACAGAAACGACGACGATGAGTGTGTTAAGGCCAGCGCGCCAGAATTCTTCTGTGACCCAAGCGCCAAAATACCCGTTGCCCGTAAATGCGCCGCCAGTTTCAATCTGTGTACGTACGCCGGTTATCGCATTGGTCCAATCGGCCTTGGAAAAGAAGTCACCTTGAACTTTGAATGATCCCCACATCGTCCAGAAAAATGGGAAACTTGCACAGATCAACCAAACGCTGACGAAGATGATGGACAGCATTGTTAGGCTAAGTGGTTTTTTATGGTTTGGCGCAGACATATTACACTACCTTTCGGTTAAAATCGCGCCACGTTCGGATCAAAACGGGCAAAAGAAGAATAGCAATCCCTATGATCGTCATGACGGAAGTTGCAGCAGCAGATCCAAAAAACTTGGTATCCGTTCCGCTTAAGTCATTGTAAATAATATAAGATAGGGAGGTGGCATGCGCCTCGGCCGAAAATCCGACGATCGGCTCAAACACGCGGAAGTTATCCATCAATTGGATCAGTGCAATGAACGTCGCCAAGGGCACGAGGTGTGGAATGACAACAAAACGAACACGTTCCCAGCGGCTCGCACCATCTACCATCGCGGCCTCTAGGGTATCTTCGTTAACGGTTTGCAGACCTGCATAAAAGACGATGAAAGCAAAGGGTGCGGAATGCCAAACGCCATAGAACATAAGCGTTATCCAGGTCAGCGTTCCAGATGCCTTCAACGACAAATTGGGATCATCAAACATGATCTGAAGCGCAGCACCGATAATTCCCTCTGAATCAATCATCCAAAGCAAAATCAACGACCCGACCAACGGCGTTACCATCATCGGCAAAAGCGAGAAAAAGATCGTCGGTCCTTTGAGCATCTTTGGCAGTCCATTCACACCAAGCGCAATTAGGAACCCAAAGAAGATCACCATAGGCGTCACCAAGAAGGTGTAAGTTAAGGTGAACGCGAGCGCGCGGTAAAACGGTAAATTCATGATCTTTGACCCGAAGTCGGACAATGATTCACGTTCTGACCACGCCAAAGCAACCTCAGAAAACGCCAGGTGCGAGCGATTTGTATATGTTCCAAGACCGTTGAATTTACCGAGCGGTTTTTCGGCTTTAAGTTTCGCCGTGGCTTCGTTGTCAATTATTGTCGCTTCGGTGCAACCAAAGGGCCCACAGTTTTCAGAAACAATCAAAACCTGATCATGCTCGACGTGCATGGATTGGATCGCAACCGAAACCAATGGCAGGGCAATAAAAAGAAACATGGCTGCTAGCGATGGCAATATGAACCAAAAGAATGTGCGATGTTTCATTATATCGTCCTCTTTCTAAAAAGGGTGGGAAGGGACCAAAGCCCCTTCCCGAAGGGTTCCTATTGTAGGAAGCCTTTTTCTTTTGCTGCTGTCATGTAAGCGGCTTCGATGTCTGCCAAAGCTTGCTCTGCAGATTCTTTGCCCTGCATGAAGTCAGCCATTTCAGCGCCCAAAGCAGAGTGCATTGTGCCCATGTATGGCAACATTGGGTAAGGAGCTGCACCTTTCATTGCTGATTGTGAAACGCCTGCAGATGCTGGGCTTGCTTGGTAAGCAGCGCTCAACCAAACAGCAGCGTCGTTGTTCGCTGTCACAACTTCGTCAGACAAGCCGTTCATCAAAGCGATGAATGTGGCTTCGGCGTCTGCATCAGATGCGTTGCGCGCGATGGAAATACCATCCCACCACAATGTTGTGGCTGGACGATCGCCGCCACCCCATGTTGGCGCACCGGACAAAACAGTTGCTGATACAACGTCTGCCGAAGAACCTTCACCGTCAAGAACGGCACCACCACGTGAACCCCACATTGTTGCCAATGCCAAGTTGCCAGCTTCCCAATCAGCTTGGGTCGCATTTGAGTCAAATGTTAGGAAGTCTGGGTTGGAATAAGCAACCAACGACTTTAGCATTTCCAATGTGGCCACACCGTTTGCGTTGTTGATTGCTGGTGCTGCTGAACCTGCTTCGAACAAGCTTGCGCCTGTACCCATGTACATGTTCACGAATTCTTCGGCCAAGTTCCAGCCCGCTTTGGTGTTCAATGCTACTGGGTATTCCATTGCGCCAGATGCACGGATTGCTTCAGCTGCTTCAAGAACTTCTTCGTAAGTTGTTGGGATTTCTTTTCCAACTGCTTTTAGCAAGTCTGTACGGCTATATAGGTGCTGTGCGTTTGCCATGAATGCAACGGACATAACTTTGCCGTCAACTGTGACCAACTGGCTTGGCGCAAGACCTGCACCGTGTGCCGCAATCAAATCATCCAACGGGCGAACGAGATCATCATTCATCAATGTGACTAGTGTCGAGTTGGAAACATGTACTGCAGTGTACTGTGATGGGTTTGCTGTAAGGGCCGCAACGATAAGATCTTTGTGATCCTTGTTGTGGTTGATATCAGCAGTAACGTCACCCTGAGCACAAGCAGCAGCGCCTTCAGTTACGGCACGTAGCGCCGGAAAATCATTGGCAATTACAGATATGTTGCCTTCGGAGATGCCACATCCGTGACCGTCTGCGAAAACCGAAGTTGTGGACATAAGCGCAACAATACCTGCTGCAGCTACATTTCTAAGAATCATTAATTCTCTCCTTGTTGATGGATGCATCTTCGAAGTCTGCACCCGTTGATCCCGCAAAAGCGGGAAATTTAGAGGGTTATCCCCCGACACGCGCCCCTGTTTCTGCATCGAACAGGTGGCAGTGATCTCTATGTATTTCCATCGACACAGCTTCGCCGATTTTTGCACGATAATTTTTGTCAGCCTTCACTGAAACCAAGGCACCACCAATGCGTACGCTGACCATTGTCGCGTCACCTAACAATTCCATTGTGTAAATCGGTGCGTTAATCTGCCCGTCTCTTTCAACAACGCTGGCATCTTCGGCGCGGAACCCAAGTGTTACAGGACCATCTGCTGCATCAAGTCCGCGGATTTCAACATTATTAGTGGTAAATTTTCCGTCTTTGACTTCCCCATCCATTAGGTTCATGGCTGGGTTACCAATAAAGCTGGCAACAAAGGCGTTCGCGGGGTTGTCATAAATTTCAACGGGCGTGCCAACTTGCTGCACGACACCGGCCTTCATGATCACAACCCGATCCGCCAATGTCATGGCTTCGATTTGGTCGTGGGTTACGTAGATGGTGGTAACGGCCAATTCATGAGACAAGTTTTTGATCTGCGCGCGGGTCGAAACCCGCAGCTTGGCATCAAGATTGGAAAGAGGCTCGTCCATTAAGAACACGTTTGGTTCCCGCACAACCGCGCGGGCAAGTGCGACGCGCTGGCGTTGACCGCCTGACAATTCGGCAGGTTTCCGGTGCAAGAAATCATCAAGCTCAACCATGGCACTGGCCCGGCGAACTTTCTCATCATGGGTTTTGGGATCAATGCCACGCACACGCAAAGGAAAACGAATGTTTTCATAAACGTTCATATTTGGATAAAGTGCATAGCTTTGGAACACCATCGCCACATCGCGGTCTTTTGGTTCAAGGTCATTGACCCGCACGCCATCGACCAGAATGTCGCCTTCTGTGGCATCTTCAAGACCAGCGATCATTCGCATCGTAGTTGTCTTGCCGCAGCCTGAAGGCCCAAGCAAAACCAAAAACTCTTTGTCAGCAATAGTAAGATCAAATTCGTGTACACCCACGAAAGACCCCCAACGTTTCGACAAATTCCGGAGCTGTATTTCGGCCATATCTTCCCCCTGACGGAATGCAGAATATTTTTTGCATGCGTTTGCAAAGATCATAGACATCAGGCGATTTGTTTGGCAACATGTTTTTGCAAACGAATGCAATAAAATGCCAATCAGAACCAGAAAGTACGCGCATGAATCCCGATTTTAAAGATGAAAAGCAGCTTGTTAGGAACTATTATGCGCGTCTTGATGGCGCGAACGTAGCTGATATTCCTGCGGTTTTGGAAGCATTCACAACCAAAGAATATCTGTGGCGCGGCTATCATCCCTTTCATGAAATCAGAACGTCTGTCGAGGTGGCCAAATCGTTTTGGCAACCGCTTCGCAGGTCTTTGACCTCGCTTCAACGCCGCCTCGATGTCTTTATGGCTGGTCAAAATACAATCACGGATACAGGTGGTGTTTGGGTCGTCGCCATGGGGCACTTAATGGGCCTATTTGATCAACCGTGGCTGGGCATTCCGCCAACCGGAAAAATTGCGATGCTACGCTTTAGCGAATTTCATCGGGTTGAGAACGGCAAGATTGTCGATACCGCGATGTATTTCGATATTCCGCACTTAATGGTGCAGGCTGGCTTGCGGCCTTTTCCGAACCAAACCGCCGCACATTTGGTGCAACCCGGCCCAATGACCCACGAAGGCGTAATGTTTGAACCCCAAGATCCGGCCAAAGGGCAAAAGACACTCGCCACTATTGAAAAAATGATCAGCGATCTTGGTCAATGGGACAGCCCCTTAAGCCTTGAGGATGAATTGCGACTAACTTGGGCGGAAGACATGATCTGGTGGGGCCCAGAGGGCATCGGTGCGACATACACAATTGAGCGATATGCCAAACAGCATTCTGGCCCGTTTCGAGCGAGCCTGACCAATCGCAGCAAAACAGGGCACATTGCGCGATTGGCAGAAGGCAACTTTGGGGGCTTTTTTGGCTGGCCAAACTTTACCGCCACGCCCTCTGGTGGGTTCATGGGAATGCCTGCAACCAATACGCCTGCAGAATTTCGTGTCATCGACATCTACAGACGTGAAGGGGAAAAACTTGCCGAAAACTGGATTTTCATTGATCTTCTGCATTTCTGGAACATGCAAGGTATCGACATTCTGGCGCGCACAACGGGTATTCATGCAGGCCGTGAAATAGGCGCGAAAGGAAAGGTGTTATGATCGACGCACACCATCATCTTTGGGATCTTTCTGCTGTAAACTATCCTTGGTTAATGGCGCGGGGCGTTGAGCGTTTCTTTGGCGATCCAACCCCAATTCAGCGCGACTATCTCATCAACGAATTTCGCAAAGAGGCCACAGCCGAAGGTTTTGGCGCATCGGTGCACATTCAGGTGGGCGCGGAAAATAGCATGGACGAGGCACGCTGGGTTCAATCTGTCGCCGACGCCAATCCTGACTGGCCTTTGAAGCAAGTTGTTTTTGTTGATCTTATAGCGCCCGATTTGGATGCGCAGTTAGATGCCTTTCAAGCCCTGCCAAGCGTCGTTGGTGTGCGCCAAATTGTTGGCCGTGCACCGGGTGAGGACGCAGTAACTGGTACGAATACTCTACTGAATAACCCTGACTTTGTAACTGGTTTGCAAAACGCAGGACGTCGCGGTCTTAGTTTTGATCTTCAGTTGATACCGGAATTGATGGGCAAAACTGCCAATCTCCTTGCGCGGGCACCGGATACGGCTGTTGCACTTTGTCATGCTGGGTCCCCGCATGATCGATCGAATGACGGGTTGGCGCGTTGGGCAGGCGAAATGCGTGCGCTGTCTGATCTGCCTCAGGTGTCTTGTAAACTGTCTGGACTGGGTATGTTTGATCATGACTGGCAGCCCGAGGATTTTCGCGCAATTGTCGAAACTTGCCTTGATCAGTTCAGCCCTAATCGCGTGATGTTCGGCTCAAACTTTCCGGTGGATAAACTGTATTCCGACTATGCCACGCTGGCAAAAACCTATCGCGATCTTGTTCCGCGTGAAATGCATCAAGCGGTTTTCAACGATACGGCAGCAAATTTCTATTCCATGTTCAGCGGCAAGTAATCTTGACGCGAACCTCCAATAATTTTTAAGGTCACGTATTCCAATTTATCTGACGACGTACAATTCGAAAGCAATTTAAATGTCTAAACTCAAAATTCATATTCAATTTTTTGACCCACCAGTTTTGGCCTTGCTCGCCTTGAGTCTCGTCCTATTTGCATTTCCAAATTTTGTTAAAGCTGAAAATCTAAGCGAACGCGAATTTTGTAATGCTACGATACAACGCTTGGCGTTAGAAAGCGAAAGCACCGAGCCACCGGACACAACCGGGTGTATCCAAATGGAAAATATTCTGAATAGATCAACTACTTGGCCAGAATTCATAATAAATTTCAATAAAGGAATGACAAATGAAGCATTTCCTTCATACCTAGGCAATGCCTTGGCCCAAAACAGAAATCGAAATCAAATTGAGGCTTTTATTTTCGCTGATAAAGCTCTGATTAACTCAACGCAAATTTTTGCAATATTTCCCAATGACCAACGGCGTAGCACCTATTTTGGTCTAATATTAGAACTCAGAAATTCATTTCTGGAACCCATTCTCAATAGTGGATTTGATCGCCATAAGTTGCGGTCAAGCTACAACGAACGAGTTAGAGAGACCACATTCAACGGATTGCCTTCTCAAGCTGTATTGATTTGCTTGCTAATGAACGATCCTCTTATTGGCGACTTTCAAAAAATAATTGATTCAAAGTCATTTAACCAATGTCTTCAAAAATAGGAAAATTTTCTGAGTACGTACAATATGATGAGGGTTTATTGACTAAGCTCAAAAATCGAATTCCCCCCGCGCACATCATCTAAAACATTACGGAAATTTTCTTTTGCAGGAAGCTTCCTGGGTGCTGCAAGCGTTTGGTGAACTCGCTCTGACAGAGAGTGTATTGATGATCTAGGTGCCCACCACCGATAGTGGACACATAAGGGCACTCTATGCGTACAGGTAAAAAGCGGTTTTGGTTGGCACCCACCATCGTCACTCTCATGGAATCCGCCAAGCTCAACAAGATTGATGAACTGCTCTCGCGGGACTGTAAGAGCTGAAGCCTTGCACCAGTTCCCAAATTTTCAGGGTAGTAACCATTCAATATCCTTCTGCTTGTGAATTTGGGCAGTTGCGGCGGGCGGCTTGTTCAACGACATGCGGCCCTTGGAACTTGAACACATTCTTTGACCCGTGATTGTTTGCAAAACAAGCGATCTGAGGGGGCTAACTTTCACCTGATATGGGCCAAACCGGCGAATGAGGAACGATCCATATCCAGACCTTCGCGGTTAATGATTTGGGCTTGGCGAAATGTGGGGTGCTGTCTCACAAGGTTTGCCATTGGTCGGGCGCATGTTTAGTAGACATTCATCAGGCAAGGGTTCATGGCTGACAAAAGCACTGCGCGCATCATGTGGGAGGATTTCGTCCAGTAGGATAAAAACTATTTCAACGCAAATTTGAGAGCTTACTTGATATTTCTTACGCTGAGTGCTTTGTCTTGTATCGGACACATTGTTTGCAGTCGAATCTGGTTTTGTCTCGAGGAGGAGCGTCAATACCGGTTTCACTGTTCGGCAATTCTGTCGAATAAAAAGAATAAGTAACTCGGAGGAGAAAATATATGGAACGTCGTAAGTTTTTAAAGGGTGCCGCACTAGGCGCTGGTGCAGTTGCTGTTGCATCACCAGCCATTGCCCAATCTGCGAAACAATTGACAATCGTATCAACATGGCCACGTGATTTCCCAGGTTTGGGAACGTCTGCTCAGCGCCTTGCTGCGCGCATTGCTCAACTTTCTGATGGTGCCTTCAACGTTGAATATTTCGCTGCTGGCGAACGCGTTGGTGCATTTGACAGCTTTGACGAAGTGGCATCTGGCAACAGCCAAGCCTACATCGCGGCTGATTACTACTGGGGCGGCAAGCACCCAGCGTTTAACTATTTCACATCTGTACCGTTTGGCATGTCTACACCACAGTGGAATGCTTGGATCAAATTCGGTGGCGGTCAAGAACTTTGGGACGAACTATCCGGTTCATTCGGTCTAAAAGCATTGGCTTGTGGGTCAACTGGTACGCAAGCTGGCGGTTGGTTCAACAAAGAGATTGAATCACCAGATGACTTCAAAGGTCTGAAAATGCGTATTCCCGGCCTTGGCGGTCAGGTTCTTACCAAATTGGGCGCATCAACGGTATCACTTCCAGGTGGTCAGATTTATGAAAACCTTGTTTCTGGCGCCATCGACGCGACAGAGTGGGTTGGACCATACAATGACTACTTCATGAAGTTTTATGAGGCTGCTCAGTATTACTATACTGGTGGTATGCACGAGCCAGGTGGTGGTCTTGCGTTCGGTATGAACCTAGATTTCTGGAATGGTTTGTCAGACTACGAAAAATCCATCATCGAAGCCGCTTGTAACGAAGAGCATGCAGCATCACACGAAGAAAACATCGCGAAAAACGGTGAATTCCTAGCCAAATTGGTTAATGATCACGGCGTGAAAATTCGTGCGTTTAACGATGACATCTGGGATGCATTCGGTGAAGCCGCAGAAGAAGTGTTCGAAGAAGTTCGCGCACATTCTCCACTTGCAGAAAAAATCGATGATGCGTTCCAAGCGTCTTTGCGTGAAACTGGTGAGTTTATGGCCAACTTCGAAGGCACATTCGTCAACCAGCGTAACCGGGTTTTGGATCTAGGTTAATCTGACAGGTTAAAACAGAACGGGGCCTTTCTGGCCCCGTTTCTACGATTGATAGACAGACGCACTCCCAATTTTTATTGGTAGAGAAGTGTCTTTTGACTTGGGGAATTCGATGAGCGCAACGTTTGAAGAAACTGGGATGGATCAAGGGCTGCCCACGGCGCCGATTGTTCGCACTTTTGGGTGGAGCATGCTGGCAGTTTTAGCGGCCTTTTTGATTAATAATGTTTTGATCGTTGCATGGGGATTTCCCGGTTTTTTCGCGATTTTCAGTGATGGCGGCATGCCTGCATTGATTAATTTGGCCGTCTACGTCGTGGCAATTGCCATTGCAGTTTTTTATGTTCAACGATCGCCTTCTAACCCACTTAGAAATGACGCGATGCGCATTCACGCGTTTAATTGTTATATTATTCGTGCGGCTTTTTGGATTGTATTGCTCGTCGGCATTGTTGATGCTCTTATCGCACTGGGACGCGTTGAAAGCCTGTTAGAGCTGATCTTTGCAGATGCCACCGTGACCAATCTTGGACGTGCGCAATTTGTTGGGCCTAATATCCATGTGCCTTTGATCATTGCTGGCATGGTCGTTGCGCTATTCACCCGAACGCTAGGCTTTCCATGGTTGGCGTTGATGATTGTGGCTGCCGAATTAGGTATCGTTATTTCGCGTTTTGTATTTAGTTATGAGCAGGCGCTAATGGGTGACCTTGTTCGGTATTGGTATGCGGCTTTGTTCTTATTTGCCTCTGCCTATACGTTGTTTGAGGAAGGGCACGTACGTGTTGACGTGCTCTACGCCGGATTTGGGAAAACCACCAAAGGGTTCCTGAATGCGTGGGGATCTATCTTGTTGGGTATGTCCACGGCATGGGTAATCATTTACATTGGGTTTAACGGCAAAACGTCAATCATCAACAGCCCTGTCGCCAATTTTGAAGTGACGCAATCCGGTTCAACTGGGATGTTCATCAAATATCAAATGGCGGCATTTTTAGGCATCTTCGCCATCACAATGCTGATCCAATTTGTCAGCTATTTCTTTGAATCCGTTGCCGATTGGCGCGACCAAGACGGGCACCGTGAAGTCACGCCCGCGGCTCATTAATAAGGACAACGGATATGGAACTCTTCTTTCTCGCACTGCTCGTCCTTATTATGGCTGGCGCACTTGGCTCTGGTTACCCAGTGGCTTTCGCATTACCTGGTTCTGCGATCATCACCATTGGGTTAGCAGCAGGTGCTGGCTATCTGTTTGACGGAAACACGGATGCCTATTTCCATTCAGGTGGCCCGCAACAATGGCTGTCTGCGGGGGTAACAAACCTTCGAGGGGTCTATTGGGAGGTCGAGCGGGATACGCTGATTGCGATCCCATTGTTCATTTTCATGGGCATCATGTTGCAGCGTTCAAAAATTGCCGAAGATCTGTTGGTGACAATGGCCCAATTGTTTGGACCAGTTCCCGGTGGATTAGGTATTTCCGTTGTTTTCGTAGGCGCACTTCTTGCAGCAACAACAGGCATCGTTGGAGCAACCGTTGTGGCCATGGGCCTGATTTCGCTACCGGCAATGTTGCGCAACAAATATTCACCTTCGTTGGCAACAGGCACAATTGCGGCGTCGGGTACATTGGGTCAGATTATTCCTCCATCGATCGTTTTGATTATTTTGGCGGATCAATTGGCCTCGGCCACTGACCAAGCATCCACAGCCCGCAAAGCCTTGCACAAAGAGGCAACAGGTGAACTATCTATGCCGTCAGCATTTGATGTGGCGTCAACATCGGCCGGTGAAATGTTCCTTGGGGCCTTTGTTCCAGGCATTCTGTTGGTTCTGCTGTATATGGCATACATCCTGATTTATGCGGTAATTAACCCCAAAGCGGCCCCTGCGGTGCAAAGCGATAGCAAGTTTAACCGCGCCTTTTGGGGACAAGTCGCCCTTACGCTTGTCCCACCTTTGACGCTTATCTTCCTTGTTCTGGGTTCTATCATCACTGGTGTGGCTACTGTGAACCAAGCGGGTGCGATCGGTGCGGCAGGTGCGATGATCATGGCTGGTTACAGGCTGCATGAAAATGGCGGTAAGTTAACTTATGTTCCGGCCATCTTGGGTTTGATTGCGTTGGCAATGCTGGCTTTCGTGCTGGATCGCTATGAGATGAACCTTAAGTCTATCGACACGGCCGAAGATTGGTTTGGTATCCAGCTTGGTTTGCTTGCCACACTTCTATTGATCATATCCCTGGTCTGGAGCGGCGCCCGCGTTTTACGCATTGGGAACACCATGCATAGTGTTATGTTGGAAACGGCTAAAACCACCTCGCTGGTGTTCATCATCCTTTTGGGTGCCGCGATGCTAACAGCCGCCTTCCGTGCCTTTGGTGGCGAGGAACTGGTTCGTGATTTCCTAAATTCATTGCCGGGTGGTTTCTGGACGCAATTCATAATCGTTATGGCCGTTATTTTCATCCTTGGCTTCTTCTTGGACTTCATCGAGATCGCCGTGGTGGTTGTGCCAATTGTTGCGCCTATTTTGCTGGCAGATCCCGGCGCGAATATTACCGCCGTTTGGTTAGGTGTAATGATCGGTCTGAATATTCAAACGTCATTCCTGACACCGCCGTTTGGATTTGCGTTATTCTATCTGCGTGGCGTTGCACCCAAAGCCGTGAAAACCATCGCGATGTATAAGGGCGTCATTGCCTTTATTGGGTTGCAGTTGGCCGCCTTAACCATCGTTGGTCTTTATCCGCCACTGGTGAATTATTTGCCCAATCGTGTGTCGTTTTTGTCGGAAACGGCGCCCCCACCGCGCAATCCAAAATTACAACATTGTATTGAGCAATATGTTAGTGATCAGGTTGCCCTTGATGGCAATCTATCAACGACCGTGGCAAATGCTTTGAATATGGACCTTACCGTATTGCCAAAAGATTTGGCCAAAGACCTGACAAAGGGATTTGAAAGTGGAGAAACTGCTTTGATCTCATTGGCGCGTATTTCGGAAACCGAAGCGGCCGTAAACGCCGCCGCGGATGACTATCGCCCACAACTTTCTTATGTACGTAGCATCGAAAAACAGGTGCGGGTGGTGCAGGCAGAAATCAAAGATTTGGATACGCGAATTGGTCGTTTACGTGACGAAAGTGAAAAAGCTGAACGCGATAGGTTGCAAGTGATCCGAGCTGGTTTTGCGGATGAAGTGGCGCATTTAGAAAAGGATGTTCCTGACACGTGGGCATCCGTAAACGAAGAATTTGCCACAATGACCACAGCGGAACAAAAGGCCCGTACGACATATCGACGACATGCAGACAGCGCTTGGAGTGGCCCAAATGACTTGCTGGCAATCTTAGATGGCAACACTGAATTTGCAGCCCTTGAGCAACAGCTTCGCGATCTAAAATCCTTCATTGAAACAACACCAGAAGCCGAGGCTCATGAGACGGTAAACCAATTGTCCAAAGCGTTTGGTAAGGTTGAAGGTGCTGGTGACGTAAAATCCGCGTTGTCCAAGGCGCGCCGCGCCCTAAAAGACAAAAGAAACCCTGACCGTGAAAAAGCATTGGTTCAATACGACAAAGCAGTTGCCGCATATGAAGAACAAGCCCAATGGCGCAGCGAAGCGGATACTGTTTTGCGGCCAAAGCTTAATGCCTATCTTGAGGCCATTCGCCCAACTTTAGGCATTCGTTCGCAAGAACGCTTAAATCGCGAACAGGCGCTGTTTATGGCTGGCTGTAATGCAAAACATCGGGATATTTCACTCAACTTTTAAGGCAAAGTTGAACTTATTGCAGGGTTGGTGAAACAAGCCATTGCACCAGTAGCATTTGAAACGGGCGTATTGTGGACCTGTCACCGGACACAACCGGATGTATCAAAATGGAAAATATTCTGAATAAGTCGACCATTTGGTCAGAATTCACAATAAATTTCAATAAAGGAAACGAAATCAAAACCCCCGGCGCGCTTAGCGCGGGAAGAATAACTTTTGTTTAAACATACCACAATGCGCGCTGCTACCCAAGAAAATCGCTTTCAACAACCCAAGGGTTAGTGACTGTGCGGTTCTTCATCCAACGAGCCGTGAATAGCGAATTGATCCAACCCAGCGGCCTGAGGTTCGATAGTGCGAAAGCTTTCCTTAACACCTGAATCCGTCAATTCGCGTGCAACGGTCACCAATGTGTTGGCATCATGCTCGTCGCAAAGCTCGGCCATATGCTGAAGCTCGTCCAGCGCAACTTGTGACGCCGCTTCAATTGATGGAGCGCCGTACATTTGGACAAAATGTTGTGCCAAGTTTTTGACAAGCGCATCCAATTCAAAAGGCTCGATTTGCGTGACTGCAACAAAGGTGACGCGCCCGAATGTTTCGCCGCCAAGCCATCCGTTTGAAAACGCCTGACGTGCTTTGCCCGTCAAATCACCCTCGGTCCAGTTTGAGAATTCAAAACCACCTGACAGGCACCATTCGCCGGTGCGCGCTGGCGAGTGAAAAACGTTCATGTCACTTTCATCAAAGTGGATTGCGCGTGCTAATTTCATGAGTTTACTCTTCCAGCAAATGTGTAAGCGGGATTAAATGTGTATCAGTTTCATCGCGAAGCAACATGCCAAAGCGTTCGTCGATCCCAAGAAACGTACCCTTAAGGCCCTTCATCGCGACGTTTTCGCCAACACCATGCGCCAGCCCCCGCCAGTCACGGTGTAACGAGGTTACGCCACCATCCGTCCACGTGTTTATGCCGACCAAGGAATGTTTGATCCATGATTCAAGTAAATCAACCGCGTTAACATCCGCACATCCTTCGGCATAAAGAGCCGTTTGATCGGGTTGATCGCCGGTATCGTCGCTGTCGGGCCATAGCGGTAATTCTAGGCCTATGACGATCCAATCCGGTTCAACCAATGGATCGTTTCCCGAAGCCGCAGCACGAAGCTTGCCGCAATTTGCCCCATTAATCATCAAAGCACCGTTCCAATTAAGATGAACAGCCACCTCGGGAGGGGCTAGTGCACCTAAAGCGTTTTGAAAGCCAACCCCACACAATGGAAGCATCGCTATGGCGTCTTGAAGCGAAACATCAGGCGCAAAAACGACTGCGGCCCGTAAGGTGTGTGCACCCAAATTATAGACAACCAATCCAGCGTCACAGCCGCGCAACGCCTCTGCACAGGCTTTGTCAAAAGGGTCAATCGTGCCTTCGACGGCTAATCCGCTAAAAAGGGGGGGGAAGCTGGGTGTTGTCATGCTTTTCCTGCATCAATAAGGGCCTTGGCAACCGTGCGGAATGCCTGTGCCTGCGCGGATTCAGGTTTGGAAACTACAATTGGTGCGCCGCCATCCGCCGCGAGGCGAATATCAAGATGCAACGGAATTTCGGCCAAAAGTGGTACGCCAAGTTTTTCAGCCTCTGAAACGACGCCGCCGTGGCCGAAGACATGTTCTTCGTGCCCACATTGCGAACAAATATGCGTGCTCATGTTTTCGATCATGCCAATAATGGGCGTGCCCAATTGGTTAAACATATCAATGCCTTTGCGTGCATCCAAAAGCGCTACGTCTTGGGGCGTGGATACAATCACAGCACCATCCAAGTGCGCCTTTTGAGCCAATGTCATTTGAACGTCGCCAGTGCCCGGTGGCAGATCAACAATCAATACATCCAAAGCGCCCCATTGAACCTGCGTCAACATTTGCTGCAAGGCACCCATTAGCATAGGACCACGCCAAACAACCGCTTGATCATCGTTGGTCATAAGACCGATAGACATCATCGTCACGCCAAAGTTTCGCAAGGGTAAGATAAGTTTGCCATCAGGGCTTTGGGGTCGTCCTGAAACACCCAACATGCGGGGCTGCGATGGGCCATAGACATCAGCATCCAAAATGCCAACGCGACGACCTTCTGCCGCCAATGCACAGGCAAGATTTGAGGCGACTGTGGATTTGCCGACCCCCCCTTTGCCTGATGCTACGGCAATAATGCGATCAATGCCGGGAATTTTTTCTGGCCCAGAAGGTGCGGCCTTTTTAGCAAGACCAAGGTCAGGCGGTGGGGCTTGGGTTGAATGCGCGGTCATCACAATGGAAACGGATGTGGCACCAAGTGCGGACAGCGCCGCTTCGGCCTCGGCTTTGGCTGGCTCAAACGGGGCAGGGGCGTCAACTTCCATAACGAACCGCACGGCGCCATCCTCGACGTTCAATGCGCGGACCAGGCCGGCTTCGACCATATCAACACCAGAGGGTGCTTTGATTTTCTTAAGGCACGCCAGCACACTTTCTCGTGTTAGGCTCATTTTAGGATCCTTCAATTGTGCCGGTGACGACATGTTCAAGTTCAATGCCGTCGATTGTCAAAACCATTTTGGCCTCAAAGCTTTTGCCCGCGGTATCGCCCGCGTTGCGCATCGCTTCTTCAATCGCTTGTTGGGATGTAACCCCGACTTGCTTTAGAAATTTACGCATCGACATGTTTTGGTCATCGCTCATGATTGAAACCCTTGGTTATTTGAAATTGTTGACGTTTTCATCCTAGCGGCTGTAAGTTGATATGCAACTGGATGAGTTGGGGTGAGGTGTTTTAGATGTTCAAAAAATTGACGCTGGCTTGCTTTTCGGTTGCCGTTTTCTCGTGGCCGGTTTTGGCACAGGATAAGACTTTCAGCCTTCAAACGCCCGATGTATTGACTGACAGCGGCTTTATTAAGCATCTGTTGCCAAGGTTTTCCTTGAAGACAGGCATTTGGATTAAACCGATTACTGGGGCTGGCGACGCGGCGTTTGGTGATAAGGGTGTGCCAGTTTTTACGCAGGGCGATACGGTCTGGCATTTTGATGCAAACAAAGGTCCAATAACTGATGTTTTTGAGGCATGGCTTTTGTCTGACATTGGCAAACGCACGATTGAGGCGTTTAAGCCTGACGGAACGCCAATGTTCAGTGCTGATGTGAGCATTCAAGAAACCACCGAAGTTGCCGCGATTACTGGTGATGCCGTAATGGGCGAGGCCGTTGGTTTGAAAAAATGTGGGCGTTGCCATGTGGTTAACTACACCAATCGAATGAAGGCAATTGGGTCGACGCCGTCTTTCGCATTGTTGCGCGGATTTGACGATTGGCAAAATCGTTTTGAGGCCTTTTATGTGTTGAAGCCGCATCCAGCCTTTACACAAGTTAAAGACGTCACTGATCCTTTTGCCAGCCATCTGCCCTCGCCAATTGCGCCGATCGAGGTGACGCTTGAAGAGATTGAAGCGATCACAGCCTATGTCGCGACAATCGCGCCAGCTGACCTTGGGGCGCCTATTCAAAGTCAGTGATCCTTGCGTTTTGAAAAGTAATCTTCTGACGTGCGCACGCGGGGTCTTTCGCCACTTTGGAAGGGATTATCATCGGAATGATATTGCGCCTGAATTCGGCAATTGTCACACATCTGGATCATTCTTGCAGCATCTGATGTGGCAAACATTGAATGCGTTCCAGCCAGCTTTTCCGTAATTTTTTCCACCGTTGATTTGACGCCAAATAAGGCCCCACATTCGATGCATGGAAACGGCTCTTCTTCATGGACAACACGTTGAGAAAGAACAGTGTCTGTCAAGTCCATCTGTGGTGCCAATGTGATGGCGTTTTCAGGGCAGATATTGCTGCATAAACCGCATTGCAAACAGGCGTCTTCTTGGAACCTTAGCTGGGGCATGTCTGGGTTGTCCGCCAATGCACCAGAGGGGCAAAGCGAAACGCACGATAGACACAACGTGCAAGATTCCTTATCGACAACGACCGCACCGTAAGGGGCGCCTTCGGGCAATGAGACGAGCGTTTCATCGGGGTTAAGTGTTTTGGCGGCAAGGCGCGTAACCTGTCTGCGGCTGCCAAGTGGCAAGATCGGATCACACGAAATCGGGTGGGAAAGTTCCTCATCTAACAAATCACATAAGGCATCCGGATCGGCAGGTTGTAACAATGAAACGCTGTTATTTCCTGCAAGGGCCACGGCAATTTCTGTTTGATTTTCAGCAACATCAAGATCGGTTTTCGGAGAAATCAGAATGTCGACATGACTGAAACCACTGGCCAGCGCGGCCAATGCTTCGGCATGACCAAAGCCAGAAAGGGCGTCCACCTCAAGCGGGATCACATTCGCAGGTAATCCGCGCCCGAAACGTGCCGCAAGTGAAATCATTTCCATGCCATGATCGGCGTCATGTACCAGCAATCGCGCGTCTTGGCCGCCTGCTTTGCGGTACGTTGAGGCAAGCAGTGAAAGCCTTTGAAATACGGTTTCCACGGGCGGCGCATCATAGCTGATTGCACCCGATGGGCATACGGCAGAACAGGCGCCACAGCCTGCACAAATCATGGGATCAATTGCTACGTGTTCGCCCGCTGAAACAATGGCACCTGTTGGGCATACATTAAGGCAGTTTGAACAGGCCGGTTGCTCGGCTCGGCTGTGGGCGCACATGCTTTCCTCAAGCCGAACATATAGGGGTTTTTCGAACGTACCGATCATTTGGGACGCTTCTAAAACGGCCTTGTCGACCGAAGGTTGATGCTTGGGATCTGCACGTAAATAACCTTCGCGTTTTTCGGGGGCAGGGAACAAGGCAGTTCCACCTGTAAGGTCCAAGATTATATCGCAATCCGACAATGCGTTTTCTTGCATTTCACCCAATTGAAATGATCCACGCCCGCCAGTAAGAGGTTGCTGTAGTTTTGAAAATTTTACCGAAAAACCGCCAAGTGCGCCGGTTGCGCTGTGGATGGTGCCAACAGCACAATCAAAACGGCGATCAAGTGAGATTTCCTCGGGATCGGCAAGTACGACTGTTACAGCCAAGGTATCGCATAATTGACCCGCGGCTTCTATTGCTGTTGCGTTGCCCAAAATTAGGCATGTTCCTTCTGAAATTACATCGACAGACCTGCCCATGGCCAACGGCATCACAGCCTCGGCGGCCAATGCGGCCATTTTGGGGGCCATGTTGCCGTCACCCCAGCCTGCGCGATCACGAAGGTCGACAAAACCGGGCGTATCCGCGCCTATTTCCTCGGCAAGATCAGTGAAACATTGGCGCTCTTGTTGGCAGGCAATAATCGCGTTGCCCTCAGCAATTTCTTTCGCGGCGTCAGTCAGTTGGTCTTGACAAAGGCTGGTGAAAACTTTGGAACAAGCAAGTCCGGATCCGTTTGAAATGGCGTCAGCATCTAATGTTTGACTGCCCAAGCAATCACATAAAATTAGCTTTTTCGCCATTTGAATTTTCCCTTGCAGTTGCCTGTTTGTTGCCTGATCGCACCTTGCGCAGAGCAATTTGAATTGTTTTTTCCCGCACGTAAACCGAAATTAAATTTATTCTGAGTCGAATCCTGATTGTTGTGGATCATTTTCCATAAGCTTTCAAATAATCCAATTTTTGATTATTGTTGTAATCCCTTTTTTTTATTGACGCTATTGCGCCTCGACGTTGCGTTGTTGGACAATTTTGGTAATGCGACTAAGGTCTTAATTTATAAAGCTTTGAGAATGGGCATTTTTCGCCTAAACTTACTCCACGTTATTAAAGAATCTGGGAGTGTCAATAATTCTGCCTTGTTCGAAATCCATTTCGATGCCTTTGGGGATAGTGATCCGAAGAGAGCCCGGTGTTACGCGGTGGGCCAAGTATGTTTGGAAGGCGACTGACGTTTTACCTGGGGCAAATGACGCTGAATGGAAAGAGTTGCGCCGTGATGGCGAAACCGTTGAATTTCACGCTACAACTTTAACGCTAGAACTATTTCGTACCGATACCGAGGCATATTTGCATGGCCTGTCGGCACAGGTGCCTGCGATCTATGTTGTGATGCGCGCAAGTGAGGATGAAAATCCTTTGCAAGTGCTTTTGGCCACGGCATCCCCTTATGAGGCGCAAGACTATGCCGATACGGGTGAGGAGCTGGTTGAAAAGGTTCCGATGCCAGCAGGGCTGGTTGCTTGGATTCGTGATTTTGTCGAATTGCACCATGAGGACGAAGTTTTCATTAAGCGGCGGCGCAATAAGGCACGGATTGATCTTAAAGAAGACGGAATTGGCGATGCGCGTATTCGCCAAGCTTCTGATGTATATCGCGCCCCTTCTCGTAAGGAGACGGTTCATTGAGCGGTGAGCAAAACTTTTGGTCCCGCCGTCGTGCGGGCGTAGCTGCTGAAGCAGAAGAGAAAGCCGCCGAACTAGAGGCGCGGGCGGTTGCCAAAGATCATGCCGTCTTAGAGGAAAAAACCGACAGCGAAATTCTGGAAGAACTGAAATTGCCGGATCCAGAAACATTGGAAAAAGGCGACGATTTTTCAGTGTTTATGGCCAAGGCTGTACCGGATCGTATTCGCCGCCGTGCATTGCGCCAATTGTGGCGCAGCAATCCCGTGTTAGCGAATGTTGATATGTTGGTCGATTATGGCGAAGATTTCACCGATTCAGCGATGGCTATAGAAAATATTCAAACGGCTTATCAAGTTGGCAAAGGCATGTTGAAACATGTTGAGGAAATGGCGCGTCAGGAAGAGTTGCGTGAAAATCCACCACAGCCCGAAGAGGCGTCGGATGATACTGACCCCAATGAAGATGACATTGAACAAGACGAACCAGCTGAAGACTATGTTTTGGTTGCCGATGCGGAACAAGGCATAGACGCTGAAGTTCAAGAACCCGATATATTTGAGCCGGAAGAGACGCAGGCATATGCCGCACCAACGCCGCGCCGGATGAAATTCCGTAAAAAGGAGCGTGCTGCATGAATGCTGCCGTAGACATAGAAATAGCACAAGAAGATCGTTTGCGTGCTGATCTGTATAACTTTTTGGGTCTGATGTTTTCAGGACCCCCCGATCAACTTTTGCTTGATCAATGTGCGGGCCTTTCAGGGGACAAAAGTGATTTAGGACAAGCAATCGCAGGCCTTTCTCGGGTGGCAAAAGCCAGTAAACCAAAAAAAGTAGAAAGCGAATTTAATGCACTGTTCATTGGTCTTGGGCGGGGTGAATTGTTGCCTTATGCCAGTTATTATCTAACAGGCTTTTTGAACGAAAAACCCTTGGCGACATTGCGTAACGACATGGCGGTGCGTGGTATAACGCGGGCCGAAAATGTTTATGAGCCAGAAGACAACATCGCGTCCCTTATGGAAATGATGGGCGGTATGATTGTTGGGCGTTTCGGCGCACCAGCCTCGCAAAGCGATCAGAAGAATTTTTTCAACAAACATATTGCTCCATGGGCGGGGCATTTCTTTTCAGATTTGGAAGCGGCAAAGAATTCAATTCTTTATGCCTCACTTGGCAGCGTGGGCCGTGCTTTCATGGAGATTGAGCGCGAAGCGTTCAGAATGACGTCGGCTTAACGGCCAACGGAACCGACGAGGATGCTCGTCACAACTAGGGAGGGAGACATCCCATGACTAAGAAAACAGACGGTGCAAACCGACGTGATTTTCTAAAGATGGCCGGTGCTACCGCGCCAATTGCCGCCGTAGCACTTGCTGGTGGCACAACGACAGCAGAGGCAGCACCCGCTGATCCTTTGTCTGACAAAATGCAAGATACCGCACATGTACGTGCATACCTCGAAAGCGCCCGTTTCTAGGACGTTTTCATTCAAGACCTTTAGACGACTGGTTGCGTGACGCCCGACTGTCTGAAGTTAAAAAGTAACCAAGCAAGCTGGGAATTTCTCATGCTAGCAAGGGAGGAACTACAATGCTAAGGAAAAAGACCAACGGGGTTGCGCGACGCCCCCAGCGGACCGGTATCCTGTCTGACATGGCAGAAAAATCTGTCGATCGACGTGCGTTTTTGCGCGGATCTGGACTGGCCATCGGCGGCTTAGTGGCAATTTCAGCCACAGGTGGCTCTGTCACCCAAGCTTCGGCCCAAACAGCAGCAGATGGTGCTGTTGAAACAATTAAATCAGTCTGTACCCACTGTTCTGTCGGTTGTACCGTCATAGCAGAAGTCAGCAATGGCGTTTGGACAGGTCAAGAACCTGGTTGGGACAGCCCCTTTAACCTTGGTGCGCATTGCGCCAAAGGTGCATCGGTACGCGAACACGCCCACGGCGAGCGTCGTCTAAAATATCCGATGAAAAAAGAAAACGGCGAATGGAAGCGTATCAGCTGGGAAACAGCGATCGACGAAATTGGCGATGGCATGATGCAAATGCGCGAAGAAAGTGGACCGGATTCGGTTTATTGGCTTGGCTCAGCCAAACACAGCAACGAACAAGCATATTTGTTCCGCAAATTCGCAGCTTATTGGGGAACGAACAACGTCGATCACCAAGCACGTATTTGTCACTCGACGACCGTTGCTGGTGTAGCAAATACATGGGGCTACGGCGCCATGACCAACAGCTACAATGACATCCACAATTCGAAATCCATTTTCATTATTGGTGGTAACCCAGCCGAA
>ERZ1048872.1323-NODE-1323-length-21056-cov-16.725632_pt1 | contig 21056 bp, 24 predicted proteins | sample MGYA00383100_ERZ1048872 | MGnify/ENA primary metagenome ERZ1048872 (study PRJEB29581, sample SAMEA5548370) | metagenome | biome: marine; feature: coastal; material: water | depth 50 m | study: Short-term variability in the microbial, nano- and picoplankton...
ACCATCCTGGTTAACTAAAAAAGTTTCAGGTGTTGCATAAACACCTAAATCCATTCCAATTTTCCCGTTAGGGTCAAATATAATAAAGTCAAATGGGTTGCCCATAACTTCCAAGTATTTTTCGCCATCAACTTTTGTATCTTTGTAGTTGATACCAATCAATTGGAGTTCAGTATTTTTTGCAATACTCATAATCATTTCATGTTCCTTTCTGCATGTAGTACACCATGAAGCCCAAACATTAACTAGTGTCATTTTATCTGCAAATAATTCTGTAGCTTTGACAGGCTCGTCAGTATAAAAATCCTTTCCTTCAATACTAGGAAACGTTTTTCCAAGAAGCGGTGAAGGTAGTTTGCTTGGATTTGAATTGAGACTTAAAAATAAGAATACTGCAATGACTAAAAATAAGATAAGAGGGATTATTTTTTTCATTTTAGTGTAGCTGTATATTGGAGAGCCTCAGCAACCTCAGGGGGCATATAATTCTCGTCATGCTTGGCCAAAACTTCAGTAGCTAAGAAGGTATTTTTGCAAGTCAATCCCTTACAGCTATTAAACACTGAGCCGGTTGCAACTATACCTTGACCCTCTCTAAAAAGGTCCGGCAATATACCTTCATATTTTACCTCGATGCTCTTATTGTTGTCTGTCAACACAAAAGTAACTGACATATCTTCCCTTATAACACTTTCTAGCTTAACTAGACCTCCAACTCTAAAGCTTTTTCCTATTGGTGTCTTTCCAGCTTCTATGTCAGTCGGCGTATAAAAATATAACAGATTTTCACTAAAAGCTTTAATGCCTAAATAGCCAGCCAAGAAAACTCCAAGTACTAGAAGCAAAACTAAAATCATACGGTTTTGTCTTCTAGTCATTACCTCTAGAGTACTTATTTTTTAATGAATTAAGGGTACTACTATGGTTTCTTCTAGCACTAATAAATAGAAAAATAACTGTTAGAGTAGCAACGCCATAGGCAAGCCAAACATAAAATGCGTATTTTCCATAAGGCAAAAAAGAGAAGTACTCTACCATTGTCATAAGATCACTCCTTGAACTTCATCCTTGACCCATCGAGCATTTTGCTCACGAATCAAGACCTCAGTTTTTGCCTTGATTACTACCAATGATATATAGAGAAAAATAGATGCAACAAACATTAATGCAAGAGCTATCAACATGTCTGGATCTTTCAACCCTCCTGTACCAACAGAATAGCCTTGATGAAGGGTATTCCACCATTTAACTGAGTAATGAATAATGGGTAAATTTACCAGACCAACAATTGCCAAAATAGAGCTTGACTTGGCAGCTGTTCTAGGATTATCGAAAGCACTGTTTAGAGACATATAGGCCAAATATAAAAAGAGCAAAATAAGTTCAGAAGTTAATCTAGCATCCCAGACCCACCATGCACCCCACATTGGTTTACCCCATATTGCCCCTGAGGTTAATGCAATAATTGTAAAAGCAGCTCCAATAGGGGCGGATACTTTTGCCACAACTTCTGCCATCTTAATTTGCCAGATAAGGCCAATACCCCCTGCAATTGCCATGATCGCATAAATCAGCATTGAAAGAATTGCGCTAGGCACATGAATAAAAATAATTCTGTAACCATCGCCTTGCTGGTAATCTGCAGGTGAAACCACTAAAGCCCAGTATAAGCCGACAGCTAAAAAACCAATAAATGGCCAAAAAAACCAAGGTGTAAGATTAATACAGGTTTGATAAAAAACTTTTGGTGAGGCCTGCCTTTGAATCCATTTCCACATAACTTAATTAAACTGAAAAATAAAAGAATTTATTTTAATGACTTTTGTGCTACATTGTTTCGTAAATAAATAGGCTGAGGTAAGTCAAATGTTGCCTTTTGGCCTGACTCAATAGCTAAAAGTGATAAATCTATTAGGTCAGTTGATTCTGGGTAAATATTAGAATCAGTATGATTAATTTGACTCGCCTTTATCAATTCATCATTGTGAACTTTCCAGCCAGTACCTACACCTACAAAACCAGTACCCAAATTATCAACATTTTCTGGTTTACAAATTCTCATGTTACTGATAGATCCATTATCATATACCGCCCAATAAACCTCTCCCATACGAGCATCAATTGCTGTAGCAATTTTATCTTTTTTAAGTATTTTAGAAGCCCTGAAAGCAAGCAGCTCAAGCGTTGAAAAACCCAAAGTAGGAATATTGCAAGAGAGTGACAATCCTTGAACAACACCAACACACATTCTAACACCAGTAAAGGCACCAGGTCCTTTAGTATAGGAAATAAAGTCAATTTCTTGTAAATTGTTACCGACCTCTTTAAAAACTTCATCACAAAGTTTCAAAATATACCCGGAACTTTTTGCAATATCAGTTAGCACTCTTGTTGTCTTAACGTTAGAAGAATATAAAGTAACCGATGCAACCTCGGTGCAGGTATCGATAGCTAGTATTTTCATTGAATTATTTTTTTATAATTTTTATGCATTGACAAAATCATTTCTACACGCCGACTAAGGCGTTCAGGTGAATTAACAGGATTGTAGTATGACGGACCCTTTAGCAATGCAACAAGTGTTGCCATTTCTTCTAAATTTAAAGATTCTACATCCTTGTCAAAATAATGAAGACTTCCACTAGCAAACCCATGGATTGCTGTAGACCCTTGCTGCGCTAAATATACCGTATTCATATACCTTTCAAGAATAAAATTTTTGTCATAGGACATTTCCATCAGTATTGCCATGAGCGCTTCATCAGTTTTTCTAGCTAAAGTTTTATCCCTAGAAAGTAGAGTGTTTTTAATTAATTGTTGAGTAATAGTGCTTGCACCTCTAAGTTCTTTTTCTTCAAATAAATATCCATATAAAACTCTAAATATTTCTTTAAAATCAACACCCTTATGGTTAAAAAATGATTGATCTTCAACCAGCAAAAGCATATTAATTAATTCCTTAGGATAGTCATCTATTAGATTTTGAATTTGAACTACATTATCCTTTGGTTCAATCTCTGAAGAGAATTGTGATTTAACTAAACTATTTAAATATAGGATATATGAAATAAAAATGACTAGAATTAATACGAATATTCGCTTAATCCATTTAGGTTTAATTGATTGCATTTCTTAAACTTATATTTTTTTTAATCTAATTAGTTTATCTCAAAGCAATAGCAATTAGAAACATCATCAAATAATTATTTAAGATAGACTAACTAGTATAAAATACCCACTTCCTTGCTTGATCAGCCTATGTTGGCAAGCTTTTTTAATCCATAAGGAGATGTTAATGAGACATTATGAAATAACTCTCATTGTCCACCCTGACCAAAGTTCTCAGGTAACGACGATGATTGAGAAGTATAAGGAGTTAATCACTTCGGATGGTGGCATTGTTCACCGTCAAGAGGACTGGGGTCGTAAACACCTTGCCTATCCTATTAATAAAATCTATAAAGCACATTATTTGATGATGAACATTGAGTGTGATCAAGATACACTTGATAAGCTTAATTATAATTTTCGCTTTAATGATGCAGTTATTAGAAACCTAATTATCTCTAAATCGAAAGCTATAACTGAACCATCAATTATGCTTACAAATACTGATAAAGATAAAGTTGAAGATAAAGCTAAATTTAAAGCCAAAGATAAAGTTGAAGCTAAAGTAGAAGTTAAAGTCGAAGAAAAAGTTGAAGAAAAAATCGAAGCTAAAGTAGAAGATACAGAATAGGAGATTATTATGGCTAAAAAACAAGTAACCAAAAGACGTAAATTTCAAATTCCAATTAATCGTTTCTGCCGCTTTACTAAGGCTGGCTTTACAGAAATAGATTATAAAGATGTTGATATTTTGCTAAAAAATATTGATGACAGTGGAAAAATTACGCCGTCAAGAATAACAGGTACCACTGCTAAATTTCAGCGACAACTTACTACCGCAATTAAGCGAGCTAGGTTCTTAGCATTAATACCTTATACTGACAAACACAAAAAATAGGAGGTCTCATGCAAGTAATCTTATTAGAAAAAAATGAAAAATTAGGTAACTTAGGTGATATTGCCAATGTAAAGTCTGGTTATGCTCGTAACTACCTTATACCTCAAGGTAAAGCTAAACCTGCAAATAAAGCAAACTTAGCTGCCTTTGAAACAATAAGAGCAGAACTTGAAGCTAATGAGGCGACTGCACTTTCAGATGCTCAAGCTAAAGAATCAGCAATGACAGATATTGTTTGTACTATTTCTGCAAATGCTGGGGAAGAGGGGAAATTATATGGCTCAGTTAGTCCTGCAGATATAGTTGAAAATCTTCTTACACAAGGATTTGAAGTTGAAAAGCGCGACATTAACATGCCTGAAGCTATTCGACACATCGGTGAATATGAGATTACCGTATCTCTCTATGCAGAGATCGTTGTTACAGTAAAAGTAATAGTAATAGCTACAACTGAAGTAGAATAAGTCAATCCAATTTGCATAAGTGAGTTAAAATAAAAAGCCCTTATCTAAGGGTTTTTTATTTTTTTTGAACTTCACTAATGGATATTGAAAACACTAAATTACCACCAAACTCTATCGACTCAGAGCAGTCTGTTCTTGGTGGGCTCTTATTGCATAATGATTCCTGGGATAACGTTGTTAATATAGTCAGTTCAAATGATTTTTATCAAGCATCACATCGCATTATTTATGATGCCATCGTTACACTTCTTGAGCATGATAATCCAGCAGACATCCTTACAGTCAAAGAACAAGTTATTAAAACCCATGATGAGGACTCTATTGGTGGATTCGCCTACCTTGCTCAAATTGCTGAAAATACACCTAGCGTATCAAATATTGAAGCATACGCTAAGCATGTCAGAGAGCTTTCAATATATAGACAACTAATTAAGATAGGTAGAGAGCTTGCTGATACCGCCTTCCAACCTAAAGATATTGAGGTTAATGAACTACTCGATCTTTCTGAGAAAAAAATTTTTGAAATTGCTGAGCAAGTTAGTCGAAACAAGCAAGAGATTACAAACGTCAAAGATATTATTAAAGATGTAGTTAATCGAGTCCATGAAATGCAAGAAAAGAAAGGTTTTAAAGGTACAGAGACAGGATTTGCTGAACTAGATAAGCTAACCTCAGGCTTGCAAAATGGAGACCTCGTAATTATTGCAGGACGTCCAAGTATGGGTAAAACTGCCCTATCTATGAATATTGTTGAGCATGTTGCTATTCATAACTCTAAACCTGTAGCGGTTTTTAGTCTAGAGATGCCAACAGAGCAATTAGTGATAAGGATGATTTCTTCATTTGGTCGAATCGATTCTAGTAAATTACGCGATGGCGATATGTCAGAAGTTGACTGGAACAGCTTTAATCATTCAGTTAGAGCGTTTGAAGAAAACACAATATTGATTGATGAAACGCCATCAATTACACCCACTGAGATACGCGCAAAATGTAGACGACTTAAGAGAAAATATCCCGACCTTAGCTTAGTAATGGTCGACTATTTACAGCTAATGACGGTTCACGGTAAATCTGAAAATAGGGTTCAAGAAATCTCTGAGATATCACGCTCACTCAAAGCGCTCGCCAAGGAAATTAATGTCCCAGTAATTGCTCTCTCTCAGCTTAATCGAGGCGTTGAATCTCGAACTAAGACTGGCAAAGGAAGGATACCTCAGATGGCAGATTTACGTGAATCAGGCTCAATTGAGCAGGATGCTGATATTATTGGATTTATCTATCGTGATGAAGTCTATCATGATGACGCATACACTAATCCGGAAGAGGTAGGTAAAGCAGATCTACGAATTGCTAAGCACCGTAATGGAGCTACAGGCAATATAAAGCTAGCCTTTATTGGTCAATATGCAAGGTTTGAAGATTTAGCTTTTGAAGATAGATTTCAAGGCGTAAATGATGAACAAATGGACGCCTCATATATCAATAACATGACAAATTTTGACCAGGGCGATTTCTAGAAAAACCTTCAAAACTATTAATCCCAACTTCAGTCTCTATGACAAAGTCTTTTATTCAAATTAGTGATAGTCATATTGATGATGATAATTTAGTTATGGGAGTTGACTCACAAGCCAACTTAAATAACATTGTCGGTGATATTTTAACCAAATCCTATGATGCTTTATTAGTCAGTGGTGATTTGGCTCATAATGGGACTCTAGAGTCTTATCGGACGCTCAAAAAAATAATAAAACCTTTAGGTACTAACACCTATGTGTTGCCTGGAAACCATGATCATAAGGCAAATCTATATGAGATCTTTAATAAAAATTATTTGTGTAGTTTTCAGATTGATGACTGGGAAATAATTACTATAGACTCAGTTCAGATAGGTCAAACTAGTGGCCTTTTAAATGAAGTGCAATTAAAGTCACTAGCTCAAAAAATTCAATCATCAGCAGCTAAATATATTGTTATCTGCCTGCATCATCCAATAGTTTCTATGGAGAGTAACTGGGATGATGAATTGTCACTTGAAAATCCTGATGATTTATTTAATGTTATAGATCAGTTTAACAATATTAAAGCAGTTATTTGGGGTCATGCCCATCAAAGTTCGCGATTTATTAGGAATGGTGTAAAACTGTTTTCATGTCCATCTACTGCCGTGCAATTCAATGGCCCTGAAAATATTGGCTATAATCACTATACACTTAATGATAACGGCAAAATTAGCTGCAACACAGTTTGGTTATGATAATTGAGCAAGCCCAATCAGAACTCATTTACTACAAAGAAAAGGTTTCATACTCTAATATATGTGACCTCTTTGAGCTTAATTTTAAGAAAATATTTAGGCTTGTACCTCTTCTTCCGTCTATTAAAAATGATAGCATTGCTGTGAAGAGTTCATTAAAAGACCTTTATCTTATCTGTCACGATAAATCACCTTATACCGCTTCATACTCACTGACTCACAAAACCAAAACTCAGGGGAAAATTATTTATCGGCCTGATATTCTCTTCAAAATTTACTTTGACGCAAAACTACTAGAGGTAATCTCAATTTGCAAAGACACTAGGATTAATAATTCACATCCATTACTTGATAATTGTAGTGATTTGGCATTTCAATTTGAACTCAACCTCTTTATGTTAAGGTGGCTCGATTACTGCTTGGATAGGTACAATGGAGCTGAATGGAAACAAAAAAATTAAAAAAAGAAAAAAATAAACTTGTTATAGCGATATCTTCTAGAGCATTATTCAACCTAGACCTTTCTCATCAAATATTTAAAGATGAAGGCATAGAGGCCTATGCCAAACATCAACAAGAAAATGAAAATGTCATACTTGATCCAGGAGTTGGCTTTACTTTAGTAAAAAAATTATTACAATTAAACAGCAAAAAAACACCAATTGATGTTATTCTGCTGTCAAGAAATAGTGCTGATACTGGACTCAGAATATTTAATTCAATTGAGCACTATGGCTTAAATATTTCCAGAGCGGCCTTTACTCGAGGTGAAAGTACTCACCCCTTTGTTGGCGCTTTTGAGGCCGACTTGTTTCTTTCGAGTAACTACAACGATGTTCAAAAAGCACTACAGTCTGGCTATGCTGCAGCCTCAATTGTTGAATCAAAATCTAATAATAGCCACCCCTCCCAACTCAGGATAGCCTTTGATGGTGATGCTGTTATCTTTTCTGATGAGTCTGAGAGAATATTTCAGGAGCAAGGACTCGAAGCCTTTCATGAAAATGAAAAACGATCAGAAAATATTGAACTAAAAGCTGGGCCATTCAAATCTTTTCTTGTATCTTTACAAAAAATTCAGTCGACCTTTCCAGAAGAAAACAACCCAATCAGAACCGCCTTGGTTACTGCAAGGTCTGCACCCTCACATAAACGAGTTATTCATACCATGAGAGAATGGGGTATTCGAATAGATGAATCATTTTTTCTTGGAGGCCTTGAAAAAGGAATTTTCTTAAGAGAGTTTGCTGCAGATATTTTTTTCGATGACCAACAACAGCACTGCAATTCAGCCTCACAGTATGTCCCTACTGGTCATGTTCCTAGTGGCATTAAAAATATATAAAGCTTAATTGAGAACTTAATTATTGCTTAAACCCTTAAATGGATTTAATTGGTAAAATACTCATAATTAATTTAGCACTTCACTGATGTCAAAAAAAATTCAAGCAATTCGAGGGATGAATGATCTGTTACCATCAGAATCTAGTCTTTGGAGTGCATTAGACGAAACCATTAATAATCTGATGGTTTCTTATGGCTATAAATATTGCAGCACCCCTATTGTTGAAAGTACAGAGACCTTTTCACGCGCAATTGGAGAAGTTACTGATATTGTCGAGAAGGAGATGTACACCTGGAAGGACACAAGTGGTGATTCATTAACTCTAAGACCTGAAGGCACAGCAGGTGTTGTTCGTATGATGATTGAACACAACTTACCTCGTGAAGGAATTCAAAAAGTTTTTTATAATGGCTCGATGTTTAGGCATGAGCGCCCTCAAAAAGGTCGATATCGTCAATTCCATCAGGTTGGGGCTGAAGTTTTTGGTGTTTCCGATGTAAAAATTGATGCTGAACTGATATCTATCACTGAATCACTATGGAAGTTACTTGGAATAAATGCCAGTTTAGAAATTAATACCCTAGGATCCAGTGAAAGTCGCTCAGCCTATCGAGAACTCTTGCATGATTTTTTTAGTGAAAATAAAGACAAGCTAGATGAAGATAGTCTTCGTCGCCTAGATACAAATCCTTTAAGAATTCTAGATAGCAAAAATAAAAAAATGGAAAACTTGATTTCAAATGCGCCAAAAATGATTGATCACCTTGATGAAGAATCTAGAATTCATTTCTCAACGCTAAAAAACTACTTAGATAGCCTTGAAATTCCTTTCGTTGTTAACCCTAAACTCGTAAGAGGCCTTGATTACTACAACCAAACTGTTTTTGAGTGGATTTCTAATGATTTAGGGTCTCAAGGTACTATTTGTGGTGGTGGAAGATATGATGGGCTTGTTGAAAAGATGGGTGGCAACCCAACTCCTGCTATCGGTTTTGCAATGGGCATAGAAAGGATTGCTTTAATAGTTAAAGATCAATCAAATCAAATCAATAAAACTAGACCTCACCTATATTTCGTAGCTTTAGGTGAAAAATCTCAAATAGAATCCATAAAATTATCTAAAAAAATTCTTAGCGCTCTACCTAACATCATTATTACTAATGATATGAGTATGGGGAGTTTAAAAAACCAAATGAAAAAAGCTGACAAATCTAATGCTGACTTTGCTTTAATTCTAGGTGAAGAAGAATTATTAAATAACCAACTTAGTATTAAGCCTTTAAAAGGTCAAGGTGCTCAGCAATTAATTAAGCTAGAGGGTATCATTCACCATCTTGAGGAGATATTATGAAAAACTTTATTGAAATTAGCGATTCAGAAGAAGAGCAAGTAGACAAAATTAAAAAATGGTGGAATAGCAACGGTAAACAAATTATTGCTGGTGCTGCAATTGGACTTGCTGGAGTTTTTGGCTGGAATTATTATAATGATTATCAAGACAATCAGGCATTAAATGCTAGAAGCTTGTATCTAAATTATGCAGCAGACTCTAATAATGTTGGCGCCTATAATAAGCTCATTAAAGAACACCCTTCAAGTAGCTATACTGATCAAGCTACACTTCTGATGGCTAAATATCTATTTGATGCTGGAAGCTACTCTCTTGCACTTGATGCAATCAAGCCTCTAATAAGCAACCAAAGCAGCATAATTTCATCTACTGCAGTTTTAAGGGCAGCCTCAATCTATTTACAACTTGGTCAACATGATGAAGCACTGTCTACTCTTAATATAGAATCCGGAGAAGGATTCTCTGGTTTAATTTACAACCTTACTGGTGATGTTTATTTAGATCTTGGTAACTCTGATGAAGCTAAAAAATATTATCTTTTAGCAATTGAAAATATCACTGAGAACTCAAATCTAACTCAACTAATTCAGATCAAGCTTGACGATCTAAATTAATTTAAAGAAGTAAGCAAACTTATGGTGAGTTACCCTATCATCTCATTAGTTGGAAGACCTAATGTAGGTAAATCCACACTATTTAATCGTCTAAGTAAATCGAGACAAGCTCTTGTTTCAGACTTTGAAGGTTTAACGCGCGACCGTCAATATGCTTCTATTGAGCTGGATGATAACATCTACTGCTCTATTGTTGATACTGGTGGTCTAACCAATGAAAACTCTCTAATTGACTCTGGAATTCAAGGTCAAGTCCTTAATGCACTTAATGAGTCTGATGTTATTTATTTTATTGTAAGCAATAAAGATGGAGTAACTTCACTAGATTTAGATATTGCCTCTCAGCTTAGAAGGTTGAAAAAAAATATTATCCTAGTGTGCAATAAAGCTGAAGGCCTAAATAAAAGCTCGTCTTCCGAATTCTATGAACTTGGATTAGGCGACCCTTGTCTTATCTCAGCTGAACATAATCAAGGAATTCCAGACTTAATTGAAATAACTATACCCTTACTTCCAGAAATTATTGAAGTTGAGAGTCCGGAAGTTAAAGGAATTGCAGTAGCAGTCTTAGGTAGACCAAATGTAGGAAAATCTACTCTAATTAATCGCATTTTAGGTGAAGAGAGGGTCTTAGCAATTGACCTTCCTGGTACTACTCGTGACACAATATTTATACCTTTTGAGCGCGAAGGTCAGCAATACACTTTAATTGATACCGCAGGAATAAGACGCAAAAGAAGCGTTGACGAAAAAGTTGAAAAGTTTAGCATTATCAAGGCGATAGATGCCTTAGAAGATTCCCATGTTGTAATTCTCGTTCTTGATGCTCACGAAGGTGTAACCGAGCAAGACGCAACATTACTAGGAATGATAGAGAATAAAGGTCGCGCTCTTCTAATAGTAATTAACAAGTGGGATGGGTTAGATGATTACCAAAAAAGTGAAGTAAAAAGAAAGCTTGACGTTAAGCTTTCATTTGTTAACTATGCTTCAATTCATTATATTTCTGCACTGCACGGCTCAGGTGTTGGTAAATTATTTAAACCAATTAAAAAGTCTTTTGAACATGCTGGTCAAAGATTCCCAACTTCATTACTTAACAAGATATTAGAGAAAGCAAATGATGCTCATCAACCTCCCCCAGTAGCTGGTAGAAGGCCAAGACTAAAATTCGTAAATCAGACTGACGTATTCCCACCAACATTAATCTTCCATGGAAACCACGTCAATAATATCCCCAATAGTTATGAAAGGTTTTTAAAAAACTTCTTTATAAAATCTCTTAAAATTTCCAATACTCCGATAAAGATTGAGTATAAAGCTGGTGACAACCCATTTAAGGATAGAAAAAATACTCTTTCCGTGCGTCAAGTTCAAAAAAAGAGACGTCTCATGAAGTTTGTAAAGAAGAAAAAGTAGAGTTATTTCTTTGATAATTAGAAGATTCTTTTATTAGAACCTCTTAACTGAGTATGCTGAAATTGCAAGTGGCGGCTTAGATTTTGTTACAATTGATTCTACAATCTCTGCAGTAATTGGTGCCAAGGTAAGGCCTATGTGTCCATGGCCAAAAGCATAAACAATATCATTACCCTTACTTGATTGAGATATTACAGGTCTACTATCAGGTATCGATGGACGAAACCCCAGCCAAGACCTACTCGGCTTCCCTAAATCTGGAAAAATACTCAAAGCACTATTGTGAAGGTAATCAACCCTATGTTGAGATATAGTCGTACTTAAACCACCAAGCTCTACTGTTCCAACTACTCGCAACCTTCCAGTCATTGGAGACATATAAAAACCTTTTTCACTATAACAACATGGCCTATTAAGCAACGGTTTCTCCATATCATACTCAACATGATAGCCTCGCTCTGCATCCAAAGGAATATAATCCCCAACCTGTTTAGCAAATTTTTTAGAGTAAGCGCCAGCTGAAATTACTAAATGCTTCGCAATAATTTTTGAATTATCGGATAAAACAACTTCAACCCCTTCGCTACATCTTTCAATACTAGTGGCACCTTTTTTTATAAATTGACAGCCTTTTTTGATAACCGCATCCAGTAAAAGTTTCATTATTTTGCCAGGATCACTCATATAAGCTCCATCAGGAAAGAATGATGCTCCGCCTCCAATATTTTTTAGGTTTGGTTCTAATTTACCGAGCTCTATTGGGTTCAACATTTCGACATTTAAACCAAGCATTTTTCGATTAGCCATGTCTTTTTTACCTATCTCATATGAAGATTTAGTTTGATAAAAATAAAGAGTACCATTACTTTTTAGTATCGAGTCTGCATCTATCTGCTTTGCTAATAACTCCCAACGCTTTCGTGAATCAAACAATAGCTCTGTGATGGCTTTGGCATTTATTGCGGCCTGTTTTGGCATTGACTGATACAAAAATCTCAATAGCCATGGAGCTAAAGACAAAATTTCAGAGGGCTTTATTGATATAGGGCTTTTTTTATCTAGTAGTAGAGAAGGTATTTTTTTAAAAATATCGGGAGATCCAACTGGCAGGACAGCATACTCGGCGATCGTACCTGCATTGCCATAAGATGCTCCAGTACCAGGCTCTTCAGGGTCTATAAGTATTACTTCACGCCCAGAATTGAGTAATCTTAAGGCAGTAGCTAATCCTACAACCCCACCCCCTAAAACTACAATATCAGTTTTAATCATTCAAAAAGTATTAAAGATATTAGAAGCGTTCTAGATTTAATTATATAAAAAAAATTAAGAAAGTATTAAGTTATGCGCTTTTTTTGCTGCCTCTATAAAACTCTCAAACAGTGCATGACCATCTCTCGGGGTAGAAGTAAATTCTGGATGGAATTGGCATGCAACAAACCAAGGGTGATCTGAAATTTCAATCATCTCAACTAAAGAGCCGTCATTAGATCTACCAGAAACAATTAGTCCAGCCGCCTCAATTTTAGAAATGAGTTTGTTATTAACTTCATATCTATGGCGATGCCGCTCTATAACTTTGTCAGCACCATAAATTTTATGCGAACGACTACCTTTAACTAGTTCACATTCTTGACCACCAAGCCTCATAGTGCCTCCCAAATTCGATTCTGTGTCACGCTTTTGAGTATTACCATTTTCATCCTCCCACTCTGTAATCAGACCAATAACAGGGTACTGTGTATTTTCATCGAACTCAGTGCTATTTGCACCCTTCATATTCACCATATTACGAGCAAACTCAATTATTGCAACCTGGAGTCCTAAACAAATCCCTAAAAACGGAATTTTATTTTCTCGAGCAAATTGAACGGCCTTGATTTTGCCTTCGATACCGCGAATACCGAAGCCGCCTGGAACTAGAACTGCACTCATTTTACTTAAACTATCAGCGCCATTTTTTTCAATATCTTCAGAATCAAAGTAATGGATATTTACTTTCGTTTCAGTATGAACACCAGCATGAATTAGTGCTTCAGATAGCGACTTATATGATTCAGTCAAATCCATATATTTACCTACCATAGCAATATCTACACTGTGGTTAGGCCTCCCTAAGTGAGAAACAAAATCATTCCATTCTTTTAAGTCCGCAGTAGCACAGTCAAGACCTAACTTTGCTACAACAATATCATCGAGACCTTGGTTATGAAGGACTTCAGGAACTTTATAGATAGTGTCTTGATCCAAAGAAATAAAGACTGAATTTTCTGGGACATTTGTAAATAGAGCAATTTTCTTTCGATCAGAATCTGCAAGTGGATACTCGGAACGACAGATAAGTATATCTGGTTGGATTCCGATTCCTCTAAGCTCCTTGACTGAGTGCTGTGTTGGTTTTGTTTTAAGTTCGCCAGCAACTTTAATGAAAGGGAGAAGTGTCAGATGAATAAATAAAGTATTTTCACGACCTAATTCTAAACCCATTTGACGAATTGCCTCCAGAAATGGAAGTGATTCAATATCACCAGCTGTACCGCCAATTTCAACCAGAGCAACATCGGCGTTCTCAGCGCCCTCTCTAGTTAGTTTTTTTATTTCATCAGTAATGTGAGGAATAATTTGGACGGTCGCCCCAAGATATTCCCCCCTTCGCTCTCTCTGAATAACATTTTCATAAACTCTACCAGCAGTAAAGTTATTTTTCTTTCCGAGCTGAGTACGCACAAACCTCTCATAATGACCTAAATCAAGATCCGTTTCTGAACCATCGTTGGTAACAAAGACTTCGCCATGCTGAAAAGGACTCATAGTTCCTGGATCAACATTTATGTAGGGATCTAGCTTCAGAAGAGTGACATTTAGTCCGCGTGTTTCAAGAATTGAAGCCAAAGAAGCGGAGGCTATCCCCTTACCTAAAGAGGAAACAACACCACCGGTTATAAAGATGTATTTTGTCATCTAAAACTAACAAAGTTTGAAATAGCTATGATACACAAATTTGTGTAGAATATGGGCACATCCAATTAAACAAATCATGATGAGTTATAGACAATTTGTAAAACGACTCTTTCCATACATTAAAAGCCACATAGGAAAACTTGTTTTCACATCGCTAATGATGGTTTTTGCGACTGTATTAGAAGCATCAATACCTGAAATTACAGGACAAATAGTTGACACATTATTTGCAGTTGAACGCTCAAGTGATGCAGCTTTTACCTATTCTTTAGCTCTATTTGTTGTCATTGGCTTGAGCTCATTGTTTGCACTTACATCTACCAGCACTAGTTCTTGGGTCTCAAATAAGGTAATTATGGATCTTAGAGTCGATATGTTTTCTAAACTTCTAAAGCTTCCTAAAAGCTACTTTGATAATAATACCACTGGTCAAACACTCTCTAAACTCACCTTTGATGTTGAACAGATCTCTGCAGCAGCGTCAACTATATGGCTTGAATTTATTAAATCATCTTTAACAGTGGTCATCTTAACGGGCTATCTGTTTTACAAAAACTATCTATTAAGCCTCACCCTTCTTGTGCTACTTCCTTTGGTCTATTTAGCCGTAAAACTTTCCACCTCTCGAATAAGAAGAGGTTCTAAAAAGGTTCAAGACTCTATGGGAGGAATGACTCATCTCCTTGATGAAAATATTTCAGGTAACGACCTGATTAAAGTCTTTAACGCACAGGAAAGTGAGAAAAATAAATTTTTTAATATTATTAATATTATTCGCCAACAACGATTTAAAGTTGACTTGGCAGGAGGTGTTAACACTTCTATCGTTAACATACTTATTGGGTTATGTTTGGCTGTCGTTGTTTTTTTATCATCAACCTACTTAATAATGAGTGCGGGTGATTTTCTAGCATTCTTTACTGCTATGGGAATGTTAGTAAAACCAGCCAAGACTCTTATTAATATCAATAAACCTCTTCAACAAGCTTTAGTAGCAGCGATTAGTGTCTTTAGCCTGATTGATGAAAAGTCTGAAGAAAATATAGGTGAACAATTAATGAGTAATGTAGAAGGCGACATAATCTTTCAAAATGTAAGTTTTTCATATAATGATGAAAAAGTCTCATTAAATAATATAAATCTGACCATAAAACAAGGTGAGACAATTGCCCTTGTGGGCTCAACTGGAAGCGGAAAAACAACCCTGATTAATCTTTTAATACGTTTCTATAATCCCACAAATGGCAAGATATTAATCAACAACAAAGATATTAATAGTTTTGATTTGGAATCTTTCAGATCTAACTTTTCTTTCGTTGATCAGAATGTACGCCTATTTAATGACACTATTAGCGGTAACATTGCATTCGGACAAAAAGATAAAATGACAATGGACTCTATAGTCGATGCTGCAAAGATCTCTAATTCAATCGAATTCATTGAAAAACTCGATGATAAGTTTGAATCTGAAATTGGCGAAGATGGGGTAACTCTTTCAGGTGGCCAAAGACAAAGACTCTCAATTGCTCGAGCAATAGCTAAAGATAGTCCAATTTTAATTCTAGATGAAGCAACCTCAGCACTCGACTCTGCAACCGAAAAATTGGTTCAGTCAGCAATCAATAAAATACAGCAAGGCCGAACTACAATTATCATAGCACATCGATTAAGTACTATTCAGAATGCTGATCGCATTATTGTTCTCAAAGACGGTGAAATTATTGAGCAAGGCTCTCACAATGAATTACTTGAAATTTCTGGGGAATACTCTAAGCTCAACCAGCAACAAATTTCATGAACTAGCTAGAGCCAGCATTTAGTCTCACTAAAGCCTTACCCGAATCCAAAGCACTTCTAACCATTTCGGCAGCTAATGGCAATGTTTGAGACCCTCTAAGATGCCACAGAATTAAACTTGCAGAATAGACGAGACCATCATAAAACATACCTTTATCACCAGATAGCGCGGAACAACCCAAATCAACTACATGCTTTGCTAATAAATCTTTATCTTTTAAATTTTCAAACTTTTTTGGAAAACTAATAGAGCGCAACTCGCTATCAATGCCTAGCAATTTTGGATCTATATCAACTCTATCTTTCTCAATACCACCGTAATAGGAAATCATTAATCCTTTCTGTCTCAGTGATGGCACTACTCCTCCCTCAACTCCACGAATTAAAAGGCTGCTAGTAAATCCTGCCTTCTCACACAGAGATGCGTAAATGGGTGGGTAAGCTTTATGTACATATCCCAATATAGAATGAGTATTTACCCCTCTTATTGGCCCAATCAAGGTCTCAAGGGTATTAAGAACAGTTCTTTTAATGACTTGATTTCTTAGTGGCACCAAATCGTGCAGTGGTTTACAATATTGGTTTTGGTCCACATAAGACCAACCAATAGCTTGATCTTCAACTCTGTTTACTGCCTCAGTAACTGATAAATCAACGTTTAGTCCTAAAGCTTGGTTTATATGTCGATGTGTTAATCCATATTTTGGAGAAACAGAATCTAAACCATGAATGACACACGGAAACCCCAACTCTGCAAGTAATGGTGGCAAGAAAGAGGAAATTGGAACTGAGCGATTATAGCCACTATAGGGGTCACCTATATCCACTAGATTTTCAACAGTAGAGTGTTTGCAATCAACTAACTTTAATAATGCCACAAGAATGCCAATGTTTTCATCCATCGTTTCGCGCTTCATTCTCATTGCAATCAAGAATATAGCGCTCTGAACCTCACTTATCTCATTAGCAAGGATTGCTGTCATTGCCTGCTCTGACTCTTCAAGCGATATACTCTTACTAAGTTCAGGTCCGGTTGCGATTCTCTGAATAATAGAATGCATCAGTTCTTGTGGGTTCATTATAAATCCTCCAGTTTAACTAATACAAGGCCCGATTCTAGCTTTACTTGGAATGTTATAAGGGTCTCAAGTTCTTTTAAGAGATTAGGTGAAGGCGGGACTTCTAATGGTTTGAACCACATTAGCGAAAGTCTTTAGAAGAGCGTCCATACTCTGTTGCTATCAAGCTGTTCTCTGCACTGAGAAAGTTGTCTCTTATAGGTGTTAGATTTGCTTTCAACTTTTTTTGCAATATCAATAAGCCATGCTTTACCTTCATAACTCTTATTGTTATAACCGCCATGGCCTTCATGGTATGCAAGATATTGACGATATGCATCCGTCTTACTAATCTTAGATCGAAGCGCAGACTGATTAGCATACCAACCAACAAAATCCATAGCATCAGTGAAATTATCTCTTTTAGCCGTCTTATTTCCTGTTTTGAGTTGGTACCAATCCCATGTCGCTTTCTTGGCCTGGGTATAGCCGAACGAGTCTGTTGGTCTAGCGCCAGGTATTATTCCAAAAATTTTGTTTCTTGGTGGCTTGGCTTTCGATGCAAAGTGCGACTCCTGATAAATAATTGCTAATTGCAAATGCATAGGAACTTTCCATTTTTCTTCACTCGCCTTGGCGGCACGATACCAGCTTACCTTTTCATCAAGCAAATTACAGATATTTGTAACCTCTCTTGCTGGCGTTGAAAAACACCCTGAAAGAACAATTAAAACCGCTACACTTAGAACAATAAGTTTTTTCATTAATGATATTTAAAGAATACAAAATAAGCAATGATTAACTGAAATACAAATAAAGCGCATAACATAAATTTAATATCATTATCAGTCAGTGGCTTATACTCTTCAGCTACCTTTTCAAGCTTTACATCAACAGCAACCAAACCCTTTTCAGAACTTTCAACTTTAAATTTAACCCTAGTATCGCTTCTTAAGCGGGACTTGTTGTAAATATTTTTTTGGTGAACAAAATACTTTTCACCATCATCACCGGTTATAAATCCATAACCTTTTGTACCAAACTGGGCTACTATGCCCGTCATTTTCTTTGCCATTACGTTCTCACTTTTTGCAGACAATATACTGCTTTTTCAACAAAATCTACCCCTTGAAGTAGAAACATTGGCTCATTCTCAATATCATTAATACATTCAAGCTCTCGACACTGAAAAGAACCCATATAAAGCGAATCAACCTCAGATTTGCTAACTGCAAATGGCGGGCCAATCCGTTGGTGTTGAGGGTAATTCAAGGTTAACAATAATATCCTTACACCATCGGATATTATATCACTTAAATGTTTCACGTATTTTTCTCTTAAGACCTCATCCAGTGCAATTAGTGATGCTCGGTCATAAACAGCCTTGACACCTTCTAGATGCTTTATTGTTAATCTAAAGAAATCACCACAATAAATTTGGATATTTTTACCGTGATATAGTAAAAATTTACCAACCTTAGTGACTTTGTAAGTTAAATTATTTTCTAAAAAAAACTGCTCAACAGCAATTTTGCTCATCTCGACACCCACAACAAAGAAACCTCTACCAAGAAGATAAATCATATCGTTGCTTTTTCCGCATAGAGGTATAAATACCTTATCTCCAGTTACCAAGTTAAGTTCACTTAGTCTCTCAATTAATTGGAGATTAACCTCATCTGCATGCCAACCTATATTATTGTTTTCCCATCTGCTCAGCCAGTCAGTCATATTTAATCCTTGATATAATAGTACCCAAGTTTCGTTAACCTTATAAAGCAAAAACATAATACTATGAAAATCATTTTAGAGCATATATTATTTTCTAAGGTTGAAATGCCAATAAGTGGCCTTGAATACAATTTAATTAATGAACCTTTAGCGTTATGACTATCGGCATTGGTGACTGGTCAGATTACCTTTCTCAAGAAAAAGAAAAGGATTACTTTAGATCTCTATACACCTTTCTAAATAATAGAATCAATAAAGACATCTATCCACCAAGAGGGAGCTGGTTTAAAGCTTTCGAATATTCCAGCTTTGCATCGACTAAGGTCATCATCCTTGGTCAAGACCCCTATCATGGTGAAGGCCAAGCTGAAGGCTTGAGTTTCTCAGTCCCAAAAGGGATTACGATACCACCATCACTAAGAAACATCTATAAGGAGCTTGAGGAGGATGATGTCGATTTCACTAATCCTGATCATGGCAATCTAATCTCTTGGGCGCAGCAAGGGGTTTTACTACTTAACAGTGTTCTCACTGTTGAAAAAAACACCCCAGCAGCGCATGCAAACCAGGGTTGGGAGTTATTTACAGATCAGGTCATTAATCTATTAAATGACAACAAAGATCATTTAGTTTTCATTCTTTGGGGGGCTTATGCAAACAAAAAATCTGAATTAATTGACACTAATAAACATCTAATACTTAGTGCCCCTCACCCCTCACCCTTTTCAGCGCATAAAGGGTTCTTTGGATGCAAGCACTTTTCTAAGACTAATCACTACCTTGAATCAAGCAAACAGCAAACCATCGACTGGAGTATCCCTTTATGAAATTAATGATTGATGATGCGGTTTGGGGTTTTGAAGAAATCTTTTCTGATTTTGGTGAAATTGTTACTCTCCCTGGAAGAGAAATTGACCGTCAAAGTCTACTGGATTGTGAGATATTAATAGTAAGATCAAGAACAAAGGTCAATAAGGAACTACTCGAAGGAACTAAGGTCCAATTTGTAGGTTCAACCGTTGCTGGACTTGATCATATTGACGAGACTTATTTGCAAGAAAACAATATAACTTTTGCTTTCGCTCAGGGATGTAATGCGAATGCTGTTGCGGAATATGTAATCAGTGCTCTTGCAAACCTTGCCAACGATTACAGTTTTGATTTATCTAGTAAAACGCTAGGAATTATTGGTGTTGGCAATGTAGGCTCTAGACTAGATTTCAAAGCAAAACAGCTAGGAATAACGACTCTTCTTAATGACCCACCTCGCCAAGAAATTGAAGGAAATAAAGGATTTTTCGACCTTAATACAACACTCAATGCTGACATTGTGACCTTCCATACACCGCTAACCTTTACAGGCTCATATCCAACCCACAACCTCCTTGGGAGTCATAATTTTGATTTTATTACTGAGAACACTATTGTAATTAATACTGCTCGAGGAGGCATTGTTGATGAAAATCTATGGGAAAACACTAAAACAAAAGCCAATGTAATTGACTGCTGGGTAGACGAACCCAATATTAACTCTAAACTCCAAAGTTCAGCCTATTGGGCTACCCCTCACATCGCAGGTCACTCAATTGATGCGAAGTTTATGGGTAGTTATATGATTTATAAAGACTTATCTAGCTTTACTAAGACTCCTTTAAAGAATGAAGTTGAACATCTTATAAATCCAGCAGTAGTTACTATTAATGAAAATACACTTCACGAAACTCTTAATGCAATATATCCATTCATTGATGACCATCTAGCAATAAAAAATATTTCAAAATTCGAGGACTACCGTAGGAATTACCCTGATCGCTTTGAATGGAGACATTTTAAAACTCGATTTGATATTCCTCAAGCCAAAAAATAGCCCGACTATTAATTTGGAAGTGCTATATATCTACTATAGCCTAGCAGACTGAATATGGAACAACTAAAAACTACCTATAGTAGCTTTTTCATATTAACCGCAAGCTCCTCCAAAACGGCTGCGAATGATGATTTCTTTGGCGGTAGAAGAGCTAACATTAAATTTACGCGCTAGATAGTCTAA
>ERZ1048872.1329-NODE-1329-length-21002-cov-6.232253_pt1 | contig 21002 bp, 19 predicted proteins | sample MGYA00383100_ERZ1048872 | MGnify/ENA primary metagenome ERZ1048872 (study PRJEB29581, sample SAMEA5548370) | metagenome | biome: marine; feature: coastal; material: water | depth 50 m | study: Short-term variability in the microbial, nano- and picoplankton...
TTATCCAAAGCTCAGTCATTATGGTAAAAGCATAGAGATCACTAAAGTAATTATAGAGCATGTAGACGCAGTTGTAGACCGCTTTGGTGATATAAAAGATGATGCTTCGCCTCTACTTTTAAATTTACGAAAGTCTATCTATCGGTTAAAAGGAAAAATTAATAGCAGTTTTTCTTCTGCTTTAAATAACTATAATAGTTTAGATTACCTTGATGATATAAGAGAATCTGTAGTAGATAATAAACGTGTATTAGCCGTAAAAGCTATGTATCGCAGAAAAGTGAAGGGTGCTATTATGGGAGGTAGTAAAACCGGAAGTATTGTTTATATAGAACCCGAAACAACCTTACAGTACACCAGAGAGCTCAATAATTTAGAATACGAAGAAAAGGAAGAAGTCACAAAAATACTAAAGGATCTCACTAACTATATTCGGTTGTTTTTACCACTTCTTAAAAACTATCAAGAGTTTTTAACTAAAATAGATGTCATCTCAGCCAAAGCAAAATATGCACAACGCATGGATGCCATTTTGCCAGAATTCTCACAAGAACGCAGTATGTACTTACGAGATGCGTATCATCCTTTACTTTACTTAGCCAATAAAGAAAAGAATGTTAAGACGTTTCCTCAAACTATTGGTTTAGAAAAGGACAGTAGAATAATTGTAATTTCTGGTCCAAATGCAGGCGGTAAAAGCATTACCTTAAAAACTGTAGGCTTACTACAAACGATGATACAAAGCGGTATGCTTATTCCGGTACACGAGCGAAGCAAAGTGTGTTTATTCGATAGAATAATCAGTGACATTGGAGACAATCAATCTATAGAAAATCAGTTAAGTACCTACAGTTATCGTCTAAAGCAAATGAATTACTTCTTAAGAAAATGTAACAATAAAACATTATTCTTAATTGATGAATTTGGAACAGGTAGTGATCCTGAATTAGGAGGTGCTTTGGCCGAATCATTTTTAGAAGTCTTTTACGAAAGAGAAGCATTTGGAATAATAACAACGCACTACTCCAATTTAAAATTATTGGCAAACGAACTGCCATTTATGCAAAATGCCAATATGCTTTTTAACGAAAGAACTTTAGAGCCTATGTACAAGTTAGTGATAGGTCAAGCAGGTAGTTCTTTTACCTTTGAAGTTGCTCAAAAAAACGGAATTCCATATAGCTTAATTAATAAATCTAAGAAAAAAATAGAGCGCGGTAAAATACGTTTTGATGCTACAATTGCTAAGCTTCAAAAAGAGCGAAGTAAGCTTGAACGTACAGAACGTTCGCTAAAAGTAAATGAAAAGAAGAAACTTACAGAAGCTGAAAAATTAGAAGAGACTAATGCGAAAATTCAAAAGAAATTAGAGAGTTTTCAAGAATTATATGATAGCAATCAACGCTTAATATATTTAGGGCAAAAAGTCAATGATATTTCAGAGAAGTATTTTGAGAATAAGAAAAAACGCGAGTTAATGGCTGAGCTATTTAAATTGGTTCAGATAGAAAATTCTAAGCGCAAAAAAGTTTCAGCAAAACAAAAACGTACTGAAAAACAAAAAGAACGGCAGATAAAGCAAGAAGCTGAGAAGAAGGTAAATGTAATCCGTAAAAAGAAGAAAGCAATAAAACAGAACGAAGTTGTTATTGAGAAACCAAAACCAGTTTTAAAAGTTGGTGATCGTGTTAGAATGCATGATGGCAGAGCAATTGGAAGTATAGATAGTATAGAGAAAAATAAAGCCAATGTTAATTATGGTATTTTTACTACGAATGTAAGCTTGGATTTGTTAGAATTGGTTGAGGTTAAAAAATAACCGCTAATTTGCTGTTAATCCTTTTAGAAATAATAATCTAAGCAAGTATCTTTGCATCATGATATCCAAAATACCAAAGCACAAGCAACTCATATTATTCGATGGTGTGTGCAATCTCTGTAATAGCAGTGTATTGTATGTTATTAAGCATGATAAAAAAAATAAGTTTGTTTTTGCACCATTACAAAGTGATATTGGTAAAGAAATTATGGATATGTTTACTATAGACAGCAATAAAATAGATTCAATATTGCTCTTCAATCCTGTTAAACAATCTCTAAAAATTAAGTCATCTGCTGCTTTACTAGTAGCAAAAGAACTCAGTTTTCCTATTAATCTAATGTATGTATTCTTTGTAATACCAACCTTTATAAGAAATTGGGTGTACAATTATGTAGCCAAAAACCGTTATAAATGGTATGGGAAGAAAGATGCTTGTATGATTCCGACTCCAGAATTGCGATCAAAATTTATTGCATGAAAAAGCCTTTTAGCATAAATCTAAAAGGCATTTCTAAATTAACAACTTACTTAAAACTAATTTTAAAAAAAATTAATTGCAATTTCTTTATTATGAGGGAAAATAATGAATTGGTTAATAGCATGTATTTTGTTAACACTAAATTAAAGCTTCAACTAATTACAGAATAATATTCTCGATATACGACCTATAATAATTGTTTAAAAAAATTAATATGTAAATAACATCTATAAGATGCATCGTTTAATTTATCACAAACTAACTGAAAATCCACATTCACTTTTTAATAACATCATGTTACTCATTTATAGTTTATGTAACCTAATAGTTGATATAGTTTTGGTATTTAACTAAACAAAGCTATTATGAAATGCGCTACTTACAGCCTTCTATCTCGATTACTAAAAGGTTTTATTGGCGAATTCCATCTGGCGTATAATAATCAATTAAACTATTATCAGATGAAAACTTTAAAACTCTTGTTATTAGTATTGAGCCTTCAATGGATAAATGCACAACAACCAAGTAAAATAAAAGACGTAACTGTTTATTTAGATGGTGCAGAAATTACACGATCTTCTGACGTAAACTTAGGCACAGGTACAACAGAATTCACTTTTAACGGATTATCTCCAAATATTCAAGAAAGTAGTATTCAAATTTCCGGATTAAAAAAAGCTTCAATTCTATCAATAAATTATGGTATTAATTATTTGTCCAAACAAAAACGAAGTGATTCTATTACGTCATTGCAAAATGAATTGAAAGACCTTGACGCTAAAGTGCAATACCAATACGATTTAATTGCTGGTTATAATGAGGAATTGAGCCTTATTCAAAGTAATAAGCGACTTGGTAATGAAACTGAGGTTGTAAGCTTAGAAAAGCTAAAATCCTTTGCCACATACTACAGAACGCGCATCACAGAGCTTAGAATAGATGTCAATACATCTAATAAGGGTATACAAGACCATCAAAAAACACAAATCGATATTAGAAAACAACTTGCTGAGTTTAATGTTGGTGAGAAAGTGCAAACAGGAGAAATTACAATAAAACTAAATAGTGAAATTGCTACAAAACTCGACTTAAAAATTAGTTATAATATTAGTAATGCGGGTTGGTTTCCTATTTACGATTTAAAAGCAGAAAAGATTAATAGTCCAATAAACCTTGAGTATAAAGCACATGTATATCAAAATTCTGGTTGTGATTGGGATGATGTTAAGTTGGTATTATCTACAAGCGATCCAAATACAAACAATGAAAAGCCAATTGTAAATCCAAAATATTTAAACTTTATAAGTGCATATAGTAATTATAAATCGCAACGAGCTACACGCCACTATAATTATAAGTACAATCCTTTAGTTAAGACTGTTTCTGGGGTTGTTACATCGTCTTCTGATGGTTTACCATTGCCTGGAGCTAGTGTCATTATAAAAGGAACATCGCATGGAGCACAAACCGATTTTGATGGTAGATATACGTTAAACACAGAATCAGGAAATACACTTACTTATTCTTATGTAGGCATGAATACTGAAGAATTACCAATACATTCTAGTATTATGAATGTTGCATTAGATGATGGTGCAACTTTAGATGAAGTAGTGGTTGTGGGTTATGGGACAACTACAAAGAATGCATATGCTGACACAGCGACAATTGTCAAATCAGAAGATATTGTTAGCGGCTTATATGGAAGTGCTTCAGGAGTAACTATCAGAGGTGCTAGTACATTGAACAGTAAAAGTAATCTATTGTACATTGTAGACGGTATACCAGTAAAACCAAATGCTGCCAGTAAAATAAATCCAGATAGTATAGAATCAATAGAAATACTAAAAGGAAATCAGGCTACAGGAATTTACGGCAACCGTGCTTCTAATGGTGTAATAGTAATTAATACACGAAATACGTCTCAAAGAAAAACTAATGACTTAGGTGTTGTTGTAGAAACAGGAATTACAAACACACGCTTCGAAATTGATAAAACATATTCTATTCCTTCAGATGGTGATGTTACGGTAATAGAAATAGACAAATTTAGTGTGCCAGCTACATACGATTACTTTGCTGCACCATTACTTAATGAAAATGTATTCTTAACAGCTCAGATTGGCAATTGGGCACAGTACAATTTGTTACCTGCTGAAGCTAATGTGTATTTTGAAGGCAGTTATTCTGGTAAAACAAACATTAATCCTGGTGCAACAACAGATAGCTTAACGATATCACTTGGTGTTGATCCTAATATTATTGTAAAACGCAAGCAACTCAATGATTTTAAAAAATCTACATTTATTGGTAGTAATAAAGTTGTGTACAAAGGCTTTGAGATAGAAATTAAAAACAACAAGCAATCTAATATTAAACTTTCGCTATACGATCGTATTCCAAAAAGTCAGAACAAGGCTATTAAGTTGGATGATATTGAAACCGGAACATCATCTTATGATAAAGAAAAAGGTGTACTAAAATGGGAACTTAATTTAAAACCTGGCGAAACAGACAAAGTAAAGCATTCGTATGTTGTGAAATATCCAAAGGAAAAAAGAGTAAACCTGTAAAGCGTGTTGTAACCTCAAAGCAAAATAACGATAGTATGACCCTGGCTTCAGTTAGTTAGGAGTGAGTCCTATTCTATTAAGAAACATGTCTAACTTCTTAATGGTATCAAAAAAACGATAATCTTAATATTTAGCTTTGAGGTTTTATAACTAATACTACTTGTTAAAGCCAGATTTACTTTAAGCTCCTCAAAATAAAATCGAGATTTGGATCTTTATTATCATTGGTCACATAGGCATCTGTGTAGAATTTTGGTTGTGACGCCAATCCTAATGTCTGCAGTTTTTCCATAGTTAGCAAATATTCCTGACTCACTTTTCCGGTTAACAGTATACCTAAATCTTTTCCAGAATTAGCATATTTATAAATATTCCGTAAACCTTTTAAATACAAATGGTCTTTGGTAAATCCACCTCCTCTATGCACGCGCAAAGTAATTCCAAAGGCCTTATCTCTATTTAATTTATGCTGACTATGTAACAAATGAAATGTATCGGAGAAGCTATAACCTTTGTGTAAACTATCCACAGCGATTACTCTAAAAGCCAATTCTTTTAAACGTTCTATTGTTAAACATCCACTCATAAATTCTGAGTAAACTGCCAAACCCTCTTGTGTTTCTACATTATTTGGAAAACCATTTGAAAACACTTTTAAAGGCTGGTCTAATCCATTAAATGTCGTTACCATATGCACGCCTATTTCGTGATTGGTCAATACTTTTAATTGATTTTTACTGAATTTCTGACTTTTACGTAATACTAAAGTCTGCGTGTTATTAAGTACCATAGCTGCTGCAGAAAGATTGTTAGAAATCTTTATGTTGTACTTAAATTCGTAGCGCTTGGAAAAATCATCAAAGTAATCTTTAGCTTCTTTTGCATTATACATAGGAAGCATTTCTTCATCAAATGCCGAGTCGTCAAAACGTAAAATAAACTTAGCGTTTTCAATATCTTTCTCTGTTGGAGTTCCAAAACTTTTTAAGCTATTAAAATAAAATTTTCTGCCTTGTCCAATGGTTTGAATACATTCTATTAGTCCAGAATATTCATAGATTACATCTTCATACAATTGCCTTATATCAGTATCTTCAATGCGTTCTAAACGCTGCGAAAAGAATAGTCGATGTAGTTTATAGCCGTTAAACTTAAGCTTTGGGTATTTAAATTGCGGCTCGTAATTGTATTTAGAAGAATAGAACTTCTTTTTTTCGGCTGCTATATTTAATGGGTTGATATAATTTAGTAATTCTATATTTCTAACCAATCTATTGAGGTTAGCATCTATATCGAATAAATCTTGAAACGCTTCTGTAAGCTTTGTTTGGGACATTAGTTTTTAAACGTATTATAAAATTCGTTAGCATGTTTTGGTATAAGTGTACGTAATTGATTTTCAACTGCTGTAACAACTTCAGGGTAATTTATTTGCTGATTTTCGTCGCAATACACTTTTGCAATTTCGGTTGCCAAAACTAAGGTATTCTTAAAGGTATTAGTAATGAATTTGAGAAAATATCCATTTCCATAAAACGTATTGTTGACTTTTGCCGTTTGCTTGATGTTATTTGGAAGTTTAATGGACTCTAACATGGCTCTCCAACGTTCTACTTCTTCACCAAATCGTGTAGTATCAATATTAGATGTTCCTAAATTCCATGTTGGTACTTCCCTATCCCAACGTTGCCAATTGTAGCTATGCATATCATACACAATACACATTCCAAATTTTTCTTCTAATTTTGAAATTAATGCATGCACAACTTTATAGAAGTTAGTATGCTTTGTCATACTTATGGCTTTTTCGCTTTCTTGTAATGGTTTTTTCCAGAGTTGTTTACCCCAAGCAGTATCAAATACAGCCTCTTCTGGTAATCGGTTTAAATCGTATTCAAATCTTGAGTCACAACCAGCAATTAAAATAGGGTGAGAAATAACCATGTTTTTTGTTTCAGGATCTTCCTCGTACCAACGTTCATATTCCGTGTGAATACAATTGTCCCAAAGGTCCTTTCTAAATTGATGACCATCATGTACGGCACCACAAGCGTAAGGCACGTAATTATCTATTTTAAGCGTAAAGGAATAATCACTTGAAATGGCATGGAAAGTCTCCTCTGCCTTTATTTTAGATATAATGGCATCTACTGAAAGCTTTTCCATTATAGGGTTTTAAATAAACGGTTAAGACATTTAAGCATATTCTTTTCTTTAATGTCGAATTTGCCATCAGAGAAAAATAAAACTCGAATATCTTCCATCAGTACATTAATATCACTCTTTTCGTAATTATGCTGCTCTAAACTTGTCATAATCTTTTTTATGCCTTGATAATCATTATCGCTATTAAATTCATCATGAATGTCTTGAAATGTCTCCAAATCAACTTTTGAAATAATAATTTTACGCTCTTTTTGATCTTCTTTAAAATCTGAATTGGCAGCAAATAACAGTATGTAAGCTACGAGTTCATCTCTTGTCCAGTGGATTGTGTTCATTTTATTTTTTAGGTTAAACTTCCATATTCCGTCCATGAGCCATCATAGACTGTAAGATTATTAATATTACAAAGCGTTGCTCCTAATGCTAAAATACATGCGGTTATACCTGAGCCACAACTAAATACAATTTTGGTTTTATCTTTCACTAAATTATTAAAGATTTTTGAAAGTTCTTCTATAGACTTCATTTTATTGCCATTTAATAACGCTGTATATGGCAAATTATTTGAATTGGGAATTGTTCCTCGTCGCAATCCTGCTCTAGGTTCATCAACTTGGCACTTAAATCGTGTTTCTGAGCGTGCATCTAATATTAGCGCATTTTTATCTTTGCTAAAATCGTTAACTCCGTCAAAATCTGTCATTAATTCTGAATATAATTCAGCTTCAAAATCACCTTCTAAAAAATCATCGGATTTATAGGTTTCAATCATAAACCCATTATTTTGCCAATCAGGTAATCCTCCATCTAAAACAGCAACATTATTAAAACCAAACACCTTAAATAACCACCAAGCTCTGGCACACGAATAAATGCCTTTGTCATCGTACACTACAATCGCAGAATTGGTATTAATTCCTATGGCTCTGGTTTCTTTTTGAAATTGTTCTACCGAAGGTAATGTGTTTGGAAATGGTGCAGCGACGTCACTAAATTTTTGCTTAATATCAAAAAAGCGCGCTTTAGGTATTCTCACTGAAGCGGTATCAATAACTTTGTTTATTGTAGCATCTAAAATAACAAGATTAGAGGCTTTAATATGAGTATTAAGCCATTCTGTTGAAACTAAGTTTGAATCTAAATTTATATTCATTTCAAAAAATAGAATATCTTAACTAATTACGCTTCTTCAACAGCTTTACGCAAGCGCGTACGTCTGTCAAAAGCCTGAAGTTTATCGAGCACCTTACTTTCTAAAAAGTCAATAACCTTCTCTTCTACTTTATTTTTATTTTTATAGACTTTGTTCATATAAGTTATTCCACCTGGAGACATTACATTCACTTCGACCAGTTTTCCTCCAATAACATCGATTCCAACAAAATACAAACCATCCTTTACTAATTTCGGACCAATTTGCTTACATAATGCTTTTTCCTCTTTGGTTAAGGAATGTTTAGCAATGCTTCCACCAGCGGAAACATTCGAGCGATGATCATCATTACCAGGAACACGTTTCATAGCACCTAGCGGTTCACCATTTAATAATAATATTCTAACATCTCCTTTATCGGCTCCTTCTATATAATCCTGAAGAATGACGTAGTTAGATGAACCATCACCTGCGCTGATATAAAAATCTAAAAGTGAATTAATGTTACTCATTGCAGATTTCTCAATAAGAATAACACCAGAACCTCCAAAACCATTCAGTGGCTTCAATATCATTTTATCGGCTTTAGATTCTTTAATCTGCTGCACCAGATAGCGCTTGTTTTTAGATACATGCGTATTCGGAATAATATTACTATGCGCATCTCCAAAAGCTGCTGTATAAAGCTTGTTATTCGCTTCTCGCATACCTTCTAGAGAATTTATAATAAATACATCGTCTTTTACTGAATCTAAGAAATTCAGCATTATAGGATCTAATGGTGGATTTGCTCTAAAGAAAATGGCGTCAAACCCAGCTAAAGGTAACATTTCTTCTCTAAGTTCTGCTTTGTTATAAAACGACTTTAAAGTGTTAGGTACTTTTTCCATACGTTTAATAACGTTACAAAATGCATTGGTTACGCTATCTCTAATGGTGAGATTTGCTGGTGTACATATGGCAACACCATGACCACGTTTAGAACATTCTTTAATTAAAGCTAAACTTGTATCATTTTCAGGATCAATTTGCTCCCAAGGGTACATTATAAAACAAACATTCATTCTAATATCTTTTTGGTTGGTTAAATGGATTGTTTAAAGTTAGAAATTATTTTTAAGATGTATTCAAATTGTTATTAATTATAACACGCGTACTGCTTATTTAACCTCTTCATAATTATCATCCCAATTCTTAACATTCGGATCACCTAATTTACCTACAGATTTTGCAACAATCATTGATACTGTGGCATCGCCAGTAACATTAACAACAGTTCTACACATATCTAGAGGTCGATCTACAGCAAATATTAAAGCCAATCCAATCGGTAAAAGTTCTGGAGGTAAACCTACAGATTCTAATACAATTACTAACATTACCATACCTGCTCCAGGTACAGCAGCACTACCAATTGATGCTAGCAAGGCAGTAAGCACAATAGTAATCTGATCAGCAAAAGTTAAATCTAAACCTAAGGCCTGAAATATAAATACAGCAGCTACAGCTTGATACAAACTCGTACCATCCATGTTAATCGTTGCCCCAACTGGTAATACAAAACTCGATACTTCCTTATCCACACCAATATGCTCTTCAACACGTTCCATAGTAACAGGTAAGGTTGCTGCACTACTGCTCGTTGAGAATGCTAATAATTGTGCTGGACTGATTTCCTTTAAAAACCAAAACGGGTTTTTCTTTGTAATTGTAGCAACGAGAATAGCATAAAACACAATCATTAATACTAATCCTACGACTACTATGCCTGAATATTTTAATAGCGCATATAAAATATCTGGATCATCTGAAGACACTACAACATTGGCCAATAACGCAAACACAGCATAAGGTGCAGACAACATTATAAGGTCTACCATTTTTAAGACCACGTCGTTAAGAGAATCGAAAACGTTTTTTAAAGGCTCAGCTTTCTTTTCTCCAATGAGGAGTAAGGATATTCCTAAAAATATAGCAAAGAAAATAACCTGAAGCATCAACTTATTGTTACTTAATGCAGAAAACGCATTATCTGGTACCATATCTTCTAAAAACTGTAATGGACCAGAATCCATTTGCTTAGAAGCCTCAGCAATTTTTGCTTTTACACTACTATTTTCCGAATAGGTTTCTGTTAGTTTTGCTATGGTCTCCTCAGACACACCATCACCAGGTTGAAAAACATTAACCAAAGTCAAACCTATAGAAATTGCTATTACAGTGGTTATAATGTAAATTCCAATAGTTCTTAAACCAATATTTTTAAACTTAGAAATATCTTTTAGATCTGATATACCTTTAATTAATGAGGCTAATATTAATGGGATAGCAATTAGTTTTAAAAGCTTCACGAAAATGCTTCCTAAAGGTTTTATCCAATCTGCAACAAACCCTTTGCCACCATCAACTTGTAACATTACAAATCCGAATATCAATCCGATTACCATTCCAATTAAAATTTTCCAATGTAATGCTAGTTTTTTCATAGTTAGTGTTATTAATATATTAGTTAGTTATTGGGAACAAGTTAAAAATTTGTTTCTATTATTAGATGATTATTATGTATTGTCTTTTAATTATAGTCGATTTTTTCAGTACTCTGCCATTGAGTTCTTTTTTAAAGACTCCTTTATTTACAAATAGTTTTCCGTTTATAATACTATATTCTAAACCTTCGGATAACTGAAACGCATTCTTGTAATGTGCAACATCTTTAAGTGTTTCTGGATTAAAAGTAATACTATTTGCAAAATTATCTACTTGTAGTTTACCTCTATTCGGAATCTTAAATATCTCAGCAGTTTTAGATGTACTATTATTAATAAAAAATGAATCTTTGCCACAGCTTTCTGCCCATCGAGGAACAGCAGCCTATTTTAATACGGTTGCAGATGCATCATATGGGTATTGGTTTGGAGTAACTTCTTTAGTGTCTGAATAACTACTTGTAGCATAAAACAAAACTGTAGACATACCAAATTAAAAATATAATTAAAGACGTTATAAACGTGTTACTCTATCTAATAGTATATTATCAGCTAATACCAAAGCAGCCATAGCTTCAACAATAGGCACGGCTCTTGGAACCACACAAGGATCGTGACGTCCTTTGCCTTGCATTTCTACAATATTACCAGAACTATCTAGAGCATCTTGCTTTTGAATTACGGTAGCAACTGGTTTAAAGGCCACTCTAAAGTAAATATCCATTCCATTACTTATACCACCTTGTATACCTCCAGATAAATTTGATTTTGTAGTACCATCTGCATTAAATAAATCGTTATGCTCGCTACCTTTCATTACGGCACCACAAAAACCGCTACCATATTCAAAACCTTTTACAGCATTTATAGATAACATTGCTTTACCGAGTTCTGCATGTAATTTATCAAAAACAGGTTCACCTAAACCTACCGGAACATTCTGTAGAACACATGTTATTGTGCCACCAATTGTATCGCCTTCTTTTTTAATCTCTTGCACTTTAGCGATCATTTTCTCTGCAATGGCTTCATCGGGACAGCGAATAGCGTTAGCTTCAATTTTATTAAAGTCTAAGTCTTGATATGGTTTATCGATAAATATATCGCCCACTGAAGATGTAAATGCATTTATCTTTATAGAATTGAGCATTTGTTTAGCGATTGCTCCAGCTACAACACGAGATGCTGTTTCGCGAGCAGAACTGCGGCCTCCACCTCTATAGTCTCTATTGCCGTATTTTTTATCGTAAGTATAATCCGCATGACTAGGACGATAAACATCCTTAATATGCGAATAGTCTTTAGATTTTTGGTTGGTATTGTGTATAGCAAAACCAATAGGTGTACCAGTTGTTACACCTTCAAAAATACCTGAGTAAAACACTACTGTATCTGGTTCTTTGCGTTGTGTTACAATTTTTGATTGGCCTGGCTTTCTACGATCTAATTCAATCTGAATGGCATCAAAATCTAGTTTTAATCCAGAAGGACAACCATCAATAATTCCACCAATAGCGACACCATGTGATTCGCCAAATGTTGTTAGTTTAAATAACTTTCCGAAGGAATTTCCTGCCATTACATCAAATTTTTAGGCTAAAATAAAAGTTATATTAATAGAAACAAAAATTAAACTAATGCTTCTTTAAGAATTGTTATAGGATGTTTTGCTATTCGACCAGTACCATCTTTAATTTGGTGTCTGCAACTTGTGCCATTAGCAGCGATAATAGTGGCTTCTGAAGCCTTTCTTACTGCCGGAAATAACGTTTGTTCACCAATTTGCATACTCACCTCATAATGGTCTTTTTCATAACCAAAGCTTCCTGCCATACCACAGCAACCGCTTGGTATGATGGTAACTTTGTAATTTTCTGGTAAATTTAATACGTCAAAACTCGATTTTTGGTTTGCCAATGCCTTTTGATGACAATGACCATGAAATTTAATGGTCTTTGTTTCCTTTGTGAAGTTTTGCGCGGTAATGTTTCCTTGTTCTATTTCTTGCTGAATAAATTCTTCAATTAAAAAGGTGTAATTAGCAATAGCATGTGCTGTTTCTTTATCATCTGCTAATTTTAGGTATTCATCTTTAAAAGTTAAAATGGCTGAAGGTTCAATGCCTACTAATAAGCGTTTTTCGTTTAGCTTCTCTTTAAAATATGAAATATTAGCATTTGCAATTTGTTTAGATTCTTCTAAAAACCCTTTAGACAAATAACTTCTACCACTCTCTAAACCACTTACTGTGATTACATTATATCCTAAATTATCAAGTAATGATTTAGCATCAATTGCAATCGAAGATTCTAAATAATTAGTAAATTCATCCACAAATAAATAGACAGTTTTTTTGGTGTACTGCAATGGAATTTCCCTATTTATATGCTCGGAATTTGAATATAATTTCTTAAATGATTTAGTAAATTTCGGAAAGCTTCTTTTGGGATGAATTCCCAGTAAAAGCTTCAAAAATCCAGATACAAACTTGGTTTGAAACAATGCATTATAAAAACCCGGTGCACGAGATGCTATTTTATTATACTTTGTAGAATTAGCAAAAAACCTGTTTTTAAATTTAAATCCATTTGCTTTCTGATATTGATACTGAAATTCTGCTTTTAAGTTAGCCACATCTACGCTACTTGGACATTCACTAGAGCAAGCTTTACAGCTCAAACATAAATCGAAAACCTCTTTTAATTCCTTATGATTAAACCTATTTGTTTTTTCTGAATTGGTTAAAAACTCACGTAAGGCGTTAGCACGTGCTCTTGTAGAATCTTTTTCGTTTTTAGTTGCTCTATAACTCGGACACATTGTACCACCAAATTCTGGTAGTTTTCTACAATCGCCAGAACCGTTACATTTTTCAGCTTCGCGAAGAATTCCTTGAGAATTCGAGAAATCGAGTAAAGTTTCAATTTGTGGCTCTTCTCTATTTGTTTGATAACGTAAGCTTGTATCCATTGGAAAAGCATCTACTATTTTTCCTGGATTAAAAATGTTATGTGGGTCGAAGGCCGATTTAATTTGTTTTAATATTTGATAATTGGCTTCACCAATCATAAGAGGAATAAACTCAGATCGCACTCTGCCATCACCATGTTCACCAGACATTGAACCGTTATATTTCTTTACTAAATTAGCAACATCAGTTGTAATTTTTCTGAATAATGCTACGTCGTCAGATTGTTTTAAATCTAGTATTGGCCTAAGATGCAATTCGCCTGCTCCTGCGTGTGCATAATACACAGCATTTTGATTGTAAGACTTCATTAATGCCGTAAACTCTGATATGTAACTATCTAAATCTTCTAAAGCTACAGCAGTATCTTCGATACATGCCACAGCTTTTTTATCGCCAATAATATTACCAAGTAATCCTAAACCCGCTTTTCTTAGTTCTAAAGCTTTATGGATATTTTCATCCTTTAAAATTGGTGCTGCATAAGACAAATTGAGCTTATTAATTGTTTGTAAAAACGCATTAATATCTTGTTGTAATTTTTCTTGTGTATTGGCTTTTAACTCACACATTAAAACAGCAGCAGGATTCCCTTCAATAAATTGTCTGTTTTCTTGTTGTGTTTTATTGTGTTTGGTAAGATCTAGGATGGTGTCGTCCATCATTTCACAGGTATGCAAATTGTGTTGCATCACAGATTCAACGGACTTTAAGCAGTCCGCAATACTATTATAGTGGAGTGCTAACATTGCACTTTCTGCAGGAGGCAATTCATCTAGCTGTAAAGTCACTTCTGTTGTAATGGCTAGTGTTCCTTCACTACCCGTCAACAGATTACACATATTAAAATGCTCTGTAGAGCTTGTAAAAACTTCAGATTTTAATAATTCATCAATGGCATAACCTGTATTTCTGCGATGAATTTTTGCCTTTGGAAAATTATCTATTATTTGCTTCTGAATAGCTTTAGGTTTTAGTACATCATATATGGTTTTGTAGATTGTACCTTCAAGCGTATTTAAAGTTATTTTTTTTTGAAATTCTTCATTTGAAACATTAGAAAAAGAAACTTCATTACCATCGCTAAGCAGCGTTTTTAGCTTTAATACTTTATCTCGTGTTACGCCATATTGAATTGAGGTTGAGCCAGAAGAATTATTACCGACCATTCCGCCCATCATACAACGGTTAGATGTCGAGGTATTTGGCCCAAAAAATAATCCGTAAGGTTTTAAGTAATTATTTAATTCATCTCTAACCACTCCAGGCTGAACGGTTATTGTTTTTTTAGCTTCGTTAAAATTTAAAATCTTGGTAAAATATTTAGAAACGTCAACAATAATGCCATCTCCAACGCATTGACCTGCTAAAGATGTTCCTGCTGTTCTCGGAATAAGCGCTATTTTATTTGAAGCTGCAAAGTCAACGAGAAGCTTTAAATCGGCTTTATTTTTTGGTATTGCAACCGCTAATGGTAAGGTTCTATACACCGAAGCATCGGTAGCATAAATCTTTAGCATTAAATCATCCGTGTAGAACTCACCTTTTAATTTGAAAGTTAAATTTTTTAATGCGTTTTGGTGCTTCATTAACGAGTTTAAATAGATGTATAAAACTATAAAGAATTATAATATAAAATCAATTTTGGTGTTATTTTTGTTAAGATTAATTCAATCAATATAAAAACGAAATACAATGAGAAAATTTATTTTAACAACATTAGCCGTGTTTACCTGTTTTGCATTTGTAAATGCACAAGATATAGCAGATAATGCTATTGGTCTTAGATTAGGGGACAGTGATGGATTTGGTACAGAAGTATCTTATCAACGTGCGTTAGGTGAGAACAACAGATTAGAAGTTGATTTAGGCTGGAGAAGTGGTAAAAATTATGATGGCTTTAAATTAGCTGGTTTATACCAATGGGTTTGGCAATTAGATGGAGACTTTAATTGGTATGCAGGTGCTGGTGGTGGGCTTGGTACTTACAGTATTGACGCAACTGAATCTGCTAGAGATTATAATGATACATTCACATTTGCTGCGGGAAATGTTGGGATTGAATACAGTTTTGATATCCCTTTAATGCTGTCCTTAGACTTTAGACCAGAACTTGGCTTTGGTGATTTTAATGACGATTTAGACTTTGATATTGCCTTAGGTATCAGATATCAGTTCTAAATATGTATTAAATAGAATTAAAAAACCACCTTTAATAAAGGTGGTTTTTTTATGCGCTAACGTTTAAATAAGAAGCCATAAAATTTATGTAGTTTTGCAGCATTAAAACAAAAAACGGTTTGCTATGAAAGATACTGCACTATCAACAACACACGAAGCCCTTGGCGCAAAAATGGTTCCTTTTGCAGGTTACAATATGCCTGTTCAATACGAAGGCATTAATATAGAACACGATACGGTTAGAAAAGCTGTTGGTGTTTTTGATGTATCTCATATGGGAGAATTTTTAATTGAGGGTCCAAATGCTTTAGATTTAGTACAGAAAGTATCTAGCAACGACGCGTCAAAATTAGAAATTGGTAAAGCGCAATACAGCTGTTTACCAAATAATGATGGTGGTGTTGTAGATGATTTAATCATTTACAAGGTAAAAGATGAAACCTATTTATTAGTTGTTAATGCGAGTAATATCGAAAAAGACTGGAACTGGATTTCGTCCAAAAACGATGTTGGTGCAGAAATGCGTGATCTAAGTGAAAACTATGCACTACTGGCCATACAAGGACCAAAAGCAGTTGAAGCGATGCAGTCTTTATCTAGCCATGATTTAGCTGACATTAAATTCTACAATTTTGTTGTAGGTGATTTTGCAGGTATAGATAATGTTATTATTTCTGCAACAGGCTACACCGGAAGTGGCGGTTTTGAAATTTACTGCAAAAACACAGAAGTAAAACAAATTTGGGATAAGGTATTAGAAGCAGGTGCAGATTTTGGAATTAAGCCTATTGGATTAGCTGCCAGAGATACCTTGAGGCTAGAAATGGGGTATTGCTTATATGGCAATGATATAGACGATAACACCTCACCTATTGAAGCTGGTTTAGGATGGGTTTGCAAATTCAATAAAGATTTTACTAACAGTGAAGCGCTTAAAGCTGAAAAAGAACACACACCAGAACGTAAATTAGTCGCTTTTAAGTTAGATGACAGAGGCATACCACGCCAAGGTTATGATATTGTCGATAATAGCGGAAAAACTATTGGTAACGTTACCTCTGGCACTATGAGTCCTAGTTTAGGTGTTGGCATTGGTTTAGGTTACGTACCAAAAGTATTTTCTAAAGTAGACAGTAAAATACATATTCAGGTGCGTAAAAAAGCAATTCCGGCTACGGTTGTAAAACTACCTTTCTACAAAGGATAAAGTTTAGGATTATACACTGATTAATTAAGAAAATGGATGCCATTACTACCTTAAAATGATAATAATTAAACGTGCTTTTTTCCTTTCTGCTGTTATACGAAAAGAAACCGTAACTAAGTCTATGCTTTATTTTTCTATTTCGTGTAAAGAAAAAATCATCCTTTTTCTTTAATCACAATGGTAAAGTAGAAATGGCATATAAAAAACATCGTATACTTATACTTGGGGGCAGTGGCTATATTGGCAATGCTATCTACAAGGAACTAGGCCCTTATTTTAGAACTTTCGGAACCTATCGTGCACCAAATGCAGCATTTGAAACGAACACGCAATTTTTTCATTATAATGTAGAACAAGACGATGTTTACGAAATTTTAGAGCTTTGTAAACCATCAATCATTATATCTGCACTTCGGGGTGATTTTAATGCACAGACGATTGCACATCAGCATATTGCTGAATATGCTAAAGAATTTGGCTCTAAAGTTATATTTCTCTCCTCCGCGAATGTGTTCGATGCATATAGTAAGTATCCGAGTTATGAGATAGACAAAACACTGAGTCATAGTGTATATGGTCATTTTAAAATAAAGATAGAAAATCTGTTATTACGTTTACCAAAAAAGCAAGTCGCTGTAATACGCTTACCTATGATTTTTGGAACTAATAGTCCAAGAATGCAAGACATAAAGCAAACTATTTTAGATAAAGAGTCGATAGAGATATTTCCGAATTTAATTTTAAATATTACGCTCGACAAAAAAGTAACACAACAAATTCATTATATTATTAATAGAAATAAACATGGCATATTTCATTTAGGAAGTACGGATTTAGTACATCACGATGATTTTATAAAAACGTTAATTGGCATAATTACCAAAGAAAAAGTATTATATAAGCATGTTTTTACAACAAACGAGGATCGTTATTTAGCAGTTTTGCCCAAATACAACAAATTGCCAAAACACCTTCAGATTACTAGTCATAAAGTTTTAGAAGAACTTCAGAAGTAAGTTTTAGAATTAATTAAAATAAGACATATAGTTTGCACTAGATGCGGTATTTTCTTAATTTTCGGTACTTAAAATTATACTATGACTTTAAACGAATCTACTATAGAACATAAATTACTGAGATATCCTGATTGGGATTATTATGACAACGCTATCCATGCCGAATTTGAATTCGATAATTTTAAAGATTGCTTTAGTGCAATGAGTCGTATTGCATTTGAGTGCGAAGCCCAAAACCATCATCCAAACTGGTCTAATGTCTATAATGTTTTAAAAATTTCGTTATCTACACATAGCGCTGGTGGTGTTACCGATAAAGACTTCAAATTAGCAGAAGCTATAGAAGCAATTGTAGAAGTTGAAGAATAGTCTTTTATAAAAACACTTATTTATTTAAATTTACCCAAATTAAAATACACATACTATGGGAAGAGCTTTTGAATTTAGAAAAGCAAGAAAAATGAAACGATGGTCTGCGATGAGTAAAGCCTTTACACGTATTGGTAAAGACATTGTAATGGCAGTAAAAGACGGAGGTCCAGATCCCGATAGTAACTCTCGTTTAAGAGCTGTAATACAAAATGCTAAGGCCGTAAATATGCCAAAAGCAAATGTAGAACGTGCTATAAAGAAAGCTAGCGAAAAAGGACAAGGAGACTATAAAGAAGTCCTTTTTGAAGGTTATGCACAACATGGTATTGCAGTACTTGTAGAAACCGCAACAGACAACAATACACGTACAGTAGCTAATGTACGATCTTACTTTAATAAAACGGATGGAAGTTTAGGCACATCGGGCTCTGTAGTTTTTATGTTCGATCATACCTGTAATTTTAAGATAAAAGGTGACGAACTCGATTTAGAAGAACTAGAATTAGAGCTTATTGACTTTGGTGTAGAAGAAATTTTTGAAGACACCGACGAAAATGAAAATGGTGAAGAAGAATCTAGTGTACTCATTTACGCACCATTTGAAAGTTTTGGTAACATACAATCCTATCTAGAAACTAATGGTATTGAAATAATTTCTTCTGGTTTTGAGCGTATTCCACAAGTTACAAAACCCTTATCGGCTGAGCAGGCAGAAGATGTAGAGAAACTCATTGAAAAGCTCGAAGAAGATGATGACGTGCAGAATGTTTACCATACTATGGAAGAGACTACAGAATAAAAGACATATTCATTAAAATGTACAAGAGGGCTTCTGCCCTCTTTTTTTTGTTCAACACATTAATGGCTATACTTAGATCATTTTATATTTGACAATGCTTATTCCATATACGGCTGCCATTTAATTAAAATATACTTATTTGTATGGTTTTCTATTTTGGTTAGAAATCCATATTCATAAACAAAAAGGTAAACATCGCCTTTGGTATTTTTCCAATAATGTGTAAAAAACTTAGGGTTAAAACCTTCTGCGATAATAACCTCTGCTCTAACAGTTGCTTTACCGGCCTTATTATATTTTTTAAGTATTCTTCTGTTTGTTTTTAATTGACGATCTACTTTATTATAAAACCGAGGTGTTGCCTCTAAAGATATTTTATAATGGTAAGAACTTTTGCAATAGGGATCGCAGAATTTTTTATCTGACCTACCTTCTAATAATTTACCGCAAGCAGTACATTCTTTTTTGTTGTATTGACTAACCATATACACGTTATTTATACGTCTATTATACGATTAATATACGAATAGTGAATAAATAGTCTTTATTTTTAATAAAAACTCCATGAAATTTAAACAACACATCACTTTAAAACATTTATTAATAGACAACCATAAATCTATAGGTTTACAGTTTTATACGAATAGGGCTTTAAATATTTTGGTTAATGATCTAAATGGTGTGAAATGGAGCGATGAATTTAATATGTATTATGTACCGAACACCTCAGTTAATTTAGACCTCATATATAGGCTTTTTAGAGGTATTGCATGGATTGACTCCAAATATTTTTTTCAGGCAACACGGTCTAAACAGTTAGATGAAGTCTTTAATATTAACTGGTATAGAAAACGGGAAAAGCGCGATAACTACAAACTTTGTCCTGATAATTATTTACAAAAATTAGAATTAAAAAAATATGCAAATAATACGGTAAAGTCTTACATCACTTCATTTGAAGGATTTATTAATCACTATTATAACAAAGAAATTGATCATCTTAATGAGGTAGATATCAGAAGTTATATTCAATTATTAATACAAGAAAAACGATCTAATTCTTATATAAACATTGCAATCAATAGTATAAAGTTTTATTATGAAATTGTACTGGGTATGCCGAATAGGCTTTATAGTATTGAGCGCCCAAGAGTACAGAAAAAACTACCTGCAGTATTATCTAAAGTCGGAGTAAAAAGCATGATTGAGAGTACGAACAACTTAAAACATAGATGTATCATTAGTTTACTTTATTCTGCTGGTTTAAGAAGAAGTGAACTTTTAAATTTAAAACTATCTGATATTGATAGTTCTAGAATGTTAATTCATATTGTTGATTCTAAAGGAAATAAAGATAGATACACTTTGCTTTCCAACCATACCTTGCATGACTTGAGGTTATATTACAAAGTATATAAACCTGTTTCTTATCTTTTTGAAAGTCCAAAAAAAGGAAAATACAGTCCAAATAGTGTTGGTAAAATAGTTACAAATGCAGCAATTAAAGCTGGTATAAAAAAACATGTAACTGCCCACACATTGCGACATAGTTTTGCAACTCATTTATTAGAAGCAGGCACAGATTTACGTTATATACAATTACTTTTAGGACATAGTTCTACCAAAACTACTGAGATTTACACTCATGTTGCTAAAAGTAGTTTTGATTCTATTATAAATCCATTAGATTTATAACTATAAATCCATTAGATTCGTAACTATAGATATAATAGATATATATACACCTTTACACATATACATACGTTAGGCAACATTAAATA
>ERZ1048872.1333-NODE-1333-length-20959-cov-5.185036_pt1 | contig 20959 bp, 12 predicted proteins | sample MGYA00383100_ERZ1048872 | MGnify/ENA primary metagenome ERZ1048872 (study PRJEB29581, sample SAMEA5548370) | metagenome | biome: marine; feature: coastal; material: water | depth 50 m | study: Short-term variability in the microbial, nano- and picoplankton...
AGTATTTCCTGTGCATTTCTAAATGTAATTTTCTGACCCAATTCTTTGACGTCGTTGTAATAACATTTCATCAATGTGGTGCGCAGCTCTTCCGCTACTTTACGCGTGGTTTTAGCGGTAACAAAAGGATTGCCATCTCTGTCACCACCAGGCCAAAAGCCCAATTTCACAATATTGCTATTGCTGAAGTTAGGGTCATTTAAACTGTGTTTTACGTAAGTATACATTTCTGCAACGCCATTGTAATACACATTCCGTAAAAAGTAGATGATGTTTTTTGCTTCGTCAAGCGGAGTTGGTTTTTTTGCATTGATAAGCGAGGTCAACCCTAGCTGCTGTAATGTTTTGTCCACCTGTTCAATTTGGTTAGCTGTGATCAGCTTTCTAAGTTTACTAATAATCTCTAAAATAGCAGGAGAATAAAACTGAGTTGGGTGGGCGGTAAATACGATACGCACGCTAAAGTCATTTAGAAACTGGGCAATCTCATGGTGTTCTTTTTTTGTTTTTATCTGATGTAAAAAATCGGTTAACCCTAAATATTCGCCTAAGTCTTGAATCTTAGTAAACGCTGCATCTTCAACACTGTCATACAAAACAATTTGACGTTCGACATATTGTATAACGCGCAACATGAAATCTTGCTTTTCTTGAACCGTTTTCAGATCCGTGTGCTTATCGAAAAACTCATCCATAATGTCCAATGGTTCTTTTCCAAGCTTTAAACTTTCATCGCAGAAATGCGAGAGTAAAGGAATCAACATGCCAATATTTCGCACCTTGCGGTAGGGCAAGTTTAAAAACAACGTGTTGTAAAGTTTATACTTGTTACTGACTGATTTCTCAAATTCTTCGAGACGTTTATTTGAATACATAAAACAGGATGCTAATACAATGTGGTAGTGACTTATCTAAATGGCAAAATACAAAGCATATGCGAAGATGTGATGATGAGATTTAGGCCAATTTTAATATGTGAAAAATTAACCAAAACTGACATGTAATTACTGTGAGGCATTTTGCCACCTTATTTATTAGCACTCTAAAAAGCTTAGTCAATAGCTTAGTTTTATTTGATAAGCTCATGAGAATTAAGTATGTTGAGCTGAAGTATAAACAAACCTCATGAAGCTAATAATTACTTCTTTATTACTTGTTATTATTTCAACTTCTGCTATGGCGCAAGTGGAAATTGGTGCCAACGCTGGTTTAGTTTCTACCGCATTTCTTTCCGAACAAGATGCCAACACCGTTAAATGGGGAGCGGGAATTTCCATGCGTTATTCTACCAGCCCTAATTGGGGTATACGATTAGAAGCTAATTATCATGACAGGAGCTTTAAAGGAACAGAAAGTGGCCCCGAGCCTTTTGATTTCAAGTGTTCTCAAGGGTTTTTAGGTTTCGGTTTATTAATGGACTATAGGGCTCATAATAAATTTGGTGTTCTTTTTGGATTGTCAGTAGGCAGTACGTTATATGAAAACCATGACCCCAAGACGACACCAGGCGGGTATTCTTATCGTCATGCAGATGAATCTGAAACTGAATTAGGTGTTTTAGGAGGTCTTTCGTATACCGTATTAGATGGCAGGCTAACCATTGAAGGCAGAGCTCAGCTTGGAGCAACCTTTAGATATCAATATGCCACATATAAACTTGTTGCTCGATACAATATTCCATTAAAAGAAAAGAATTAACCTTTGCTGTTACGTTACTACAAGGCGCACTAACTCAATATTCTGTTGGCTTTGAATACTTGTGTTTTGTAACCTTCTGTAAACGTACTTTGAACCCTCGCCTGCGAACTCACTAAAGTTAAACATTCGTCTTCTTGAGTGAGGAGTGCACTGCAACGTCTGGATAAACGCAATGACGTTTATTTCTTCTTTGTATTTCTTCGTGAACCATATACTCTCATTGCTCTTGATTAGAACCAGTGCTAACCGTTTCAATTATAGTAAACCTTACAATTCGATTACAAACATTTATATCATTCGTATTTGAAAGTATAGCGTTTGATACAGAAATCGAATATAAGTATCTCCACTAAAAAACAGCTCGACAAGTGTCGGCTTTTCAAATAAAGTAAACCGCCGTCTTGTCCACCGCAGATTGTTAATGGAATTAGATTGAGCGAAGATGAATGCTATAGGAGAACATCGAAATTTGTTTTTTAGAAAAATCATGATGCTGCAATTGCCTTCGCCACTTGAAAAGATAAACTGGTCTGTTGCCCAAGCCACAGGTGTAGAGGTGTGGGTTAAGCGCGATGATTTAATTCATCCCGAAATCAGTGGTAACAAATGGCGGAAGTTGGTGTACAATGTGCAACATGTTAAAACAAACGGCTATGCTGGCTTAGTTACTTTTGGCGGAGCGTTTTCCAATCACATTGCGGCAACAGCACATGCAGGGAAATTACACGGCATAGAAACGGTTGGTATTATCCGCGGTGAAGAGGCAGATTTTGAGAATCCTACTTTAAGCCGAGCTCGCGCTAATGGTATGGAGCTTCAACCCGTATCGCGAGAAGAGTATCAGAACAAAATCAACCCCGAATACCTAAAAAAGTTACAAGCGCAGTTTCCAAATCATTTTATTGTTCCAGAAGGTGGCGCAAACTTGAATGGTGTTTTGGGCTGTATGGAAATATTAAGCGAAGTAGAACAAACGTTTGATGTGGTGGCTTGCCCAATCGGCACATCAACTACATTTTCAGGATTAGTGGCATCGGCAGGAGCCGCATGTAAAGTACTTGGATTTCCGGCTGTAAAAGGCGGTGCTTATCTACGTGCAGATGTCAATAACTTTCTAGAGCAACTGCAGCGACTGGAGGAGCGGCCGACTAATTTGGCACCAAGTTCAGACTGGCAATTTCAAACCGAATATCATTTTGGGGGTTTTGCTAAAATGAAAGAGTCTTTGGTGCGTTTTATGAATGCCTTTTGGGAAGAGATGCAAATTCCATTAGATCCGATTTATACGGCAAAACTGTTTTTCGGATTAAAGGAAATGATGTTGAACAACGCTTTTGAAAAAGGGACTCGGATTTTGGCTATCCATACAGGCGGGTTGCAAGGCATTGCCGGAATGAACGCAAGACTTTCAAATAAAAACTACAGTATTGACTACGCACATAAAATCTAGTTTCCTCTTTCTTTGCCTTAGCGCAAGCTTAGCGCTGCATTCACAATCGGCTCGCCAAATTTACATTGATACTTACGATGTGGTTGCTATGCGTGAAATGAAGGCGCACAAAATTCCAGCAAGTATAACCTTGGCACAGGGAATTTTAGAAAGTGGCAACGGACAGAGCAAACTTGCCACAAAGGCGAGTAACCACTTTGGTATTAAATGCCATGACTGGAAAGGGGCCAAAGTGTACCATGACGATGACCGTAAAAACGAGTGTTTTCGCAAGTACAAAAAAGCGGATGAGTCGTACAGAGACCACAGTACATTTTTGACCACACGTTCGCGCTATGCGTTTTTGTTCGATTTAAAAGAAGACGATTACAAAGGTTGGGCGCGTGGCTTGCAAAAGGCAGGTTATGCCACAAGCAAGACTTACGGTAAGTTGCTCATCCGCATTATAGAAGAAAACGATTTGCAGCAGTTTGATGAAAAGGTGTTGAAGGGCACAGAAGATTGGTTGAGTGGCACAGTGGTCATGGTAAACGCCAACAACTTAAAATACATTCAGCTGGACGAAGACCAAAGTTTAGAAGACATCGCCCAAGAGTTTGATTTGAAGCTAGACAAGATTTTAGACTACAACGATTTAGATTGGGACGATAAGATTGCCGCGAATTCTAAAATTTACATTCAGCCTAAAAAGACCAAAGGCCCTGTAAAAACCTACGTGGTTAAAAGTGGAGATACTATGCACGGTATTTCTCAAGAGATGGGTATAAAGTTGTCTTCTTTGTATGGCCGCAACAAGATGCGCGTTGGCGAACAGCCTAAAGCGGGTAGGGCCTTATTGCTAAGAGGGAACAAAAAGTAAGGTGAATTATCTACAGCCTTTATTCCCTTATAATACAGCCTAAATTTTACATTTGTCTTCTATGATTACGCAAGATCAAATAAAAGAAGTTGGAGAGCGTATAGTGGTTCTGAAGAGTTATTTAAACTTAGAAGACAAGAAAATCACTATTCACAATGAAGAGGAAAAAACAGCCGCACCTGGCTTTTGGGATGATCCTAAAGTTGCGGAGGTTGTCTTGAAGGGCATTCGCCAATTGAAGTATTGGGTAGAGGGTTATGAAAAGTTAGTAGCTTCTTTCGAAGAGCTTGAGTTAGCCTATGAGTTTTTTAAAGAAGGCGCCATAGAAGAGTCTGAATTGGAGGCCAATTATTCTAAAGTATTTGAAGCCGTTGAGGAACTAGAATTTAAAAACATGCTCTCTGGCGAGGAAGATAAATTAAGTGCTGTATTACAAATTACGGCTGGGGCTGGAGGTACAGAAAGCTGCGACTGGGCAAACATGCTCATGCGTATGTATTTAATGTGGTCCGAAAAAAGCGGCCATAAAGTCCGTGAACTGAATTTACAGTATGGCGATGTTGCCGGAATTAAAACTGTAACATTAGAAATAGAAGGCGACTATGCTTTTGGTTTCTTGAAAGGTGAAAACGGTGTACACCGCCTGGTGCGTATTTCCCCATTCGATTCTAACGCCAAACGCCATACCTCTTTTGCTTCTGTTTATGTGTATCCATTGGTAGACGAAACCATAGAGATTGAAGTCAATTTGAAGGAGATTGAATGGGATACGTTTAGATCGAGTGGAGCAGGAGGACAGAATGTCAACAAGGTAGAAACTGGTGTGCGTCTGAAACACAAGCCTTCTGGAATTATTATAGAAAACACTGAAACACGTTCTCAATTGGGCAACAAAGAAAAAGCCATTCAGCTTTTAAAATCTCAATTGTATGAAATGGAGATGGAGGCAAAGAATGCCAAACGCGCTCAGATAGAATCGGGCAAGAAAAGCATAGAGTGGGGCTCTCAGATACGCAACTATGTAATGCAGCCTTATAAGTTAGTGAAAGACGTTCGGACGGGTTTCGATACCTCTAATGTAGATGGTGTTCTCAATGGTGAGCTAGATGGCTTTTTGAAGTCGTACCTCATGCAAGAGGGAAAGGCGAAATTGGAGGAGTAAGTCTTAATTTTTCTTTTTTGGGTGAAAGCGCAATGCTGCAGAAAACATCAAATAATTTATTCTGTAATAGTTGTTACCGTCTTTGGTTACTTTTTCTAAGCCGAAAGAATATGTCATTCTTGAATCGAGTTTAAAACAACAATTATTTATCTCGATTTTTCGCATTACTGATAAATGTCCTATTTGGTTTATACTCGCCTTGGTACTCTTACGAAAATTATAGCTAATTATAAATCAAGTTGTTAAGAGTTTACTCAAGTTGGTTTTTAGCATAAATGAAGAATTGAATGGCAAAGGCGCACACATTTCACATCCCAGTTATGGGAATTGGATATACCATTGATACTCCATTAAAAGTTGCACAGTTTGGAATAGACTCGGTAATTTCATTAGTAGATGATATTCTAATGGAAAAAATGAGAAAATTTTACTGTGAAAAATTGAAGCAACCATACACTGAAATTTCTGAAAAAGTAGAAGACTATAGAGCTGAACGCGTTACCGCTTACTTAAATTTACTGGGAAAAGTAGCAGAGCAAAAGTTTGAAGATCTTAAAAATGTTACTGAAGAAAAAAAGGATGAGTTATTAAAGTATTTCGACCTTCTTCCAGATCATTTAGATTTAAAAATGGAGTTTAAAAAAATGACGAATAAGGGTTTCTCTTGGGCTGACATTAAGACTTGGCTTCACGAGAAACTTTCTTTGGGCAGTATTGATGTAAACATCATGACCAAAGTCGACAAACATAACTACAAGAAAAAAGAGCAATTGCCTGTAGAGTTTAACGATGCGCATGCCGCGGTAAGAGGTTACGCTCAGAGTAAATTAAATTCTTCTATGGTTCTTTCTGCGGGAATGAATCCTCGTTTGTACGGTTACATGGAAAACTTTGAGGATTTCTATCCCAATGAAAATGGTGAGATAAAAAAGAAGATTGTGATTAAGGTGAGCGATTATAGATCGGCCTTAATACAAGGGAAGTTTTTAGCAAAAAAAGGGCTTTGGGTTTCTGAATATAGAATAGAGTCAGGCTTAAACTGTGGTGGTCATGCGTTTGCAACTGATGGTCTTTTAATGGGGCCAATTCTTTCCGAGTTTAGAGACAACCGTGCAGCTTTAGTCGAATCTGTGCAACAGATATTGGTAAAGGCTCTGGAACTAAAAAACAAACCTATTCCAAAGGGTACTTTAAAATTGAAAGTTACAGCTCAAGGCGGAGTTGGTACTGCTGAAGAACATAACTTTTTAATGGATGAATACAATTTAGATTCAATAGGCTGGGGGAGCCCTTTTTTATTGGTGCCCGAAGCTACAAGTATTGATGATGGAACACGAGAACGGTTGATGGCTGCCAAAGAAGATGATCTGTATCTAAGTAATATATCACCTTTAGGTGTGCCTTTTAATAATCTAAGAGGCAATACTAAAGATGCTGAAAAACAAAATTTGTTAGATAAAGGAAGGCCAGGAAGTTCTTGCCCTAAAAGGTTTATTGCCTTGAATACAGAGTTTTCCGATAAAGGGCTTTGCACCGCATCGAGGTTATACCAACATACTAAGTTAAAAGAGCGAAAGGAGAAAGGGATGTCTGCCGATGCCTATAAAAAAGAACACAAGAAAGTTACTGAGAAATCATGTATTTGTGTGGGTTTAGGAACAGGGTCTCTTATTGCAAATGGATTAAGTACGAAAACCGAAGGCTCTGGTGTTTCTGTTTGCCCAGGACCTAATATGGCTTACTTTTCTACAACAGTTAGCCTAAAACAAATGGCGCATCACATATATGGAAAAGCGAACGTTATTGGTAGAACAGATCGACCAAACATGTTTATTAAAGAGCTTGGGATTTATGTGGATTACTTGAAAAACAAAATTGAAGAGGCTAAAGACGATCTCTCAAGAAAACAAAAGAAGAATCTTGTTTCTTTTGCGGAAAACCTAGCAGAAGGAGTGGCGTATTACCACAACTTGTTTAATGGTGTAAAGGATAAATTTGAAGTTGCTAAAGCGGAAATTCTTAAAGAATTAGAGCAGAACAAAATCGTTTTAGATTCATTACTGTTAAAAGTCGAGGCGTTAGGAAATCACAATAAACCAGCTTTGGTTACAGCAATTGTTTAAGTATTCTTAACTGTAGGATTACTCTTTAACTGATATCAAAGAAACTTAAAAGTTGAATCAGAAAGGGGAAAATCAAGATTCTTCCGTTTGCAGATTAAGCGAGATATATGCATAAAAAAGCCCCACCATTTGGAGGGGCTTTTTTAGTACATCATTTTCTAGACTAGTAAATGTCGTTGTGGAAATCTTCGATGTCTGCAGACTCTTGTAGACTTGTAAACAACTGAGAAGCAACTAAACCTCTAACGCTGCTTTCCAACTGATTTTTTTCCGCAGTGTAATCTGGCTTAGGCGCAAATCCTAATTCTTCTTGTGTCATTGTAACAAATACTCCGCTGCTACCAACGATAGGCGCAGAAATAACACCAGCTTCCATTCCTACCATTGTGCCAATCACTTTAGGTTCTGACCCTACTCCCGACAATGCAGTAGAGTTTAAGTTCGTTGCCTGAGGCTTAACTTGAGAGCCCACAGCAGTAGCAATTTGCTCCATTGTAGCGCCTTCTGTTTTAGCATCGTTGAATTTCTGAACTAAAATATATGATTTCTTTTCCTTGATAGTAGCCATCTTTACGTCTTCTTTCACCTTTTCGAATGGCGCAATACCCTCTTCAAAAATGGTTTTAAGAATAACAACAATGTGCGCATCATTTGTGCTGAAAACAGTTATTTCTTTTTCAGTTCTGTCTTCACCAAAAGCCCACTTAACAATCTGTCTGTTTTGATTTAACCCTGGGATGTTTTCATCACCTTTCGTTAGACCGTTTGCAGGTCTGATTACTTTGCCGTTTTCTTCTGCAAGAGCGGTGTAATCTTCAGCGCTTTGAGCGTCTTTCGCAAATACAGCAGCTTCTCTGTATATATTTTCAATTGTCGTTTGACTTGGCAAAACACCTCTGTGCAATTCAGCAACTCGAACTGCTTTGTTTTTACCTTCTTGATCGTCAATAATAATGATATGGAAACCGAAGTTTGTAAATACTAAACCAACATCTCCAGTTTTATTTCTGAAACAATAGTTTTCGAATGGTTCAGCCATCATACGTGTTGTAAACCAACCCAAGTCTCCACCTTTCAATTTCGCCGCTTGGTCGTCAGAATGCTTCATAGACAATGCTTCAAACGCTTTTGTATCTGCATCAATAATTGCAAATAAACTATCTGCCAATGCTTTTGCTTCAAAACCTGTTCTTGTAACAGATGGTGCAGCTCTTTCAGAACCTTGGAAAGAGATAAGAATGTGACGTGCCTTAACAGAGTCTGGTAACATCTTAATATCATTCAATTTAGACACTGTGTAACCGTTTCCGTTTTTATAAGGTCCATAAGTGTATCCTACTTCAGCGTTCATCATTAAGCTATCAATGTCAGCTGGCAATTCGCCTTCACGTGCATAACGGTCAGAAAAAGGATAATCTGAATTAAGCGTTACAAACAAAGAATCGTTTGTTGTGTTTGCGAAACCTTCAAACGTATCTGTACCTTCAATTCTATCTGCTAAAAGCTCGTTCAATTCGTCAATTACTTCCTGGTTGTCTTCGTCAGAAGCAGCAATAGGAAAAGTAACAAACTCAATGTCTCTTGTTGCGTCTTTTTTGTAATTGGTTTTATTCTTGTTGTAGTTGCTTTTCATTTCGCTATCCGTAGGCTCAACGTCTGCATTAGTAACGTTTAAATATGGAAGTTGAATGAATTGTGCTTGTACATTTTTAGATGTTTTCACGTATTCCATTTCAGCTACAGCTGAGGGGATGTAAATACCGTACTTAACAGCGTTGTTGTATTTTGTATTTAGAGCTTGTTGGCTAATGGCTTTTTCATATTCAGTCCATTGTATCCATGCTTTTGTAGCTTCTGGATCTCCGTTGTCTCTTCCGTCTTGCAAGCTCGTTAGGTAATCGCCAATTCTAGCTTCACTAAACTGCCCAGTGTTTGGGTCTTGAAAAACAGGTGCTTGTTGTATGCTTGGGTCACTTTTTAAAGTGAAAAGCAATTCTTCTGCAGAAACACTAAAACCTAAGGTAGCACATTGCTCGCCTTGAATGATTTCCATTTCTAATTGATTCCAAACGAAGTCTGCAACCATTTTATCTGAAAAGTTTGCGTACTGCTCGTTGTTGTTCTTTAAGTTTTCTATTCTTAAAGCAAAGTCTTGACGCGTAATTTTTTCACCGTTTATAGAACCAAGGGTATTTGGGTCGCTAAACAAATTTTGTCCTGAGCTAAATAAATCTTGAAGGACAAATCCTCCCATAGCCACTCCTATTACAACGATCAGTAATCCTGAACGTCTTCTAATCTTTTCCAATGTAGCCATTTACAATGCTAATTTTTATGATTTTGTAAAGTCTGCGAATATAGTATTTCGGCTTAATTAATGCGCTTTTCAAGCGAAAAATTAATCCTCTTCGGGAAGGATGAGTTTTACCTCTTCTAGGCGGTTTGAAGAAACACGAGTTACAACGAATGTGTAGTCTCCAATAACCACCTTTTCACCCTTTACAGGGATGCTTTCCGTGCTCTCGAAAATCATACCGCTGATGGTATTGTAGTTTTCAGATTCTGGGAGATGCAATTTGTACTTGGTGTTGAGGTTGTCTATTTCGTGTCGGGCCGAAAGCACAAATTCTCTTTCGCTTAATTGTGTTTCCGTGAGGCTTTCTACATCGTGTTCATCGGCAATCTCACCGAAGAGTTCTTCTACAACATCTTCTAACGTCAGCATCCCAGATGTGCCGCCAAACTCGTCTATCACCACGGCAATACTTCTGTTTTGCTGCGTAAGCAAATCCAACACTTCATTGGCTTTCATGCTCTCGGGAATAAACGTTACTGGGCGCAAAATACTTTTTAGGTTTTCTGGTTTTTTAAAAAGCTCAAAGGCGTGCACGTAGCCAATAATTTGATCTACATCTTCGCGGTACACTAAAATTTTAGAATACCCAGAACTGATGAATTGCTTCTTCAAGGTCTTTACGCTTTCTGTCTCAGATATGGTTTCCATTTCTGTTCGCGGAATCATAAACTCTCGTGCTTTCTGTTCTGAGAAATCGAGGGCATTTTTAAAAATTTCAATTTCGTGGTCTATGTCTTCGTCAAGAGTAGCGTCTGTCTTTTCTAAGATGTAATGGTCTAAATCTACACGGCTAAAAATGGCATTCTCATCTTCGTGGTCTACTTTGAAAAATACTTTCAATAAAAAATTACTGATGCTGTTGACCAAAGTGGAAAGTGGAAAGAGGAAGACGTAAAAAAACATCCCTGGCAAGGCAAAATTCTTTAAAGCTTCTTCTGCACGTGCTCTAAAAATGGCTTTCGGTAAAAACTCTGCAAAGAATAAAATGAATAGAGTAGAGATGACTGTTTCGAATAGCAACCAGATGTATGGCGATATACTGATATTGAAAAATGGCAGCATCACTTCGTGCATCATTTGTCCATAATAGACAAGAGCGATGTTGTTTCCGATTAGAAGTGTGGCAATAAATTTTCCAGGATGTTTAACCAAATAACTTATAATCCCATAAGGGAAAAGGCCTTTTTTCTTTTGAAGTTCTAGGTGTAAACGGTTACTAGAAATAAAGGCGATTTCCATGCCTGAAAAGAAGGCGGAAAAAATGAGGGCCAATAAAATAGCAAGCCAGTGGCTCATTAATCTTGATCTTGGTTTTTACGAATGTACTTAAAACGCTGCTTTTTTCTAAAGAAGTACATAAAAGCAGCCAACAAAAAGAAGCCTCCAAACATTAATGCTCTGTCGCGGTCTTCTTCCCACCGCATAAATACTTCTACAAGGCTCATTGCAGCAACAGCAAGCCAGGCGATTTCTACTATGCGCATCATACTACCTATCTTCTTCGGTTTCATTTTCTTCGTTTTCAACAATGTCTATTATTCCACTTGACTTTTTGATGGTCCACTTTTCAAAATTTTGATCTGCTTCAAAACCATCGCCAGTCAAAATACTTTCTTCTGTAATTATTTTGACAAATTTATCGCTGTAAATTTTGCCCGTTTTTTGATTCCAAATCAATTCTTCGGAATTAAGCTCTTCCTTTTTGCTGTTTATCACCACTACGTTTCCTCTAGCATTCCAGCGGTTTTCCTTTGGTAGATATTTGGCGTAGTTGGCCTTCATAAAAGCCTCTTGGTTTCCGAGTTTATCGTAAAACACAACGCGAATGCTCTGTGGGAATTCTATATAAGGTGGTTCTTCGTGTGAGAAATCTGCAGCTTCGGGTGCTTGAATGTCTATTTGCTTTCGAGCGGAATCGCTATACTCATAGTGAACATCGTACTGCACCTTTAGCGGAAAATCTTCGCCTTGTGTTAGCTTGTGTACTTGTTCAATATCGTTTTGACAACTTCCTAAAAAAAAGATAGCGATGGTAAAGCCTACCATCGCTATGCATTTATGTTTAAGAATATGTATTGTCATTAATAAAATTTAATCGTCACCGTCTCGTTAATCCAGCAACCTAAAGATATCGTATTTCCTTCAACATATCCTAAGTTAAACGCTACTGACTTATCTGGCACACCTTTTTTATAGGCGTTAATCAAATTGTTTGCTTTTGTTGTTACAGAAGGGTCTACGCTTTTTGCTTTCATACATGTGTTGATAGCAATCCAATACACAGACTTTTTCTCAACAACATCTTTGCCACAAGCACCGTCTGCGCTGCCGTAAACTTGAGCCAGGACTAAATAAGGCTGTCCCCATCCAGACTTAGTTTTGATTGCTTTTTTACAAGCACTTTTTGCACTCGCCAAGCTTCCGCTCTTTCTGTAAGACTCAGCTAAGCCTAAGTAATCTTTACCCAACTCATCTGGATCTTCTTCCAACTCAGTTGCCTTTGTGTAATACTCAATGGCCTTGCTGTAGTTTTTGTCTTTAAAGCTTTTTCTCGCCATTGCACGGTATCCACCAGCACTTGGTTCAAGTGCAAGCATACGTTCAGCAATCTTCGTGAACATCGGGTTGTCTGTGCAATCTTCTAACTCACCAGTTTCCTCGTTCGTACGTTCTTTCTGAAGCATTTTTGCTGCACGGCCTAACCATTTCTTATTGTCATATTGATCTTGGAAAGTTTCCTCGTTTACCAATAATGCCAAGTTGTTACACGACAATACTGGTCCGATTGCTTTTTCGATGTTTTTCTCAACAGTTGTATACGCCTTTAAGCTCGTTTCAGCCTTCTTAAGTTTCTTCGCATTCTTCGCATCTAGTGTTCCACCAGAAACTTCTTGAAGCTCGTTCAATTTTGTGATTTCCTGACCTAAGGCAATTCTGTTATCCGCAATTGCTTCGTTCACTCTCAAGTAAACCTTAATCAATTGGTCTAACTCAATAGACTTGTCATTCTTCATTTTAACCGCAGACAAGAAGTAACCGTTAATCTGCGCAGGCGTCATTTCCGCTCTGTTGATTTGATAAGCTTCTTCAAAAACAGTGTAAGCCGTTTTGTGGTCTTTCTTATACTTCCAAATTTGAAGTCCTTTCTCACCAGTTACGTATGCTTCCTTTCCAGGGAAGTATTTTAATCTTTCGTCATAAGATGCAATCAATTGATCTATGTATGCGGCTTTCTCTTCTGCAGTAGCCGCTTGCTTGATCATCGCTTTTAAGATACGCGGAGCATAGATAAAGGTGTTCTTCTTTACGCCTGGACAGTTAGAATACACATAGTCCCAATGCTCATATGCAGCTACATAAGATTTTGTTTGCATTAAAGAACCGAAGTTGTTGTAATTCTCCCAGCACTTTACGCTATCCGCAGCAGATGCTCCCCATTTGCTTTGGGCTTGTGTCGCTATTGCAGCAAAAAGTACTAAAGCCGTAACCAAATTTCTCATTTTCATAATTACCTGTATTTGCGTTTTTGAAACCAGAGGTCGTTAAAAGTTAAACCAAAGGTTAAGTTTATAAAGTCTTCTTTTATTAAAGTCTGTGCATCTGATGATTTAGTTCCATATACTATGCCAAAGCTAAAGTTATTCAGTTTTTTGTCGCCAATTGGGAGGTTCTTAGGGCGGAACGGAAGGTTAAATCCTGCAGTCAATCCTTGAACAATTACGGCTTGATTGTCTACTTGTACATGCGAGTCTTCGTAAAATCCACCAATGCGGTATTCTATTTCAGATAAGTAGTTGCGTTTAGATTTTCCTTTAAACACATAGCGCGGTGTCATAGCGAAACCTACACTTGCTCTCCAGCTGTCATCTAAATCTTGCTCGCCAATAAACCCTTGGTAATTACTCCATGCCACATGGCTGTAATCTGCAGCGACCAACCAACCGTTAGAGAAGGTTCTTTTATCGCGGCCACCGTAAGCTAATCCAACAGAATATTTAGATGGCAATGTTAATTCACCTTGAATGTCTGTAAAGTTATTCGTGGTGTCTATTGCTATTTCCGATCCTTCGGAGTTCTTAACGTACGTATAATCGATGAGTGATTTTGTCGCGCTCACTTGGTGGTTGTTGCCGTATGTAGCACCAATAACCAAATTGTTTTGTGCAAAACCGTCTGCATCTTTATTCAAAAAGAGTTCGTACTGAATACCAAAATCAAAAATGACATCGCTGATTCTAGTTTCTTCATTTCTACGTGCGAAATAAATTGAAGGGTCTTCAAACTCAGCTGAAATACGTTTTCTGTTTGTTCCAAATAAATAACGGACATTCGCTCCGATAGAAAGATTGTCTACTACTTCAAATCCGTTGCCAAAAATAATTTGAGTTATTCCACCATCGCCTTCAAACCTGTATAGCGTGTTTCCAAAATCTACAACATCGTCTACAATGAAAATATCATAACCCACTTGCGAATAGGGTGTCATGGAAATATTCATTCCCCACCAAGGTTTTAATTTAAAACCAAGACTGAGGTAGTGAAAATAACTTGAATTGTTCTCTATAGAATTGCCAGAATTTTGATCTGTTTGCGTTAAAATTTTATAAGTGGCGCCAAAATCGAGCGAAGTAAGCTCTAAACTCGTCAAAGAAGCAGGGTTGGCAATGTTCACAAAAAGCGGGTCTCTCATCGCTGCATGCGTACCGCCCATGGATATGTTTTTCAGGAAATAACCTTCACTCAAATCGCCCACTCCAAAGAGTGTGAAAGGCGACACAGAGTTTACCTGAGCCAAAAGGCATAATGGTGAAAGTATAAGTACTACTGCTAGTTTACGCATTTAATTCTGCAATGAAATTCAAGCCCTTAAGCAAAAATTGAGGGCGTGCAAAGAAATTATTTTTTAGACACTCCGCAAAAAAAACTTGGTCTCCCCCTGTTAATACTACGTTAAGTTTCGTGAAACGGCTTTTATAGTCGTTTATTGTGCCGTCCATCTCGGCTATCATTCCATTAATGACGCCAGAAATGATGTTACTTTCGGTAGTGTCTCCAATTAATTTGAAAGATTTTTTAGGTTCTACCAGTGGCAACTGCTCCGTAAAAGTGTTCAACGCTTTAAAACGCATTTGCTTTCCAGGAGAAATAGCACCGCCTAAATATTCGTTTTCACTGGTCACCATTTCATAAGTAAGGCAAGTACCAGCATCTAAAACTAATGTGTTTTGGTTTTTAAATTCTGATGCAGCAGCAGCGGCTAAAGCCAATCTGTCTTTGCCTAAGGTATTAGGTGTGGCGTATTTATTTTCAAATGGAAGTTTTAAAGCGCCATCTAACCACAAACACCTTGTTACTTTTTCTAATTCTGCAATTAATTTTTCTGGTTTAGCTCTTGTAGATGAAACCAAACAAATTGAAATTTCAGAAAAATTTATCTGCTGTTTTAGAGAATTAAAATCGATGTCTGCATACTGGGAATTTTGAGTAATCACTTGATTCTCAAAAACTGCCACTTTGCAGAGTGTGTTGCCTATATCGATTATTACGTTCGCCATTTTATGAATGTGCAAATAAATGAATTAGATGGGTAGAAATTTCTTTGTTCGGTAGAATTATTATTTACATTTGCGCCCGCATTCGAGAGGATGTTGTTCTTTTAAGAACGGTGCCTTAGCTCAGTTGGTAGAGCAATGGACTGAAAATCCATGTGTCCCTGGTTCGATTCCTGGAGGCACCACGAAAAACCTCAACTTTTTAGTTGGGGTTTTTTTATGCTTAAAAGTTCGGTAGACTCTTGAAAATAATTAAAAGTTATCTGCACTTCAACTCAATCAACATTTGTAGAAGTGTAAATTCTGGACTACACAACTCACCTCTTTATTTTTCGCCAAATTTTAACAAAATCATGAAAAGATGATGAGGACTACTTCTCTTAGCTATTGGCATGTATTATTTTTTTTGTTTAGCATACCCTTTGTGGGATTTGCTCAGCTTTCTGGCACGTACACCATTAATGCAGCCAACCCCACCGCAGGAACAAATTACCAAACCTTTGCAGACGCTAAGACGGCATTGTCTGCCGGAGTATCGGGTGCTGTAACTTTTAATGTAAAGGAAGGTACCTACAACGAACAAGTAGAGTTTGGCTCAATTACAGGAGCATCGGCAACGAATACAATTACTATTCAAGCAGATCCTACCAACACCAATGATGCAACAATTTCATTTTCGCCTTCATCTCCTTCTTCAAGTTGGGTTATAGGTTTTGATGGTGCATCTTACTACACCATTAATGGCTTGGTTATTCAAAACACAACCACTGGTAGCCATGCTCGAGTAATTGATTTCGATAATGGTAACAGTTACATTAACATTTTAAATAACACCATTATAGGTCAAGACTACACCGGTAATGCAACTTCAAGAGCGGTTATTTATAATTACAACTCTACGGTAGATCAAACAGATCATGTTACCATCAGAGGAAATACCATTAAGTATGGTTCTAATGGTGTTTGGTGGTCTGGATCTACTGCATCTAAAGAAAGTGGAACTATTATAGTAGACAATGTTTTTGAAGAATTTTCTCAAAGAGGTGTTTATGTAGATAAGCAAAATAGTATTCGTGTAGACTCTAATTCTACTATTCAAATCATTTCAAGGCACCCATCTCCAATGGGTATTTTTGTAATAAGAACCGACACTATACAAGTTTCGCACAATAGAGTTGTTGTAAAAGGAACCCAAAATGCACAAGGCATGAACATTAAAGAATGTTATGCTTCTGCGGGCGCTCCTGGAGAGGTTTTCAATAATATGGTTGTTTCTTCTGATGTAAGTACAGGAAACTGTTTTGGTTTAAATATTCAGCAAAACGCGAACTTAAACATCTATCATAACTCCGTTTACGTTCGAAGTGGAAATGGGTCAAAAGGGGCTTTATTCATGAATTACCAAACTGGTGGTATTATGACCGGTATAACCGTAAGAAATAACATTTTCTCAACTACAACAGGTTATGTCCTTGCTATTGACCCTAAGTTTAATTCTTCGAATGTATTAGATTTTGACCACAACGTTTATTATACACCTTCAGCAACACCCATTAAGTATATAGATTCTACTTACAATACGTTTGCTGACTATCAGTCAAACACTGGGAATGACTCTAACAGTGTTTTTGCCGATCCACTTTTTACAAGTTCTACAGATTTACATGTTTTAGGTACAGCGGCAAACGACATGGGGGATAACACCCTTGGAATTACAAAAGACATTGATGGCGATATACGTCCGCTTTCTCCTTCTGCTACTGTAGATGCAGGAGCAGATGAATATTTACCCGCAACATGTTTTCCTGCAACAGGTTTTGCATACAGCAACTTAAATGTTGCTGGCGCTACTTTAAGTTGGACACCAGATGCAACAAACGCTACCCACAAAGTACAGTTTGACACCTCAGGTTTTATTCTTGGATCAGGTACAATTGCAGCAACCACTTCTGGTTCATATACTATTTCAGGTCTTTTAGGTAACACTACTTACGATGCCTATTTAATTAGTTATTGCAGTGCAACAGATTCTACCACATGGACCGGACCTATAACTTTTACTACACCTTGTGCTAATGTTTCTTCTTATCCATATACAGAAACCTTTGATGGTAATAGTTGGGTGCCTTATACAACTACAGCAAATTACCAGAGTACAATTGATCCTTGCTGGAACGCAACGCCAAATCCTTCTACTGCAGGAACTGGCGTGGTAAAATGGGTGGTAAATTCAGGTTCAACAGTATCTTCAAACACAGGTCCTGGAGCTGCCTATGGTGGTACGGGTAAATACCTATACATAGAAACGTCTAATGGAGCTGCGTGGCAAGCAGCGAAGCTTTATACCAGAAATTTTGACTTGACGAGTATGACTAACCCGCAAATGGTTTTTCAGTTGCACAGGTACGGAGCGGACATAGGTAGATTTTTTGTTTTTGCGAACCACAATGGTCAACGCGATACGTTAATGGATGTTTATGGCCCTGATGGTAACTCATGGAAAGAGCATGTTATTAATCTTTCGGCATACGTAAATGACACCATTCAGCTAGAATTTGAAGCAAGGAAGGCAACCACATTTACGGGCGATATTGCCATTGATAATTTAGTTATTGAGGAGGTTCCTCCTTGTCCAAAAGTTGTATTTAACAGCTTTGGTGCAAGAACATCATCGAGTGTTAAGTTAAACATCACGTCTAGTGGAACTAAGTATAACGTAGAATATGGTCCTGCTGGATTTGTACAAGGGACAGGACAACAAGTAACCCTACCAGATACAAATACAACTATTACGGGGCTTATGTCTGAAACATCTTATGATTTTTACGTTCAGAATAACTGTATAGACTCTGCAAAAGGGCTTTCTGTTTGGGTAGGGCCATTTACAACCAAAACATTATGTGGCGGGTTTGTAGCTCCTTATTCAAATAATTGGGATCATTTGAGCCAACAGCAGCAAGATTTTTGTTGGAAGTCTCATAGAAATGGTGGTTCATCAGGTGTCGCAAAGTCTAATTCGCCAGGACCCAATTATGCCTTACAACCTGTTTCTACTCCAAGTATTTATAGAATAGCCAACAGTACCAATCCGAATGGCGTTTACATGATCAGTCCAGAGTTTTCTGATTTAGATTCAAATGTCAATCAGATTCGTTTTTATGCTTCCCAAACAGGTGGAACAGCACCAAAGCATTTAATCATTGGAACTTTAGAAAACAGAGATAGCTTAAATACTTTTAGCCTAGTAGATACATTGTATCCGGTTAGAAATGGTACGATGGTAGAATATGTAGTTGTTTTAGATTCTGTAACTGCAGGTCACAAGCACGTTGCATTTTTAAACGATGGTTCTGTGGCTAACATTTTCTTCGGTATAGACGACTTTAATTACGAGCCAATCCCATCTTGTACAGCACCAACGGCTACTTCAGCATCTGGTATTACAGCAACTTCGGCTGTATTAACTTGGAACGGCAGTGGAGCTTCTTCTTGGAATGTTGAATATGGCGTTTCTGGCTTTGTTCAAGGTACAGGCACCACATATATTAAAACAACAACTACAGATTCTCTAACAGGATTGGCGCCTCAAACTTGTTATGATTATTATGTACAAAGTAATTGTGGTTCTATGACAAGCCCATGGTTTGGACCATACACTTTCTGCACACCCTGCGCAGTAGTTGTTGCTCCATACAACGAAAACTTTAGTGGCTCTGATTGGGTTCCAACAACAGGTTCTCCTTATAACAGTACATTCGATGAATGCTGGTCTTCTTACCCTGCAAGTCAAGGTGGAGGATATACTTTTAAGTGGGTAGTAGAAAATGGATCAACTGTATCTAGTTCTACCGGTCCATCTTCGGGTAACGGAGGTTCTGGAAAATACGTTTATACTGAAGGTTCAAATGGAAGTACAGGTAATAAAGCTTTCATGAAAACACCTACGGTTGATTTTTCAGGAATCACTAATCCTACCCTTTCTTTTTATTATCACATGTATGGTTCTGCCACGGCCGATTTACATGTATTGTTTTTGAGCGATACTATAATAGATACATTGGTAACGATAAGTGGTCAGCAGCATGCTTCAAGCGCAGCAGCATGGACAGAATTGAATATTGATTTGTCTACACATGCACTTACCCCTGGTGAAATTCAATTTATTGGTGTAAAAGGAAATGGCTTTGCATGTGATATGGCTATAGACGATATTAAAATTGATGCTGCAGGATGTTATGATCCAACCAATGTTGCTTCATCTTTTGTGTCCACTTATTCTGCAGGTATTACCTGGAATGGATTTGGAACTTCTCAAGAATACTATGTTGAATATGGATTCTCAGGGTTTACTCAAGGAACTGGAGTTGGTATTATGGATACAGTAACAAGTACTGTAGATACATTACTTGCTCTTTTACCAGATACGTGTTATGATGTGTATGTGGCTTCAGGTTGTGGTGTTACGGGCATGAGTGCCTGGACGGGACCATTTACATTCTGTACTTTACCTACTTGTCCTAAACCTACAAACATTGCCGTGCATAATATTGGCACTAACGATGTAACGTTTGATTGGACAACAGGTGGCTCTGCCAACTGGCAGTATATGATTACAACGGGTAATCAGCCAAATGGTACACCGATTAATACTATACTAGATTCTATTACTGTTGCAGGACTTAACCCAGCTACGAAGTATAGAATTTGGGTGAGAGATAGTTGTAGTGCCACAGATATAAGCGACTGGGCTGGCCCAAAAACGTTTACCACAAACTGTGTGGCTTATATTATGCCTTTCAGCGAAGATTTTTCTGGAATGACAAACAGCACCGGACCCGTTTGTTGGGATAAATCTGGAGGTTCTAAAAATTGGGGTACTTGGATATTCACTAGCCCTTCTAATACATTGGCTAGGGCTAATTTCTATAGTTGGTCAGCTGGCAATGACGCCATGTTCACGTCTCCTGAAATTTATGTGCATACCAATGCCCAATTAAAGTACAAATGGACCCATAAATATTGGTCATTATACCCTAACGATTCTTTATATGTACTTTCTAGAATGGTGGGTACTACATCTTGGGATACCGTAAAAGTTCATGGAGGTCCAACTTTTGATAACCCTTCTCAAACTATAGGCTCAATTCCGTTAGGAACTCTGGTTCAAGAAACGATTGCACTTCCAGCAAGTTATGTTAACAATAACATAGAGATTCAATTTTATGGTGTTTCTGGCTTTGGTTATGATGCTTTTATTGATGATGTTGTGGTAGAACTAGACCCTGCATTTTTAACATGTTTTGCGCCTGATACCTTAAGCTCTTCTAACATAGGTATTACTACAGCAGATGTAGCTTGGACAAGTGCGGCTGTAAGTAATTACGAAATTTCTTTTGGTCCAGCAAGTAGTGTTACTCCTGCAAACGGAACAAAAACAACATTTACTACCAATACAGTTAGCCTTGCGGGGCTTACAGCAGGTACTAAGTATGGTTTTTATGTACGTGAGATTTGTTCAGTAGGAGATACGAGTTTTTGGAGTTCCATGGGAACATTTAGAACGATGTGTTCACCTATGCAGCTGCCTTACAACGAAGATTTTGATGGCGCTAACTTCCCATTCCAACCTAATGGTATTGTTTCGCGATTAGATTCTTGTTGGAGCCGAGAAGGGGCTTGGCCAGAGTATAGATTTGTAATCAGAAACAATGCTACACCAACAACATTAACAGGTCCTTCTGGTGATGTAGACGGAACAG
>ERZ1048872.1335-NODE-1335-length-20941-cov-7.766351_pt1 | contig 20941 bp, 21 predicted proteins | sample MGYA00383100_ERZ1048872 | MGnify/ENA primary metagenome ERZ1048872 (study PRJEB29581, sample SAMEA5548370) | metagenome | biome: marine; feature: coastal; material: water | depth 50 m | study: Short-term variability in the microbial, nano- and picoplankton...
AATTTACCGTTTATGTAGTTTTTAATTTTCAAAAAGTTATTTATCTTTTGTTTCTATTAATATGGCTTCTATTCTTTTTTCTATTTCACTTGCATTATTTTCTGCTGTGAGAACTCTGTATAAGTAATCGTCAGTTATATTTTCGAATTCAATATTATTGAATATTTCAAATTTATTTATTGGTAGGCTTGTGTTTTCTTTCCAATTTAAAGCTCCGTATTTGTCAATGTCTTTTAATGCATATTTTTTTGATAAATACGGCACTAATTCATCATCAATCTTAAGTTCTACTCTTTTTAAACTAACATCTAAACTTTTTAGGTCACTTTGCCATTGGTATAAAAGTACTTTAAGTTTTTTATTTTGAAGTAGTTTTAACCTACCAGATTGAATTAGGTCATTTATAGTGTTCTCGCTAGGGCGAAACGAACTAAATTCGAGCAACAAAAATAAAAGACTGTCCGTATTATGTTGATTTATGACTGTTTTAGATTTTCCAAAGAGACCCATAATTTCAATGCCTGCTTGTCTCGTAACAGTAGTACCTATCTGTGTAACTTTTAGTAGTTTCTTATTTTCAGTAAACTCATCATGAAGGTTTTGAAGTATAGTGCTCTCTTCTAAAGTATCCTTTCTGTTCTCATTCCATGTATTAATCTGCAGAGCAATGAGGATACCAACTACTACTAAAATAATTTCGCCAATGGCGTATTTAAAGTATTTGCCTGTTTTGTTTTCACTCATAAGCTTGTAGCGTATATGTCTGAAGAATTTAATCATTTACTGTTGGTAACAAGCAAAATACGTTGATGGTGTAGTTGAGGTTGGTTAATTAAATGTGTTTAAAGATAATGATATGTTACCGATTACTGTCTTTGCTTTAATGACAATCACGATTTTTTGTAAGCCATAACCTTAATCTCAATTACCAAATCTGGATGCGGTAACTGGTGTACAGCTACTGTAGTTCTAGTTGGTCCTGTTGCTTTATCAAAAAACTCTGCATAAGCTTTGTTGTAGTCTGCGAAGTCATTCATGTTTACTAAAAACGATGTGACATCAACTACATCTTTTAAAGACGCTCCAACTTTAGCTAGATTTTTTTCTATATTTTTTAAAACTTCTTGGGTCTGTGTGTAAGCGTTTAGTTTTTTGGTACCCATTTCGTCAATAATATCAACACCTGCAATGGTATTGTCTGGTCGTCTGGAACTCGTGCCAGAAACGAAAATGAAATCTCCAACTTGTTTTACGTGCGGATAGGCTCCCCTTGGTGTTACTATTTTTTCACTCATAAGATTTAGTGTAATCCAGCAATTTTATCATCCTCTAAAATTGCATCAGTTTCTGTTTTAACTTTGTCTAAAATATCTTTTATATCATCATCTGTAGAAATCACGCCATCAGATAACATATTTAAAATCGCTTTGTCTTGGGCTCTTCCTCTAAGCATGGCTTCTCTATAGCCAATATGTTCATTAAAGGTAACTAAACTATATTTTGAAGAATAGTCCTCTGGACATGCTTTCTCAAGAGCCATTTCAATTTTTCGTTTCTCTTGAAAAATCGCTTGACCAACATGATCTTTCATTTCATGAAAATTATCAATGGCTAAATCTGCGATGGCATCTGTATCTTTCTTTCTGGTTTTTTCGTATTCGGTAAATATGGTTTCCCAATCACCTTCATGTTTATCTAGAACGGCATCAAACTCTACGACGTCTTCAAAAGAGGCATTCATGCCTTGTCCATAAAACGGCACAATGGCATGAGCAGAATCCCCCATTAATAAGGTATTGCCTTTATAATGCCACGGCGAACATTTAACAGTACCTAATGCTGCTGTTGGATTTTCAAAAAAGTCTTCAACCAGATTTGGCATTAATTCTAAGGCATCTGGGAATTCTTTCTGGAAAAATTCTGTAACAATTTTTGGTGTTGTTAAATTACCAAAGTGGTAGTCTCCTTCACTATGATGCAAAAATAAAGTTACTGTGAAGCTTCCGTCTAAATTTGGTAAGGCAATTAACATAAAATCGCCTCTTGGCCATATGTGCAATGCGTTTTTGTAAGTTTTGTAACCACCATCTTTGGTAGGTAAAATACTTAATTCTTTATAACCATGGGTTAAAAAATCTTGCGAAAAACTGAATAAGAATTTTTTGCCTAAGTAATAACTTTTACGCAATGCAGAACCAGCTCCATCTGTTGCAATGATGCAATCAGCATCTTCTATAAATTCTTCCTTGGAATGGTAATCTTTAAATAAGGCTGTAGTATTTTCAAAATCAACAGACTTACATTTTTTATTAAAATGAAGCTTTACATTTTTATGTTTCTCTGCTTCGTCTAATAGTAATGCATTTAATCCACCTCTTGAAATAGAGTTGATATACTCATGTTCGCGACCGCTATAATTTGATAAGAATGTATTGCCTTCTTTGTCATGGAGCATACGACCATTCATAGGAATACATAATTCCTTCACTTTATCTTCCATACCAACTAATTTCATGGCTTTATTACCACGATCAGAAAATGCTAGATTGATAGAACGACCAGCTGAAATGTCTGTTTTTCGCATATCAGGGCGTATTTCGTAAACGGTGACATTGTAACCTCTTTGACCTAATCTCAGAGCCAGTAAACTTCCACAAAGTCCTGCTCCGATTATTAATATGTTCTGTTGTTTATTACTCATTTAAAATTGCTTTCATTTTTTCGACCATTTGATAAACATCTTCAAATGAATTATACAAAGGCACTGGTGCGCATCTTATAACATCGGGTTCTCTCCAATCACTTATAACGCCTGCTTCTGTTAATTTATCATGTAATGATTTGTCTGCATTTAGTACTTGTATTGATAGTTGGCAGCCACGTTCATCTGGGTTTTCTGGTGTAATTATTCGAATAACATCTTCACCTAATTCTTTCAGTAGATATTCAAAATAACCAGTAAGTTTTTTAGATTTTTTTAGCAATTTGGTTAAACCAACTTTATTAAACATATCTAAAGAAGCTTTAATGGCAGCCATAGACAGAATTGGTGGATTACTTAATTGCCAACCTTCCGCTCCAGGTAAGACATCGAATTCGTGTCGCATATTAAAACGTGTTTCTTTATTGTGGCTCCACCAACCCGTAAATCGGTTCAAGTCTTTATTATAAGCATGACGCTCGTGCACGAAACAACCGGATAAACTTCCTGGTCCAGAGTTTAAATATTTATAAGTACACCAAACAGCAAAATCTGCACCTGAATTATGAAGGTCTAAATCTACATTTCCGGCCCCATGAGCGCAATCAAAACCAACCATACAACCATGACTATGTCCAAGTTTTGCAATACGTTTTAAGTCGAAAAATTGACCTGTGTAGTAGTTCACTCCTCCAATCATAACTAATGCAACTTCGTTACCATGTTTTTTTAGAATTGCTTCTAAATCTTCATAACACAGCAATTCTTTACCATCTCTTGGTTTCCATAAGATTAAGCCTTCATTATCATCATATCCATGATGCCGTAGTTGCGATTCTACAGCATATTTATCTGAAGGAAATGCATCACTTTCTATTACAATTTTGTAGCGTTCTTTAGTAGGTTTATAGAATGAAGCCATCATAAAATGAAGATTCGCAGTTAGCGAATTCATAGTAACGACTTCGATTGGTTTCGCTCCTACTAATTTAGCAGAAGCTTCAGTTAAAAATTCATGATATGGTAACCATGGATTTTTAGCATCTGTATGGCCTTCAACTCCAAGATTTGCCCAGTCTTCGAGCTCTTGGTTTAAATAGGCTTTAGTGGATTTTGGTTGTAATCCTAAAGAATTTCCGCATAGGTAAATAAGTTCATTTCCGTTTTTGTCTTTTGGAATATGAAACTGTTGTCTATAGATAGATAATTCGTCTAAAGCGTCTTGTTGCTTTGCAAAATCAAGACCAGGTTTGTAGTTGGACAATGTGAATTGATTTATCGGTTATTATACCAAATAAACAACAAAACGATTGGTTAAATTGGTTTCTATTTCCTTTGTGTTTCAATATAAAAAAGAATTGTAACTAAGGCTATGCTTATATTTTTCATCCAAATCTAAAGAAAAATATAATTCAAATTTACCATCAATAATTTTGATATTCAATTGGTATTAACAAAAATAAGGATTTCTGTTGAAGGAATAAAGCGCAATTTTACATTCAGATTAAAGGCTGTTGTGAAATGAATATTACATAAAAAAGCGCTTTGAAAACAAAGCGCTGCAAATATATATAGGCGCCAAAAGGCGGAAAATGTAAGCTATACGTTTTTAGTCGAAACTATCATCGTGAAACTTACATTATAGGGTGCAAAAGTAATACCATAATTCTATTCGGACAAGGTAATACTGACATCTGTAAAATTTAAATTAACGCTACCACCATCTTTTTTATGGTCTGTTGCTATTTTTATTCCGTTATAATCTATATAGTTTTCAAATGTGTTAGTTAGAGTAGGTTCGACGGAATTCCCTTTTCTAAAAACCCATTCTTTAATCATGTAATTGTCATCATAATAGATATCATATGCGTCACCAGGTGTATAACCACCTTGGTTAGCATATAAAATAGTAATCATGTCTAATTGTTCTTTGGCTACGGGTGATTCGGCTTTTTGAGGCTTAGAAATTGTAGCTGATGTATCCCAAACCAACTGAAACGGTACTAATAACCAATATTTATCATTAATAAAACCGCGATCAGCACTTATATGTGTGCTATCCATCTGGCTTCTGTTATAAGTGACAGTTGTTTCACCAGCTCTCATAGTTACATTATCTTGTTTAGGATTCCATATCCACGATCGTCCTTTACCTTTTATAGTATCTCTATCTACCTTAAAGGTGAATTTAACTTCTTCGACATTTTTCCAGTTTTCAAAGCCATGTGCATTAGCAATTTTTTCTGCAATAGTTTGTTCCTTTTTTTCTTCTGTAATTGGAGTTTCATTCTTTTCAGTTTTACACGAAAAAACTAGTAATAGGCAAATCAGTCCTGAGAAAAAAGGCTTCATATTAAAAAGTTGTTTTAAATTACATTCAAAATTAACCAATGATGAAAGAGAACACTAATTATTTTGACGTAAATAAAGAGACTTGGAATAAAAAAGTTGATATACATGCGCAGAGTGAAATGTATAAGATGGCTGCGTTTAAAGCAGGTGAAACTTCGTTAATGCCTTATGAATTAAATGCACTCGGTGATGTGAAAGGGAAGTCATTATTGCACTTGCAGTGTCATTTTGGTCAGGATACGTTGAGTTGGAGTAGGATGGGTGCGAAAGCTGTTGGTGTAGATTTGAGTGATGAAGGTATAAAGCTAGCAAAACAGTTAAATAAAGAATTACAACTTGATGCAGAATTTGCTTGCTGTAATGTTTTAGATACGTCAAAGCACATTTCAGATACTTTTGATTTTGTTATTACCAGTTATGGTACCATTGGTTGGTTACCCGATTTAAAACCATGGGCAAAGATGATAGCTGAACGATTGAAAGTTGGTGGTACTTTTTATATTGTTGAATTTCATCCCATTTTATGGATGTTCGATTATGTTGATGGAAAACAAAAAATGAAATACCATTATAACCATGATGAAGTTATTTATGAAGAGTATGAAGGCACCTATACTAATCAATCCTCTAAAATGGTGAGTAAAGAATATGGTTGGAATCATGGACTTGCCGAAGTTGTAAATGCACTTATTGAAGCTGGATTACAAATTAATTACCTCAATGAGTATGACGAAAGTCCATATGATGTTTTTCCGGATTTAATAAAAACCGAATCTGGTATGTATAAAATGAAAAACCAGTTGTTTCCTATGCTGTTTGAGATAAAAGCAATTAAGACGTCATAAAAAAGCCTGAATTTAATTTCAGGTCTTTTTGTTTAGTGCTTTTCTTTTTCCTTTAATAATTCAGGAAACTTGGCCTTAAAACGATTTAATCTGGGAATGGACACATTTCTTATGTACCCATTGTTGGGATGCAAACGCTCATAATTTTGATGATAAGCTTCACCGACCCAAAACTTTTGGAATGGATAGATCTCAGCGGCTATTGTAGCATTTAATTCTTTTGCTAAGGCTCCTTTTTTCTTTTCAATAATTTTCTTTTGCGTATCATTTTGATAAAAAATTATTGAACGATATTGCGACCCTCTATCTGGACCTTGTCCATTTACTTGTTTTGGGTTTTGAGAACCAAAATATACATCGACTAACACAGAGAAACTGACGATTTCTGGATTGTAAATAACTTCTACAGCTTCTGCATGTCCTGTTCTGCCTGTATTACTGGCTTCGTAAGTTGGATTTTCTGTATGTCCACCAGAATAACCATTTATTACTTCATCGACACCATTTACACTTTCATAAACCGCTTCTACACACCAAAAACAACCACTCGCGAAATAAGCTCTAGCTTTTCCGTCTTTTAAAGGCACAACAACTGGTTCTGCATCTATTACTGCTCGTTGTTTCTCACTGATTTGTGCCTGATTGTAACAACTAAAAAATAAACTTATGCTTAAGATGTATAGTAACTTTTTCATTTTATCCTGATTTTATTTCTGGACCTCATCAATGAAATCCTAAAATTTTTATTTTCCTTTTTTTAATAGACGAATAAAATTACAATTCCTTAAAACAAATTCTTTTAAAATTGTATTAAATAAAAAAAAGCCTTTGCAAAATGCAAAGGCTTTATATATTTTATAGAAGATAATTACTTACTAAGCTTAGCAAATAATTTTTTCATTTTCACTTTTTCCTCTTCTGCTAGTGCAGCATCAACTAAGATACGTCCACTATGCTCGTCGGTAATTACTTTCTTACGAGAAGCAATTTCTACTTGTATTTGTGGTGGAATTGTAAAGAAAGAACCACCTGAAGCACCACGTTCAATAGCAACAACAGCTAAACCGTTTTTAACATTGTTTCTAATTCTATGGTAAGCATTGACTAAACGATCGTCAATTTTCTTTTGAAAATCTAGCGATTTATTATTTAGTGCTTCTTCTTCTTTTTCCGTTTCTTTTAAGATTGCATTTAATTCACCTTTTTTGTGTTTAAGATGTGCATTACGACTTTTTAAACGGTCTTTAGTTTCAGAAATAACTTCTTTTTTCTGCTCGATTTGAACTTTAAATTCTTTGATGTGCTTTTCAGCTAATTGAATTTCTAATTCCTGAAATTCTACTTCTTTTGTCAATGAGTTGTATTCTCTGTTATTTCTAACATTTTTTTGTTGCTCACTGTATTTTTTGATTAAAGCTTTCGCTTCTTCGATTAAATTCTTCTTGCCTTTAATCTCATCGTCAATAATAGCAAGGCTATCATTTAGCTTGTCCATTCTGGTGTTAAGTCCTTCGACTTCATCTTCTAAATCTCTAACTTCTAATGGAAGCTCACCTCTGACATTTCTTATTTCGTCTACTCTAGAGTCAATTAATTGTAAATCGTATAGTGCTCTTAATCGCTCTTCAACAGAAACTTCAGCTTTTTTTGCCATAATTATAAATACTTTATCGGATTTGTATTTGTCTTTGATAAAATGATTGCAAAATTAGTAATTTTTTTTGAGAGATAGTCTACTAAAAACGTTTTTGTGAACTGTTCACTCTCATAATGCCCAATATCTGCCAATATTATGTCATGTTCTGCACCAAAAAAGTCATGATATTTTAAGTCTGCTGTAACTAAAAGGTCAGCACCAGAAGCTTTTGCAGCGTTAATAGCGAAACTACCAGAACCTCCTAATACAGCAATTCGTTTAATCGATTTATTAGTAATGTTAGAGTGTCTAATACAATCAGTATTCATTTTGTCTTTGATAAAAAGAAGGCAATCCTTAGCATTCATCTTATTTTTTAGTTCTCCAATCATTCCCATCCCAATATGTTGATTGGTATTTTCTAATGTAAATATTTCGTAAGCAACTTCTTCATAAGGATGTGCGTCAAATAGGGTCCTTAAAATTATTGATTCTAAATGTTTTTCGTATGTGACAGAAATAGCTGTTTCGTTTTCAGTTTGTAATTCTCCTTTTTTTCCAATTAAAGGATTAGAATTTTCATTACCTAAATAGGTTCCTTTTCCATCGACATTAAAACTACAAGATTCATAATTCCCTAGGCTTCCGGCTCCAGCATTAAATAATGCTTTTCTCAATGCCTCTGCATTTTCTTTAGGCACATAGGTTTGTAACTTTTTAATTGTACCTGCTTGCGGAATTAAAATATTCTTGTTTTTTAAACCTAACTGATCACATATAATAGAATTGACGCCATTAATAGCATTATCTAACGCTGTGTGAATTGAAAATATAGCAATGTTATGTTGTATTGCTTTAATTACTACACGCTCTACATAGGTTTTACCAGTTATTTTTTTCAGTCCTTTAAAGATAATAGGATGGAAGCTAACTATGAGGTTGCAGTTGTTATCAATAGCTTCATCAACAACGTTTTCTAAGGTATCGAGTGTTACGAGAATACCGGAAACAGTTTGATTTTTGTCTCCAACTAAAAGACCAACATTATCAAAATCTTCTGCATAAGCTAATGGAGCTAGTTCCTGTAGGTGATTTATAACATCTTGAACAATCATAAAGTATCAATTTATTTCAAAAATAGTATATTTTCAGCTGTTATTTCTTTAATTTGCTAATTCGGTTATAAGTATATTATAAATAAAGTAAACAACCAATCTTAAGTTCAGTTTTACTCATTTTTGTATCCATGAAATTTATTCGAACCCTTTTATTTCCAATTGTACCAATTTATTATTTGGTGACTTGGTTGCGCAATAAACTCTATGATGCTGGGATAAAACCTTCAAAATCTTACGATTTTCCGGTTGTTTGCGTTGGTAATTTAAGCACAGGTGGTACAGGAAAAACACCAATGATTGAATATTTAGTTAGATTATTGAAAGAAGAAAAACGTATCGCTACTTTAAGTAGAGGTTACAAAAGAAAAACTCAAGGTTTTGTTTTAGCCGATAAAAATGCTAATGCAGATACCATAGGTGATGAACCTTTTCAATTTCATAATAAATTTAATGATATCATAGTTGCTGTAGATAGCGATAGACAAAATGGAATATCACAGCTTAGAGCATTAGAAAAACAGCCCGAAGTTGTTCTATTAGATGATGCTTACCAGCATAGAAGAGTAAAAGCTGGATTCAATATTTTATTAACGGCAAATAAAAATATCTATTATAAAGATATTGTACTACCTACAGGGAATTTGCGTGAGCCAAGATCTGGTGCCAAGCGTGCAGATATCATTGTAATTACTAAATGTAAAAAAGATATTTCTGAAGTTGAGAAACACGACATAACATCGAAATTAAAACTAAGAAACCATCAAAAAGTATTCTTTAGTTATGTTGACTATGCTAACAGTGTGATTTCTGGTGTTCATACATTAGCGCTAAATACCTTGCCGAAGTTTACACTTGTTACAGGCATTGCGAATGCGAAACCATTGGTTGATTTTTTGAAAACTAAGGGGTTGGATTTTGATCATTTAGAGTATAGCGATCACTATAGTTTTAAAACTTCGGATATTGAAACTTTAAAATCTAAATCTTTAATAATAACGACAGAGAAGGATTATATGCGTTTATCGGATATTGACGATTTAAAAGATAAATTGTATTATTTACCTATTCAAATAAAAATAGATAATGCAGAAATTTTTAATTCAGCAATTAAATCGTTTGTTAATTAAAAAAACTAGAGACTATCTTTTCACCAGAAAGTGCGGCGAATAATTTCTTTTCAAAATCTTCTTGTTTAAACGGCTTTGATATAATATCATCAAAACCTGCTTCGCCAAATTCTTGCATTTTGTCTTCTAACGTAACAGCGGTTAGAGCAAAAATAGTTAGTTCTTTATCGAACGTTCTAATGATTTTTGTTGCTTCTAGTCCACTGATTCCTGGCATGTGAATATCCATTAATACAACATCGTATGCTGTATCTTTAACTTGTTCTACAGCGGCTTCTCCATTATCAACAATGTCGCAATAAAGATCCATCTTATTCAGAATCTTTTTGGTGATCATTTGATTGATTTTGTTGTCCTCAACGATTAAAATCTTGACATTACTTAGATCCAAATCTTTCATCTTATTAGATTTTTTAGTTTCTTCTACTTTAGGTGCTATGACATCATCCGTATATTCTAAAGGAATTTCAAAAAAGAATGAAGTGCCTTTGCCAAGCTCACTCTTTAAGTAAATTTTTCCTTTTAGAATTTCAATAAGTCCTTTTACAATAGATAAACCGAGACCTGTGCCACCATATTTACGGTTAATTTGCACTGATCCTTGAGAGAAGCTCTCAAACATTTGGTCTTGTTTTTCTTTTGTAATACCAATACCATTATCTTCAATTTCAAAGCGGAGCGAGTATAATTTATCTTTTTTATCAATTTTGTACGCTCTCACCCAGATGTCTCCATCTTTTGTGAATTTAATAGCATTTCCAAGTAGGTTAATTAAGATTTGGGAAATCTTTAATTGGTCGCCAATAAATATTTCTGGTAAACCATCTTCATAATCGAAATGTAACTTGGTATCATTATCTTTTGCTGAGTTGCTAAGTGCTGAGATTACATTTTCGAGTTTATGTTTAAGGTTGAATTGTTCTGGGTCTAATTCAACTTTATTTGCTTCAATTTTATTTATTTGAAGAATATCATTAATGAACGTTAATAGATAATCTCCTGAAAATTTTAATGACTTTAAATGTGGTATTTGATGCTCTTTTGGTTTTTCATCTAATAACATATTAGTAAGTCCAGTAACTGCATATAAAGGGGTGCGTAACTCGTGTGTTACAGTGGACAAGAAATTTGCTTTCGTTTTTGATGCCAGTTCGGCTTTTTCTTTTGCAACAATAAGTTCATCATTCTTTTTATGAAGCATATTATTTGTCTTTAACCTAATATTATTGTTTTTATATAAGGACAAAGTAAGTAAGGATAAAATGGTAATAAGAGCAATACTTAATACTGTAGTAATTCTTGTAAAAGTTTCATCGGCATTAACTTCGTCCATTTGCGCCTTTAACTGAGCGTTTTTTGCGTCTTTATAATTGTTAATGGATTGACCGGTTATGCCTAGCGATAAGTTTTCTCGTTTTACATTTAATATTGAATCCGATAATTGTATGTGCTTTTTAACGTAGTATAGAGAATTATGATAATCCCCTTTCTGTTCGTGAATAGCACTTAATGTTAAATAAGCCTCATTAACATTCTCTAAAATCTGATGAGTTTGCGCTATAGATAGACCTTCTTCAACTTGCGATAATGCTGTGTTAGTCTTATTAAGCGCACTAGAAACTTTTCCGATTTGTATTAAAGCACTACTTAAACGACGTTTTTGATCATATTTTTTAGCAATAATAATAGTTTTTTCTAGTCGTGCTTTGGCTTCTTCATATTGTCTTTGTGCTATAAAAACTTTAGCTTCATTTAAGGAAACTTCAGAAATGTATTCTTCTAAATCTTCTTGCTCAAATAAATTTTTGGCAGAATTAAAATATTCTAATGCGTTTTTATATTCCTCTTTTGTACTATGAATTACACCTCTTATATTATAAGTGACTGCCAGGTTAGCATAATCATTATTTTCTCGTTGTAATTGCATGGCTTTATGAATAGAGATATTTGCCTGCTCTTCTTCATTTACTAAAAACTGAACTTTTGCAATTTTTGTATGTATTATACCTTGATTAGTTTTATCACTAATCTTTTCTGCGATTATTAATGCCTTATCTAAGTTATCTCTAGCATAGTAATAATCATCACGATCACTGTGTAATTTAGCCTGGTTAAGATGTTCTTGAAGTCGCAATGCCAACATGTCTGTATCTTCAATACTATCTTGTTGCGCATAGATTAAACTACAAAAACATGCTAAAAAAACAAATATGTAATACTTGATCTGGGACACTTTAGCTCACTTTAATTTTGAACAAATATAATTATTTATTCGACAAAAGTGCTTTTTTGTCCGATAAATTGCATATTAGATCTAAAATTCTAGTACTGTAACCAGTTTCATTGTCGTACCAACCGACGATTTTTATCATGTTTCCAATGACTGATGTCATTTGTGCATCAAAGATGCAAGAATGTGGATTTCCTACTATATCAATAGATACAATCGGGTCTTCAGTATATGCAATAATGCCTTTTAATTTTGAAGTAGCGGCTTTTTTGAAAATTGAATTTACTTCTCTAATTGAAGTATTTTTTTTAACATTAATGGTTATATCAGTTAATGAACCATTTGCAACAGGAACTCTAATGCCGCAACCTCCAATAGCATTTGCTAAATCTGGGAAAATCTTAGTTAATGCCTTTGCAGCTCCAGTAGTTGTTGGAACAATTGATTGACCTGCAGCTCTGGCACGTCTTAAATCACGATGAGGTTGGTCGTGTAAACTTTGATCTGTTGTATAAGAATGCACTGTAGTAATATAAGCCTGCTGAATACCAAAATTTTCTTTAATCAACGAAATCATTGGCGCAGCATTATTAGTAGTGCACGATGCATTTGATATAATTGTCTCTGAGCCATCAAGAAGATAGTCATTAACACCTAAAACAATAGTTTTAATATCATCTTCTGCGGAAGGTACCGAGAGAATCACTGTTTTTGCACCATTGTCTAAATGGTATTGAAGTTCTTTTTTAGTCTTGAATTTTCCAGTAGATTCTATTACAATATCTGGCTTTTCTTTCGACCAATCTATTGATTTTGGATGCGATTGATTGTAAAGCGGAATTGAAGTGTTATTAATAATGATATGCTTATCGTCAAATGAGACAGTTTCATTTAATACTCCATGAATACTATCGTACTTTAATAGATGACTTAAGGTTTTTGAATCTGCTAAATCATTGATGCCTACTATTTGTATTTGTGGATGATGAAGTGCTAATCTAAATACACGTCGACCAATTCTACCAAAGCCGTTTATAGCAACAGAAATCATTAATTAATGTGTTTTTGGGCCTTGTAAGAAGATCTTACTAATGCACTACTTTCCACATGTCTAACTCCAAGATTCAATCCAACTTCTTCATATTCTTTGAATTGGTCTGGATTAATAAATTGTTGCACTGGTAAGTGTTTTTTACTTGGTTGCAAATACTGGCCAATTGTTACGATATCAACATCATTTTTTCGTAAATCGTGAAGCGTTTCAATAACTTCTTCTCGGTTTTCTCCTAATCCAAGCATAATTCCAGACTTAGTTCTTCGCTGTCCTTGCTGTTTCAAATATTTTAAAACAGCTAAGCTACGCTCGTATTTTGCTTGTATTCTAACATCGCGTGTTAAACGTCTAACGGTTTCAATATTGTGAGACACTACTTCTGGTGCAACATCTACAATACGGTCAATATGTTTTTCAATTCCTTGAAAATCCGGAATCAATGTTTCAAGCGTAGTTTCAGGATTCATTCGTCTTACTGCTTTCACAGTCTCAGACCATAGAATGCTTCCCATATCTTTTAAGTCATCTCTATCGACGCTTGTTAAAACGGCATGTTTAATTTGCATGAGTTTTATTGAGCGAGCCACTTTTTCTGGTTCGTCCCAATCCACACTCTCTGGTCTACCTGTTTTAACTCCACAAAAACCACAAGAACGTGTACATATGTTACCTAAAATCATAAAAGTAGCTGTTCCTTCTCCCCAGCATTCTCCCATATTTGGACAGCTTCCAGATGTGCAAATAGTATTTAGTTTATATTTATCAACTAAACTTCTTAATTCGGTGTATTTTTTACCGATAGGTAGTTTTACCCTTAGCCATTTAGGTTTACGTTCGGGTACAATAGTTGAAGCAATTTTGGTATCCATGCATTTTTATTTTTCAGAATGCAAAGATACGAAGTAATTAATTAAAGTAAGTTATAGTATTGTGAGATACCATATGCTAAAGCCGATTAAAAAGATAATACCCAGCCATGATAAAATATGAAGCTTTAAACTTGGTCTCCAATCCTTTGGCGTATGCGTACTAGAAATTAATCTGTAATTAATAATGGCATAAAAAGGAGCTGTAATAAAAGAAAGTATTGTAGCGATCTTGATGAGTAATCCCATTTCTGATGCAAATGCGAAAAAGATAATCAAAGTACCTAAAGTCAATATTAGTATCCAAAGTAGATACCCTTTTTTAAAAGACTTTTTGGTAATTAATTCTACACTTTTAGACATCGCTCTTGGTGAGGCATCTAAAGTAGTAATTGTAGTGCTGAACATAGTTGTTAATGCAGCGATTCCAATTATTATATAAGCCCAATTGCCTAAACTCTTGGTGTATAAATCTATTAATTGGTTAGAAAAAACAGAAGCTTTACTACTAAAGGTCTCACCAGTGTTATACATTACAAAATAACCTAAGCTAAGAAATGAAATGCCTAAAATAATTGCACCTGCATAACCAATATTAAAATCTAAAAGTGCGGCTTTAGGTGTAAAGGTAATTTCATCTTTTTTCTTTTCTAGTGCCCAAATAGAATGCCATACCGAAATATCTAGAGGTGCAGGCATCCAACCCATAAAAGCAATTAAAAATGCTATTTGAGTTGTATTTTCTGGTAATATTTGTACAAACGATAATGGTTGATTAAACTCATAAAAAGCAAAATAAACCGCTGCAAGTGTACTTATGGTTAGTGTAACAATAATGAACTTTATGAGTTTGTCTAAGGTGCTATATTTTCCTATAAAAAGTGTGAACAAACAAATGATTAAAATAATGACGGTCCAGATTTCTACACTAGTAATACTATTGTATCCTAAATTTAAAAAACTGATATCACCAAATATGGAATTGGCTAAACCAGCTGTTACAATTGTTACAGCAGTTTGAATAGTAAACATCGTCGCAAGATTTAATATAAAATAGCTTACTAAAACACCTTTACCTAATTTATTGTAACCAGCAAGCAAACTTTCCCCAGTTGCAGCAGCATATCGTGGGCCAAATTGAAAAAATGGATATTTGAATAAGTTTACAAGCAAAAGAGCCCAAAGTAAGCCAAATCCAAAATCTGCTCCAGCTCTGGTAGATTGCACTAGATGTGATACTCCAATTGCTGCACCAGCAAATAATAAACCTGGACCTAATTTTTTTAGGGTTGAATACATTATTCTTTAGTAATAATTGCGGCCAAAAGTTTCTTTGCTCTTAGAAGTTTTACTTTAACGTTATTGATGGGTTCATTTAATTCTTCAGAAATTTCTTTATAGCTAAATTCTTGAAAAAACCTCAAGTTAATAACCTCTTGATAATGAGGTTTCAATTTTTTTATATCACAAAGAAGTTTCGCTAAGTTCTGCTCAGTAATAATTTTATCTTCTGGTGTAGGCGAATTATCAACAATATCAAAATAATGATTATTGTTGTCTTTAGAAGAATTTCGGATTGATTTTTTTTGCTTTCTTACTAAATCGATATGGATATTTTTTGAAATAGTGATTAACCATGTTTTAAAATTATAATCCTCATTGTAAGTGTCAATCTTATCAAAAGCTTTAGAAAAAGTTTGTATTGTTATATCCTCCGCATCATTTTCATTTTTAGTTCGTTTTAATTGAAATGCGTAAACATCATTCCAAAACGTGTCTAATAGAAAATTGAAGGCTATTTGATTATTTTTTTTAGCCTTACTTATTGCGTCTTTTATTTCCAATGTTTGGGTTTAGATATAAGATTAGCAATAAAGATAAATAATTGTGAAGTAATTAAAAATAATTCGAGAAAAGGTGTTAAAATAATTAGATCAACTTCTCCTAGTTTTTTTGCAGTGAAACCAAAACATAATATTATAATAATAAATCTCAGAACTATTAATGCTGTAATCCATTCCCAGTTATTTCCTGATAACAGTAATACAGTGCCTAATATCCAAAATAACAATTGAGATAAATAAAACAGTCCTAATAAAAATTTGTGTATTGATTTATAAAATTTTGCAGTACTAATATGCCTTCTTTTTTGCAAAACCCAATCTTGTAATGAGGTTTTAGACTCTGAAATTGTAAAACTCTCTTTAGTAAAGCATATTGCTGTATTGGTGTTATCTGACACTTCGTTAATAAATAAATCATCATCACCAGATTTAATGGACATATGATTATTAAAGCCAGAATTATTAAAGAACAAATCTTTTCTATACGCCATGTTTCGACCCACTCCCATATACGGTATGCCTAATTTAGCATAAGAAAAATATTGTAGCGCAGTCAGTAAAGTTTCAAATCTAATAAGCTTATTTAAAAAGGAGAATTTCTTTTTAGCGTAAGCACCATAACCCAAGACAAGTGCTTTTTTATTTGAAAAATGACTACTAATATGTGAAATCCATTTATCAGAGTTTGGAACACAATCAGCATCAGTAAAAACCAAAAAATCATATTTTGATGCTTTTATGCCTAGTGTAAGAGCATATTTTTTATTACCCCAAAATGTCTCGTTTGTTTTTACATCTACCAGTTTTACCTTATTGTTTCTTGCCTCGAAATTTTTCATAATTTCTAAGGTGTTATCAGAAGAACTATCGTTTACTAGAACAACTTCAAAATTAGGGTAATCTTGGTTTAATATTACAGGAAGGTTTTTTTCTAAGTTTTCAGCTTCATTTTTTGCACAGATAATAATAGAAACACAAATATTTTTTTTTGTTCGTGTCTCATCTCGCTTAATGGCAAATGAGAAAAGAAAGCTTAAATAATAAACAATTTGAATACCAACTACTAAAATAAATGCATATAATAGTATTGAGAGAAGTGTCAATGTTTAGGAATGTTGAGGTTCGTTACAGTCTTCAAATTGGTCTGGTGTTTTTCCACAAAAACCGCAGGCTTCCCCTTCTTTATTAAGCACTGGATTTTGACTCGCACATGTACCTGCAAATTTACCATCCTTTTTAGCCCATATTTTTATGGCAATCCCGGCAATTGCTAGAGCTAATAATCCTAATGTAAGTAATAGTAATTTCATCTATTTTATTTGATTGTATTTAATTGGTTAGATGTAACATTTATGTCAAAATCTTAGCGAACAACTGAGTTACTCATCATAAATGTTACATCTAAATGCTTAAATTTATTGCAAAGATAATGCTTTTACATTTATTTTCTTACTGAATTGTAATGTGACTTAAGTGGATGATTCTGGGTCTTATAACTATTAAAACATATTTTAATAACTAATTAATTTATCAATTATGAAGAAATTATTCGCAGAGTTTTTTGGAACATTTTGGCTTGTTTTTGGTGGTTGTGGTAGCGCTATTTTTGCAGTTGGATTTCCAGAATTAGGAATTGGATTTGTAGGAGTTGCATTAGCATTTGGTCTTACTGTATTAACAATGGCTTATGCTGTTGGACACATTTCGGGTGGACATTTTAATCCAGCTGTTTCTATTGGTCTTTGGGCTGGAGGAAAATTTGAGGCTAAAGATTTAATAGGATATATTATAGTACAAGTAGTTGGTGCTGTTTCTGCAGCTGCAGTTTTGTACCTTATTGTTTCTGGCAAATCGGATTTTGAATCTGTAGGTGGCTTTGCTGCAAACGGATATGATAATTTGTCTCCAGATGGTTATACTATGATGTCAGCTTTAGTTGCTGAGGTTGTCTTAACTGCTTTTTTCTTAATTGTTATTTTAGGGAGTACAAACTACAGAGCACCTAAAGGATTTGCTCCAATTGCAATTGGTTTGGCTTTAACATTAATACACTTAATTAGTATTCCAATTAGCAATACTTCTGTGAATCCTGCAAGATCTCTAAGTCAAGCGTTATTTGCTGATGGAGCTTATTTATCTCAAGTTTGGTTGTTTTGGGTTGCTCCAATTATTGGTGCAATAGTAGGCGGTATTATCCACAAAAATTTCTTTGAGAAAGAATAAATTATAATTATTAGAAAACAAAAAGAGGCACTTAAATTGTGCCTCTTTTTTATATGTATAATATAACATATTGCTTAGTTTTTATCTTTTAAAGATATCTCTGCAACTTCAGTGTCATTTTCGTATGTATCAACACCCTTAGTACCAATTTTAATACTTAGAGCTAGTGCATCTTCCATATATGGAATTTGTTTTAGCTTACGATCAGATTCATCCAATATACCTAGATTAACCATTCTGTCTTGTAACTCAGCCCAAATTTGGTAATGTTGTTCTTCTGGTAATTGAGGTAGTGTAATAACATCAATCATAGAAGTTTTTTCCACAGGATTGATGTATGCTACAGTTTTTAAATTCTTAGCACGTTCATTTCCGTTGATTACATATTTTCTAGCATCAGGATTGTTTAATTTCAACAACTCTTTAGAAAGTTCATCTAATTTTGAATTGTTCTTATCTATGTCACTTCTCAGATCAAAAATTTCTTCAATAACGACATTATTTTCATTATTTAAATTTTCATTTTTCTGATAAAGCATAAAAGAAGTTGCTGCAAATAATACTGCAGCTGCACTTGCAGCAATGCTATACCACGGCGTTTTCTTGTGCTGTACTAGTTGAATTACTTTTGTGTCATTTTTTTCACTAAGTGAATCTAAAATATCGGTTAGTATATTATAAGGTACGTCAACTGCACCTGCTTTTGCAATAATTTCTAAGTTATCTTGAAGCGTTTCATATGCTTTTGCTGCCTCTGGGTAATTAGAAATAAAATGCTCTACTTCTTTAGATTCTTCAGAAGAAGTATCTCCTAAAAGGTACTTGTTCAGTAAGTTAGACTTTAAAAAGTTAAGTAATTTTGTTTCCATATTCATTTATTTTAAGGATTATAGACTTTCTTAAGTTCTCTTAATCCTATTTTTAATCTAGATTTAATTGTACCAAGCGGAATTTCTAATTCGTCACTTGCTTCTTGTTGTGTCATCCCTTGAAAAAACAAGGCATCTAGCACAATCTGGTACTTTTCTTCTAGTCTTCCAACATGCTCTTTAATATCCATAACATCTTGGTTAATATCGCTTGTTGGTAAAATATATACGTTGGAATTATCAATTTGGATTTCTTTCCTATAGCGATTATTAAAACTTCTCAGTTTATCAATGGCTGTATTTCTTGCAATTCGGTATAACCAAGTAAAAAGTTTGGCTTTATTCGAATCGTATTTCGAGGAATTTTTCCAAACTTTAATGAATGTTTCTTGCAGTGCATCTTCAGCAATTTCTTCATTGATAGTTATTTTTACAATAACACCATATAAGCTATTAGAATAGTATTCGTACAGTAAACTTAATGCGCGTTTATCTCCTTTTTGAAGTAAATTGATTATTTTTTGTTCTATTGGTGATATGCTCAAAATGTTAAAATCTTATTTATTTTTTTTAAACGTTTGTTATGTATTTATTCACGTAAATATAATTAATTACACCTTATTATGGTGTAGACGATATTTCATTAGGATGGTTTTATTACCTTAAGAGATGGATTAATAGCATTTTCAAATAAAATTAATCTATCTCCAAAAGTCGCATTTGGTATTGCGGCTTTTGTCTTATATGATATTTACTTCCATCTCGATGGTAACGTCAAATAAAAGTTTTACAGTTTTTTGAATTAATTTAGCTAATTCATAAATATCATTTCCGCTTGCATTACCGTAATTTACTAAAACTAAAGCTTGTTTATGGTGTACTCCATAATCGTTAAAACGCTTGCCTTTAAATCCAGCTTTTTCAATTAACCAACCTGCAGGCACTTTTACTTCATTGTCTGAAATTTTATAAGACGGCACTTCTGGAAAATTCTCTTGCAATATTTTAAAATGGTTCTCGGCAATTATTGGGTTTTTAAAAAAACTTCCACTATTACCAATGTTCTTCGGATCTGGCAATTTGCTCTGTCGTATGGCTATTACGGCTTTAGAAATATCTTTAATTGTTGGATTCACAATTCTTAAAGATTCTAGTTCGTTTTTTATAGCACCATAATCAATATGAAGCTTATGACTGTTCTTTGTTAATTGAAGATTGACACTCGTAATTATATATTCTCCTTTTAAGTGTTGCTTAAAAACGGATTCTCTATATCCAAAATTACAGTCTGTTTTTGAGAATATTCGTGTAGTTTGGTCTTTTATATTAATGGCTTCACAACTAAAAAAAACGTCTTTTAGTTCTACGCCGTAAGCTCCAATATTTTGAATGGGTGCTGTGCCAATATTTCCAGGGATTAGTGATAGGTTTTCAACTCCTCCATAATTATGCTCCAAAGACCAGAGCACAAAATCGTGCCAGTTTTCACCAGCCATTGCTCTAATTATTACAGTATCTTCTGTTTCACTTATAACTTTAATTCCTTTTAAATTGATGTGTAAAACTAAAGCATCAATATCTTGAGTAAGCAACATATTACTACCACCTCCCAGAATAAAAAGTGGCTTGTTTTGATGCTCTCTTAAAATATGGTTTAGCTCATCAATAGAGGTAATGTTACTGAATAAATTCGCTTTAGCATCAATGCCAAACGTATTATAAGATTTTAAAGAAACATTATTAGATAGAGTCATTTAATCTTTATAAACTTTAAGTGCTTCGGCAATAATTTTAACTGAAGTTTTTAAACTTTCCTCATTTAAGACATAGGCAATACGTATTTGATTTAAGCCTACACCAGGTGTAGAATAGAAACCAGCAGCAGGAGCAACCATTACTGTGCTATTTTGATAATCGAAAGACTCTAATAGCCATCTTGCAAAATCATCCGAATTTTTTACGGGTAATTCTGCAATGCAATAAAAGGCACCACTTGGTTTAGCTACTTTTACACCTTCAATTTTTTCTAATGCTTCAATTAGGGTATTTCTACGTTTTACATATTCTTCTTTTACA
>ERZ1048872.1337-NODE-1337-length-20925-cov-8.433637_pt1 | contig 20925 bp, 10 predicted proteins | sample MGYA00383100_ERZ1048872 | MGnify/ENA primary metagenome ERZ1048872 (study PRJEB29581, sample SAMEA5548370) | metagenome | biome: marine; feature: coastal; material: water | depth 50 m | study: Short-term variability in the microbial, nano- and picoplankton...
CTCGGCTGCATAAAAGGACGGTCTGTCAGATAATTTCGTAGATACTTAAACCGCGGCGTGACAATGGCTCGTATTTTTTCAATGCTGTAATCACATCGATCACGTGCAGCCACAAGATACTCTCGTGGTGCGTAATCTTTCGCCAAGAAATTGCGCCCTTCCATAAAAGAAGGAATAGAAATCCCAGCAGCTGCAAGGCTTGCCGGCGCGATATCAATTCCACTGACAAGATCATCACGTACTTGCCCCGGTTTAATACCTGGGCCTGCCACAAGCAGCGGCATGCGAATGCCACCTTCGTATAAAAATTGTTTGTGACGATGAAGTTTATAACCATGGTCACTGAAGCAGAAAATGTATGTCGAATCTGTCAGGCCATCCTTTTCAAGCTGGTCAAGCAAGTTGCCAATTTCTTGATCAGTCTTCAGAAGGCAGTCGTAGTGATGTGCAATTTCTTGACGGACTTCAGGGATGTCTGGGTAGTACGGTGGGACAGGTACTGTTGCAGGATTAATGATCGCCTTTGCCCGTTTGCCAAGTTTGCCACCACGAAGTTGCACTTGTCCAAAAAATGGCTGGCCATCTTTACGGTTTCGCCAAAGATTTGTTTTGCTGTTCGGGCTATAGAAATCTTCTGCACTCCATTTGAAGTTGTAATCATCCTTGCCAGATTGATTAAACGTGAAGTACCCGGCTTTCTTCATCAAAACTGGAAGAGGCTCGACGCCTGCAGGCAATCGAATGTCATCAAAGGCAGCCCCCATCGTCTGACCACGAAAATCTGGTCGTCCACTGCGGTGGTTGTGAATACCAAAGCTTGTCTGCATTGCACCGACAATCGTGGCAGAACGAGTTGCTGAGCACACACCAGCCGGCGTGTAGAATCGATCAAAGCGAATACCACGTGCAGCGAGTCGATCAAAGTTTGGTGTTTCAATGAGCGTCTCGCCATAACAACTGAGCCAGCCACTGACATCCTCGAGGTAAATCCAAAGAACGTTCGGGTGGTTCTCAGCATAGGCACACGCACAGTGCAGACTGAGTACAACTGCTAAAAAATATTTGATCATCAGATTGACCCCTCTTTGGAAATGACACTACTCTTTCAGACTGTATGATGAGCAGATGTTTCCGTTCTGCCAAGCGTTACAAAAACACATCGGAAGAAACAGCTAATTAGCCGGTTGTTGCTAAGTGAATCTGGAAACAGATGCTCCAGTCTATTTTGAGACTGCAACAGCGTCAGGCAAGAAGATCCTGAATGATCTTGGCGTGCTCAACACCGGTCAGTTTTTGATCTAGACCAAGATGACGATATGTAAATCGCTCATGGTCGAACCCAAGCATGTGAAGTACTGTGGCATGGAAATCGCGAATGTGCACAGGATCTTTCACGATGTTGTATGAGAATTCATCTGTTTCACCATAGATTTGTCCGGGCCTGGCCCCACCACCACACATCCACATCGTAAAGCAACGCGGGTGATGGTCGCGGCCATAGTTTTCCTTCGAAAGCCCGCCTTGCGAATAGACCGTGCGGCCAAATTCACCACCCCAGACGATGAGCGTGTCATCAAGAAGCCCGCGAGATTTTAAGTCATTGATCAATCCGTAACAGGCTTGATCAATATCTCGACAGCCATTTGGGAGGCGATTTGCTACGTCACTATGGGTATCCCAATGATTGAGGTAGAGCTGAACAAACCGTACGCCACGCTCCACCATACGCCGTGCCATGAGGACCGAGTTGGCGAAAGACCCCGCATTCTTCACCTGATCACCATACAGCGCAAGCGTGCTTTCAGACTCCTGAGAAATATCAGTGAGGTCAGGGACACTCGTCTGCATTCGATAGGCCATCTCATACTGAGCAATTCTTGTCCGTATTTCAGGGTCACCGATCTTTTCGAAAGTCTGCTGGTTTAAAGCCTGCAGTCCATCAAGGGTTTTTCGGCGAACGGCATCGGAAACCCCTGGTGGATTATTAATGTAAAGAATGGGGTCACCACTCGAACGAAAGCTCACGCCGGCGTATTCACCCGGAAGATATCCACTCGACCAGAGTCTCGCACCAATGGCCTGTGCCTGTGCTGGCTTTGTCGATTGAGCAACAAGAACAACAAACGCCGGTAAATCTTCATTCAGGCTGCCAAGTCCATAACTTGTCCACGAACCTAGACATGGGCGTCCCGTAATCTGATTCCCCGTCTGCATGTAGGTAATAGCAGGCTCATGATTGATCGCTTCTGTATGCATGCTGCGTACAAAGCACATCTCATCGACCATCTTTGCAGTCCATGGCAAGAGTTCAGTCACCCACATGCCACTTTCACCATGCTGCTTGAACTTGAATTTCGAAGGTGCAATCGGAAATCGCTTCTGACCAGATGTCATGGTTGTCAGTCGTTGACCATTGCGAATGCTTTCGGGCAAGTCTTTGTCATACCAGTCATCCATTGCCGGCTTGTAGTCATACAGATCTTGCTGCGGCGGTCCGCCAACCATATGCAGATAGATGACATGCTTTGCCTTCGGGGCAAAGTGAGGACCAATGGCGCCCGGTACACGTGGTATCTCAATGTTTGAATTGTTTTGGGCACTCGGCGCGCCGTGCGTAAGTCCACCTGGTAGAAGCGATGCAAGCGCCGCACCACCAAGGAGATGGCTCCCCTGCTCAAAGAAACGCCTGCGTGTGAGGTTGAGCCCCAGTTCGTCCAGCGGTGATCGAATTGGTGGATTCATGGAATCATGCCTTGTGTATGGCTTATTTGGAAAGTACTTCGTCCAGATTCATGAGTTGATTCGTCAGCATGGTCCAACTTGCTAACGTCACAGCATCTTCATGACGGGGCTGTGATTGGCCGACTGAGATGACGGCTTGTGCATCTTCAAGATGTTCCTTGTACCAGTTTGTCAAATCAGCCAGCGATTTCTTGACAACAGGCTTTTCAGTTTCAGCAAGTGGCCGGGATAACAACCTGTTTGTGATGTAATCAATGCGTTCGTCGTCATTGCTTCCACCCAAAAACAGCGCGTCGTCGGCTAATGCCCTTGATGCTTCAATAAATTGTGGGTCATTCAATACGACGAGTGCCTGTAGCGGCGTATTTGTTCTGTCTCTCCTCACTGTACAGACTTCACGTGACGGCGCGTCAAGAATATCCATCGAGGTTGGCGGAGCCGATCGTTTCCAGAACCAATACATGCTTCTGCGATACAGATCAGCACCTGTACTTGCCTCATATTTTTTTGTGTCGCTCTGTGGCATGGCAACCGCCTTCCAAACCCCTTCGGGTTGGTATGGCTTGACGCTCGGGCCGCCTATTTTCTGAACGAGTAGACCACTTGCTGCCAAGGCCGTGTCACGAATCATTTCGGCATCCATTCGAAATCGAGGGCCACGAGAGAGCAAACGATTGTCACGATCTTTAAGTAATTTTTCAGGCGTAGCCGTTGCAGCCTGTCGGTAGGCTGCACTGGTTACAAAAAGTCGGAAGAGATGTTTGACATCCCATCCGCTTTCTCGGAATTCCACAGCGAGCCAATCGAGAAGGTCTTGGTTACTTGGGAGTTCTCCGGTAATACCAAAGTCACCACTGGTACGAACAAGACCAGTCCCGAAGACTTCCTGCCAGAATCGATTGACGGTGACGCGACTTGTAAGTGGGTGATCCTGCAGGAGGAGCCACTGCGCTAACCCCAGTCGATTTTTAGGAAGCGTTTCTGGATAGGCTGAAAGAGCAGCTGGAGTTCCCGGGGAAACCTCGTCGAGCCGTTTGTCGTACTCGCCACGATCGAGGACAAAAGCTTTGGCCATATCAGGCTTTTCTTGCATGACATGAGCAATGGTGCCACGTTTTTTGATAGCTGCCTCTTCGGCGACCAATGCGTTCTCTCGAGCCTTGGCTGCCTGAAACGGTTTATCAAAAGCCGTGAGCCACCAATCATACAGTCGATTCGCAGCCTGAAGTCGTTCATTTTTTGGCAGTTTGACGATATCAATCAGAAGATCGGCTTTCGCAATGCTTTCAACTTCGTTTTGAGAAAGAGCCCGGCCCCAGATGGAGAGACTTGTAAGTCCGACATTTTTAGCAGGCGATCCCGTTGATCGACTTCCAATGGCAAATGCTGCCGTATCAGTACGCGTTGTGTTTTTCTTGAATTTGTTGTTTGCGACCTTTGGCTTCTGCTGCACAACACCGTCGTAATAGATTTTGATGCCACCGGGATTCCCACTGCCGTTATATGACAGCGTGACGAGTGTCCAGACATCTGGCTTGAGTTGTTGTTTTGCGACAACTTTTAATGCGTCTTCAGGCCATTTGTGGATAAGGTGCATGCCGACACGACGGTCTTCAACCCATAAGTCCCATCCGCGGTGTGCATTTGACTCATCCATCCGAGAAGCAATGGAAAAATTTTTATTCCCATCTTCTTTGGGAAGCTTGACCCAGCAGGAAATAGTAAATGGCTGATCATGTTCAAAGTCGCCAGCTGATGAAAGCTCGACAGCTTTCCCATTGAGTAGCGCAGCAGGCATGCCGCTCGGACCTGGCAACCATGTGGTGGTGGATGAAAGCGGTATGGTTGTTTGTTTGCCTAAGAAGGAGGCTTCTGTTGAATTGCCCTCACCCTCAGAAAATGCAATTTCGAGAAGCGGCGTTTCTCGGGGAAGTATTGCAAGGGCCTGATCTTCCGTCAGTGATTGAACCCATGTATGGAACTCGGCTTTTGCATTCTTCTTGCGAGTGGTTAGGGCTGCTCGAGCATCCGGCAACTCTTTCTCAATTGCACGGAATCGAGTTCGATCTTGAGCAAGGGGAACTGCGAGAACAGGTGGGGTGTTATAGACGTTGCCGTCTTTTGCTCGTTGTGTTGTGTTATTAAAAAATGCTGAGAGTTCATAAAACTCTTTTTGCGACAATGGGTCAAACTTATGGTCATGGCAGACGGCACAACCAGCAGTAAGACCCATGAAAACCTGCGCTGTGGTTTCAGTGCGATCTCTCGCGTAGAGGACAATGTATTCCTCATCGATGATCCCACCCTCGTTGGTCGTCATATTGCAGCGATTGAAGCCAGTGGCAATCTTGTTATCAAGAATCTGATCAGGCGTGGCACCCGGCCCATGATCAGTGATCAGGTCGCCGGCAAGTTGCAGGATTGTAAATTGATCAAATGGCATATTGCGGTTGAATGCATTTATAACCCACTGGCGGTATGTCCAGATTTCACGGAAGTTGTCAAAGTGAATGCCATGGGTGTCAGCATATCGAGCATAATCGAGCCAATGCCGAGCACGATGTTCACCCCACTCAAGTTTCGAGAGAAATGTATCAACGAGTCGTTCGTAGGCATCCGTGTGAGGGTCTAGAACAAACGCCTCAACAACTGCCGGCTCTGGTGGCAGCCCGGTGAGATCATAAGAAAGGCGACGAGCGAGTGTCCGACGGTCGGCTTCTTTAGCCGGCAGAAGTTCTTCTGCTTCAAGCCTTGAAAGAATAAAGGAGTCGATAGGGTTGCGAACCCACTCCTGTTTTTCCACTTTTGGGACTGGTACTCGCGTTGGTGGAATAAATGACCAGTGCGGCTCGTATTCGGCACCTTCTTTGATCCACTGTGTGAGAAGAGCTTTCTGTTGAGCCGAAAGCATTTTTTTTGTCTCCGGTGGAGGCATGACCTCTTCAGGATCGTCACTATAAATTCGGTCGAGTAAGACTGTTGAATCGGGGTCGCCAGCAACAATAGCTCCGTACTCAATGGCATCTTCACGACGATCAAGACGGAGATCAGCTTTCCGGCTCGCTGAGTCTGCTCCATGACAGGAGAAACAGTTTTCAACCAAAATAGGACGAATGTGTTCGTTGTACGAAAGTGGCTCTTTGGCTTGGACGATTCCTAGCGTGAATCCAATAGAAGATAAAACGAGTACCACGCCTCTCATACAAAGAGGTGGTTGAAAGCGCTGTATTAGAAACCGCATCACTGAGGGTTCCATCGATGTAACTCCAGAGAGATTCGTTGGGAACACCCACGTCGCCGTTTCATGGCCGAAAGCCCTTAAACGCGGATCCCGGAGGGATCGATCAGCGGGGTATGGACATATGTCATCTTACGATACTTCATTATTAGCACGTTTTTCCTGTAACGGCAAGAAAAACTCTGCGTTAATGAGGTGTGAAAGTACTAAAAAATGTGTTTTTATACGAAATTGCAACAGGGGTTAGCCCTGTTCCGTGTGGGGATTTTGAATCGCCTTTTATTTGGTTCTACCAAGAGGGTAAGGATCGCGAGTGATGGATGACTCAGCACCAGTAATTGTTTTCGAAGAGCACCAAAAAGTGCGTAAGATGCAACTACGTTTTCTATGGGTCTGACATATACACATTTCCAACAATGCCCAAATATTTTCAAAAGTAATTCTTTTTTTCAATCTGCAAGGATAATTCAAAATGAGTCGACGCATTCTGTACATGCTCTGCGTGATGAATTGTTGGGTGCCAATGCTATACGCTACTGAGCCTATGGTTACCCGTGACGCTGAGTGGCAGTCGATTACAAAAGCTATTCGTGAAGGAAAACCAAAAACTGGTAGGGATGTCCTTAAAGGCATAGAGCAGGCAGCCATCAATGAGCAGGCTTGGGATGAGGTTGCTCGCGCGATTGCGACCCGCGTATTACTTGAAAATTCAGATCGTCCAGCAGATGACCCGCAACGATTGATTGATTTGGATGCTGCAACGAAAGCTGCTCCCGAACAAACTCGTGGCGCTATCCAAGCTATTCAGGCTAACTGGACGTGGAACTTTTTTCAGATGAATCGCTGGCGATTTGCACAGCGAACAACTCAAGTGAAAAGTGACGCAGATCGAAATCTTTCAGAAATAAGTTCGTGGGACCTTCGGCAAATTGTTCTTGAAATTCACGCTCAATTCGAGAAGGCACTTTCTGATGATAGAGGACTCAAAGAGTTACCTGTCGACGACTGGGCCATGCTGATCGAAGCCGGTACGATGGGCAAAGCGTACCGGCCGACTCTCTGGGATGTTGTAGTGCGCGATGCAATTGCATTTCATCAGACAGGTGAACGGGGTCTTGTTGAGCCCGAAGATGCTTTTGAGCTTGAGGCATCAAGCCCCGCTCTTCAGGCTGTTAATATCTTTCGCAAGTGGAAGCCAGCACAAGCTGAAGCAGGCAATGATTTAGTAACGGATAAAGATTCACCAGTATTACTGGTCATCAGTCTCTATCAACAGATCTTAAATTTTCACGCAGACGACCAAGACCAGACTGCTTTTCTTTCGGCCGACCTTGATCGTCTTCTCTGGGCACGTGGTGCGGCAGTCGCTGATGCTGAAACTGAGCCAGACGATGCCGTTCGTAAGGCTCTGTCAGAATTTATTGAGCGGGCAGAAGACCATGAGATATGTGCGATGGCGAGATTTACAGTGGCAGATATTCTACGTCCGAAAAGTCCTGTGGAAGCCAGAGCAATTGCACTCGAAGCAGTTGAGCGTCACCCACAAAGTGTTGGTGCACAACAATGCCACAACCTGATTACTAAAATTGAAGCAAAAGAAGTGGCTGTTGCAACAGAACGTACATGGGCGAAGCCCTGGCCAGCACTTCACGTCACCTATCGCAACATTGATCGACTACATCTTCGGCTGGTAAAGGCGAATTGGGAAGAGCGACTGCTCGAGGGAAAGCCATATGGTCAAGGGATTGATCAAAAAGATCGTGAGCGGATTCTTTCTCTTCCAGTACTTCAATCGGTGATGGTGAGACTTCCTGTGCATGATGACTATCAATCAGCCATTGAAGACCTCTCTGTGGAAAGCACGTTCGTAACCGAAACAATTGAGCCAGGTGCCTACTGGGTTGTGGGTAGCTATCGTGGAGACTTTGGTGAACGTGATAATGTTGTTTCGACAACACTTATCTGGGTCAGTCGAATATCTGCTGTGAATACCACAGACTACCAGCCACAACGCTCACAACATACTGGGTATGTCGTCGACGTGAAAAGCGGGAAGCCGATTCGTGGAGCAGAGGTTACAGCATGGCGACGTGATCAGAGATCGCGCCCACGCAAGATGGTGAAACAAGAAACAATAAAGACAAACGAGGATGGCCAGTACACGTTGAAGGCTCATTCAGGACAGGAAACGGTCTTTGTTGTTTCGTCTACGATAGGCGGCCGGATTCACGAGGTTTTGACTGAGCCGGAACGATTGTGGCATCGTGAAAACGTACAACGGCCCAGACGGTCCATCGTTTTGATGACAGACCGTGGAATCTATCGACCAAGTCAGCAGTTACATTTTAAAGGTATTCTGATTGAGCAAGCGGCTGATCGTCGCGGTGCGACTGCAATACCGAAAGCGTCAGTTGAGGCAATCCTTCAGGATGCGAATGGGAGACAGATTTCAAAACTCTCTCTGCAAACAAATGGTTTTGGTTCCTTTCATGGCACCTTTCCAATTCCAACAGGCTCACTTCCTGGTAGATGGTCGGTGCGAGCGCAGGGTAGTGGTGCAACAGGTGCTGCAGGTGTCCGCGTTGAAGAATACAAGCGGCCCAAATTTCAGGTTGAGCTTGCCTTGCCTACAGAGCCTGTTCAGCTTGAGAAAAAAGTGACACTTTCAGGAATCGCATCAACGTATACCGGTTTAGCGGTGGAAGGGGCGAAGGTTGTCTGGAACGTGGAACGGCAGGTGCGATTTCCTTTATGGTGTCGCTGGTGTTTCCCATGGCTACCGTTTGATAGTGGAGCGAGACGTATAGCGCGAGGGAATTCGGTAACAGATGCCGATGGAACATTTAATATTACGTTTCCAGCTGTGCCTGATCGAGCGTTACCAGCACAGTCCCTTCCGGTATTTACCTATCACATTACTGCAGATGTGATTGATACAGGCGGCGAAACACGGTCTGCTGATACGCACGTTTCAGCTGGATATGTCGATGTGGAAGCAACTCTGGATGTTGATGACTGGCAGGTTACCAATGATGAAAATATTGCTTCGGTCACAATCCATGTCTCCACCCTATCGCTCGATGCCGCGCCTCGAGGGGTATCTGGAACACTCCGACTCAATCAGTTGATTCAGCCGAAGCGTGTAGCCCGGACTGATCTCGCAACTCGTTCCATTCCATATAACGTGTTGAAAAAGCAAAAAAGCAGCGGATCATCCATTCTTCCACTGCCACAAGATGATGATCCAAAAACATGGGCCGATGGAAAACAGGTAACAACGAACGAGATTGTGACAGATATCTCCAGTGGTAAAGGCAAAGCTACAGTACTGCTCCAGCCCGGTATTTACCGAGCGACATTTACGATTCCAGCAACGAAAGACCGTCCCGAAGTCATCGCAACACGACTTGTTGAAGTGATAAACCCCAAGGCTAAAAAGTATGAAATAAAAAAGCCTTTTGTATTGCGAGTTGAAAAGTCCACAGTTGAAGTTGAAAATGAGTTGCGGGCAATTGTGGGAACCGGATATGAGCAAGGCTGCTGTTTGATCGAACTCGTCCAATCAGGCCGCGTGCTCAAGCGTTATTGGACAAAGGATAAACAGACGCAGACCCCAATTTCATTCAAAATACAAGATGCTCATCGGGGTGGTGTCACGCTTCGCGCATGGATGGTTCGTGAGGGTCGCCTCTACAATGAATCACAGAGGATAGACGTACCATGGACCGATAAAAAGTTATCTATCGAATGGGAGCAGTTCACGAGACGACTGGAACCTGCAACGGAGCAAGTCTGGCAGGCAACTATTCGAACAGAGGCTGATCCGCTGTCTGGACCAGCACGAGCGACCCTTGCAGAGATGACCGCAACGCTCTACGACCAATCACTTGATGCACTCGCGTCACACCAATGGCCAACCCTTGCTCTCTTTGCTCGAGAGTCCAGTCGTTGGCAGCTGAGATTTACGAATTCTGCGAGTGCTATGCAGCAGATTCATGGATCATGGGCAAGAAATTATCAGAGTGTCCGTATCTCGTATCATCGGTTTCGCCGCCCCTTTGGATCACCAGTCAATGGTGGCTTCGGAGGCATGCTTCGTGGTGGTGGCATGGCGAGAATGCAGAGGATGCCGACGACAGCAATGGCGGTACCTGAAGGAGCTATGGCCAAAGGGGCGGTGGCTTATGCTGCCTCTGATGAAATGATGATGGAAGATGCCAGTGCAGAAGCCGTAGGGCTCAATGCTGCTGGCCAGGGAGAGAAAGAAAGCAAAGATGTAAATTCCAAGGGAGGGAGGGGTGCAGCGTCACCCCCACCGCGCAGCAACATGGCAGAAACTGCCTTTTTCATGCCGACACTTACTTCGAATGAGGCGGGGAGTGTCACGCTTGAGTTTGTTTTGCCCGACACTTTGACGACCTGGCAATTCAAAGCGCTTGCACATGACAAACAGATTCGAAGTGGCACACTCTTTGACACGTGTGTGACATCAAAAGAATTGATGGTGGAGCCAATGCCGCCTCGGTTTTTACGAGAAGGTGATCGTGTTCAAATTCCTGTCAAAGTGAGTAATACATCGAGTGGACGCCTGTCAGGAATCGTGCGCCTCGCTTTGTTCGATGCACGTACAAACGACCGCAGGGATACACTGATACAAGATCCGAATGAACAGTCTTTTGATTTAAAAGCCGGAGAATCTGAAGCTGTATTTTTTACCGTATCTATCACGGACGGAACAGATGCACTTCGGTATCGTGCAACAGGAACAACGAATGGATCAGCTCGTCGTCTTTCGGATGGAGAGGAGGCGACATTACCAGTGCTTCCTCGCAAAGTGCTTGTTACTGAAACGATTCCGGTTACGGTGCGTGGTGGTGAGCAACGTAAGGTCGTATTAGAAAAACTGCTAGACAGCAAGCAAAAGGGTTCGTCTGCGATTCAGAATGAGTCACTGGCTATTCAGGTAGTATCAAACCCTGCATGGTACGCAGTCATGGCACTGCCCTACTTGATGGAACGAAGTGATGAAAGTGTTGATGCACTTTTCTATCGACTGTATGCGAATGCGTATGCAAAGCATCTTGTCGCAGGAGACCCACGAATCGAAAAGATCTTTGAACAATGGCGCAACGCGAACGCATTGAAAAGTCCGCTTGAAAAAAATGAAGTCCTCGTAAAGACTCTTCTTGCAGAGACACCATGGGTCCGTGATGCCACCAGCGAAACTGAGGCAAGGGCTCGCGTTGCAAATCTTTTTGATGAGAACCGTGTCCGTGCTGAGGTTTCTTTAGCAATCGAACGCCTGCAAAGCCTGCGGAATCCTGACGGAGGGTGGCCGTGGTTTCCGGGAGGTCGTTCCAGCGACACGATTACCCTATCTATTGTTGCAGGCTTTGGTCGACTTCGCGCAAATGGTGTCTCCATTGATATGGCGGCGGCTCAATCTACATTGCCATGGATTGATGCACGTCTCATTGAAGAGAAGCGTTTGGCTGAACAACGTCAGGAGCGAGCTCGCAAAGCCGGTAATCTTGCACTGGCCTCGGAGCCAGTTCTTACTCCACTGGGTGTATTCGCGCTGTATTCAAGAAGTTTTTTCCTGGCCGATACTCCGCCTGCCGGAGAGGCGGCTGAAGCCCATGCATGGTGCATGCGGGTAGGAAGAAAGAGTTGGACGGAACTCTCACATAATCGTAGTCAGGGGCAATTAGCTCTCGCACTTTTTCGTGGTAACGAGGGAGAGACAGCACAATCGATTATTGAAAGCCTCAAGCAACGAGCCGTGGGTGGCCCTCGGGGTGAGCACGCCACTGATCGTCAAGAAGACAACTGGCAAGGCATGTGGTGGCGGAACCGACACCCAGGCTGGTGGAGTTGGGCTCAGGCTCCGATTGAAACACAATCACTCATGATTGAGGCATTTGATGAAATTGCTGGTGATTCAGAATCCGTGGAGGCAATGAAGGCTTGGCTTATTCAGCAGAAGAGAACAAGCCGTTGGTCAGGAAGCCCTGCAACTGCAAATGCTGTCGGTGTACTCCTAGGCAGAGGGGCTGATCTTCTTGGTGATTCATCATTAGTCGAGGTGACAGTTGGTGGTGCGTTGATAGATCCCGGTGAGAATGGAGCAAGCAATGTAGAAGCAGGCACCGGTTTTTTTGAGAACAGATTTGTGCGCAGAGAAATTACGCCATCGATGGCAGAAATAACATTTCGGAAAGCCGATGGTGGTGGATTGGCGTTTGGCGGGGTTCACTGGCAGTATCTTGATCAAATCGAGAATGTTGAGGCTTCTGGCCGAAACGAACTTGCAGTGACAAAAGAACTCTTTACTAAAAAAATGACAAAATCAGGTGCTGTGCTTGAGCCAGTGGTGGCAAACGAAAAAGTGAGCGTGGGTGAAGAACTTGTCGTGCGGCTTAAAATCGCAAGTGATCGAACATATGAGTTTCTTGAACTCACAGACCACCGACCGAGTGTGACTGAGCCAGTCGATGTCCTTTCAGGCTGGCGGTGGGCGGATGGTGTTGGTTGGTATCAGGTAAGCAGAGACGCAAGCACACAGTTTTTCTTTGAACGATTACCTCAAGGGACTCATGTCCTTGAGTATTCATTACGCGTTGCACACCGAGGTCAGGCATCAAGTGGTTTTGCGACCATTCGCAGCCGATATGCACCAGAATTTTCTGCGAGATCACAGAGTCTCGGGCTGAGTGCTCAGTAACATGCAGTCAGTTGGTAGTGTGAGATGGTAAGGAAACTATCTCTAATACGGACCGATTACTGTATTGTTGTCTGAGAGAGATGTGTGTCTAAATGTCTCCAGTAACGCAGAATTTCACCAAAGGGGAAGAATAGTAATGAAAATGTCCTCAATCAGAATGTTGCTTGTAAGCCTAGGGGTGATTTCTGTGATGCCAGCCTGTTTGGCAGTGGATTGGGACACACTCCAACCACGTATGGTAATTCCCGACAAGAGTGTGTTGCAGGAAACATTTTCAAAAAGTGGACCAGTCAAGAAAACGACCTGGCAGAACCGACAGGGTACGCGTTGGTCTGTAGAAGACGGAGTCTTGCGAGGCCGACCCTCTTCGGAGGAATATCAGGCAAGTCGAACACACCATTATGGATACGAACCCCGTGTGAGTGTACCAGTCACTCCACCAGAGTTTGTTGCAGGTTTTTCCTTTCGCTTCGTCGGAGGTGAGGAATCGGACATCGTTCCCTTCATTGAATTTGGTCATCATGTCTGTCGAGTAAAGTTTAGCAACAAAGGCACTTTCTTAATCGTTGACCATGAGACACTCAAGGTAGCCGAGTCGGACGAATTTAAATATGTGCCTGGGAAGTGGTATCACGCATTAGCAGAGCTCAAGGGTGACGAGTTTGTGATTCAGTTTGTTGATGGGCCAGCCTGGTACGTCAAGCACGAATGTTTGGCGAAGGCAAACTCCAGCGGTGGCAATGGGCTTGGACTCGCAGGTCCAAAGGATGGAGATGTTGAGCTGGATAATGTGTCGATTTGGAAGGTGCAGTCAAAAGTTCAGCCTTCATGGAACAAACGTAGGAAACTGTTTGATGTCATGGACCCAGTACCGACGGGGAAGAAAAAGTAGATCAAGATTCGTCAGAGTTTTTTCTTTCGACGGAAGAATTGAGCAGTTCATAAATCCGAGCATCAGCAAGAGATGTTGCAATAAGTTCGGCTCCGGAAAAAGAATGCCGGTGACTATGGCCTGATGGGACAGCTACGGTGATTGCACCAGAAGCAACAGCAGCTTTACATCCAGTTTCTGAATCTTCGAAGACAAGCATTCTCTCAGGTTGAGTGCCGCTTGTCTTGGCAGCTAACTGATAGATTTCGGGGTCTGGTTTTCCTGCGATGACATCAGCAGAGGTTAGAACAAAGTTGAAAGCGTCAAGAAGCTTAACGCGGGAGAGTACATCGTGTGCAAACTCAGGTCCGCTACTTGTGGCTACTCCCAAGGAGATATTAAGTGTTTGAATATGCTCGATCAGGTTTTTAGCACCAGGCATGAGTGCGAGCCGGGTAGAAAGAAGTGTCTGAAATATCTCTTTTGTTTCATCAGCAAGGAATTCAACAGTGTCATCCAGATCATGCCAATCAATCATAATTGACAATGCCTTTTGCTGAGGACGTCCCATCATTGCGTCGAGTAGGTCCGCGTCGAATGTTTTGCCACGGCGTCTTAGTAACTCAGTACCTACATCCTGATAAAGTTCCTCTGTGTTTACGAGTAAACCATCGAGATCAAAAATCGCGGCTTCTATGTCAAATCGTGTTCTTGAGGAAGCTATGCCCATTTCCGGTCCTTTCAGTGAAGGATTGTTTTCGTCTGGAGTCACGAAATCCTGCGATATTAGTTCAATAAATTAAATTGTTTACATTTGTTGAAGTCTTACGTTTTTATCGGTACTGGTGACAATACACGTCCTTTGTTCCGTAAAGTATGTAAAACGAGGTATGCTGCTCCTTGCAGCACTCAACGTTGAATCGTAAAACGATAGCAGCATTAGTCGTGCTTTTGTCCATTTGTCGTCGGGGTATCCATATTTATGACCACAACTGATCGTGGTTCATCCGTAATTCTTCCCGAAGTTAAAAACGTCGGAAGCATTGTCGGAAGAGCTTTAAGCGATGGCCGACAGCTTTTGAATACAAAAAGGTTCACAGTTCGGTCGGGAAGTGAAGGTCACAATGAAAGAAACTGCCGTTGATGGCTGTACACCTCGTCGAAGCACAAGTCCTGAACCACTGGTTGCACCACACTATTTTGGCCCAGATGTCCATGGAGATCTGCCCATGAATGGAAGGAAAAGATAAATGTCTCACGCGAGTCCGAAACTTCATAATGCAATGTGGCCGGGTCTTGTTGGGAAGGGAACTGACGAAGGTCAGGAGCCACCAATATCATTGGATCGAATGTTGGAACTTACAGCTGCCGCAGAGGTGGATGGCCAGAAATTTGATGGCATTGATTATTTTTTATTCTTACCGCATACAAATCCGGAAGCAACAGACGACGAGCTTTTCGAGATCGCTGACAAAATTGCAAGTCATGGTTTTTCGATTGGTTCACTTGTTGCACCTGTTTGGCCGGGCACAATTGGTGACTCTGCAATGGGTGATAGAGAAGCGCGAGATAAATTCTTGTCAGCAGTCACAATAGCGTGTCGGATTGCAAAAGTATTTGAGCAGCGTGGTGTCAGGAAATACGGCGTCATACGTATAGATTCAGCGGAGTTCGGTGTTGCTAAATGGCGTGAAGATGCCAAGGCCGGAACTGCAAAGATTGTTGAGACCTTTCAGGCAGCAGCAAAAATCGCAGCTGATAATGGACAGAGACTTGCAGCAGAAGGAGAGATCTGTTGGGCCGGGATGCATTCTTGGCGTGACATGCTTGATGTCCTTGAAGGAGTTGGGATGCCAGAAACGCTTGGATTTCAGGCTGATTTAGCACATACCTATTTATACCTTCAAGGTTATAACGCCCCAGAGCATGCTCTCGTAAACGCTGATTGTTCATCGGAAGAATTTTATGCTGCGTATAAGCAGATGACCGATAAGCTTCGACCGTGGACGATCGATTTTCATGTTGCACAGAATGATGGCGAAGTCCATGGGGCTGGGTCACATGATAAGACTGGAAAGCATTGCCCTGCCGATGATCCCAACGGAAAACTCGACATTGTGAAATGTTCGGGGTATTGGCTTGAAGATGCTTCTTCACGATGCATTGAACATATTTGCTGGGACGGTTGCATGTTTTCGAATGACATGCTCGAAAATCCGGCAACATGGAACACAATCCTGAAGACCATGCTTGCCGTGCGGGATGCACACGGCTGGAACTAATAAAGATCACAAAAGTTCAGATCACGAAAGGAAAATAGTGATGGCAAAACCACTCCGTATAGGCATGATCGGCTACGGTTTCATGGGGCGGGCACACTCAAATGGTTACAACCGCGTAAAAAACTTTTTTGACCTCGAGTATGTACCAGTCCTGCAGGCTGTTGCAGCAAGAGATGTTGAGAAAGCGCAAGCCTTTGCTGATCAGTGGGGGTATCAGCGTGTGGAGAGTGATTGGCGCAAACTCGTGGCCTCTGATGACATCGATGCAATCGATATCTGTACGCCAAATAATCTGCATGCGGATATCGCAATTGAGGCAGCGAAACATGGAAAAGCAATTTTGTGCGAGAAGCCTCTATCGATGGATACTCCAGAAGGTGAGAGGATGTGTGAGGCTGTTGAAAAGGCAGGTGTGCCAAATACAGTCTGGTACAACTATCGCAGAATGCCTGCGGTAACATACGCAAAACAATTAATTGATGCAGGCCGCCTTGGTAGAGTTTTTCATTATCGAGCAGAATTTCTTCAAGATTGGACGATCAGTGCAGAGTTGCCTCAAGGGGGTGCCGCACTGTGGCGGCTCGATGCCAAAGCAGCTGGCAGCGGTGTTACAGGTGATCTTCTTGCCCATTGTATTGATACAGCGCTTTGGCTGAATGGCTCGGTCTCAGATGTGACAGCCATGACAGAAACGTTTGTTAAAGAACGAACGCATCAATTGACTGGAAAAAAAGAGCCAGTTGAAATCGATGATGCATGCTCTTTCTTGTGTCATTTTGAAAATGGTTCGCTTGGACTTTTTGAAAGCACTCGATATGCCCGTGGTCATAAGGCTCTGTACACGTTTGAAATCAATGGTGAAAATATGAGCCTGAAGTGGGATCTCCATGATCTTCACCGGTTAGAAATCTTTGACTACAGCGATGAAGGGCCAGAGCGAGGGTGGAAGAGTGTTCATGTGACAGACAGCGAACATCCGTATATGAGTAATTGGTGGGTTCCCGGTTTGGCGATTGGCTATGAGCATTCATTTGTCCATCAGGTTGCTGACTTCTTGACGTGCTACGCAAAAGGTGAGCCTTGTCACCCAACCTTCCGGGATGCACTTGAAACCCAACGCGTCTGTGATGCTGTGCTTGCGAGTGCCAAGAGTCATGCGTGGTCAAAAGTGAACGGCTAGCAGTCATTTTCGTATGAGTTGCTTTGCTGTACCGGTCGCGATAGGCTGATTAGGAAGATTTGGAATGACTTGTTGGGGTGCCGTTGCTAGTGTGATTTTGTTTCCGAGTCGTACTGTACATGCGCACGATTTCTACAGTACGCCGTAATTTTGTGAGAATATCTCAATGTACTTCACAATGCCTTGTCCGCACTGCGAAAAGAGTCTCAAGGTTCGTGATGAACTTGTTGGCAACACGGCGAAATGCCCACATTGCCGTGGTTCGATAACTGTCAAGCGACCTGAAAAATCGGTGGGTGGCGGAAAAACAGGGCAGAAAACAAAAGAAGGTGGAGGCGAGCAATCGGCAGAGTCAGAAGCGCGTGCTCGAGTGCTATCTGTTACCGCGAATACAAATGTAAATGTAGGACTCTACGCCCTTTTCGGTCTCGCAGCCACGATTGTCTTCTATCTTGTGCTTTTACCTTTTGCTGGACCAAGAGACGATCGCTCATACCTAGGGCGTCTCTTTATGGGTGGAGAAGGTTCGACTATGGCGACCGGCCAGTGGGTTCCATACACAGAAGTATTTCTGTTCTTCTGGGCAGCAACGATGCTTGTTGGCAAGCTTCGAAAGATTCGTCGCCAGCAGCGAGCCATGTTGTTTGATGTTCTGCCGAGTGAAATTGGCGAGAAGATTACAGAAAGAAACCTTGATAAGTTTCTTGAATACATAAGTGAACTTCCTAAAAATGCTGTGGGCAGCTTTCTTGTAACGCGATGCGTGCGAGGCCTTGAGCATTTTCGTGTTCGGAAGAGTGCGGCCGACACGGCTACGATGCTTTCGAGTCAGTCAGATCTCGATGCCGGTAGTGTTGATTCGAGTTACACAATGTTTCATGTGTTCATTTGGGCTATTCCAATTCTAGGATTTCTTGGAACTGTTATCGGTGTGAGTTCTGCTGTTGGTGGGTTTACCGATACGCTGAGTAGTTCCAGTGATATGGAATCACTGAAGGTTGGTCTAAAAAGTATTACAGGTGGCCTTGGTACATCATTTGATACCACACTGGTTGCTCTCGCGATGGCGATGATTCTTACATTCCCAGTAAGCGCGCTTCAGAAACTCGAGGGCGACGTTATTGGTGAAGTTGATGAATACACCAATGAGTATCTTTTGCGTCGACTTGAAGATGGCAGGAATACTGAAGACCATCGCATGCCTGCTGCAAATCGTAATGACATGCAGGACGTCGTTCAGGCAGCTTTGAAGGTGCATCGAGCCGAACTCGAGGGTTGGATTGGGCAACTCAAGACTCTCGGGAAAGGCGTCGCTGCAGATCTCTTTGATTCGTGGAAGAAAATCGATGATAAGCAGACAGAACGGATATCTCAGACAGAACAGTCACTTACGAGTTTTGTGGGGAAACTCGATGGCATGGGCGAGAAACTTGCTTTAAAAGTCGAAGAGGGTTGGAGTAATGCCCACGATCGTTTGTATGAAAAAAATGCGGGACAGGTTGAGCAGTTAGGTAAAATGGTTGAATCAACCCGTGATGAAATTGCAGCCATGGCATCCACTGCACAGGACGCGAAGGGACGATCTTCAGACCTTATGTCAGAGGCCGCTAGTAGTGTGCAGGAGTATACCCAGTCGTTACAAAAAAGTTTGTCAGAACTTGCGGAAACGATGGAGCGACTCAATGGGCAAACCATTACTGTTGAAATGAAACAACGCGGGTGGTTTGGTTTCGGTGGTGGAAAGAAAAACAAGCCTGAAGAAAATAGTAAAATCAAATACAGAACCTAAATTGCTATTTACTTGCGTCTGCTCATGTTTTTGTGCAAAGTGACAGGCTGTGTAATCACTTGGAATTAATGTCATGGCCCGAAGGCAAAAAAAGAAACAGGAAATTTCACTTTTCCCGTTTCTCGACATCCTGGCATGCGTTATTGGAAATTTGATTCTGATAATCACGGCTGTTGTGCTTGAATCTGTTGACAGCGACAAAATAGCCGAACAATTTGCTAATGAGGCCGTTCAGCAACAAACAGAGCAAAATTTGCAGGCCATTCGTGATCTTGAGGAGAGCCTCAAAAAGCTTAAGCAAGAGAGTATTTCGAGTGATACTCGCGTTCAAAAGGCACAGCAACAATTAGCTGAAGCTGAGCGTGCACAGCGTGAGGCCCGGGGGCGGCTGCTCGATGTTCCACCACCACCACCACCACCAGACGATGAAGATACGGCAGAACTCAAGAAGCGAGAGCTTGAGATCCAGGAAATTATTGCCGAGATGAAACGGATTGAAGCGAAAATTGCAGACAAAAAGAAAAAGCCAGACCAGACAATTTCAGTGTTGTATGAGAACAAAGGACGCGGCGGTATTCGTCGTCCTTTTTTTGTGGAAATAACAAAAAATGATTTGGTATTACTTCCTAATGCACTTGATTACAAAAATCTTTTTGATTCAGAGTTGCCGATAAAGATACCGGTTGCAAAAGCGGCGAGTGATAAGTCTTTTACGAAATTGCTGGATTATGTGCTTACTCATTTAGGTAAGACCGGACTTCTTCGAAGAAGACGAGATACGATCATCACATTCCTTGTTCGACCAGAGGGTGTGAATACATACCGAACGGTGAAGAAAATTGTTGATCAATATGAGAAGAAAAATGAGAATCGACTTGTTGTTGGTATGCTACCAAATGGTGCTCCGGTGCTGGATGCATTGAGTGGCAAGGCTCCGCTTCCAGGTGAGGGTAAAATTCTGCTTGACTGACGTGTATAATTTATTGTGACGGACTCAGTATTGTAAGGAAGGAAAATTCAATGGCTCGACGCAGAAAGCAAACGTCAGCAACGGGTGCGAATATGGACTCCTTGCTTGATGCCCTTACGAATGTTGTCGGCATTCTTGTTATTGTTCTTGTAGCTGTGCAACTTTCCAGCCAAGAAGCAGCTCGGCGCATGGAAGAGATGATCGCTCAGATTGATCCTGCCGAGCAAGAGCGAATTAAGCAAGCTGCAGAAGACTCGGCGTCTAAGCTCGAAGAAATGAAGCTTGCGCTCAAGTCAGAGTCAGAAAAAGACAAAATTGATCCTGAAAAATTATTGGCATCACTTCAAGATGATATTGCCAAGGCTGAAGTCAAAGCAAAGAAGGATTTGCTTGCTGCTGAGGCAGCAGAGAAAGAGGCAGAAGAAAAAAAGCTTTCAGCTGAAAAGCTCCGAAGGAGCTTGATGATACAGCTCGCGAAGCTAGAGGAAAAAGAGAAAGAATTTACGGTAGCGAAGACAGATTTGTTGGCGAAGTTGGACAATATGCCAAAGTTAAACGCACCACCACCCAAAGAAGTACGGCCACCAACACCAAAAGATATTCCACGAAATAAAGACGGGAATGCGTTACTTCAAGAGAGAAAGGTTCTCGTTAGTAACGGAAAAGTAATACCATTTGTAGATCCAGGGAAGCAGATGGAAACAGCGATTAAAAACCGCCTGAAAATGATTATTGAAAAAAATGGGATCACAGTTGGAGAGGGTAACTATATTCCTGATTCAAAGCAGGCCGATAAATTAGTTGCAGAGTTCAATCAAGATCCGGCAAAAAATAAATATTTCGATCTTAAGCTGGTTCGTAATGGTAATACGATCAACCTTGAAATTATTCCAACGGATGAATGTGGTGAGGAGCCTGAAAAAGCCGTGCGAGGTATTTTTGGAACCGTATTCCGCAATATGCAAGGGAAATGGTATCTCAGATATTTGGTTGAACCAGATTCGTTTGAAACATATATGGCGATGCGCAAAGTGACAGACAGTGGTGGCTTTTATGCAGGCTGGACCATAATCGATCCAGGTAGTTACTTACATCGACAATTCAGTGGTTACAGGATTGGGGTGAAACC
>ERZ1048872.1339-NODE-1339-length-20906-cov-23.950794_pt1 | contig 20906 bp, 16 predicted proteins | sample MGYA00383100_ERZ1048872 | MGnify/ENA primary metagenome ERZ1048872 (study PRJEB29581, sample SAMEA5548370) | metagenome | biome: marine; feature: coastal; material: water | depth 50 m | study: Short-term variability in the microbial, nano- and picoplankton...
ATCGTGATGTGGAAGTGGCTCTCACCAGAACCGTCATCACCTGCATGACCCGCATGTTTTGAACTATCATTGCGAATTTCCAGAAACTCAGGCGAAAAAGCCGCCTCTAGTTTAGATTTCATTTCGTTTTCGACCAACATTTTCTTCTCCTGCCCCTTCAATCTTCTCGAAATACGCTTAGACTGCATAGTCCGAGTCGAAAAGGTACATCTATGAGCAAACCCGATCCGTTTGGTTTTGACATGTCAGTTTCTTCTGCAAAGAAGAAAAACCCTCGCGGTAGGCGGGGAATGTCTGGCGCGTCTGAAACGTCAACTCGCGTATGCGAACACGCAGGCTGCAATGAGCCTGGCAAGTTTCGTGCACCCCGTGCACCAGATGTGTTGGACGATTTTCTTTGGTTCTGCAAAGACCACGTCCGTGAATATAATCTGAAGTGGAATTTCTTCGACGGCACGACCGAAGCAGAATTGAACGCACAGATGTCCAAGGACAAGGTTTGGGAACGCGAAACGAAAAGCTTTCACGACCCCGAAGCCAAAGCTTGGGCGCGTCTTGGGATCGAAGACGCACATCAGGTGCTTGGTGAAAATGCGACGCGCAATCCAGGCAAATCGAATTCGGATCAGACCAAACGTCTGCCTCCGACTGAGCGGCGCGCTGTGGATATTCTTGAAGCCAAGGACCATTGGTCCAAGGCCGAGGTTCGAAAGTCCTACAAAAAGCTGATCAAAGTTCTGCACCCTGACATGAACGGTGGTGACCGTTCACAAGAAGAGCAATTGCAAGAGGTCATGTGGGCTTGGGATCAGATCAAAGACAGTCGTAGCTTTAAGTAACCGTTAGCAGCAGCTGGTCGTTGCCGGACCACAACAACCACCGGCTGTCGGCCGGTCCGTGACCGCGCCCGAAGCAATTCGCATGTAGTCAGTTTTGGGCTTACAGCCTGCGGCTCGCGTATCTAGATCTACGAACACTTGCCCATGGTCAAGCGTCACGGCACCCATGTCGTAGACCCGCATTCCAGCATTTTCCGGCGAAAACTCAACGCTGAGAGCTACATCCCCCAAATTTTCGACCAGTTCTGTCGATTTCTCTGCAATGGCCACAAACTTGCTAACTTTCATGAAGTCACCGCCAGTCCCGTCTAGCAATTGCATCGTCGCCTCAACCCATGCCGATTGTCTGGCCGCGCAATCTACGCTTTCAATCCTCGCCAATTTGAACTCGGTCAGATGATATCCGCCTGATATCTGACGACCTTCAGCCGCAAATATTAGCTCTGCATCGCTCGGCATGGTCTTTAGTTGCATTGTGAATTCTTTTAGGGTCATCGAGTTCTGTCCTGTTATTTTAAGAATCGTTGAAATATAATTGACAGATGCTCAACTTCATTTCAATAGGTGTTGAAATATGAAAGAAGAAGACGCTGCGGAACTATTTGACGCTTTGGCAAGTAGCCCTCGACTGCGGGTGCTTCGGCAACTTGTTCAGGCGGGACAAGAGGGCATGACCGCAGGGGCAATATCTGAGGCTTTATCGGTGTCCCCGTCAGCCCTGTCATTTCATCTGTCGAATATGACTGACCGAGGGCTCATCACACAGGAAAAGCAGTCTCGCTCTAGAATTTATCGTATCAATTTCATAAGGTTGGGTGAACTGGTGCGATTTTTGCTAGAAGACTGCTGCCAGAATGACCCGACGGTATTGCAATGCTGTTCGCCCTCGAAAGGTTCCTGCTAGTGCTAGTCGATCTCGATGCGCAGAATTTCTTGATCAGAGCCTTCACCACCAAGGATCACGACCACACCGCTTTTTAGAATGGGTGAAATCTCGGTTGGGATATCCAACGTCCGAGGGGGCAATTCAGGCCAAGCGCCCAATGCAATCCATTCGGTGTTTTCACCGAAATCTAAGTAGACCTGTAAATTTGGTTCTGTTTGCAGGTCGCCCATACTGCCACCCAATTGTAAAACGCCGTTTTCCGCGTGGAACACTGCGATAGGCTCCCCAATGCTTGGCAGTAGCGGCATTTCCTTGGGCTCGGAAATCTGTGAAGTCGTTTGCTGCGGGCTGGTATCTCCAGTGGGCAGCAACACATCCAACCCCGGCCAATAGCTATAGGCTCCCCAAGCTACGCCCGCTGCAATTGCCACCCAAACTAGCGTTTGGAAAAACCGGATGCGCTGCAAAAAAGTCTTCGATTGCTCGGGGAAAAGTGCCCGATCCAAACGGTCCAATAAATCGCTTTTGGGTCGCCTGTCTGGAACGCTGTCTGTTAGGACGACGAAATCTTCAGTCCAACCTGCCACCATGCCGCGAAGTTCAGCATCGTTGGACATGCGCTCTTCAAATTCCTCGTGTTCAGGAACGGGGATTACATCGAGAACATATTCCCCTGCCAACAACACATCGGCCGAGGCCTTCTTGCCGCTTAGATCAGCATGTAGACGTGCCAAGGATCGTTTTTGCCAATTGCGTATGGTTGCGTATGGAACGCGATAACGGGTTGCCAGTTCAGAGTAGCGAATGCCGGAAAAATAGCTGAGTAAGAAAGCCTCTTGGCGATCCTTTGGCAGCCATCCAAGCGCCTTTCGCAGCACGGACTCTGGCCCGTCGCTTTGAGTCTCGACGTCCTTTGAGGGCGCGATTGTCTGCAATTCAACGGGATCGGGACTGCCGTCTTCACTGGCCCCTCGACGCGCCGAGATCGCGTATTCGCGGCCCATCGACAAAACCCACGTCAGGGGCGTCAGTCCACTGTCCTGCCAGTTGATCGCGTTTTGCCAAATCTCTCGATAGGCCAATTCAAGCACTTCATCGGCCCATTCATCATCGTCCAAAATAGCACGACAGAGACCAAAAAGCTTTGATGCAGTCAGATCAAACAATGAATGAAACGCGGCACGGTCGCCCTGCCCGACTCTATTCAATATGTTCTCAAAATCCTCAAGGTCGGCCATTCACACAACTTTCTATTCGGGCTGTTCAAACCGCCATGCATCACGACTCTGTTAAATCATGGAAATACGTCGCTTGCTAGTACGGTGAAACCTACGATTTCCTGCGGGGCCTACTTGCCTCTTACATCTATTTGGTGCACCAGAGTTTAAGCCCTGTTTCGGCGTGAAGAAGGTAAAATGATGGCTGACGAAATGATCGACATAAACGCGAAACCAACTGAAGACGTACATGTTCGTGACGTGTTTGGTATCGATACGGATATGGTAATTAAGGGTTTTGCAGAAGGAACTGATCGTGTTCCTGAGCTAGACCCGACATATAAGTTTGATCCGGACACCACACTGGCCATCCTTGCGGGCTTTAGCCACAACCGCCGCGTGATGATCCAAGGTTATCACGGCACAGGAAAATCGACCCACATCGAGCAGGTCGCAGCACGCTTAAATTGGCCTGCAGTGCGCGTGAACCTCGACAGCCACATCAGCCGTATTGATCTGATCGGTAAGGACGCGATCAAACTGCGCGACGGTAAGCAAGTCACCGAATTCCACGAAGGTATTCTGCCTTGGGCCCTACGCAACCCCGTTGCGATCGTGTTTGACGAATACGATGCCGGCCGTGCGGACGTTATGTTCGTGATCCAACGTGTTCTTGAGCATGATGGCAAACTGACGTTGCTTGATCAAAACGAGATCATTACCCCGCATAAATACTTCCGTTTGTTTGCGACTGCGAACACGGTTGGATTGGGTGACACCACCGGTCTTTACCATGGAACACAGCAAATTAACCAAGCACAGATGGACCGTTGGTCACTAGTTGCGACGTTGAACTATCTGTCTATCGACGCGGAAACCAACATCGTTTTGTCAAAAGCTCCGCATTACAACACCGAAGCCGGCCGTCAGACCATCAAGCAGATGGTGACGGTTGCAGACCTGACCCGAACAGCCTTCATGAACGGTGATTTGTCGACAGTGATGAGCCCTCGGACGGTGATCAACTGGGCTTTGAACTCTGAGATTTTCCGCAATGTTGGGTATGCATTCCGGCTTTCGTTCCTCAACAAATGTGATGAACTTGAGCGTCAGACTGTTGCCGAATTCTATCAGCGCCTATTTGATGAGGAACTTCCCGAAAGCGCAGCAAGCGTTAGTCTGGGTTGATATAGACGGTGTCGGGGGCCAGCCCCCGAACCCCCGCGGTATTTAAAGCAAGATAAAGCAGAAAGGAGAGCCTGATGTCTAAACCAAGCGACAATCCCGCTGATCCTTTCAAAAAGGCGCTGGCAGAAGCGACAAAAGTTCTAGCTGACGACGCTGAGGTCAACATCAGCTATACGGTTGATCCGTCGGGAATGACGGGCGATTCCATAAGGTTGCCTCAGGTTAGTCGCCGTATGACACGCGACGAAGTCTTGCTGGCACGTGGCACTGCCGACGCTTTGGCGATGCAGCGGCGCTATCATGACGACGCCTTACACGACCGGTATGCCCCCCCTGGCCAAATGGCGCGTGAGATCTACGAGGCTATGGAAACCGCGCGTTGCGAGGCAATGGGTGCCCGCGATATGCCTGGCACGGCAACAAACATTCACGCCAAGATTGCTGCTGATGCATCGCGCAAAGGCTACGATCAAATTCGCGATCGCGCAGATGCACCGCTGTCAGTGGCTGCTGGGTATTTGGTTCGTCAACTTGCGACGGGTCGTGACTTGCCCGAAGGCGCGGCGAACGTGCTTGATCTGTGGAAAGGCTTCATCGAAGAGCAAGCCGGCGGAACGCTTGAGACTTTGGATGAAATGCTGTCGGATCAAGCCGATTTTGCCAAGTTTGCACGTCAGGTGATTGAAGACCTTGGGTATGGTGACCAACTGGGCGACGATCCTGACGAGTTTGATGACGATCAGGACGACGAGTCGGCTGAAGACGCAGAAGAACAAGAAGACCCTGATAGCTCGGGCGAAGACGACAGCGACGAGAATGAAGCCGAGGCTGATCCAGAGCAATCGCAGGAACAACAGCAAGATGCGGCGGAAGCCCATGTCTCGATGGACGAGAATTCGGACGACATGTCGGACGAAACCGAGATGCCAGATGGAGAGGCCCCGCATGAGCCTCCCCCTCCTGCACCGCATTCAGAAGCTGATCCTGGATACGAAGTCTACAGCACTGAATTTGACGAGGAAATCGCGGCTGAGGATTTGGCCGAGCCGGTCGAACTTGAGCGCCTGAGGGCTTATCTCGACCAGCAACTTGAGCCCCTCAAGGGCGCAGTCAGTCGATTGGCAAATAAGCTGCAACGCCGCTTGCAAGCCCAGCAAAATAGATCATGGGAGTTCGACAAAGAGGAAGGTATTCTCGACGCGGGCCGTCTTGCACGCGTTGTTGCTAACCCTACCACCCCTCTATCGTTCAAGTGGGAAAAAGACACCGAGTTCCGCGACACCGTTGTAACGCTGCTGCTTGATAACTCTGGTTCTATGCGCGGACGGCCCATTTCAATCGCCGCGATTTGCGCCGATGTTTTGGCGCGCACGCTTGAGCGCTGCAACGTAAAGGTCGAGATCCTTGGGTTTACGACACGTGCCTGGAAGGGCGGCCTTTCGCGTGAGAATTGGTTAAACGATGGACGCCCACAGCAGCCAGGCCGTCTGAATGATCTACGCCACATCATCTACAAAAGCGCCGACGCACCTTGGCGCCGCGTTCGTCCGAACCTTGGATTGATGATGAAAGAGGGTTTGCTAAAAGAAAACATCGATGGCGAGGCCTTGGAATGGGCGCATCGCCGTATGCTAGCACGCCCCGAGCAACGCAAAATCCTGATGGTGATCTCGGACGGTGCGCCGGTCGATGATTCAACACTTTCCGTAAATCCGGCCAACTATCTGGAAAAGCATTTACGTGATGTGATCGACATGGTCGAGAAGCGAAAGATGGTTGAACTTTTGGCCATCGGAATCGGCCATGACGTGACGCGGTATTATGAGCGCGCGGTCACTATCACTGACGTTGAGCAATTGGCAGGCGCAATGACCGAACAACTGGCAGGCCTGTTTGATAGCGACCCAAGAGCACGCGCTCGGGTGATGGGTATCAAAAGGGTCGGCTAAGTGCTTTAGTGCGCACTCGGCGAGCACGACCGAAATTTTATTGTGATTGAACAGGGCACGCCCTGTATTGGGGGGCCTATGCTGCAATCCTTTGAAGTGACTTCTGATCCTGCCACTGGCGTCGAGCGTTTGGCTTTGTTGCGCAGTGCAATCCATTCCAATCGTTTGGATGGGTATCTAGTGCCGCGTGCTGACGCGCATCAGGGTGAATACGTCGCTGCGCGCGATGAACGGCTTGGGTGGTTGACCGGCTTCACTGGATCGGCAGGGTTTTGCGCTACTCTAAAGGATGCTGCAGGGGTATTCGTAGACGGTCGTTACCGTGTCCAAGTGCGAGAGCAGGTATCGCCTGATGCCTATTCGCCCGTCGATTGGCCTGAGGTTTCTTTGGGTTCTTGGTTGATCGAAAACCTACCCGAGGGTGGGAAGGTCGGTTTTGATCCTTGGTTGTATTCCGTGGCTCAAATTGACGATCTTGAAAAAAATCTCGCTGGTTCTGAAATAACAATTGTTCAATCCGGCAATCTGGTCGACGATATTTGGCTTGACCAACCCGAGGGTCCTTCAGCCGCTGTTTTTGAGCATCCGTTAGAGTTTGCAGGTGAATCCAGAGAAGATAAATGCGCGCGACTCGCTGCGGAACTAAAGGCAAGCGGACAGTCTGCAGCCCTTATCACGTTACCAGATTCGATCATGTGGCTGTTGAATATCCGCGGCGCCGACATACCCCGCAATCCAGTCGCACATGGTTTCGCCATCCTGATGGCTGACGGGTCGGTTGATCTGTTCATGGACCCGCAGAAGCTTTCGGGCGTCAATTTCGGCGACAGTCTGAATGTCCGCAGTCACGCGCAATCTGATTTCCTTGCGGGCGTCGGCAAGCTTAGCGGCAAAGTGCGCGCAGATAAGCTGACCCTTCCTTGCAAGGTCGCTGATGCGTGTGAAGGTGAATTGGTTTGGGACGGTGATCCCTGCGTTTTGCCAAAGGCGTGCAAAAACAAAACCGAAATCGGCGGAATGGTTGCCGCACATTTGCGTGACGGCGTCGCCATGTGTGAGTTTCTGTGTTGGGTCGACGCGCAGGAACCCGGCAGCCAAACCGAAATTTCGGTTGCCTCGGAGCTTGAGCAGTATCGCAGATCGCTTGGCCAATTGCATGACATCAGTTTTGAAACGATATCCGGCACCGGCCCTCATGCCGCTTTGCCGCATTATCGCGTCTCGACCGAAAGCAATTCAACGGTCGAGGAAGGCCATTTATTGCTTGTGGATAGTGGTGGGCAGTATTTGGACGGCACAACCGACATTACCCGCACCATGGCCATTGGCACCCCAACATCCGAGCACAAAGAATGCTTTACCCGCGTTCTACAAGGCATGATCGCGGTTTGTCGTGTGCAATTCCCGAAAGGTCTTTCTGGTCGGGATCTTGATGCATTGGCGCGATACCCGCTTTGGACCGCTGGAAAGGATTATGACCATGGGACCGGTCACGGCGTTGGTGCGTTTCTCAGCGTGCACGAGGGCCCTCAGAGGATTTCACGCGCATCAGAGGTTGCATTGCAAGAGGGCATGATCCTTTCAAACGAACCAGGATATTACAAAGTTGGCAGCTTTGGCATCCGAATTGAGAACCTGATTGTCGTTCAAACTGCACCACGCATTGAAGGGGATGACGGGCGGGATATGTTGTCTTTCCTCAATCTGACATGGGTACCTATTGATAAACGCTTAATCGACGTTTCGTTACTTAGCCCTGCTGAGGTTGACTGGATCAATGATTATCATGCACAAACCCACGACAGGATTTCACCACGTCTAAGCGAGAACGCGAAGATTTGGTTGAACGAGGCGACATCGCCACTCTGACCAACGCGTTTATATGTGTTGAAAGGGGCGAGTCAGGAAGCGACGAGAGGAAGAGAGAATGACCGATATTAGAATTCGCAAAGCGGATGGAACTTGGGTAGTTCGGGCCGCTGGTGCCGTAATTGCTGAGAGCAAAAACGCTTTGGAGCTCAACGAGGATGGTCATGACGGTGTAATTTATTTCCCTCGTTCATCCATTGCGATGGCTTTCCTTGACGAAAGCGACCACCGCACCACGTGCCCCCACAAGGGTGAGGCCAACTATTTCGACATCGCCGCAAAAAGCTCGACCATCAAGAATGCGGCGTGGAGTTATGAAAACCCACTTGAAGCAGTAGCTGAGATCAAGGATCACTTGGCGTTTTATTGCGGTGAAAACGTCGCCGTTGAGCAGCTTTAACAGTTTAAGAATGCTCTTCTTTGGCCGTGGCAGCCAAGGCCCGATTATAGGCTTTTAGAGAATCTACAAGAAACAGCACCCCGATGATATTCGGGGGGCCGTCGTCTGTATTGACCTCAATAACCGGCAGCCATTCACAGTTTTGACCTTCGAACTGAGGAAGAGCGTCGCCCAATGTGGATTCTGAACGGATACCGTGCCCGTTGCTGACCATTTCCCACAGGGCATCTTTATCCAATTGTGCACAGTCATCCACGGGCCGCATGATTTTGCGAACTTGGAACATGTGAAGCAAGTAAGCTTGTGGACCAGCAGCAATCTGAACATTGCGTCGCGATAGCTGTGCAAGAAAGAAAGACTTGTGATTGACGCTGGCTGCGACAGCGGTCGACAATGACACAGCTAGCATTACCGCCAACCCAGTTTGCCAATCGCCCGTCATTTCGAAAATAATCATGATCGTTGAGATCGGCGACCCAAGAACCGCAGCAGCGACCGCCCCCATGCCAGCAAGTGCATAGAGCGGCTCGCCGCCCGAAACCTCGGGGAAGATGCTGACGGCGATGTAGCCAAAGCTTAAACCGGTCAATGCACCAAGCATGAGTGAGGGTGAGAACACGCCACCCCCCATACGACCTGCGATGGTGATCGTTACAGCAACGGCCTTGAGGATCGCAAAAACCACGGCCTCGTGAAACACCAACTGCCCCGTCAGGGCGGCGCTTGTGGTTTCGTATCCGACGCCAATGATATGGGGAAAAAACAGTGCAAGAACGCCAAGCATCGCACCCGCCACCATCGGTCTGATCCAGCGTGGAATACGCAGTGTTTTCTGAACGATGCCACCCCAATCGTCGGCCCTGTAAAGCGCCATCATGAAAATCGTCGCAACAATTCCGGAGCATAACCCAAGGATCGCAAAGGCAGGAAGCTCAACGTAGAACTCAAGCATATTCGCCTGAGGTATTGTGAATTCAGTCACGTCGCCGAACCAAAGCCTATTGATCACCGTCCCCGAAACACTTGCAATAACAATCGGCGCGAACGAGCGGATGGCAAAGTGGCGCATGACCACCTCCATCGCAAATAGCGCGCCCGCTATAGGTGCGTTGAAACTGGCCGAAACCGCAGCTGCGGCAGCGCAACCCATCAGGTCGCGACCTGTCACACCGTCGACCTTGGCCTTGTGGCTAATCCAACTGGCGATCACTGCAGCAAGATGAACGACCGGACCTTCGCGCCCAGATGACCCGCCGCTAGATAACGTGATTAGCGAGGCTAAGGCCGAGGCCCAGCCCTCTTTGTGTTCAATACGTCCGTCTTTAATCGCGGCACCTTCGATAACATCGGCAACCGACCGCACGCGCCCATCATCAGTGAAACGATGGAGAATAATCCCAACGATAAGGCCACCGAGAATAGGAAGCCCAACGATCCAATACCAAGCGACGGAATTTGCGTAGCTGTGCAACACATTGACGTGAGGCACTCCGTAAAGCCATGCCTGCAACTCTTCGAGACCCAACCGAAAACATACCGCCGACAATCCACCGCCAATCCCCACAAACAAAGCCAAGACCCAGAAGCGGATCATGCCCACCGTATTGGTCTTTACGTTGCGGTTTATCTTTGGGAGTTCCACTCGATGCCTCTGACGTATTGCCTTTTTCGCGGCGTAAGACTTTGATGGTCTAGCAATAGATCCACCTTTGGAGACCCCATGACCATCCCAGACGCAATCGCCGAGCTTTCTATATTACTAGGCCAAGGTCTTACGTGCTCCAAGTCTGATTTGGACATTCATGGGCGATCCGAGAGTTATTTCGACACGATACCGCCCGATGCAGTCGCTTATCCCACATCGACCGCCGAAGTATCTGAAATCGTCCGTATTTGCGCCAAGCATAATTGCCCTGTTATAGGCTTCGGCACAGGCACATCACTTGAAGGTCAGACCGCGGCGATCTCAGGTGGCGTGAGCGTAGATTTTTCGAAAATGACGGCGGTGCTAGAAGTTGCACCCGAGGATATGACTGTCCGCGTTCAACCCGGATGTACGCGCGAAGACTTGAACACTCATTTACGCGATACGGGCCTGTTCTTCCCTGTTGATCCTGGCGCCAATGCCTCACTCGGGGGCATGGCAGCGACACGGGCAAGCGGCACGACCGCAGTCCGCTATGGAACGATGCGCGCCAATGTTATGGCGTTAGAGGTCGTGATGGCCGATGGTCGGATCATCCGAACGGGTACAGCCGCCCCAAAAACCTCGGCCGGCTACGACCTGACGGGACTTATCGTCGGGTCCGAAGGCACTTTGGGTTTGATGACCGAATTAACTCTTCGCCTGCAAGGTCAACCCGAGGCCGTTTCCGCGGCCGTATGTGCGTTTCCAGATATGGCGGCAGCCGTGAAGACTGTCACTGAAACCATCCAAATCGGTCTGCCCATAGCGCGGATCGAGTTTTTGGACAGCGCATCAGTCGAGTGCATCAACGCATACGCCGATATGGATATGCCAGTTACTCCGCATTTGATGGTCGAGTTCCATGGCTCTGAGAACGGAGTGGCTGAGCAAATCGAGATGTTCCGTGAAATCTCAGACGACAATGGCGGATTGGGTTTTGAGTGGGCAACCAAGGCCGAAGATCGAAACCAACTATGGAAGGCGCGCCACAACGCCTATTTTGCAATCGTTGCGTCACGCCCCGGGTCTCGCGCGATCGTAACCGATCTTTGTGTCCCCATTTCAAGATTTGCCGAAGCGGTAGAGGAAACCCGCAGGGACATTGATGCCTCAGACATTTCTGGCCCAATGTTGGGACATGTGGGCGACGGCAATATCCATGCGATTTTGCTGTTGGATGAGAACAACCCAAGCGAAATGAAACAGGCCAAAGCCTTGGCCGCACGCATGGCAGAACGGGCGTTGCGCTTTGGAGGCACCATCACAGGTGAGCACGGTATCGGCCTCGGAAAAATGCCCTATATGTCAGCTGAACATGGTGACGGGGTGTTGGTGATGACAGCGATTAAAAAAGCGCTCGATCCCCAGAACATCCTGAACCCAGGTAAAATGGTGGTGACGAACTAGCTGCTCAGCAAAGCTTGGGCTGCGGAACGCGCGGCATCGGTGATCGTATCACCAGAAATCATTCGGGCGATTTCGTCGATACGATCATCCCGATCAAGAGGCTCGACCCGAGTAAGGGTTTTGTTATTCGTCACGTCCTTGCGTACCTGCCAGTGATGCGCCCCTTTTGCCGCGACCTGAGGGGAATGTGTAACCACAAGCACTTGTCCGCCATCAGCAAGCGAGGCCAGCCTGCGACCGACAGCATCAGCGGTTGCCCCACCAACGCCTCGGTCAATCTCGTCAAAGATCATCGTCAGGTTGGCGTCGTCATCCGTCAGGCACACCTTAAGGGCTAATAGAAAACGGCTAAGTTCGCCACCAGACGCGATCTTAGCAAGCGGTCCAGCTGGTGCGCCTGGGTTGGTCGCAACCGTAAAGGCGACAGTATCTCGTCCGCTGGGACCTGCGTCCGCTGGCGTGACTTGCGTCTCAAAAATCGCCCTGTCCATTTTCAATGGCGCAAGCTCTTTCATCACGGCCTTGTCCAACCGAACCGCAGCCGTTTTGCGAGCGCTGGTTAGTTCATCAGCTTGCTGGTCGTATTCTGCCTGTGCAGCACCCAGCGTTGCCTTAGCTTCAGACAACTGCTTGTCGCTGTTGTCTATCCCATCCAAGCGTTTCGAAAGTTCAACGCGTAAATCGGCCAAAGCATCCGGCAAGATGTTGTGCTTTCGTGCAAGCGCACGGATTGCAAACAGACGTTCTTCGACGTGTTCAAGCTCGGTCGAATCAAATGTTAGGTTGCGTAGAAAATCCTCAACGGCTTGCTGCGCATCACCCAGTTCAGTGACCGCGCGACCCAGAGACGCCAAGGCAGTTTCAAGCTGACCCTCAGCTTTGCCCGCGGCTCCCTCTAACCAGCGGGATGCATCAGTTAGTGAACCTTCCGCCCCCTCATGGCCCATCGTGGTTGCAGCTTTGGCGATGTCTTCGCGAATACGCTCTGCCGATTGCATCAGACGACGCTTGGCATCCAGCTCTTCGTCCTCACCCGGCTTGGGGTCAAGCTGCTCAAGTTCGGCGACCGCGTGTCGTAAGAACTCTTCTTCCTCACGGGCCTGCGCAACATTGGCTTCCAGCTCCTCCAGAACCGACTGGGCACTGGCCAATGCTCTCCATTGGTTGCGTAGCTTTAGGCGCGTTGCACCAAGACCACCGAAGGTGTCCAACAAGTCCCTGTGCCCTTTAGGGTTCAACAATCCACGGTCATCATGTTGGCCATGTAGCTCGATCAGCGTTTCGGACAAGGCTCTCAAAACCTCGCCCGAACAACGGCGGTCGTTGACCCAAGCCGTTTTGCGACCATCGCGTGCATTGACCCGACGCAAAATCAGCGTGTCGTCGCAGCCAATCCCAGCTTCATCCAAAATTCCACGTGCTGGGTGATCATCAGATAGCAAAAACTCGGCGACAACTTCGCCCTGGTCGGCCCCTTCACGCACAAGTTCGGCACGGCCTCGCCATCCAAGAACAAATCCCAAACTATCCAAGAGGATCGACTTACCGGCACCCGTTTCGCCAGTGAGCACGTTCAGACCCGGCTGAAACGTTAGGTCCAGCCGATCGATTATCAGTATGTCCCGGATTTCGAGACCTAGAAGCATGATCGCGCCCTAGAGCCAGTCGCCGCTGATGGTCTGGCGGTAGATACGCGCCAGCCAACCGGATCCGTTACCCTCAGCCGCCAGCCCTTGTTGGCCCAACAGAACCAATGCATCGGCATACCATTCGTTATCAGCGAAATCGGTTTCAAGGATTGCAGCCGCAGCCTGTGCTTCGCCATTCAGCCCAAGAGCAACATAGGCTTCAACAAGACGGTAGAGCGCTTCTGGCGTGTGCCGTGTGGTTTGAAAGTCTTCGACCACAGTGCGGAAGCGATTGATCGCAGCCACGTATTCTTGCTTAGCGAGGTAGAAACGGCCGACCTCCATTTCCTTGGCGGCAAGGTGGTCAAACGCGAGGTCAAACCGAGGGCGCGCTTCGTCAGCATATTCGCTTTCAGGGTAAGTCTCGATAACTTTGCGCAGTTCTTGCAGTGCGTTGATGGTCAATGCCTGGTCGCGGCCTACGTCATAAATCTGGTCATAGTAGCTAAGCGCCACGAGGTATTGCGCCCAATCTGCATCTTCAAGCGTTGGATAGAACGTCAGATATCTTTGCGCAGCTGAGCGGCTATCATCGTAGTTTTTGCCCTTGTGATAGGCATAGGCTTGCATCACCAAACCGCGGCTGGCCCAGTCGGAATAGGGGAACAGGCGTTCAATCTCACCGAAATAGGTCGCGGCAGTATCATTGCCACGTATTTGCATCGCGCGCTCACCGGCTTGGTAAATTTCTTCTGCACTAAGGGTTTCAACGTCGACACTTGAAACGCTGGCGACCCGATCGCACGCAGCGACAAATATCACGGCACACACACCAAGAAGTCGGATTACTGAAGTCATGCCTGTCATCGAATGGTCGCCCCCGTTTAATCAGTCAACTGATCGCAAATGCTAACACGGTCCTAACACAGAAAAATCCGGTGCAAAATCAAATTGGAAGGTTTTAAGGCGTTGATTACGCGAAAGCGCAAATATCCGCTTCTTTCACACCTGCACCAGGCAGAAGCGCGCGCTGATCTTCGGTCAATTCAACATACCGCCAAGCATCTGGACGAGCGAAAAGTTCGCGCAGCAATGTGTTCGTCAGCGCGTGGCCTGCTTTGTGGCCGATGTATTTGCCCAGAATGGGAGCGCCCGCCAAAGCAAGATCGCCTACCGCATCTAGCATTTTGTGACGCACAGGCTCGTCCCGGTGGCGCAAACCGCCAGGACTTAGGATCTCTTCGCCCTCAAAAACGACAGCGTTGCGGAGGGTTCCGCCCATCGCCAACCCGTTTGCGCGCATGGCGTCTACATCGCGCTGACGGCAAAATGTCCGACTATCACAAAGCTCGCGTGCGAAAGCGCCGTTCGAAAGGTGGAGCTCTTTCTCTTGCAGACCAATCGCTTGGTCCGAAAACTCGATGCGAAATTGAACGATCATCGCATCCGCGGGCTCAAAACTAGCGAATGCATCGTCGTTTGAAACACCAACCTGCTTAAGAATCTCGATCGCACGCATCGGAGCGTTCAGCCGCTCTCGTCCTGCGTTAATCAGGCCTCGAACAAATGGAAGTGACGACCCATCAAGAATAGGAACTTCTGGCCCGCTAAGCTCAAGAGTGGCGTTGTGAATACCACAACCGCATAGGGCAGCCATCACATGTTCAACTGTCGAAACAGAGACGCCCTGCTGGTTTTCTAGGCGTGTGCAAAGCGGAGAACGATCAACAAGATCCCAACGCGCGGGTATACTTGCGTCCAAGGCTTTGACGTCGGTTCTAACAAAAACAATGCCATGATCTTTGGGGGCAGGAAGAATGCGCAGTACGACAGGGCGGCCGGAATGTAATCCCGTTCCCTTAAACTCGACAGAATGACGAAGCGTAGTCTGCACTGATGTCCCCAATTGCGCCGACCTGATAGGCTAGCACCACGTGACTAAACTTCTACAGAGATTCACTCAACTCAATCTTTGTAACGTTCTGAAACATCTGCATTCCCTCGACAGCAAGCAATCGCCGAAACAAAAAGACCGCCCGATGGGGCGGCCTTTGAGTACGAGCTTTGAAAGCTGTTTTTAGTTTGCCTGACGGCGAAGAAACGCTGGAATTTCAACGCGATCGTCTTCTTGCGGGTAGTTGTCCGCTTCGTCCTCAAACTGATTGACCGGAGGTTGACGACGCTGGAACTCGGCTGGCTTTTCTTGTGCAGATTGACCGGCCATTCTGTTGATCAATGAGTTTATCCCGAAACGACGATCAGGCTGCTCGGTACGCTCAAACGGTTGAACCTGGGCAGATGGCGCCGGTGCAGGTGCCGCTTGTTGCGCTGGTACCTTATTCACGGCGCGATACAGACGCTCCATTGTTTCTGGCGAAGGCGTCCCCGGAGTTTGCGCGGCTGGCTGTTGTTGATACGCAACCTGCTCTTCCTGGAAAATGTCCTCAGCCTGCTCGGCCGCTGCGGCAGCTTCTTCCTGAGCGAGCCGATCAAAGAAGTTAGCATTCTGCACTTCTTCTTCGTTTGGTTGCTCGACCACGGCTGCTGGGGCTTGGACCGGTGCGGTCTCTGCTGCGATAGCGGCAGGTTGAACACGCTCTTCCGGTTTTGGTTGTAGAGGCTCAGCAAGAGTACGACGTGCAACGGGCGTTTCTTGCACCATTTCGTTTGCATCAATGCCTGTTGCAACAACGCTGACACGCATAGTGCCCTCGACGTCTGGATCGAGTGTAGAACCAACTATGATGTTCGCCTCGGCATCCACCTCTTCACGAATACGGTTTGCCGCTTCGTCGAGTTCAAACAAAGTTAGATCATAGCCACCGGTGATGTTGATCAGGACGCCTTTCGCACCACGAAGACTGATTTCGTCTAGCAGCGGATTGGCGATCGCCTGCTCGGCGGCTTGAATTGCACGGTCTTCACCGGTTGCTTCGCCAGTTCCCATCATAGCTTTGCCCATTTCGTCCATCACGGCACGAACATCAGCAAAGTCGAGGTTAATAAGGCCTGGGCGCACCATAAGATCCGTCACGCCCTTAACGCCTTGATAGAGAACGTCATCAGCAAGGCTGAACGCTTCGGCGAAGGTTGTGCGCTCATTCGCAAGGCGGAACAGGTTTTGGTTCGGAATGATGATTAGCGTGTCGACGACCTTTTGCAGCGCTTCGACGCCTGCTTCGGCCTGACGCATGCGCTTGGTGCCTTCAAACTGGAACGGCTTGGTCACAACACCAACGGTCAGAACACCAAGTTCGCGCGCAGCTTGCGCGATGATCGGTGCAGCGCCTGTTCCAGTGCCACCGCCCATTCCAGCGGTGATAAAGCACATGTGTGAACCGGCTAGGTGATCAACGATTTGTTCGATGCTTTCTTCGGCAGCAGCAGCGCCAACTTCGGCGCGAGCACCAGCACCAAGACCTTCGGTGACTTTGATACCGATCTGGATTTTATTCGTTGCTGTGTTCTGCTGGAGCGCCTGAGCGTCGGTGTTAGCAACCACAAAATCCGCTCCTTCGAGCGACTTTTCGATCATGTTGTTAACCGCGTTGCCGCCTGCGCCGCCCACACCAAATACGGTGATCCGTGGTTTCAGCTCTTCTTGGCCCGGAAGGGATAGATTCAGAGTCATGATAGTTCCGCCTGCTGCTTGGGTGACCACATTCGCGGTCTTTTTCTGCCTGATATTCCTACAGAGTAACGAGAATCGCGCAATTCGTCACCCCAAAAATGCCCAAATTGCCACAAAATATGGACGATCCATGGCTTAGTTTCGCGAAATTTTGCTTACTTCCCGATATGTTGTGGCTACCAGTTCTCGCGGAACCACCGAACTGCACGCTTCAACGACCGTGCTGGATAGCTTTCGGTCGGCATTTCGAAGTCCCACCATTCATCTTTTGGGTGCGCCGCGAAAAGACTGAGACCAACCGCCGACGAAAACGCCGGCCCGGTCGCCGCCTGAGGCAATCCGTGAACGCGCAGCGGACGGCCCAACCTGACTTGCGCCCCAAGGATCTTGGATGCCAGCCCATCAAGCCCCGGAATTTGACTTGCGCCACCGGTCAAAACGATCTGCTGGCTTGGCATATGATCAAAGCCTGCCACGTCTAAGCGTTCTTTCACTTCCTCAAGGATTTCCTCGACCCGAGGGCGCATAATCCCAATCAGTTCGGCACGGCTAACGCTGCGACGGTCTTTTTCCCAATCACCGCTGTCACCGCCGATTTCGATCATGTCACGATCATCCATGCCGGTTGCATGCACGCCGCCGTAGAACGTCTTGATCCGCTCGGCCGTGGCCGCTGGCACTGAAAGACCCATGGCAATATCGCTGGTCACGTGGTCTCCACCGATGCGCACAGAGTCCGCGTATATCATGTGCTTTTTCATGAAGATTGAGATGCCGGTGGACCCGCCGCCCATATCAATACAGGCCGCGCCAAGCTCTTGTTCGTCTTCGACCAGACAGGAGACGCCGGACAAATATGCTGACGATGCGATGCCCGCCAACTCAAGATCGCAGCGCTTAACGCAGTGCATGATGTTTTGAATGACGGTATGATCCACGGTCAGCATGTGCATGTCCGTGGCTAACTCTTGCCCCACCTGCCCGCGCGGATCGTTTAGGCCGCTACGGTGATCTAATGCAAAGTTTATCGGCTGGGCGTGAATTACCTCTCGGCCTCGCCCGTAGTCCGGCACATCGCAAGATGCCAATACGCGGGCGATGTCCTGCTCGGTCACCTGATCCGCTTCAACCTCGATGCGCCCCTCAAGACCATAAGAACGAGGACGCGCACCAGACAAACACGCGATCACATGATCCACACGGATATTCGCCATTTTTTGCGCTGCTTGAACGGCGGTGCGAATTGCGCGCTCGGTTTCTTGCATCGCATCGACTTCGCCGAGACGGACACCGCGTGACCGAGTGGTCGCCGCACCGATGACGCGAAAACCGGCCTGTCCGGCCATTGAGCCAATTCCTTCAGCTTCGTGGAACGATTCAGTGCCATCAAACCTCAGCACAAGGCAGGCCACTTTCGATGACCCGATATCAAGAACCGCGACGACGCCCCGTTGAATCGCGGCTTTTCGCATTGCGCGCATGGCACGTTGGGTTTCGTAAAATTCACTCATCAGTTTTGGCCTCCTGAAATAGCGGCTCTGGTTTTTTGAATTTCTTCCATGACATCGGGTGCAACCCGAACAGTCGGACGGTTTGGATTTCGCATGTCGATCACGTCAATGCGGCGCTCAAGAAGGTCCTGCATTTGCACCCGCGCCATAACACGTTCGAGCGCGGCAACGGCGCCTTCGGCTGGCAGCATGATGCGCTGACCGCCATCAAGGACAACGTCCCATCGACGATTTCCAACACGTACAAGGCCGCGAATGCGGTCGGTAACCGGGCCTGCAACAGCAAACAAACGCCGGGCTTCAACGGCGGCCATATCTGCCCCCTCGCCCGCAATTAAAGGTAGGTCTGAGCGATCCGTTCGCGCATCCAACGGGCCAACACGGAGACCTTGGGGGTCAAGAACCTCAAGCCCATCACCGCGTCGCCATACGATTGCCGGTTGGCGCTGAGCGACCGAAAACTGCAAGATTCCGCCTGGTCGGATTTGAATTTTTGCATCTGCGACAGCATCCAGACCCATAGCCCTTTGGCGCATGCCTTCAAGATCGAGATCCCAAGAACTAACTGGGAAATCCAAGGCCATGATCTCGCGAATATCTTCGGAAACTTCGTCCGAAGCGCCATCGATCGACATCAGTTTGACCATGAATTCAGGACGTTGCTGGATCGAATGTTTCATTTCCATGTAGCTAGCGACGACCATGTCACGGCGCGTCTCATCGGCGAAATATATCGACGTGCCGGCGAACACGAAGACAAACGGCAATCCTGCGCGCACGAACAGCCTGAACATTGGCGTCAGCCATAAGCGTTCAACACGGTAAGCCCAACGTGATGGGGCTGGATCTATGCGACCGGTCATCTGCGACATGACGCGTCCTCCACCAACCATGTGCAAAGCTCAGCAAAACTAATGCCGCAAGTTTCGGCTTGCTCGGGCGACAGCGACGTTGGCGTCATCCCCGGTTGCGTATTGGTTTCCAGCAAAATGAGCCCCTCTAGGCCTTTACTTTCATCCCAACGAAAATCTGTGCGGCTAAGGCCTTTACACCCAAGAACGTTGTGTGCCCTTAGCGCGTAGTCGTTGCAAGCATCTGTGATTTCTTGGGGAATATTTGCGGGTACCACGTGACGCGATCCGCCCGTTTCGTACTTCGCGTGATAATCATACCAGCCATCAGTGATGATGTCAGTCACACCCAATGCGCGGTCGCCCATCACAGTCGTTGTAAGCTCGCGACCGGGTGCGAAGACTTCAACCATCACCGTGTCCGGCATTTCCTCACCTAGCTTAGGTGGACCATTCGCTGCTTCATGCACGATGTAAACGCCAACGGAACTGCCTTCGTCGTTTGGTTTCGCGACATACGGCGGCTCCAAAACATGGCGACTTGAAACTTCGGATTTTGCAGCCAAAACACTCTCAACAACCGGCAGATTGGCGGAACGGTAAACAGCTTTGCTACGCTCTTTGTCCATCGCAAGGGCTGAGGCCAAAACGCCCGAGTGCGTATACGGAATGCCAAGCCATTCGAGGATACCCTGAACACAGCCGTCTTCGCCCCATTTGCCATGAAGCGCGTTGAATGCAACATCTGGTTTGATCTCTTGTAGGCGCACAGCAACATCGAGGCCGGCATCGACCTCAACGACTTTATATCCTGCGTCCCGCAGGGCGTTCGCGCATTCGCGACCAGAAGACAAAGACACCTCGCGCTCAGCCGAAGGTCCGCCCATCAATACCGCCACTGTCGGGTTTGCCCTGCTCGACATACCCACTTGTGCCTCAAATTCCCGATCCTTTGCGGATCGTTATTATTAGGTTTTTTCAGGGGCCGGTTCGCCGACCCTCATGATCTCCCACTGTAACTCTATTCCCGAGTCTTGGAAAACCTTTTTTCTGACTTCCTCACCCAAAGTTTCTAGGTCATGGGCAGTCGCTCCGCCTGTATTGACCAGAAAGTTTGAGTGTTTTGGGCTCATTTGGGCGCCACCAATTCGGGCGCCACGCATCCCAGCGTCGTCTATGACCTTCCAAGCCTTTAGATCATGGGTATCATCCGTCCTTCCGGTTGAGCTAAAACCGGCAGGATTTCGGAAGGTGCTTCCGGCCGTTCTATCCTTAGTCGGTTGGGTCTCGTCACGTTTTGCCAACTGCGCCTGCATTCGATCAGCGAGGTCCTGAGGATCCCCAGAAGGGCCTTCAAAGGTCGCCTCAACGATCACCCAGCCATCGGGCAGAGCAGTCTGTCGATACTGAAAATCCAAATCACTTGCCGTCAACGTCACAATTTTTCCCTGTCGCGTCACAGCCTTTGCCGAAACAAATACATCGGCGACATAATGCCCATAGCACCCTGCATTCATCCGAACGGCCCCACCAATGGCCCCCGGAATTGTGCGAAGGAACGTCAAGTCCACGCCCTGTTCAGCGGCTTTGCGGGCGACATGTGCATCTAGTGCCGCGACGCCTGCGGTGACTTGGTTTCCCTGAACCTCAATCCCGTTAAACCCGCGTCCCATTCGGACAACGACGGCGCGGATGCCCCCATCTCGAACGATCAGGTTTGATCCGACACCCATCGGGAAAACGTCAACATCGTTTGGCAACTCCGTCAGAAACGCCGCAAGATCCTCAATGTCTGCAGGCTGAAACAACCAATCCGCCGGTCCGCCCACGCGTAGCCATGTCA
>ERZ1048872.1347-NODE-1347-length-20807-cov-80.593581_pt1 | contig 20807 bp, 19 predicted proteins | sample MGYA00383100_ERZ1048872 | MGnify/ENA primary metagenome ERZ1048872 (study PRJEB29581, sample SAMEA5548370) | metagenome | biome: marine; feature: coastal; material: water | depth 50 m | study: Short-term variability in the microbial, nano- and picoplankton...
TTGGTAATAAGATTAATCTCAAGTTGCCTGGTGCTGGAACTGAAGTAAAGTTCCACCAAGATTTCCCTTTTGAGCCTCATTCAAATGAAGATATTATGACAGTCCTATATTTTTTGGATGATGTGACTTTAGAAAATGGGCCGCTAGAGGTTGTTCCAGGTACGCATAATGGCCCACTCCACTCGCATTGGCAGGACGGCGTATTTACAGGCGCAGTAGATGTCAAGGTAGCAGAATCAAATAGAGGGAAGGCAGTAAGATGCATGGGTAGGGCGGGCTCAGCATGCCTTATGCATTCAAAGTTACTGCATGGTTCAACGCCTAACCGCTCTTCATCGCCTAGGTCTCTATTCATAATTACCTATAAAGCTGAGGATGCAGTAGCCCTCTCGCCAAACCACCTTCCAAGTGATCTTGTTGGGATGGTTGTTAGGGGCAAAGAGACTGGAACTGTGAGGTGTACAAGTTATAGTGTTGAGTTGCCAGAGTATCCAAAAGAGGTTTCATTCTTTGGGCAGCAATCTAAAAGTAAAAATATTGCAATGTAGCATATCCAATATTTTTTTTAAACCGACCTTCTTAGGGGGACAAGTATCGATTTCATAAAAAAAATTTCTATTGTCGATGATGAGCTGGTCATAGACTGGAATGATGGACACAAGAGTTCTCTCTATACTCACTGGTTAAGAGACCACTGCCAGATGCCTGAATCAAGAAACTTAGATAACGGGCAAAGACTATTTAGCGTTAAAGATCTGCCCTCTAATATAATTATTGAAAAGGCTTACAAGGATGGTGAGGGAAATGTTTGCGTGATGTTTCAACCTGAAAATCACTTATCAGTCTTTCCTCAGAAGTGGCTCAGGGAAAACTGCTATGAACTTAACAATTATTTCGAGGACAGAAGTGAAAAGCATAAGAAGTTATGGCAAAAAGATAGTTTTGAGAATGGACTACCTTTCATTAACTTTGAGTCAATGTGCACGAACGAGAATGATAAGCTGTTAGCTCTTCGTTCACTGAGAGAGGCCGGTTTCTTTGTTTTAAATGATGTGCCAACTCGGGATGGCCAAGTTTTGAAAGTAATTAATGAATTGGGCTACACTCGGGAAACAAACTACGGGGCTTTGTTTGAAGTAAGAACCGAAGTCAACCCAAATAATCTTGCTTATACTAATCTTGGTCTCGGCTCTCATACTGACAATCCCTACAGGGACCCTGTTCCAACTGTCCAGTTGTTGCATTGTCTTGAAAGCTCTACCCAGGGCGGAGATTCAATCTTGGTTGATGGATTTAAAGCTGCCTCAATTCTTCGAGAAGAAAGTAGTGAAAACTTTTCAATATTAACAAACAATTGGGTCAATTTTCGTTTCTCCAATGATAATACTGACCTTCGTTCAAGGGTTCCCATGATTGAGTTAAATGATAATAATGAAATTATCAAGGTTCGATATAACAACCGTTCAATCGATACGATCAATGTACCTAAAGATAAAATGAGGTCTTTTTACAAGGCGTATCGTCACTGGAGTGAAGTCATTGAAAGAGAGGATTTAAAAGTTCAATTTAAACTCTCTGAGGGTGATTTAATGTTATTTGATAACACTCGAATAATGCATGCTAGAACAGAATTCTCTAAATCTGGAAAACGTCATCTGCAGGGGGCATATTCAGATTTAGATGGTCTTTATAGTCTTCTCAACAGGTTAGAAATGAAAAAATAATGGCCAATACTCAAAAAAATATTGTAGATCTTATTGAAGATATTTTTGAAAGGCGTGGCGCAGAATCGTACTTAGGCGAGGAGGTCACGATGGCACAGCACATGCTTCAGGCTGCTCAATGTGCTGAAGAAGCGGGTGCTGATAATAGTCAAATAGTGGCGGCACTTCTTCATGATATTGGGCATTACAAAAATGAAATTCCTGAGTCATCACTAGCCAAGGGCATTAATAATTTTCATGAGGAGGCGGGTGCCAACTTTCTTGAAGATTGCTTTCCAGCATCGGTCGTTGAGCCGATTCGTCAGCATGTTGAGGCAAAACGTTATTTATGTGCTGTTGATTCGGATTACTTTAATCATCTATCGCCTGCATCAGTACATACCCTAGAGCTTCAAGGCGGCGCTATGAGTCACAAAGAAGTCAAAGAATTTGAAAAAAATGAATATTTGGAACAGTGCGTAAATTTAAGATATTGGGATGATAAAGCTAAAGATCCAGAAAAGAAATGTCCCTCGTTTTCATACTATCAAGCATTAATTGTTTCTTTAGTGAAAAGGTAATAACTTCTATGCGGGCTTTAACTCGTTAAATTAAGCGCTGAGGTATATAATATGCCAAAGTGAGTAATTGCAAGGAATGTAGGAAATATTAAATATTTTTTACAGCAAAGGATTTATCCCATGAGCAATAAAAAATTATTAATTATTAATGGTCCTGGACTGTCAGATTTGAGTAATTATAGTGTATTAGGCTATGATGACTTGTCATTAGATATTCTGAAACAAAAATGCAAAGTTGTTTGCGAAAGTTTAAGTTTAAAAGTCGATTTTCGTCAAAGTGACGATGAATCTGCATTATTGAAAAGCGTTATGGTTGATATTGATAACTTTGATGCTTTCATTATCAATCCAGCTGGACATTTACAGTCAGGCTCTACAAGTCATGATATTTTTAATTCAATAATTTCAAAAATTAGTAGTGAAAATAAGCCAGTTATTGAGGTGCGCATAGAAAATATCTTCAAGCATGAAGGCATTAAGCCTATGCAAGTTTCAGACAGCGGTGCTGGATTTATAGGTGGGCTCGGTATTCAAAGTTATATGCTTGCGATCAAGTCAATCAACCAAAAAATAAGTAATTAATAGATGAATATTTACGTAATAAATGGGCCAAATATAAATCTTTTAGGTACTCGTGAACCTGAAATTTATGGAAAAGATACCCTAGATAGTATTGCAAAAACCTGCAACGATAAAGCTTCAAAAGCAGGACATAGTGTTAACTTTATGCAGTCTAATTATGAAGGTGAGATTGTTGAGTGGATTCAAGATGCAATCATTCAAAAAGTTGACGTAATCATTATCAATGCTGCTGCTTATACTCATACATCAATAGCAATCCATGATGCATTAAAATCATATTCAGGCTATAAGGTTGAGCTGCATATCTCTAACCCACATTTGCGTGAGTCATTTCGCCATGTTTCGTTTATTTCCTCTGCAGTTGATGGGGTCGTTGCTGGTCTTGGAGCAGATGGTTATTACCATGTGATAGATTTATTGTCAAAACTACCCATTAAGATCAATTAGAGAAGTATAGGGTATTTATTTCTAATTGAATTATCAATGTCATTAGTCAAATAATCTGGGTAGTGCTTCAGTAGTTCTTTGGCCTTAGTTTTTGCTCGATTAAGATGATCCAGTGATCCTTGCTCTTGCCATACAATTGGCTCTTCACGATCTGCTATGGATGGATAAAAATAATCCCTTTCCATTGATAGCATCGTTTCTGGTTGTCCCAAAAAATGACCCGTATCAGATACAACTGATTGGATTGATTCAAACTCCAATGTCTGCTTATCGACTTCTATTCCTCTAATCATTCTGTAAACAAGTGAAAGCATTTCATCATCCATAACGAAAGCTTCAAATGAAGCTCCTAAAAGGCTTGCCATCATTCCAGATGATTCATAGATCATATTTCCGCCAGCCAAACCACAAGCTAGGGCGGTCAGTGCTTTTTCCATGCCCATCTGCGCATCAGGGGCTTTCGCATCACTCATACTAGAAGCACAGCCAGACGGAAGTCCAAGAGAGTTCGAGAGTTGTGCTGATGCAGCATTGAGCAGAGCCATCTCGCCACTTCCCCCTCTGAAAGCACCAGTTCTTAAATCAATAGCTAAAGGCCAATTACCAAAAATCATGGGATATCCTGGTTCAAAAACATTCGTCATTATTAGAGTCGATAGGGTTTCAGCCAGGGTTAGCGAGAGTGATCCTGCAATTGGTCCAGGAGATGTAGCTCCAGGCATTGCTGCAATAATATTATTAATTGGCATTCCTCTTTTCATGCAAGCTAAAGCTACCAAAACAGCATCTTCACCATATTTGAGAGGTGATATGACAGGGCTTATGTGTGCTTTACAGAAAGGTTTTTCAGAAAACTTATCTTTTCCTCCAAGCGCAATATCAAACATATCAACAATAGGATCAACATGTTCATCGATGTGAAAGCTCATTCCTACCGGTTTAGTTGTGCCTTTTAATAAAGCATAGGCAGTATTAACGTCAAGCTCATAGTTATCTTGAACATCTGTTGCAATGCAGCAACGCGTAAACCAACTTACATTTGGCAACTGGTCTATCAGGCGAGTAAAGGCGTATAAATCTGCAAGGGTTGATGGGCGATATTCTTCAGTATCAATATCTAAGGTTTGAACCGCTGCACCACCTGTTCCGAAGTATACTTTATCACCACCAACGACTATATCATGCTTTGATTCTCGGCCATAGAATGTAAACTCTTTACACGCAGATGAAATGATTCTTTCAACCATTGATGCTGGGAAACATAATCTATTCTGAGAGTTAATTTTAGCCCCGTGTGCTAAGGCCTGCTTTTCAAGAATGTTTGGGACATCGGTCATTCCAATTTGTTCAAGTATTCTCAGTGACTCATTGTAAATTATCTTTACTTGAGAGTCAGTGAGCGGTTTGTACTGACCTCCAGCCTGACCGGGAGGGCAGGGGTTGATTTCAGGGGCTTTAGCTCTCTGGGCTTGTTTGGCTGCTCGTGCAGATTGTCTTCTAGCCATCATTAATTCCTTAGTTATGCCAATATTCTACTATAGCTTTCATCGTAAGGTCCAAATGGAATAACCTCAACTGAGACCATTTCTCCCAATAAATCCAAATGCATTTGAGTTCCGACCTTTGATTTCTCAGTGTTCACAAATGCATATGCAAGATTAAGATTTACTCTGTGCCCCCATTCACCTGAGGTTATTGTTCCAATGACGTTGCCATCCTCCATAAGTGAGGCTCCACCATAAGCAGGAGCGTGCTTGCAAGCTACGTTCAAACAAACAAGCTTTTGTTTTTGGCTATTTTTAATGCGATTTTGTAATGCATCTTTACCAATAAAATTATCTTTGTTTAGATTAACAAAACGATCAAGTCCCGTTTCAAAGGGATCAAACTCAGTCAATAAGTCGGATTTCCAAGCTAAAAATCCTTTTTCCATTCTCATGGACTCTACAGCTCTAGACCCAAAGAGCATCATGCCAAACTCTTCTCCTGCTTTAGAGAGTGTTAGGTATGCCGCATATAAAGATTCATTTGGAACATGCACCTCATATGCAAGCTCACCTGAGAAACTAACTGACATGACGGTGGCCGCAGAAAAGCCAATGAAACATTCTCTTACACTGAGCCATGGAAATGCCTCCTTGCTCCAATCTTCGCGACTACACTTGGATATAACTTCTCTTGCTTTGGGCCCAGCTAAAAGAAGAATTGTTTGGTCATTTGTAAGGCTTTTAATTTCAACATTTTCATCAATTTTTATGTGTTGCTGTAGCCAATCCATATCGTGGAACTCGGATGCTGCAGCTGAGCCGTACCATATTCTTTTTGGGCCTCGATCTGAGGCTGGAATATTAGAAATAGTAGCTTCACTTTTTATCTTTCCAAGCTCATTGAGAAGATAACCTAAGCCAACTCGACCTGATTTATGAGTAACATTGCCACAAAACATCCGATCAACAAAACTATTGGCATCTGAGCCAATTATTTCAAATCGATTAAAACCATTCACTTCAGTTAGCCCTACATTGTTTTGGACGTTTGTTACTTCATTTGCGACAATCTCAAATGTTGCATCAAAGTGAAACGATAGAGAAGGTCGGAAGTCTTCTGATGGCTTAATATATTCGACTCGCTCCCATCCATTAATGACTGTGAATTCAGCATTTTGATTTGCCATTATTGGGGTAAGAGGAGTGGTTTTCGCATGGCGAGCTGCTGGACGGTGTTCATGTGGAAAATGGAAACGAAATTCGTTTTGATAGTCTTCAATAGCTTTTAATGAAGTCATTTCAACATTGGTGTGTGAAGTAAATCTGCGTGGATCAAGACACCAAGTGTCGTAACATGCTTCACCATGAACAATCTGCTGAGCGAGTAGCCAGCCATGTCCACCACCTTCACCAAGACCTGCCCTTAAGCCAATGATGCAGAAGGCATTTTCTTTTCCAGGGATTTTTCCAACTAGTGGAGCTCCATCAATTGTGTAAGTAATTGGACCATTAATGATGCTTCTTATTCCAGCATTCATTAGTGCGGGCATGCGAGCAAACGCGCCATCTAATACATCGGTAACTCTCTCCAAATCATCTGGACAAAGAGCGTTTACAAAGTTTGGATCAACCCCATCCATTCCCCACGTTTTACAATTTTGTTCGTAAAACCCGATAAGAAGGCCATTCTTATCTTGTCGACAGTAATAATCTGATATAGGACATCTTAATAGTGGCATTCGGTGATCTGCATCGATAATTTCTGGAATATCTTCTGTTAAAAAGTACTGATGCTCCATTGAGGCTACAGGATGATGAACACCCATCATTTTCCCAACTTCATTGACCCTGTATCCGCAAGCATTTACGATGACATCACAGTCAATTTCGCCGCTATCGGTAATGACTTTCCATGTTCCATCTTGATATTGCTCTAGAGCAGTTACTGGTGTATTTGTATAGACCTCAGCCCCAGCTTGACGAGCTTTTCGTGCCATGGAATGACACAATTGATATGGATCTATATCGCCATCGAGCGGGTCCCACAATCCCCCTATTAAATTATCTGTTGAAATTAATGGATGACGCCGTTGACATTCCTCTGCATCAATTACTTCGAAATCAACATCCATACCACGAGCCATTGAAGCAAAGTGATGATATCCTTGCATCTGCTCATTTGTATTTGCCAGTCTTATTCCTCCATCAGCATGATTGTAATTGATAGGATGATCTGGATCATTAGCTAACTCTTTGTATAATTGAATTGAATGAGTTTTTAATCCAACCATAGTTTGATTCATTCCAAAATTCGTTACTTGTGCTGCAGAGTGCCAAGTCGTGCCACTAGTAAGATCATTGCGCTCCAGAAGAACAACATCCAGCCACCCTTCTTGCGTGAGATGGAACAAAGTAGAGCAGCCAGCAATCCCTCCACCTATGACTACAACCTTTGTCCTTGTTTTCATACTTGCTCCTGATTTTTCTTATATTTTTAACCTTTTTTTTGCTAAAAAGTTGCTAAAAAATAAAACATACTGTTCGAATATACCAAACAATAACACTATAGAATCAGTTAAACTTTAGAAATGAAATTCAGGTCTTTTGACTCCTTTAGAGTATTTGAAAAAGTTGCCCAACTTGAGAGTATTACTCTGGCTGCAGAAGCATTAAGTTTATCCAAAAGTGCCATCAGTTATCAGATTACTAAACTTGAAGACGAGCTTGGCTTTTTACTCTTTGAGCGAGTTAATTCCAGGCTGGTATTGACAACCAAAGGTCGAAGATTATGGTACGTTGCTGAGTCGTCACTGAATCAAATAGAGAGGGAAATTAACCTATTGCGTGGTGAGAATTCAGGAACTGTTAAAGTGGGGATTGTATCTTCATTTGCTTCAAGATGGTTATCAGCCCGACTGACAAATTTTTTTGAGATCTGTCCTGATTTAAGTCTAAAAATTGAGTCTATCAATTCAATTGATGAGTTTAGTAAGGCTAACTTTTCAATAGCTATATTATGGGGTGATGGTTGGAGTGATTTTGAGTATGAATTATTAATGAGTTCATCTTCATACATTCTAGGTAATAGGAAAATCTATGATCAAACTAAATCCCTTTCTTTGGAGGAGACCATGAAAAAAACCCCTTTACTGAATGATGGATTTTATGGAGGACATGGTGGAATGAAGGCTTGGCATAAGACTGCTAATCTTGAATATAAACCATCAAAAAGTAGCCTCAAAATTACCGATGCTTTTACAAGGCTTCAGGCAGTTATTGATGGGCAAGGCATTGCACTATGGGATGAGTTAGTTGATGAAGAGATAAAATCTGGAAAATTATTTTATATTTCAGATATTGAGCTTCAGGGTTTTGGTTATCACCTAGTGTATAAAAATAAAAATGCTTTATCTATTGAAGAGCAAAAGTTTCGAAAATGGATTAAGGGTGTTTTGCAAAAATAAACTAATAGTAAAACTCTATAGTCGATACTGACACATCAGAGAGATAATTTTTGCCATAAGCTACAATACCAAAACTCCTAATTTTTTTTGGATCTAGAGTTGAGTTCTTTGACCATCTTCGTTCGAATTTATTGAAAGGTAGATCAATCGTTTGCCAGTTTTCATCAGCTTTAAAAGTTGTAGCATAATAGTCTGATGGAGACCAGCTCTCATTGGTTCGGATATGAATATAGTAAGTTTCACTATTTCCCCTTACGTTAAGTCGAACGCCTTTAAGGTTCTTCCCATCCTTTTCAGAGTTTGCAAATGAAACACTCGCACGCAATTGAATAAAGCCACCATTGTTTGCTGTACTTACATTTCCAGTGAGTCTTGCGTAATACATTTCACCATCTTGTTCAATATTTACCTTGCCATCAGAGACACCACCCATGACCCTGTCACTAACGTACTGCCAGTACCTGCCGCTATCTGCATTGAATGGGTAAGAAAGTACTTCATCATTTGCAATTGCATTTGTGCTAAATGATAAGATTGAAAACGACATTAGTACTAGTAGATGTTTTAATTTGGATTGAATGTATGAATATAAAGACATAAAAGCTAAGTTTTTTTGAATAAAAAAGCTTATTATATGTTTATTTTTTTAGCACTTAAAATATTTTATTTTGGCTCAGTTAAAGAGCGTCTTGATCAGTTTCACCAGTTCGAATACGAACTACTTTTTCGATGTCAGAGACAAAGATTTTGCCATCACCTTTTTGCCCAGATTGAGCGATATCACTTATAACATTAATGACTAAATCTAAATTTTTATTAGAAATGGCAATTTCAAGTTTGACCTTGTGGACAAACTCAACAGTAAACTCTGTACCTCGATAGTGTTCTGTGTGACCTTTTTGTTTGCCAAAACCTTTAACTTCGGTAACAGTCATGCCTGGTATGTCGACATCACAAAGCGCTTCTCTGACTTTGTCTAAAATTTCAGGCCTTAATATCGCAGTAACTAGTTTCAAAGATAATCCTTAATATTTTGTCTTTAACATATTGAATTATAGGAGAAATAATATACTTAAATTGTATTTAAGTAGCAATGAGATACAATTTTAAATTGATTTTTTAGAAACTGCTTGAAAAGCATATATGAATGGTGGAGGGACAGGGATTCGAACCCTGGAAGGGTATTAGCCCTTGCTGGTTTTCAAGACCAGTGCATTCAACCGCTCTGCCATCCCTCCGAAAGATTGGTATGATACCGTTTTTATGAATAAAGTAAATAAAATTTATTTAAAAAAACTGCAATTTTTTGCGTATAATTCTCCCTTTTTAGAAATTTGATTAGGTAGTCGTTATGTCTAAAGTATGTCAAGTAACTGGTAAGAGACCTATAAGTGGAAATAACGTTTCACATGCGAACAATAGAACGCGTCGTCGTTTTTATCCTAACCTTCATACTCATCGTTTTTGGGTGGAAGCTGAAAACCGTTTTGTTAAGTTGAAATTATCTGCAAGAGGTCTTCGAGTTATTGATAAGAAGGGTATTGATGTTGTTTTAGCAGAAATCCGCGGACGCGGCGAAAAGGTATAAGGAGTAAGTTATGAGAGAAAAAATTAAACTAGTTTCTTCAGCTGACACAGGTCACTATTACACTACGACAAAAAATAAAAGAATTCACCCAGAGAAAGTCGAAGTTAAGAAATTCGATCCTGTTGTAAGAAAACATGTGATGTATAAGGAATCAAAGATTAAGTAATCCTTAAATATATTCATTAAAAAAGCCGCTTAAAGCGGCTTTTTTAATATCTGAAATTTAACTTTGGAGAATCATCTCAAGTGGAACATTGGAAGAAGATTCTTGATAATCTGCAATTTGATCAAAGTTTAGATATTGGTATATTTCACCTGACAAAGGCTCAATATCTTTCATTAAAGATAGATACTCTTCAGGGGTAGGGATGTAACCGAGTTTTGCAGAGATTGCTGCGACTTCAGCGGAAGCTAAGAAGACATCACTGTTGTCACCGAGTCGGTTTGGAAAGTTTCTAGTCGAGGTTGAGACAACTGACGCTCCTTCTTCAACCCTTGCTTGGTTTCCCATACATAGTGAACATCCTGGAACCTCAGTCCTATCTGTAAGGCGCTCAAATATCTCATATATTCCTTCAGCTCTTAACTGCTTTTCATCCATTCTTGTTGGCGGCACTACCCATAAGACAGTATTAAGCTCTGACTTGTCTTTGAGGAGCTGTGCTGCTGCTCTGAAGTGTCCAATATTGGTCATACACGAGCCAATAAAAACTTCATCTATGGATGTTTTTGCAACAGATGATAGAAGTCTTACATCGTCTGGATCATTTGGGCAAGCTAAGATTGGCTCTTTGATCTCATTAAGATCTATTTCAACAACCTCTGCATACTCACAATCCTTATCAGCCTCTAAAAGTTCAGGCTTATCAAGCCATTTTTTCATATCTTGAATTCTCTTAGCTATGGTTTTTTTATCATCATAGCCTGAGTCAATCATTGACCCAAGAAGTGTAATATTTGAGCTTAGATACTCTTCAATTGGCTCTTTATTGAGCTTAACTGTGCAGCCATTAGCTGATCTCTCTGCTGTCGCATCAGCAAGCTCAAAGGCTTGCTCAACCTTCAGATCTCCGAGGCCTTCAATTTCCAGGACACGACCAGAAAAAACATTCTTCTTGTTAGATTTATCAACGGTAAGTAACCCTTTTTGAATGGCAACATATGGGATTGCATTGACAAGGTCCCTTAGAGTTATTCCAGGCTGCATGTCACCCTTAAACCTGACTAAAACTGATTCAGGCATGTCTAATGGTAGCACTCCAATTGAGGCGCCAAATGCAACTAAGCCTGAGCCAGCTGGAAAACTAATCCCTATTGGAAAACGCGTATGAGAATCACCTCCTGTTCCAACAGAGTCTGGCAAAAGCATGCGATTTAACCAAGAGTGAATGATGCCATCCCCTGGTTTGAGGGAAACACCACCTCGTGAATGCATAAAGTCTGGAAGTGAGTGTTGTAATTCAAGATCAATAGGCTTTGGATAGGCTGCTGTATGACAAAAGCTCTGCATGACCAGGTCTGCAGAAAAACCCAAGCATGCAAGCTCTTTTAGCTCATCACGAGTCATTGCTCCAGTAGTATCTTGTGATCCAACCGTACTCATTCGTGGCTCACAGTAAGTTCCAGGCCTAATGCCTTTAACGCCACAAGCCTTACCCACAATTTTTTGAGCTAGTGTAAATCCTAAAGAACTATTCTTTGGGTCAACTGGACGAAGAAAAACATCACTGACCTCTAATCCAAGCTCAGCCCTTGTTTTGTCAGTGAGACCTCTCCCAATAATGAGTGGAATTCTGCCGCCTGCACGAACTTCATCTGGCATTGTACTAGGCGCAAGATTAAATTTTGAAACAACTTCTCCAGATGCATCTTTAATAGTGCCTTTGTAAGGATAGATTGTAATCTCATCACCCATCTTAAGTGCTGAAACGTCACACTGAATTGGAAGCGCTCCAGAATCTTCGGCTGTATTAAAAAATATTGGTGCAATTTTCCCGCCGAGAACTATTCCACCACTATTTTTATTCGGGATATAGTCTATTGGCTCACCCATGTGCCATAAAACCGAGTTTATAGCCGATTTTCTTGAAGATCCTGTCCCTACAACGTCTCCAACATAGGCCAAAGGAAGGCCCTTTTGTTTGAGCTCTTCAATTTTTTCAAGTGGACTGTCCATTTTCTTAACAAGCATTGCATTTGCATGAAGTGGAATATCTGGACGCGACCAGGCTTCAGTTGCCGGTGAAAGGTCGTCAGTATTAGTTTCTCCGTCTACACGGAATACAGTAACTTTGATGCTTTCTGGCAAAGGCTCCTTTGATGTAAACCAGTCAGCAGAGACCCAAGAGTCAACTATTTTTTTTGCGTAATTATTATTTGTTGCTTTTTCAAGGATGCTCTGATGGGCCTCATAGATAAGTATTGTATGAGAAAGGGCTTCACAAGCTGCTTCAGCAGTTTCATCATCATCCAGTAAGTTAATTAAGGATTCAATGCTATATCCACCAAGCATCGTCCCTAATAAGAAAGTAGCATGTTGTTTAGAGATTGCTTTGCAAGTTTCATCACCTTTAGCAATGCTAGTTAAAAAGCCAGCTTTTACATAGGCTGCTTCATCTACTCCGGGCGGAACACGATGCGTCAGTAGGTCTAGATAAAAGTCATCATCTTGCCCTAAAATAAGGCCATCAACGACCGACTTGGTTTGTTTAGCATCCAGCGCTAATGGAGGAAGGTTTTCTGACTGCCTTTCATCGCAGTGCTTTAAGTAAGCTTCTTTCATAATAATACTGACTATTAGGTTATTGAATAAAAGAGTATAATTTTATCCTTTTTAATATGAAGGCTTAAATTTTTTAAAGCAATAGTTCGTATTATGACATTTGAAAACCTTACCTCTATTTCACCAATCGATGGACGCTACAGCGATAAGACGAGTTCGCTTAAAACTATTTTTAGTGAATTTGGACTGATTAAGTATCGACTTCTTGTTGAAGTGCGCTGGTTAGAGGCAATGTCAAAAAATCCACATATCTCTGAAGTCCCTTTATTTAGCAAAGAATCAAACGATAAATTATTAGCTATTGCTGAAAATTTTTCTATTGAAGATGCTAGGGCAATTAAAGAGATTGAAAAGACAACTAACCATGATGTTAAGGCTGTTGAGTATTTTTTAAAAGAAAAAGTATCTATAACGTCGGAGCTTCATAAAGTAAGTGAATTTATTCATTTTGCCTGTACCTCTGAAGATATCAATAATTTATCTCATGCCCTAATGTTGGAAAACGGAAGAGCGATTCTTTTAGCTGAAATGACGGAAACTTTGAATCTAATTACTGGTCTAGCAAAAGAAAATGCAGAGATTCCAATGCTCTCTCGAACTCATGGCCAAACTGCATCACCAACCACTCTTGGAAAGGAGATGGCTAACTTTTCCTATCGGCTTAAAAGACAAATAAATCAGTTTAAAGACGTTCAAATTATGGGCAAGTTTAATGGCGCAGTCGGAAACTTCAATGCTCATATGAGTGCATATCCTGATACAGATTGGCAAAATATTTCTAAGGAGTTTATTGAGAATCTTGGGATAAATTATGCTCCTTATAGTTCACAGATTGAGCCACATGATTACGTTGCTGAGTATTTTCATGCGTTAAACAGATTTAATACCATCTTAATAGACTTTTGCCGCGATGTTTGGGGTTACATCTCATTAGGTTATTTCACTCAAAAGACGATCAAAGGCGAAATTGGTTCCTCAACTATGCCACATAAAGTGAACCCAATTGATTTTGAAAATGCTGAGGGTAATCTTGGATTAGCCATTGCCATTGGAGAACATTTTGCAACAAAACTTCCTATATCTAGGTGGCAGCGTGACTTAACAGACTCTACTGTTTTAAGAAATTTAGGTGTTAGTAGTGCCCACTGCTTAATTTCATATGCTTCAGTTTGTAAAGGTATTAAGAAACTAGAGGTAAACGAGGAAAAACTAATCGAAGATCTGAATAATTCCTGGGAGGTTCTTGCTGAACCAATTCAGACTGTAATGCGCAGGTATGGGGTTGAAAACCCTTATGAAAAACTTAAGATCCTTACAAGGGGTAAGAAAATTGACGCGAAAATCCTAAATGATTTTATTGCTTCATTAGACATACCTTCAGAGGCAAAAAAAGAACTTAATAAGTTAACACCAATGAACTATATTGGAGATGCGATTAAATTAGCACGCAACATCTAAAACTGATATAATTTCCCGCCTTAATAATTGAACAATCTAAAAGGAGCAAAAAACCCATGGTTAAGATAAGACTAGCCCGAGGTGGAGCCAAGAAAAACCCTTTTTATTCGATTGTAGCGACAGACTCTAGAAAGAGAAGAGATAGTGGTTACATTGAGCGTATTGGATATTTTAATCCTGTCGCTCGCGGACAAGAAGTCAGGCTTCAACTCGAAGAAGACAGACTGTCACATTGGATTTCACAAGGTGCACAGATTTCAGATCGTGTAAAGCAACTTGTAAAAGAATACAGAGATCCTTCTATTCGTGAAAAGCAATTGGCTAAACAAGCAGCAAACGCTGATGATAAGGCTAAAAAGATTGCAGCAGAAGAAAAAGCAAAAGCTGATCTAGAGGCTACAGAAGCCGCAGCAGCAGAAGCCGCAGCAGCAGAAGCCGCAGCAGCAGAAGCCGCAGCAGCAGAAGCTCCAGCAGAAGAAGCCGTAGCAGAAGCTCCAGCAGAAGAAGCCGTAGCAGAAGAAAAGCCCGCGGAAGAGTCTGAAGAAAAATAATTTGGTGTCATCTGCACCTCATTCAAACGAAAAAAAGCTATTAGTCGGCAAGATTAATGGCTTTTTTGGTTTACAGGGGTGGGTAAAGGTTTTCTCATACACCAAGCCTAGAGTCAATATTCTAAGATACTCACCTTGGTCAATTGATGTTGACGGAGAACTTCAAAAAATCGAAATAAAGAATGGACGTGAACAGTCAAAAACAATTGTCGCCCATATAAAAGGAATTGATACCCGAGAAGATTCTCAAAAGCTAATTGGTAAAGACATATATATTGACAAAGAACAGCTCCCAGTATTGAATGAAGGTAAGTACTATTGGCATGAGCTGATAGGATTTGAAGTCATTAATCAGAATAAAGAAAAGCTTGGGTTGGTTGATTATTTCGTTGAAACAGGCTCAAATAATGTACTTGTTGTAAAAGGAAAAAAAGAACACTGGATTCCATACATTGAGCCCTATCTAATTTCTGTCGATTCTAAAAATAAAGAAATTATTGTTGACTGGGATAAAGATTTTTAATTATCAGTAAAAAAAATTCTGTGTATACCTGCGCTAGTGAGGTAGACTTATTGGTGAATTAAAAACAAACTTTTAGAAACATATTTCATGAATTGGATAACAAGACTATTTCCGTTTTTGTTATGGATTAAAGATCTAAGTAACCCAAAGACTTTAAAAGCGGATATTTTGGCGGGCACAACAGTTGCATTCGTTATAATTCCTCAGTCAATGGCCTATGCACAGCTTGCGGGTTTAGGTCCGCAATATGGTCTTTATGCTTCATTCTTGCCTGTTCTAATTGGTGCTTTGATGGGCTCATCAAGGCAACTGTCAACTGGGCCGGTCGCTGTTGTTTCCTTGTTAACCGCTGCAGCGCTTGGTGAAATCGTAACGGATCCATCGAGTTACGCAGTATACGCCGCACTACTGGCTTTAATTGTTGGTTTATTTCAGTTTTTTTTAGGCATCCTTCGATTAGGGTTTGTCATTAACTTCCTCTCACTTCCGGTTGTTACAGGCTTTACAAATGCTGCAGCAATCATTATTGGTGCTTCTCAACTCCCTAAGGTTTTTGGTATAAGAGTAATTAATTCAAACGATACTGACTGGGTGAGTGCTTGTCAGCCATTGACTATCATTGAAAGAATTGAGTCGGTAGATGCTAATGGGCTGCATACAATTTGTAATGCGGATCAGAGTTATCAAACAATAGCGAGACTTTTTGAGGCTGCAGTTTTTCATACTCACTTGCCAACCATAGCTATGGCTATTAGTGGGGTCATAGGCATTGTATTTTTTCAGCGTTTTTTGCCAAGATTTCCAGCTATATTGTCTGTAGCAGTTCTTTCAACAGCAGCATCATTCCTGATGGACTATCAGGCTATGGGAGGCGCTATAGTTAGCTCAATAAACATTGATGGATTGTTTAGTTTTAAGACGCCAAGATTTGATTTTAATGCTGTAGGAACCTTATTTATTTATGCAATAACAATTTCATTAATTGGTTTTATGGAAGCCATTTCCGTTGCCAAATCTATGGCTGCAACAACGAAGCAGCGCTTAGATGTTAACCAAGAGTTAATTGGTCAGGGGTTGTCAAACGTCACCTCAAGTTTTTTTCAGGGTTATGCGGTTTCAGGTTCTTTTTCGCGTTCAGCAGTCAATTTGACAGCAGGAGCTGTGACCGGATTTTCATCGGTCATTACCGCTATTATTGTGGGATTAACCATCGTTTGGTTAACGCCATTACTTTACCATCTTCCCCAGGCCACTCTCGCAGCAATTATTCTAATGGCTGTTGTAAATCTGATTCATTTCTCTCCACTAAGGCGTGCATGGAAAGTTGAAAAACATGATGGTTTGGTTGGTTTATTAACTTTCGTCATGACACTAACTTTTGCACCTCATCTTGAGAATGGAATTGCCTTTGGAATCATTTTGTCTCTAGGTTTGTTCCTTTACAGAACGATGGAACCGAACTTTGCTGAGTTATCAGTTGAGCATGGATCAATTATTGCATCAAGATTTGCTGATGAATCCGTTGAGGTAAGTCAATCAGTTAAGGTCGCTAAGTGGAGTGGTTCGCTTTACTTTGCAAATGCTGCTTATTTTGAAACAAAGTTACTCGCATTAATTGCTAAAAATACTGATGAACTGAAGTATGTCATTGTTGATGTGGCATCGATTGTTCAAGTTGATGCAAGCGGTGAACAAGTATTATCAAATTTGGTGGAAGGTTGTTCAAACTCGGGAGTCGAGATACTTTTTGCTAGAACAGAAAGACTAGAGGCTGAATTATTTCGATCAGGATTTAAAAAACGTTATGGTGAAAATCGATTTTTTGACTTAAGAGCGGATGCTTTGAAGTTCGTTTGGCAGGAGCTAGAAATCCATCAAAAAGCGCAGGAAGAAGAGCAAGTAGAGGATATTGATGACGCGGGCGTCATAGTGTAATTAAATCTCTTGATAGAAGGCCTTTATGAAGTAGAGCCCTTGTGGTTCTGCGGTTGGGCCTGCCTCTTTTCGATCTTTACTTGCCAATACCAATGACATCCATTCAACATTTTTCTCACCCCTTCCTATTTTTAAAAGGGTTCCAACAATATTTCGAACCATGTGATGAAGGAAGGCATTCGCCTTGATACTTATAATCAACTCATCCTTAAATGATTCAATTTGGATGTACTCTATCGTTTTAATTGGGGACTTTGCCTGACACAAACTTCCTCTAAAGCATGAAAAATCATGTTTGCCAACCAGTAAGGCAGCAGCTGTTTGCATCTTGCTGATATCTAAAGGTCTTGGCTCCCACAAAAAATAATCCCCTTTAAGGGATGATCGAACAGGATTATGATGGATCTTATATTCATAGGATCTGGCATAAGCACTAAACCTTGCATGAAAGTCATCACTCACCTGCTTTACCCATTTAAAGTTGACATCACTAGGAAGGTTAACATTCCCTCCAAAAAGCCATGCCCTTTCTGTTCTAATTGCTGAAGTTTCAAAATGAATAACTTGCTCGATGGCATGAACACCAGAGTCCGTCCTTCCACTACAAAATACACGCACAGGATGGTTCGCTACTTTTGTTAAAGCCAATTCAACACAACTCTGGACAGTTCGAAGGTCAGATGTTTGAACTTGCCAGCCATGAAAATCCTTCCCAAAATATTCAACACCCAATGCAATTTTCATAATCAACCACTAAATTTTTTTATTGTAAAATCGATATTAATATTTTAACAAACTATTATGACTTGCCTGACGAGTCTCTTTTGGACGCAAATTATATGATAGAAAATAAAAAACCGACTGGCATCAAAAAACTTTGGTCTGCCTCTATCTATTCTGCAAAAGGTTTAAAGGCATGTTATCAATCAGAATATGCCTTTAGACTGGAAGTTTGGTTAGCCGTATTTTTAGTTCCAATTGGTTACTGTCTTGGTGAATCTTCAATCGAAAAAGTACTTCTTATTTTTCCTGTATTCTTAGTTTTAATTGTAGAAATGTTAAATTCTGCTATTGAGGCAGTTGTTGATCGAGTCGGCCTTGAACAGCATGAACTTTCAGGTTTTGCTAAAGATGTAGCATCAGCAGCAGTTTTAATCTCATTAATTATCTTCTTGTTAACATGGATCATTATTCTTCTCTGAAGAAGCTACTAGATGATGATATTGATTGTCATTTTTTTGATTCAATAGAAAGCACAAGTTCTTTTTTATCAGATACGCCTCATTCAAATCGAACTCAGCTTTGTATTGCTAGGGAGCAAACTAGTGGAAAAGGTCAACATGGAAGAGACTGGGCCTCACAAAAAGATGGCAGTATTCTTTTCTCACTTCGCAAAAGTTTTAGTGTTGATACCAATCTAAATGGTCTCAGTCTAGTTATTGGAATGGCAATCATTAAATCCATAGAAGCAGAATGTCAACTCTATGACTTAAAAATTAAATGGCCTAATGATGTTTATTTTAAGACTAAAAAGTTAGCAGGTATTTTGATGGAAAATAATATTCATAAAGGGGTTCAGTACGTAGTCATTGGAGTGGGTGTCAATTATCAGTTGGATAAAAAAATTAATATTGATGCGCCCTGGACTGATTTATCGCAAATCGTACAAAAATTACCTAGCTTGGATATATTGACCGCTTCATTTATCAAGAATATATTAGCTATGTCGAAGGATTTTGAGATCAATGGCCTCTCTAGTCTTCATTCAGAGTGGGCTGATTACGACATGCTCAAAGGTGTCAAAATTAGATCAAAGGAATCAAGCGGTATTTTTGAAGGTGAAGTTGATGGAATTAGTGAATTTGGGGCTCTTAGGGTTTCAACACCAGAAGGCCTTAAAGAGGTCTATAGCTCCATGCATATTGAGTACATTTAGGGTAAGATAGTTTCCATCACATAGGCGCTGCAAAAGAATGTTAAATCACCAGTTAGAAGTTAAAAATCTTTATAAAAAATATGCACGTCGTGAGGTTGTTAATGATGTCTCATTTTCTGTTAAAGGTGGGGAAATTGTTGGCTTACTTGGCCCTAACGGTGCGGGCAAGACAACTTGCTTCTATATAACTTGTGGCCTTGTAAGATCAAGCAAAGGTGAAGTGACTCTGGATAATAAAAGCATAGGTCATATGCCAATGCATAAACGCGCAAAGCTAGGGCTTGGCTACCTTCCTCAGGAGCCTTCAATATTTCGTAAGTTAAGCGTTGAAGATAATATCATGGCGGTTTTAGAAATGAACAAATCATTATCTAAAAAGGATAGGCCAGCTCGACTCGAAGAGCTATTATCAGAATTTAAGGTTGAGCATGTTCGCCACATCAAAGGCATTACTTTATCGGGTGGTGAGCGAAGAAGGGTCGAAATTGCTAGAGCCTTGGCGATGGATCCAAAGTTCATTTTATTAGACGAGCCATTTGCAGGGATCGATCCAATTTCAGTTGGCGATATTCAAGAAATAATTTATCAACTACGAGATAAAGGAATTGGGATATTAATTACTGATCACAACTACAGGGAAATGCTTGATACGTGTAATCATTCTTATGTTTTAAGTGCTGGAAAAATCATAGCACAGGGTGGAAAAGATGCAATTCTGGCCAATGAAGAAGTGAAAAAAGTTTATTTAGGTGAGACAGTAGGTGGCTAGTAAAAATCTTATTACTTTGGGGATTGAATCCTCTTGTGATGAAACTGGAATTGGGATTTACACAAGCAAGGATGGCCTAATTTCCCATAAGCTATTTTCCCAAGTAAGTCTTCATGCAGAATATGGTGGTGTTGTTCCAGAGCTAGCCTCTAGAGACCATATTCAAAGAGCCATACCTTTGATTAAAGAAGCCCTTAATGAGAGTGGAATCAAATTAAATGAGCTTACTGGCATTGCATATACTGCTGGACCAGGCTTGTCGGGAGCACTTTTAGTGGGCGGATCAATTGCCCAGAGCTTAGCATGGGGTTTAGGTATCCCAGCATTGGGTGTTCATCATATGGAAGGACATCTTTTAGCACCGCTCTTAGAGCCAGAGAGGCCAGAATTTCCTTTTGTAGCACTTTTAGTTTCTGGTGGCCATACATTGCTTGTAGATGTTCCTCGAATTGGTGAATATAAGATTCTGGGAGAGTCCCTCGATGATGCAGTGGGTGAAGGATTTGATAAAACCGCTAAAATACTCGGCTTGGGTTATCCCGGTGGCCCCGCTCTGGCAAATCTAGCAAAAAAAGGTGTCAAGGGTCGATTTACTTTTCCAAGGCCAATGACCGACAGGCCAGGACTCGATTTTAGTTTTAGTGGTCTAAAGACATTTGCAAGAAACACATTCATTGATTTCCCTAAAGAGAAAGCCAATATTGCCAAGGCATTCGAAGTGGCAGCCACTGAAACATTAACAATAAAATGTAACAGAGCTCTTAAACAAACAGGATATAAAACCTTAGTAGTGGCAGGTGGCGTTAGTGCCAACTTGTCACTGCGTGAATCTTTAAATGAGATGACAAAGGAGATTGATGCAAGTGTTTATTATCCTGCACTAGATTTTTGTACGGATAATGGAGCGATGATTGCTTTAGCAGGACACTATAGATTTGTTGCGGGTCAAAGTAATCAAAATTATGAAATAACCATTAAGCCTCGATGGAGTCTTGAAGAGC
>ERZ1048872.1348-NODE-1348-length-20804-cov-8.735746_pt1 | contig 20804 bp, 12 predicted proteins | sample MGYA00383100_ERZ1048872 | MGnify/ENA primary metagenome ERZ1048872 (study PRJEB29581, sample SAMEA5548370) | metagenome | biome: marine; feature: coastal; material: water | depth 50 m | study: Short-term variability in the microbial, nano- and picoplankton...
CAGAAAAAAAGGCATGTTACATGTTAACACTCTGGTACTGTGCCTAATGTTTATTTTTATTGGGTTCTCCTCTTGGATGATGCTGCCAATACGAGCAAATGCTCAAGTTATAATTAACGAAAATGACCCTTCGGATGCAAGAGAACTTTTAGCCTATTATAATTTAGAACAATATCCAGAAACACATTTGTTTTACGGACCACAGTTTACTGAAATCTATTCAGGACAAGATAAAGATGAACCTTTTGTAGATGATAAAAAGAATTATGAAAAGGATGAAGAAAAAGGTGAATATGTTATAATTAACCAATGGGAAGACACTAAACAAAATTATAACCATGAGCATGCTGCGCTTCTACCTAGAATGTGGAGTAGCGAACATGCGGAAAATTATATGATGTTTACAGGTTTAATAAAGTTTAAAGCTAATCCAAACTTACAAACCAGAGCTTACAACGAAGCGTTAAATGCAGGCTTAACCGAAGAACAAGCAGGTCAATATTCTGTGCAAGAGAAACGACGATTCGACCAAATCATTAACGATTTTAAAATACGAATCAAGCAAGGGGAAGTGGATTATGAAGACTACGATCAGTTTTTAAGACGCTATGGTCAGCAGTATTTAATTGTTGATAAACCTTCGTTTTTAGATAATGTTATGTACATGTTTCAATACCAGTTTGGTTACATGTATTGGAGGTATTTTATGTGGAATTTTACAGGAAGGCAAAACGATATTCAAGGCAAATATGATGATTTTAATGGTAATTGGATTTCGGGAATAGATTTAATTGACAAATGGCATATTGGATTATCTCAAGACAATCTACCAACTGATGTAAAAGAAAACAAAGCAAGAAACACCTACTACTTCTTACCATTATTACTTGGACTAGTCGGATTCTTCTTCATATTATATACAGATATGAAACGGTTTTGGGTATTATTAGTATTCTTTTTGTTAACCGGATTGGCAATTCAATTTTATACTAATGTAAGACCCTTTGAACCTCGTGAAAGAGACTACTCTGTTGTTGGTTCTTTTTATGTATTTGCTATTTGGATAGGTTTTGGAGTTTATGCTATTTATGATCTCTTAAAAACTAGCGTAAAAACAAAACTGTTAGCACCATTAATTACTTTGGCGTGTATTATAATTGTTCCAGGTATTTTAGCTGCTAACAATTGGGATGACCATGATCGATCCGGTAAACACACCGCAAATGCAATGGCTCGAAAATATTTAGAGTCTTGTGCACCCAATTCAATACTCTTTACTATTGGAGACAATGATTCTTTCCCGTTGTGGTATCTTCAAGAAATTGAAGGAGTACGTACAGATGTGCGCGTTGTTAACACCAGCTTGTTTCAAACCGATTGGTATATCGATCAAATGAAACGTAAAGCTTATGAAAGTGACCCTATTCCATCGCAATTAACACACAATCAATATAGAGGTGGAAATAGAGATGTTATTATTAGAAGAGAAATAACTAAAGACACTTTACCTATTCAAAGTTTTATGGACTTTGTTGCAAGTGAAAAACCTAGTACAAAGTTTAAATATGTAGTAGAAAAGCAAGGTGAAGATCCAAGACAATATCCAGGTCATTTATTAAATTCTAATTATTTCCCAACACGTAGCATAAGTATTCCTGTCAACAAGGAAATGGTTCTAAAAAATGGCATTGTAAAACCAAAGGATGCTGACAAAATAGAAGATCATTTATTTACCCAAATTGATGGTAGTTATATCTATAAAAATAGATTACTTATGTTAGATATTATTGCTAACAACAATTGGGAACGACCAATTTATTTTACTGGTGGTGCATTTAGTGATGAAGATTATATTTGGTTAAAAGACTATTTACAATTAGATGGTATGTGCTATAAATTGGTTCCTATAAAAACTCCTATAGATAGAGCCAATCCTTATGACATGGGACGAGTTGATGCCGATTTAATGTATGAGAAAGTGAAAAATTGGAAATGGGGAGGAAGTGGAGAAGATATCTATCATGATATTGAAACAAGACGAAACGGAATTACCTACAGAGGAAATATAGCGCGACTAATTGAACAACTTATTAATGAAGATAAGTTAGACAAAGCAGAAGAGGTTGCTGATTTGGCCATGAAAAAAATGCCTGTAGATCAGTTTGGTTTTTACTCATTATTAGAGCCATATATTAGTGCTTACTATGAAATAGGAAATGTAGAAAAAGGACGTGCTCTATTTAAAGATGTTGCCAGAAAATATCAAGAAAACTTGGTATACTATAGTAATCTTTCATTAGACAACCAAGAAAGCAAAGTTGGAGAAGACATCTATGTAGATATTCAACGTTACCGAGCGTTAGTAGATATTTTGGTAGTTTATAATGATAAGGACTTTGCCTTAGAAGAAACGAAAACATTTAATAATTACTTAAGTCTATTTGATCAGTTAATGAATCGTTACAGTGAAGAAGATTTACCAGAAATACCAGACGATGTCGATTTAAGTACAACTATTAATGATTCCATTAAAAAAATAACACCAGAAGAGTAACATTGTATGCAGATTATTCCAGCCAAAACTCCTGGATTTGTAAAAACATTATTTCCGAATTTTGTCTGGAATATCAATACTGATAAAAAGGAACTCTACCTTACATTTGATGATGGCCCAACACCCGAAATTACAGAATGGGTGATTCAAAATCTAAAACAATTTAATGCAAAAGCGACCTTCTTTTGTATTGGTAATAATATTAATAAACATCCCGAGATTTTTCAAAAAATATTAAATGAAGATCATGCGATTGGCAATCACACATACAATCATTTAAAAGGCTGGAAACATAAGACTAAGGATTATTACAAAGACGTTTTAAAAACAGAAAAGGTTATCTATGACTTTATTTCTAATACGAATACACCATTGTTTAGACCACCTTATGGTAAGTTTAAAAATAAGCAAAGTAAAAAACTATTAGAACGCGGTTACAGAGTTATACTTTGGGATGTTTTATCTTACGACTGGGATTTTTCAGTAACTGAAGAAACCTGTCTACATAATGTAATCTCTGCAGCGAAAGAAGGAAGTATTATTGTTTTTCATGATAGTGTAAAAGCTTCACGAAATTTAAAATATGTACTTCCTAAAGTTTTAAAATATTATAGTGAAAGAGATTATGTTTTTAAAGCTATAGATTTTTAACCGAAATACATCTCACAATACATTACTATTTGCAAAAAGATCCTTCGTTTAATTGGAATTGGTTAAACGTATTCTTGAATAATTTCGATTAATGTGTTTGCATCTTGTTCTCCACTATGACGCCATTTCATTTCGCCATTTTTGTAAATAATTAAAGTAGGTAGACCTTTAACGCGAAGCGCTTCTGCTAACTCTTTATTTTTGTCGACGTCAATTTTAATTACTTTAGCTTTATCACCTAGAGCAGCAGCTACATCTCTTAGTACTGGATGCATTGCAATAGATTGATCGTTCCAATCTGTGTAGAAATCTAGTAATACCGGAATCTCAATATCTATTAATTCCCCAAATTTTGACATACGTTATAGTTTTTAGTCAAACATGCTATACAAACCTACATAAAATTTTTATAGCAAACTCTAGTAAGTTAGTAATGAGTAATATAAAAATAAGCATTTCTAAGCAATTAGGCTTCTTTCTTACCTTTTTTGAGCTCTATAACTGTAATTTCTGGCCAAATCCCAACACGCCCAGGAAAGGCCAAATACCCAAACCCTCTATTGACATTGATATATTGTCCTAATGATTCATAAATTCCTGCCCAATGTTTATAACGCCATTTTACAGGGCTCCATTTAAACCAACCTGGTATTTCTATACCAAATTGCATTCCATGGGTATGTCCACTTAATGTTAAATGATAGTGATACGAATCTTTAACAACCTCAGCATCCCAATGACTTGGATCGTGGCTCATTAGAATCTTAAAATCATCCTTGTGCACGTTACTTGATGCCTTTTTCAAATCACCTGCTTGCTTAAAACCACCGATTCCCCAATTTTCTACACCAACTAATGCAATTCGTTGTCCTTCTTTTTCTATAAAGCGGTTTTCATTTAATAATAAATCAAAACCTATATCTTTTTGTAGGACTTTTAAATCCCTAAGATTTTGGTTTTTTTCGGCTTTTGTATTCCAATGCACATAATCACCATAATCATGGTTTCCTAATACAGAATACATACCATCCTTTGCTTTTAACTTTTTGAATATATCAATATAAGGATCCATTTCTGTTGCCTTATTATTAACCATATCGCCTGTAAACAATATGATATCAGATTTTTGCTCATTTATTAAATCAATGGCATATTCTACTTTATTGATATTATCAAAACTTCCGGAATGAACATCACTAATTTGAGTTAATTTATAACCATTAAATGCGTCTGGTAAATCGTCAAAATGAAGCGTGTATTTCAATACCTTAAAATTATATTTCCCTTTATATATACCAAAAAGTACTGATGCAAAAGGAATAGCCGCAATGCCTAAGGCTATTTGACTTATAAATTTTCTACGTGCTGGAAAATGGTTTATTTTACTATCACCTCCACTATCCTGCATAAAATAACTATAGATACCTTGTGGAATTCTAAACACATCTTCACCAAACATTGCTATAATAAGAACAAGTTTTGGAACAACCATTGTAATTAACATCCCAACTGCAAAAGAGTTAGATGGAGAAAACCCATTGTTTCTGTTGAAGTTATAAAACTGGAACATAAAATTACCAAGAACTCCAATTGTAAAAAGCCAATAAAAAGTATACCACCAATTACTTTTTGTAATCGTCTTTAAAGATTGAAAAGCATAACAATCAGCTATTCCGATAATGACAAAGAATATTAACCAACGAATCATAAATACTATTTAATTCTCAAAGATACTAATATGCTTACAGCCTTATCTTATGAAATTGTTAAAGCTTTTTAACTGTAAATCATCAATGTTAATTGAACGGGTTTTAAAATAAATAGTCACAGATTCATTTGGGAGCAGGTCAAAAAAGTTATCAGAAAAACGACCTTTACTATTTGTGTATAAAAACACATCTTTTTGAAGTGTGTGACTCGATAAGGTTATACTAAATCCATTATCTGACTTCTTTACTTCTTTTTGAATAGCAGATTGTTTCAACGTTAAACTTTTAGGATTTAAAAAATAAAAATGAGAAGTTTCATCATTAAATTTTGAGACTAAGACAACCTCTTCTTCGTTAAATTGATTCGTTTTTAAATCTAACTTAAATTTTATAGCACTAGAGTTTGCATCAACCTCAATTTGCTTAGAATCTTCCCATAATACACGACCATCAAAATCAATTACTTTTGAAATTAAATTTCCTGTTTGAGGCTCTAATTTATCGTTTATAATCCATGTTTTTAATGTGTCATTTTCTACCTTTGAGCTAACTAAAACATCTTGAAATGCTTTTTTAGTTTTAAAGTGCATGGCTTTCCAATTCCCAAAATAATCGATACTAGACCAAGAAATTACAGGCCAACAGTCATTTAACTGCCAATACAACGTGCCCATATTATATGGTTTCGCTCTACGTTGCGCTTCAAAACCTAATACCATGCCATGTGCTTGTACCAATTGACTCATATAAACATAATCTTCGTCTTTATCTGGGATAGGATAATCGCGCTTCATATAATTTTTAATTATTGAATATCCTCTAGGATGCTTTTGGTGGGTGTCAAATGCACTTGATGATATTGAAATACTATCGTTTCCATTAATATATTTAATGGCTTCATAACTTGGAAAAGCTTGAAATCCAAACTCGCTCATAAAACGAGGTACATTTTCTTCTAAATGTTCAAAGGGATACTCATCGTGCCAAATCCACCAATCGTGTGCATCACCTTCTGTTTTATATTTTGGGTTGCCTCTTCCATAACTTGGCGAGCTTTCCCAATAATCAATTTCAGAATGATAGGTATTGACAACTTCTGGTAAAATACCATTAAACAACTTTTGATAATTACCCCAAATTTCGTCTATCTCCTGCTGACTTCTATTAGTTTGCCAACCCCAATTATACCAAGCTTCGTTATTTTCATTATTACCGCACCATAAAGCAATAGAGCTATGATTTCTTAGACGCTTAACATTGTCAATAGCCTCTTGCTTTACATTTTCTAAAAATGCATCATCACCAGGATACATAGCACAGGCAAACATAAAATCTTCCCATACCATAATTCCTTTTTCATCACACAACTGGTAGAAAATATCTTCTTCATATCTACCACCACCCCAAACTCGTAACATATTCATATTAGCATCAACCGTATCATCTAATAAGCGCTCGTAATCTGCAGTTGATACTTCCCCTTGAAAACTATGCTGCGGAATATAATTTGCTCCTTTTGCATATACAGGCACATTATTAATTTCAAAATAAAATGATTTACCAATACTATCCTTTTCAGTTATTAGCTTTATTGTTCTTAAACCTTTTTTAATCTGATATGTATCCAACACACTATTGCCTTGCTTAATAACGGTTTTCATATCATATAGATATGGTTCTCCTATATTGTGTGGCCACCAACGCTTTGGATTATTTATCTGAAATGGAACAGAAAATGTATTTGTAATAAGCGATAAGTCAGTTGTAGATTTTAACTCATTATTTATAAATATTTCTATGGTAATTGGTTCGGAAAACGAATTAAATTCTACTTCAAATTCAGCCTGTAAACTTGCGGATTTATCATCTAAATACATTTGGTTGAAATAAACATCTTTAATTTTTAATTCATTCCAGGACACGAGTTCTATTGGTCTAGAAATACCACTAGACGTTAAAATTGGTCCCCAATCCCATCCGTAATGAAATTGAGGTTTTCGAGTAAAAACACGTTTATTTACAGGCAGTTCATATGGTAGCTTTGCTTCTTCAATCGCTTCATATTTCCCTGTATGCTCAAAAATTATTTTAAGGTCATTTGTAGCTTTAATAATTGGCTTTACATCAACATTAAACACTCTAAAGGCATTGTTCGATTTTAAAATTAGACTGTCATTAAGAAAAACAGATGCATATGTATCTAAGCCATTAAAATTAAGCTCAATATGTTTTTTGCTTAATGCTTCTTGATCTACATCAAATTGTGATTTATATACCCAATCTTCTTTAGATATCCATTGTAAATCTAATTCGTTATTAGCAACAAAAGGGTCAACTATTAATTTGTTTCGTAACAAATCTGTATGCACTTGGCCTGGCACTATTGCTTTATTCCAACTAGTATCCGATATTTTTTTAAATTCCCAATTATCATTTACTACCATTGTTTTAGGTAGATCATCAGTTCTGCAACTTAAAAAGGAAATAACAAAAAAGACTAGATAATATTTATTCATTTTTTATAACAGATTTAATTGCTTCAATTTTATTAGAGCCAGAAACCGTTACAGGCATGGAAAAGATAGAATCATGAGTTTCGATTTTTGACGAAGCTGAAGCATGAAGCTCAGATAAACCGGCCTCTTTAAACTTAATTGCATTTTCTGAATTCACGCCACTTCCTGCTAAAATAGTTATTCTTCCTTTTGATATAGCATTTAACGATTTAAGTAAGTCCAATCCTTTTTCAGCAGAAGTTTCCTGTCCAGAAGTAAGTATACGTTCAATTCCTAAATCGATTAATTGCTCTATTGCTTGTTTTGGATTTGAAACCTCATCAAAAGCACGATGAAAAGTGAATTTTAGTGGTCTTGATAACTGAACTAATTCTTTTGTTCGCCCAAAATCAATAGTTTTGTCTGCATTTAATACACCAGAAACTATGCCTTGACAACCAAAATCTTTACAGAGTTGAATGTTACTTTTCATGATTTTATACTCTATATCAGAAAACACAAAATCACCTCCTCTTGGTCTTATTAATACAAAAACTGAAATGTCTAAACTCTCAACAACTTGTTTCAAAAGTCCATAAGATGGTGTAATTCCTCCCACTGATAATTCTTGACACAACTCAATACGATCCGCACCAGCTTCTTGAGCATTTTTTGCCGATTGGTAGGAGTTTGCACAGATTTCTAAGAGCATATTAATTCACTATAATTTCATCAATAAACGTCCAGGCTTCGTTGCCAGAACCTTGTTTGCCTTTTGGAATTGTTCCGTAATTTGGAACTTTGATGGTTATATATCTAAATTTAAGTCCTTGCATTCGATTCATTCCACTAATATTTTTTCTGTAGGATTTTAAATTAGGATTTTTAGTCAAAGCTGCTCGTATAAGTTGAGGTTCTAGAGATATATCGAATTCACCATTATTAAGTGTGCTTTCCTCTGAAAAGGCAATAGTTCTTGGCGCATAAATCCATTGTCCGTTTGCATTATAACATCTTGTCTCAATAGAGTTAATTTCCATTTCTTTTCCTAGGTCAATTTCTATTTCAATATCTTCTCCCAAAAAGCCTAGCCACTCTTTATCTCCATAACGTGAGTCACTTCCGCTAATACCATTAATTAAACCCTCTGGCCCACTGCCTTGATACGCGTTATTTGCTTCTTTATTAATTGTAATTTTTGCGCCTACAGCTTTATGCATATTAATAAATTGAGAAAATGTTTTTCCTAATGCCTGTTTACCATCAAAAATATGTGCCTTTACGTTCACACTTTCTGTAATTGGAATAGGATTGTCATACACTTCTGAACTCGCAGTTGGTTCTGAACCGTCTATGGTAAACCTAATACTATTCCCTCTAGAGGAAGTTCCTAATTGATAAACTATCTGCTTATCATTTGATATAAGTTCACCTTCTATTTCATATAAATGATTGGCATAATTAATACCTATAGCATCTAATCGCTTATTAAAATTTTCAACTCTAGATACAAAATCATGGTAGTTTTTCTGCTCAGAATTGGACCACACGACTTCGCTTAATGCTAAAATCCTAGGAAAAACCATGTACTCTACCTGTTTAGGGTTTGGCATATATTCTGACCAAACATTACCTTGTGCTCCAAGAACATGTTTGGCTTGTTCTGAATTTAATTCTTCAGGTATTGGGTTAAATTTATACACTTTTTCTAACGGTAAAAATCCTCCAATAGCCAAAGGTTCATCTGGGTTTTCCGATTGATAATGATCAAAGTAACAATGTGAACCAGGCGTTAAAACCACATCGTGGCCTTGCTTTGCTGCTTTTACAGCTCCTGACGTACCACGCCAAGACATTACAGTTGCATTAGGTGCTAAACCTCCTTCTAAGATTTCATCCCAGCCAATTATCTGTCTTCCTTTTTTATTTAAATATTTTTCGATTCTTGAAATGAAATAACTCTGCAATTCATGTTCATCTTTTAAACCTTCATCTTTAATTTTTTGTTGACAGGACTTGCATTTTTCCCATCGTGTTTTTGGTGCTTCGTCACCTCCTATATGAATATATGTACTTGGAAATAATTCTAACACCTCATCCAGTACATCTTCAAGAAACTTAAATGTTTCTTCTTTTGTACAATAAATATCTTCGAAAACTCCCCATTTTGTAGCTACCTCTACTTGCGCACCAGTACAACCCAATTCCGGATATGCAGCAATTGCTGCCTGACTATGTCCAGGTAATTCAATTTCTGGTATAACCGTTACAAAGCGCGATTCTGCATAGGCTACAATATCTTTAATTTGTTCTTGCGAATAATAACCTCCATATTTCTTGCCATCATACTTTTGAGGTTGATCATTGTAATGACCTATTAAAGTCTCATTTCTATAAGCAGCAACTTCCTGCAACTTTGGGTATTTTTTTATCTCAATTCGCCAACCTTGATCTTCAGTTAAATGCCAATGAAATGTATTCATTTTTAACATGGCTAAGGCATCAATATATCGCTTTATAAAATCTACAGAAAACATGTGTCTAGAAACATCGAGATGCATTCCTCTATAGGCGAACTGAGGTGCATCTAAAATTGTTATACAAGGAAGAATTACTTCCTTTTCTTTAAAAGTACCGTTCTCAAATTCTGATGGTAATAGTTGTCTTAACGTTTGTACAGCATAAAAAGCTCCCTGATCTGTTTTTGCTTTTATTTCTATCCTTTCAGGAAGAATTTCTATTGAATAGCCCTCATCATTCTCTATAGTCGTGTCCAGAATAAATTGTATTTCATCCCCTTTTGTTAATAGAATTGCTTTGCTTTCTTTAATATATGATTCAAAAAATTCAGCAGATACTCTAAACGCTTCCGGGTAATTAATACCAGTGGAATTACTCAAAACAAAACTCCCCTTATTAATTGTCTGAGTTAATGGTTTTGGAATAATATAAACCTCAGTATTATAAATTTTATTTTCATGGCAGTTAAAAAATAACTGTAAAAAAAGAAAAAAGGCAATTACTTTCTTGATTTGCATTTTAGTATATTAGAAGCATTAAAATTAGCAATCTTTTTCGATGAACTATAAACTAACCTCCATTTTAATTGTATTTTTTTTATTTTTCAATTGTCAAAAATCTACTTCTATTCCTGAAGCACAAAAGGACAAACCACTTATAACTTATGTAAATACCTTTATCGGTACAGGAGGTCATGGACACACTTATCCTGGCGCAACGCTACCTTATGGTATGATGCAATTGAGTCCAGATACAAGACTAGAAGGTTGGGATGGTTGTTCTGGTTATCACTATACTGATGAATACATTTATGGATTTTCACATACACATTTAAGTGGCACTGGTATAAGTGATTATGGCGATGTGCTTTTAATGCCAACCAACGAACATAATTTTAATAATGGAGCTGATGGTAAAGCAGGCTATCGTGCACATTTTAGTCATGATAATGAAGTAGCAGAACCTGGATATTATAAAGTACATTTAGATTCTACTGGCATTGATGTAGAATTAACTGTTTCTAACCGCAGTGGTATTCACAAATATCAATATGCTTCAAGTGAAAATCAATACGTGATTTTAGATTTAGAGCATCGTGATAAAGTATTAGACGCGAAAATTGAAAAGGTTTCAAATTATGAAATTCATGGGTATCGACATTCGTCAGCATGGGCAAAAGACCAACGTCTGTTCTTCGCTATAAAAACATCTCATCCATTTAATGATATGCTACAATCGCCGCCTAAAACAGGAATGCCTGGTGCAAGACGTTCGTCATTACAGTTTATAAATCCAAATAACGAACCTGTTATTATAAAAGTTGGAATTTCTGCAGTCGATATTAATGGAGCTATTAAAAATCTTGAAGCCGAAGTGTTAAACAAAGATTTTGACACCGTAAAAAAAGAAGCCCAAAATTATTGGGAATCACAGCTGGAAAAAATTGTTATTGAGAGTAGTGACCTCGATAAAAAAACTAATTTTTATTCTGCATTATATCATACCATGTTAGCACCTCAGCGCTATCAAGATGTTGATGGTCGTTACAGAGGAATGGACTTAGAAATTCATAATGCAGATTTTGATTATTATTCAGTGTTTTCACTTTGGGACACCTTTAGGGCTGCGCATCCACTTTACACAATTATTGAACAAGATAGAACCAATAATTATATCAAAACATTTTTGGCCAAATACGATGAAGGAGGCATAATGCCGATGTGGGATTTGGCAGGAAATTATACGGATTGTATGATAGGATATCATGCTGTGCCTGTAGTGGCAGACGCCTACTTAAAGGGTATTAGAGGTTATGATACTGAGAAGGTATTTGAAGCTATGAAGCATTCTGCAACTAGAGATAAATTTGGTTTAGAAGCTTATAAAAAATATGGTTTTATTCCAGTAGATGAAGAAAGTGAATCGGTTTCTAAGACTTTAGAATACGCTTTTGATGATTGGACAATTGCACAGATGGCAAAGGACATGGGGAAAACAGAAGATTATAAAACATACATTCAGCGCGCGCAATATTATAAGAATGTATTTGATCCGGAAAGTAAATTTATGCGAGGCCGTTTTAGAAACACATGGTTTGCACCTTTTGATCCGTACGAAGTAAATTTTAATTATACCGAAGCCAACTCATGGCAGTATAGTTTTTATGTTCCACAAGATGTTTCAGGATTTATTGATTTGCTAGGTGGAAAAGATCAATTAGAAGCACAACTCGATGAATTATTTAGCGCAAAGACTGAAACTTCTGGTCGCGACCAATCTGATATTACAGGTCTAATAGGTCAATATGCACATGGTAACGAACCGAGTCATCATATGGCTTACCTCTATAATTTTGTAAACAAGCCACATAAAACACAAGAAAAAGTCCATCAGATTTTAACTGAATTATATAACAATGATCCAGATGGTGTATCAGGAAATGAGGATTGTGGACAAATGAGCGCTTGGTATGTGCTGAGTTCAATGGGCTTTTATTCTGTAACTCCTGGAAGTAATCACTATATCATTGGAACTCCACTTTTTGATAAAGCCACTATTAATCTCGAAAATGGAAAAGAATTTACAATAGCAGCAAATAACTTGAGTGATACCAATAAATATATTGAATCCGTAAAGCTGAATGGAAAAGATTTAGAGGTTACGTATCTAAATCATGACGCTATTATAGCTGGTGGTACATTAGAATTCTCAATGACAGACAAACCATCAGTTTGGGGAAGTAGTCATGGAAATGAACCAAAAACTGAAATCATTGATAACATTATTTTACCTTCTCCTTTTATTGCAAAAGGAGATATAACATTTCGAGGTTCTACAGAAATTGTATTAGGAACTTCAGAAAAGGATGCAAAAATTTATTACGCTTTAAACGATAAGGAATATCAACTATATAAAAATCCTTTCACTATATCAGAAGAAACCAAAGTGAAATTATATTCTGAAAAAGGAGATTTAAAGAGCCCAGAACTTACGACACCATTTTATAAAATCGATCCAAATTTAAGTATCACATTACAAAGCGAATTCGCTAACCAATATAGCGCAGGAGGAAATGATGCTTTGATAGATGGCATACGAAGTACTAAAAATTACAGAACAGGAAGTTGGCAAGGGTATCATGATACAGATTTGATAGCCACGGTAAACTTAGGTTCGCAAAGAACTATTTCTAACGTAAAGGTTAACTTTTTACAAGATCAAGGTGCTTGGATATTTTATCCAACAGAAGTTCAATGTTTGGTTTCAAAAGACAATAAAGATTTTAAAGCTTTGACTTCTCAGAAAATAAATGCAATAGAAAAAAATAGTGAACTAGAAATTAAAACTATTAAATTTAAAATTCCGAATAACAACTATAAATATGTAAAAATTATAGCTAAGAATCTTGGTAAACTACCTGCGTGGCATTTGGGTTATCCATATGATGGTCGCAGTTGGATTTTTGTAGATGAAATATCGATTGATTAACTAAAAATAAAGCTGTTAAAACTACTCACTGAATAATAAACTTAAGAAATATGAATCAACAAAAATCCTATCAATCCTCATTTATTTTATTAACCACATTATTTTTCCTTTGGGGATTTATCACCGTTTTAGTGGATTCATTAATTCCAAGACTTAGAGAATTATTTACGCTAACCTATTTTCAAGCTGGTATGGTGCAGTTTGCTTTTTTTGGTGCCTATTTTTTATTGTCCATTCCCGCTAGTTATATCTTATCAAAAATTGGCTACAAACGAGGTATAATATTAGGCTTGTTTACAATGGCTTTGGGTTGTTTATTATTTTATCCTGCTGCATCGTATCGTGTATTTGGTGTTTTTATGTTCGCTTATTTTATTTTGGCTGGTGGAATGACCATATTACAGGTTGCTGCAAATCCTTATGTAGCTGTATTAGGCTCAGAAGAAGGAGCTTCTAGCCGACTTAACCTTTCGCAAGCGTTCAATTCATTGGGAACTGCAATTGCTCCTGCGGTTGGTGCTTTATTTATTTTAAGTGATAAAATTAAATCTAAAGAAGAAATTGCAGCATTAACAGAAACTGCCAAAAACACCTATTTAGCAAATGAAGCTTCTGCTGTACAAAAACCATTTATTGGATTGGCAATATTCATTTTACTGATAGCTGGAATTTTCTTTTTTGCTAAACTACCTAAATTGATAAGTGAAGCCTCTACAGGAACTTATGCTGAAGCATTTAAGCAAAAAAACCTAATGCTCGGAGTATTTGGCATCTTCTTTTATGTCGGAGCTGAAGTGGCCATAGGCAGTTATTTAGTCAATTACTTTTTAGATATGAATTTAGTAGAAGTAATAAAAGAAAATGCCTTAATGAAATCTATTGCTGAAAGTATTTTAAATTCTGGTTTAACAGAAAATGATAGTAAAGCTATCGTTGGTGTTTTTGTTACCTTTTATTGGTCTGGTGCAATGATTGGTCGATTTATAGGTTCTTATTTAACCAAAGTTATGAAACCAGGAAAAGTTCTTGGCATCTTTGCTACCATTGCTATTCTTCTAATTCTTATTTCAATAAGTACTTCAGGTTTAGTAAGTATGTGGAGTATATTGGCTGTTGGTTTGTTTAACTCTATAATGTTTCCTACAATTTTCACATTGGCAATCGATGGCATTGGCAAGTTAAAACCTAAAGGATCTGGTTTATTATGTACGGCCATTGTTGGTGGAGCTATTATACCACCACTCTACGGAAAATTAACAGATGGTGTTGGTTTTAAAACCGCATTATTCTTAGTCATTCTGTGCTATTCGTATATCTTGTGGTTTGGCTATAAGAATTCTAAAAAAGCGATTTAAATGTTTAAAATAGCAGCTTTAATATTACTAGCATTTATCACTTTTGGGTGCAATACTAACGCAGATACTAAGGAAAGATTAATCAAAAACACTGTAACTACAGATTATACTTCTTACGTAAATCCATTTATCGGAACCAGTAAAATGGGACACGTATTTCCGGGAGCTACTTCACCATTTGGTATGGTGCAATTAAGTCCACAAACCAATTTTGAAGTTATGTTTCAAAATGATGGTAATTATAATAAAGAAACGTACGAATATTGCGCTGGTTACCAACATCGCGACTCAACCATAATTGGTTTTGCTCATACCAATTTTAGTGGTACTGGACATTCAGATTTAGGTGATTTATTAATTATGCCAATCGTAGGAGATTTGGTTGTAGACCCTATAAAATCTAAAGAGGGTGAAAAAGGGTTTTATTCTACTTTTTCTCATGATAAAGAAGAAGCATCGCCTGGTTATTACAAAGTAGATTTAGACAGCTATGGAATTAAAGCTGAATTAACAGCGACGGACCGTGTTGGGTTTCATCAATACACCTTTCCTAAATCTAACAATGCTCATATCATTTTAGATATGGTTTACAACATATACCATCACGACAATAAAAATATTTGGACTTTTCTAAGAGTAGAAAACGACTCTACTATTACTGGTTATAGGCAAACCAAAGGATGGGCTAGAGATAAGAAAGTGTTTTTTGCTGCAAAATTCTCAAAACCTTTTAAAAGTTATGGTCATAAAAAATATGATGATGTTAAATATGATGGTTTTTATAGACGATTCAAACAAGATGAAAATTTTCCTGAAATGGCCGGAAAAGATCTAAGGGCGTATTTTAACTTTGAAACGGAAGGCAAAGAAAAAATTAAAATAAAATTTGCTTTATCTTCTGTGAGTTCGGCAGGAGCGATGAAGAATTTAGAAGCCGAAATACCGCACTGGAATTTTGATAAAACAAGGCAAGAAACAAGAGATAAATGGAATAAAGAATTGTCTAAAATAGAAGTTAAAACTTTTTCTAAAGATCAAAAGACTACATTTTACACTGCAATGTACCATGCTAATCTTTCGCCGATAATATATGAAGATGTTGATGGACAGTATAGAGGACTAGACCAAAATATTCATCAATCTGAAGGGTTTACTAATTACACTATTTTTTCACTTTGGGATACCTATCGTGCTTTACATCCTTTATACAACATTACGCAACCCAAACGCAACAATGACATGATAAAATCGATGTTAGCACATCATAATCAAAGTGTCCACAATATGCTACCAATATGGAGTCATTATGCCAATGAAAATTGGTGTATGATTGGCTATCATGCCACATCAGTAATTGCAGATGCTGTGGTAAAAGATGTTGGTGATTTTGATTATAAGCGTGCATTACAAGCATCGGTAAATACAGCATCAGTGCGTTATTTTGACGGTTTGGGTGAATATATAAAATACAAATATGTGCCAGATGACAAGAGTCATTCTTCCGTTTCTAAAACCCTAGAATACGCCTATAACGATTGGTGTATTGCCCAAATAGCCAAAACTGTTAATGATGAGGCAATTGAAAATACATTTTTAGAAAGATCTAAATATTACAATAATGTATATGACCCTTCAATCGGTTTTATGCGACCCAAATTAGCAAATGGAACGTTTAGAGATGACTTTGATCCTATGGATACACATGGCCAAGGGTTTATTGAAGGTAATGCATGGAATTATGGTTTGTATGTTCCTCAAGACATTAATAACATGGTCGATATTATGGGAGGAAAAGAACGAATGACACGTCAGTTAGATTCATTATTTACTATGGAAATTGAGGACAAATACATTGCTAATCACGAAGACATAACTAGAGACGGAATCATTGGTAATTATGTACATGGAAACGAACCAGGTCATCATATACCCTATCTATATAATTGGACAGGTCATCCTGAAAAAACCCAAGCAAGAGTGCGAATGATTATGGATACTATGTATGGATCAACGGTTGATGGTTTATGTGGAAATGATGATGCAGGTCAAATGAGTGCATGGTATATTTTCAGTAGCTTAGGTTTTTATCCTGTTACTCCGGGTTCTTCAGATTATGCTTTAGGAAGTCCGTTAGTTAAAGAAGCTACTATTCATCTTGATAATGGAAAAGACTTGTTAATAAAAGCTAACAATCAGAGTAAAAATAATGTTTATGTAAAAAGTGTTACCGTAAATGGTAAGCTTTTAGAAGGGACTTTAATTTCCCATTCAGATATCATTAATGGTGGAGAAATCATTTTTGAAATGAGTGCATCATCAAAATAAAAAAACTATGAATCGAAGAAAATTTATAAAAAACGCATCGTTAACCGGAGTTGGATTAGCTGTTGGAAATTCTCTTGTCGGTTGTGACGATGAAAAATCACAACATGTTAATAAAGAAGAAATTGCTGCTAGTGCTGATTTAAAAGGATTACCATTAGTTATTGCTACATGGCATGTTAAAGATGCTACAGCAAAAGCAATGGAAGTTTTAAAAGCTGGAGGCAATGCATTAGATGCGGTAGAACAAGGATGTAACGTTGAAGAAGCCAACGAAAAAGGACAGTCAGTTGGTAAAGGTGGTTTGCCAGATAGAGATGGTAACGTCACTTTAGATGCCTGTATTATGGATAAACATGGTAATTGTGGGTCAGTAGTTTATCTTCAAAATATTACACATGCGGTATCTGTAGCGCGTAAAGTTATGGAAGACACACCACATGTAATGCTCGCTGGTGAAGGTGCCAAACAATTTGCTGTTTCTAGTGGATTTGAACCAGAAGACTTACTTACAGAGGCTTCAAAAGAAGCCTGGGAAAAATGGAAAATAGAAGCCAAATATAAACCTATTATAAATATTGAAAATCATGATACCATTGGTATGTTAGCAATTGATAAAAATGGCGATATTTCTGGCGCTTGCACCACAAGTGGCTTAGCTTATAAAATGGGAGGACGTGTTGGTGACTCACCAATAATTGGTTCTGGTTTATTTGTGGACAACGAAATTGGTGCTTGTGTAGCGACAGGTTTAGGTGAAGAAGTTGTAAAAACTGTTGGTAGTTTTTTGGTTGTAGAATTAATGCGTCAAGGTAAATCGCCTCAAGAAGCTTGTGAAGAAGCCATCTCTAGAATCGTAAATAAACCCAATAGTGATTATAAGAATTTTCAAGTGGGTTATATTGCTGTAAATAAGCGAGGAGAAACCGGAAGTTACTCAATACATCAATGGTTTAGTATGACTAAATTTCAAGATGGAGTTAATGAGCAAATTCAATCAGATTATTTTAATAAAGTTTAAAACCATTTTACTGTCAATTTTGCTAACTTCTCTTTAAAATTAGAATATGGAGGAAACAGTAATTCAGAAATACCAAACGTATGTTGTTTTACCACAGCACGTTCGTTACTAAAGGCTTTAAATCCAAAAAACCCATGACTTTTACCAATACCACTAAAATTAGTACCGCCAAATGGTAAGTTGTGATTGGCATAGTGTATCACATTATTATTAATACAGGTACCACCAGCTCGGGTATACTGAATAATTTTTTTAATATTGGTCTTACTCTTACTGTAAATATATAAAGCTAATGGACGTTCTTTAGAATTAACATATGCAATAGCGTCATCTATAGACGTATAAGTTACGATGGGTAAAATTGGTCCAAAAATTTCATCTTGTAATACAGAGGCTTCATCTTTTAACTGAGATACTATTGTTGGTGCAATATATTTTGAGTCCGAATCTAGATCTCCACCAACTTCAATCTTTGCATTTAGCATTTCAGCATTTTCGATATGAGATTTTAAACGTTCAAAGTGTTTTGGTGTTACAATCCTTGCATAAGAATGAGAATCTTTAGGCTGTTCGGTATAAAACTGAGTTATCCATTTTTTACAGGACTCTATAAATTGAGTATTAAGACTTTCGTCTATCAACACATAATCTGGAGAGACACATATCTGACCAGCATTCAGAAATTTTCCCCAAATAATCTTTTTAGCTGCTTTATCTAAATTTGCTGATTTATCAATTATGGTTGGTGATTTCCCACCTAACTCTAAAGTTACAGACGATAAATGCTTAGCTGCTGCAGACATAATTATTTTACCAACATTAGGCGAACCCGTAAAAAAGATATGATTAAATGGTAATTTTAATAACTCTGTTGAGACTTCAACATCACCTTCTACCAAAGCAACTTCATCTTCTGTAAATACATCCGCTACAATCTTTGCCATTAACGCAGATGCGCTTGGAGTCATTTCAGAAGGCTTTATAATTACTGTATTACCCGCAGCTATAGCAGACACTAGCGGTCCAAAAGTAAGATTAAAAGGGAAGTTCCATGGAGAAATGATTAAACACACACCTTTAGGTTGATACATATAATAGGAACTTGCTCCTAACATTGACAAAGGTGTTTTTACCTTTTGCCTGCGCATCCATGTATGCAAATACTGTTTAGCATGTTTAATATCACTAACTATAGGGTATATCTCAGAGAGTTCCGTTTCTACTTTTGGCTTACCTAAATCTTTATATAATGCTTCGCGTATCTGCATTCTATAGGTCACTTCTACTGCATACTGGAGTCTATTTAATTTTTTAACTCTCTGTTTACAAGTGGTGTTACCTATAATAAACTGATTATCTCTTTGCTTAGAAAACAAATCAAAATAAGGGTTATCTATGTATTCTCTCACTTTTTCTCTTCTATTTTTTCAAATTAATTAATATTATGCATTTCGTCGATGTTATTGGTAAACAGCTTCATTTGGTCTATATCTTCCGCTTATTCATCTATAAAATCACTGTTTTTAAAGGGCTGCGAGCCCATTTTATGTATTTCAACGATGTTTTTTACGAGCCAGTGTCAGTTATCTATTTATCATCTTGTTTCGTCCAAAATTTTCATCCAACCTAAATATCTGACGTTTCTTTGACTCGAAGTTAAAAAAAATATAGCTTCTTACAATTATGAAAAAAAGTTTAGTCATCATATTATTTTTAACAATGTCTCTAGCAGGTTTCGCTCAGCAAGATATTATCGTAAACAATGAGACTGAATTTGTTGAATCTAAAGAAACTGATAAAGTTGAAGTTAAGAAAGTAAGAATTTCTGCTAAGATTAAAGCTAAAATTTTAAAAATTAACCGTAAGAAGAGTAATGAAATTATAAGTATTAAAGCTTACAGAAAGAGTTTACAGATTAAAGTAAAAACTAAAAAGCTTTGTTAAGATATTATTGTTCTCTTAATCGCACATCATATCCATTCACCTTATAACCAATGCTATGCTTAGATTTTGTCGTTAATTTGACATGTAAATAAGCTTACAAGACATTCCAAAAATGAGAAAATTATTAGCTTCAATAATCGTTTTAATTATAACTTCTGCAATTTCTTTTGCACTTGCATAGGTAGATTCTGATCAATCTGTTGATTCATACAAAATAAAAAAAGCAGATTTCTCTGTTAATACAATAGCAGCTTTATCAAATAATGGTAAATCTTTTAATAACTTAACGACTTCCTCTATTGTTTCAACTGCAGATTTATCTTTTCAAAAGATTGATAGCCAGCATCTAAATCTGATTTTAGAACTGATTTATATTGCATTCTAATTCTGTAGTCATCGTTCCTTTTATTAAAGTTCCAGCTCCTTAGTGACCAGAAATATCAACTGCATAGTACAATTAGATGCTACAGATTATATTGAATTCAATATATATTCTACAAACGCAGGATTTACTATGGATAATACTCCTATGAGAATTTGGTTTGAAGTAGAACGCATATGATAACATAATTGATTGTCTTCAATTATATTTTTTGAGACGCAATACTTTATTTCATCTATTAAGTTTTGTAGTTTTATAAACTTCAAAATTAATTTTCATGTCAGATCAGAAAAGACTGTTTTTAGTTGATGCATATGCGCTTATTTTTCGAGGGTATTATGCTTTTATAAAAAACCCTAGGA
>ERZ1048872.1354-NODE-1354-length-20755-cov-4.567391_pt1 | contig 20755 bp, 26 predicted proteins | sample MGYA00383100_ERZ1048872 | MGnify/ENA primary metagenome ERZ1048872 (study PRJEB29581, sample SAMEA5548370) | metagenome | biome: marine; feature: coastal; material: water | depth 50 m | study: Short-term variability in the microbial, nano- and picoplankton...
AGAAATAATGTAAGAAATCCCGCATATTTTAGAGTGGATTTGAGTGCCACATGGTACAGGAAGAAAACGGAGAAGTATGAGAGTAACTGGGTTTTTAGTCTATACAACACTTTAAATAGAAGAAACCCGTTTTCAATCTATTTTGATACGGACTATCAAGAAACCGGTCAAAATGAGGCCATTAGATATAGTGTAATAGGAAGCTTAGTTCCTGCAATTTCGTACAACTTTAAATGGAAATAATTTTATGAAAAAGTATATTTATTTACTCATTGCGACTCTTTTATTTGCCTCCTGCGAAGATGTAATAAAAGTTGACCTCGAGCAAAAACAAGTAAAAATAGTGGTAGATGCCTTCGTCAATAATTTAGATGTAACTCAATCCATATACGTTAAGAAAACAGCCAATTATTTTGCACCCATCGGAGAGCAAGATGCCGTTGAAAATGCTACGATTTACATTATTGATACGAGTAATCTCAAACTATTTAACTTCACGCACAACTCCAAAGGAGAGTATACCTGGACTCCAAATAGAGCCACAGGCGATACGTTTAAAATAGGTACCCAATATGTATTAGCTATTATTAATAACAAGGATACTTTTTTAAGTGCCTCTACCCTAAATCCGACCGCACCTATTTTGGATATTAAAATTATTCAAGAAAAAGATCAAGGAGGTCGTTTTAAAGATGGCAAATATGCCGAGCTTATAGCGGACGAACTGGATGAATTTGGAAACACCTATTGGATTAAATCCTTTCAAAGAGATACGTTCTTATCTGAATTGGACGAGTTAAATATTGCTTGGGATGAAGGGTTCTCTCCCAATGATCAAACCAATGGGCGTAATTTTATTTTCCCCATACGGTATGGAGCCATTAATAATTTCACAAAACCATTGGATAGTTTAGATAAGGTAAGAATAGAAATACATTCCATCACCAACGAAACCTTTGCCTACTTTCAAATCCTGCAGATAGAGAACCAAAACGGAGGGTTATTTGCCACTCCACCATCGGCTATCCCTTCAAATATAATTCCTATTAATACCCAAATAAGCATGCCAGTAACCGGATGGTTTAATATGGCTGCAGTAAGCCAAAAAGAAGTTATTGTAGATTAAATTAAGGCAAAAAGGCGAGGATATCCTCTTCCCAAGACGCTTTTGGTGTTTCTACAACAATACCAGCGAAACGCCCGTTTCGTTTAACCATTACCGTAGGAACCCGCTGCGGTTTTATTTTTGCTTTAGCGGTTTCTCCCTCAGGTACAATTAAATTTTTATTCCTATCCACTTGGAAGTACTTAAAGTCGGACTCATCTACGCCAGCCAAATGCAAGACTTTACATAATCGGGGAATCTGTGTTTTTGTATCGCTGCACCAATTTCCACCAACAACGGTGATTTCTATATGTTCTTTTTGAGTAATCAGAAACAACTCGTGAATAACAGATTTTTTTGGTTTGTAAGATGCAAATTCCTTTTCAAAGTTATTCCAAAAATCGGTGGCCCATTTGGTTTGTTCCTCATCGTCTGTCGAACCATGTTTAGCAAGAGTTTGTTCCATTTGATGAACCAATGCGGGATGGTATTGGTTTGTATTCACGTGGTAATTCTTATAGGCTTTTGGTGCACAAGCGCTTAAGAGGAAAATACTCAAAAAAGGGGCTATTTTCATGCGAGTAAAAGTACGTCAGTATTTCCAATAGCCAAAATTAGGTGTAACTTCGCAAGAGTTATACGAACGAATGGATCAATCCATAGATCATCTAAAAAAACCAATCGCTAAGGAGCTCGATTTATTCGAAACCAGTTTTCGTCAAAGCATGGCCAGTAAAGTTGCTCTACTGGATACCATAATGAATTATATTGTTAAGCGAAAAGGCAAGCAAATTAGACCCATGTTTGTGTTGTATTCCGCCGCATTATTTGGCGAAATAAATGAGAGGAGTTACAGAGGAGCATCCTTAGTAGAGTTGTTACACACCGCAACATTGGTTCATGACGACGTAGTGGATGAAAGCCATATGAGGCGTGGGTTTTTCAGTATAAATGCCTTGTGGAAAAATAAAATTGCTGTGTTAGTAGGTGATTATCTTTTGTCCAAAGGCTTGCTACTTAGTGTGGAGAATGAAGATTTTGATCTCCTAAAAATACTCTCCACCTCTGTTCGAGAAATGAGTGAAGGCGAACTACTGCAATTAGAAAAAGCAAGGAACTTGTCGGCAACCAAAGAAATCTATTTTGAGATTATTCGGAAGAAAACAGCCACGCTTGTTGCATCCTGTTGTGAAATAGGAACAGCTACGACTAATCCCGACAAAGAAGCGCAGCAGAAAATGCGATTATTCGGTGAATACATTGGTTTGGCATTTCAGATTAGAGATGATTTATTTGATTTTGAGGATAGTAAAAGTGGCAAACCTAGTGGGAACGATTTAAAAGAAAAGAAATTAACGCTTCCCTTGCTAATTGCTTTTGAAAATAGTACTCCATCTGAAATAAAACGAATAAAAAAAGCCATTAATAAAGGCGAAAAACATAAAAACTTAATGAAAGAGGTCATGGATTTTTTGAGAAATAAAGATGCCATAACCAAAACCAAGGACGTCATGAATGACTACTACTCCAGAGCAATTGAAATACTATTGGAAGTAGCCCCAGATTCAGAATACCGAGCGAAGTTATTGGAATTAGTTAAATTTGTAATTGTTAGAGACAAGTAATGAAAGCCACTATACGAGACACTGTAATTTCCCTAGAGAAAAAGAATCATATATGGTATCCTCAAGGAGGACAGAGCCTCGAGCTAGTTCATGTTTCAGATACCCATAAACGAATCTATGCCAAAGGCAAGGTGTATAATATTACCGTATTAAATTCCGCAACTGCTGATGGAGAAATAGAGCTACTCTTAAATCAAAAAAGAGTGAATGTGAATGTAAGCTCTCCCTTAGATGAATTGCTGAAAAGCATGGGTTTAGATAATGCACTGGAGGTAAAAGTCACAAACCTTAGCTCACCCATGCCTGGTTTAGTCATCAAATCCTCCGTGAAAGAAGGCGACGAAGTAAAAAAGGGAGAACCATTAATGGTGTTAGAAGCTATGAAAATGGAAAATATTCTAAAAGCGACAGCAGATGTTACCATTAATAAAATTAATGTAAAAGCAGGAGAAGCTGTAGAAAAAGGTGCCATACTAATCGAATTTAAATAAGGCCAGTTATGCGGATTCTCTTACTTATTTTTACATCCTATCACCGTCTAATAATTGAAGCATTCGATTATGCGCTCTGCATTTTGGGCAAACGATATTTTAGAGATATTTTGACCTGTAGCGCAAATCGACGCATGCTAAAAAGACAGGACTATCAAGGAATTTACAAGAGTCTTGATTTAAGCCGAAAGAAATATATTGCGAATGAACCTTCCAAGTAAATTTGATGATTTACCAAACCCTTAAAAGGGAGTTTAAATTGCAAATCTAAATCGCTATTTTTGTACCGATGCCAGTAAAAATTGCCCCCTCTATCCTAAGTGCAGACTTTGGAAACCTTCAAAGAGACTTTGAAATGATTAATAACAGCAAGGCCGATTGGTTTCATGTGGATGTAATGGATGGAGAATTTGTGCCAAACATATCCTTTGGGTTTCCGGTTATGAAAACCTTAAAAAAACACGCCAATAAAACATTAGATGTGCATCTAATGATCGTTCAGCCCGACCGATACATCAAAGAGTTTGCCGCCGCTGGAGCCGATATATTAACCGTACACTACGAAGCCTGCACACATTTGCACCGCAGCATACAAGCAATTAAGGCTGAAGGCATGAAAGCAGGAGTTGCCTTAAACCCCCACACCCCAGTAGATTTATTGAAAGATGTAGTACAGGATTTAGATCTAGTTTGTATCATGAGTGTAAATCCTGGTTTTGGAGGACAAAAATTTATTCATAACACCTACGCTAAAGTAAAGCAACTAAGAACCATGGCAGAGGATGTAAACCCCGAACTACTCATAGAGATTGATGGAGGAGTTACCTTAGATAATTGCGCTCAACTGCATGAAGCAGGAGCCAATGTATTGGTTGCAGGTAGCACCGTATTTAACTCTGATAATCCAACGCAAACCATCGAAAAATTACACTCAAATTGTGCCAGTGGTACAATAATGGTTTAGACCAATCGTTCTAATCACTTGAAACGTTTAAGCTCCACGGTATTTATAAAAGCAGGTCTTTTGGGATTCAAGCTTTTGAGCTTGATTTTATTAAAATCGCAAACATCTTTTTATGGAAAGGTTTTGGACAAAGCCAATCGACCAATGGCAGATGTTCGTATTTTACAAGACGGGAAACGCCCACTTGGAAGCACCGATTCCTTGGGTATTTTTTCCTTTGAAACAGACTATGTGCAAGCCCTTCATATTTTTGGTTACTTAGGAGAAAAACGGATTTTTGGTTATGAGATTTTACCCAATTACAATAGGTATAAAAACCGAGTGGTTTCATTTAAACCCGGGGATGGTTCAGAACTCATTCCATCCATTAGTATTACAGTAGCACAATCAGATCCCTTTTCTACCCTAATTAAGCCAAGGAAATTAGCAGCCAATCCAAGTATAAACGGAGGAGTAGAAGGTTTAATAAAAACATTAGGAGGCGTAAGTTCAAACAACGAATTAAGCAATCAATTTAGTGTGCGCGGAGGAAATTTTGATGAAAATTTAACCTACATCAACGATATTGAAATATATAGGCCGCAATTAATATCAAGCGGTCAGCAAGAAGGCTTAAGTATAATTAATCCAGACCTTGTAGACCATCTTAATTTTAGTGCCGGAGGGTTTGATGCACAGTACGGTGCTAAAATGAGCTCAGTACTAGATGTTCATTACCAACAGCCAGATTCCCAAGGAGCTATTATAAATATGGGATTATTGGTAAATAGTGTTGCCTTGTACGGCACTAAAAATAAATGGAAATTTATAGGAGGCGTTCGTCAATATAGCAACTCATTAGTGTCTCGAAGTTTAGATGAACAAGGAGTATATACCATGAATTTTGCCGATGCGCAAGCACTTATTACCTATAGGCCCAGCGTGAGCCATGAGTTTAGCTTTTTAGGGAACGCCGCGTTAAACCGATATAGTCTATCCCCCGTAAGCCGTAGCACAGATTTCGGTACCATTCAAACCGCTATACGCCTTCAAGTAGGGTTTGACGGCTCAGAAATGATGAATTACGACTATGGAATGGCAGCACTTAGCTACAAGTACCAGTACGATAGAAATAAATCATTCAAATTTATTGCAGGAATTACCGGAACCAACGAGACCGAAAATTTTGATGTTCAAGGAGCCTATGAACTGCAATTATTAGAAACAAATACAGGAGGGAGCGCAGGCCGTCCGCTTCGAACCTTGGGTTTCGGATATTTTATAGATCACGGAAGAAATAGGTTTCAAGCCAAAATATTGCAGTTTGCTCATCTCGGAGAAATAAATTCATTCAATAAAAAGAGCCAGTGGAAATATGGCCTGCGTTTTTATAATCAGCAATTTGATGATAAATATAGCGAGTGGCTTTACAACGACTCCGCAGGTTATAACATTCCACCCACAAGTTCAGCTACAGATTCCATCATTTACGATGATTTTGTTGACGCGAGAAATAATATTAAAAACAATAAGCTAGAGTGTTTTGTGCAGCAGCGACAGGTCTACGGGCGCAATAGAAACCTCATTAGCTCATTTGGCCTTAGAGCCAACTATTGGCAGCTGAATCAAGAGTTATTTATTACTCCTCGGTTCAATATATCTTGGGAGCCCTACAAGAAAAAAATATCAAGATCAGATACCTTTAAACCTAAACACTGGGTATTTAAATTTGCTGCCGGGGCCTATTTCCAGCCAGCCGTTTACAGAGAGTTGCGAGATTTTAACGGGACTCTTAATACAAATCTTAAAGCTCAAAGGAGTTATCATTTATTGCTCGGATCCGACCATTTATTTACGATGTGGGGCCGCCGCTTTAAATGGACCAGCGAGGCCTACTATAAAAAATTAGATCGCCTAGTTCCCTACTTGTACGATAACATTCGAATCAGATATTATGCTCAGAATAGTTCAAAAGGTTACGCCTGGGGTATAGACAACCGAGTAAATGGAGAGTTTATTGAAGGACTAGAGAGTTGGTTCACCCTCAGCGTACTACAAACAAAAGAACAAATTACCTACGTCAATAATGCAGGAGAGACCACCGTAAGTGATTACCTGCGAAGACCATCCGACCGAAGAGTAAATTTTGCGGTCGTATTTCAAGATGAATTGCCCAACGATCCCAGTTCACGAGTAAACATGAGTTTTACAGTAGGGTCCGCAGTTCCATACTACCTCAATAGAGAGTTTAGGTATAGCCAAAACCCCTTTACACTCTCTCCCTATCGGAGGTTAGACATTGGGTTTAGCAAAGTGTTTATTGGTCCAGAATCAAAGTATAAACCAAAAGGAATCTTAAAGGGAATTGGTAAAGCTTGGGTTTCTCTAGAAGTATTTAACCTAGCAAACTTTCAAAATACCATCAGCTACCAGTGGGTCAAAGACCTTAACAACAATATATTTGGCGTGCCCGAGTATTTAACCAGCCGTCGCTTAAACATTCGCTTACACATAGAAATCTAAAGAAATAGTAAAAGCTGATTTTTTTTGAAGCCTTAAATACAACAGAGGATCATTTAAAAGCCAAAATTCTGGAGGTTGGAATAATCCAAGACGTTCCAAAAGATACCTTTATTGTAGATCAAGGTAAATATATCAAATGGTTACTATCTGTTATTAAAAGTAATGTAGCCGTTTGGCATGAAAACAAACATTGAGAAATTTTATTGTATTACATAAAATCCATTGAAACATGCGGGCCTTCTTTTTCAGCCAGATCTAACAATTATTAGAGCCTTCCGGCGCTAAAACTCAAAAAAATATATTATTAGGCCTAATCAAATAGAGTTAATGCCCTGTATTTGTATAATATAAATTTAATAAGAGTTTTTTAGAATTATTTCTGAATTGTGACAAAAGCTAAAGGATTCTCATCTTTTCAGAATATAGCTTTGTAAAAGTGAAAACTATAAACCAAACCATGAAAAGATTAAAACTTAGTATTAGCCTCCTAGCTCTTGCCCTTTTTGCAGGATGCACAAATTCAGAAAATGTTAAAAATCAATTAGAAAAGGACGTTTCAGAATTAAAAAAAGAAACCTATGTACTCGTCCATGCAGCCTGGTTAGGCGCTTGGGAGTGGGGCAGCGTTGCAGAAAACTTAAGAGAAAAAGGTCATACAGTGATCGCGCCAGATCTTCCGGGGCACGGAAAGGATAAGACGAGCCCAGCAGACATTACCATGGATGATTATGTGAATACCCTCACAGATATTTTGGATAAACAAGACAATTCCGTCATTTTAGTAGGTCATAGTTTCAATGGGATAACCGTGAGTCGAGTGGCCGAACTGAGACCAGATAAAGTAAAAAGACTCGTGTACTTAACCGCATTCTTACTTCCCAATGGAAGCTCATTTATGAGTGCCGTGCAAGGCGTCAAGGGTTCAACAGCAGTAGACAATTTTTACCTCTCCAAAGACCAAACATATGCCATGGTTAAAGAAGACGAAATTCAAAACTCCTTTGCTCATGACATTCCTAAAGAAGCATTCGACCAAGCCAAACCAAACATTGTTCCAGAGCCAACGGCCCCACTAATGTATACATTAGAAATTACCGATGATAATTTTGGAAGTATTCCCAAGTATTATATAGAATGTACCTTAGATAGAGCCATTCCTATCGAAGTTCAAAGAGCCATGTATAAAGATAAAGTTAAGAAAGTGTACTCCATAGAATCAAGTCATACACCAAACTTTTCTAAGCCAATAGAACTCGCCAATATTCTGTTAGAAATTGGTGAAGATTAAAAGCTAAACGTTGAATTAATATTGTGTAGAGGTGTTATTCTTAGGTGGATTACGCCTCTTTTATTTATTAGCTATTCAGAAAACAATGCTAAAACTCCTCATCAAAAAACTCCGACAAAGGCATCTCAAGTGCATCCAGAATTTTGATTAAAGAAACAAAGGTGAAATTCTTACCATTCTCCATACGCCAATATTGCATTCTAGGCAATTCATGATCCCAAGCAAAACTTTCGTAACTCGTATAACCACGCTCCAATCGGATTCTTCGTAATTTCGCTCCAATTTTTTTGAGCCTTTCCTCAGCAGTAAGCTTCTTACCGCCCGACATATTGTTGCCTCCGTATGCAGGAATTCTGTCCTTAGCAAGATCATCAGCTTTCTTTTTTCGCATGTTTGATTTATTCTCCGTTGTCATAAAGCAGGAGGAGCAAGTTCCTTATAGAGTTCTATAATAGTAACGCACTATATGTGTTTCATATAATATACTATTTGTATATAAATACCTTCCATATTATGTCACTCAAAGGCCAAAATAACACCTTAAACAAGCGATTGTTTTATCACCGAAAAGCGTAAATTTGATGAATGAAAATTCTTTCCTATAACGTAAACGGAATGCGAGCAGCCTTAAAGAAAAATTTGGTAGGGTATTTAAAAGACTCCCAGGCCCATGTAGTTTGTATTCAAGAGCTAAAAGCACTCCAAGAGCAAGTAGAGATGGAAGAAATAGAAAGTATAGGCTATAAGCACTATTGGTTTAGTGCTCAGAAAAAAGGGTACTCAGGAGTAGGGATTTGGAGCAAAGTAGAACCAAAGCATATAGAATATGGATGTGGGCATGAACTTTTTGATTTCGAAGGTAGAGTTATTCGTGCCGACTTTGAAGAATGTAGTGTGATAAGTGCTTATTTCCCAAGCGGAACTACCGGCGATGTGCGGCAAGATATTAAATATGAATTTTTAGAGTACTTCTTCGAATACATCGAAGATTTGAGAAAAACCATTCCAAACCTCATTATATGCGGCGACTACAACATTTGCCATAAAGCCATAGATATTCACAACCCCGTAAGCAATAAAAACAGCAGCGGTTTTTTGCCAGAAGAACGAGAATGGATGGATCAATGGTTCGAGAATGGAATGGTAGATAGCCTCCGAAAATATAACCCAGAACCAGATTTGTACACCTGGTGGAGCTACAGAGCCAATGCCAGAGCTAATAATAAAGGATGGCGCATTGATTATATCTCCGTAACCGAAGAATTAGAATCTAAAATACAAGCCTCAGGGGTAGATGCACATGCAGTACACAGCGATCATTGTCCGATCTGGTTGGTTATGGATAGTTAAAGGATATTAATGTTGCGTGCAAACCAAGCAAATAAAGTAAGAGTATTTTGGAGGAGCAGTGCACTGCTCTCAGTAACCGTGTTCTTATGTTTTTTTTTGGCCCTATATACCGGCTTTAAAAATAACGATAGCCAGTTGCGCTCACTTGCTCAATATTTAGGATATTTTTCTTTAATTCAACTCATTGCCAGTGTAGTTTTTTCCATTGCTACATTTAAAAAGCAAACGATTTGGACACTGACCTACCTTTTTTTAATGGCAACTTTTAGTCTTTTAGAACTGATCTTGTTTTTTGGTTCCTTAACAGGTACCCTGGGAGGCTAGTCAAAGAGAAGAAGACTTAAATAGGACGCTAAATCAATAGATTTCTTTGCCCCATTCGCCAATAATTTCGAGCATATTCGACTTTGCAGGCTCCGTTCTACCCACAATCTGAGCATCTATATTAAAGCTCTTCGCAATAGCAATCATGCGCTCCGCACTGCGTTCATCCGTATAAATCTCCATGCGATGGCCCATATTAAATACCTGGAACATTTCATGCCAATCCGTTCCGCTCTCCTCCTTTATTAAGTTAAACAGTGGAGGAATGGGCAAGAGGTTATCCTTAATGATATGAAGGTTTTGTGCAAAATGAAGAATTTTCGTTTGAGCGCCACCACTGCAGTGCACCATTCCTTTAACCGCATCTCTATGCTCAGCTAAAATAGCCTTAATTAAAGGAGCATACGTTCGGGTGGGAGATAAAACGAGTTTTCCCGCATCTATGGGCGATCCCTCTACCGTATCCGTTAGTTTTTTAGTTCCGCAATACGTAACTGAATCAGGCAAAGCATTGTCGTATGTCTCCCTGTATTTACTTCGATATTCACCAGAAAATACATCATGCCTAGCGCTGGTTAATCCATTGCTTCCCATGCCACCATTGTATGTGTTTTCATAGCTTGCTTGTCCATAACTAGCAAAGCCAACAATAACCTGACCGCCTGCAATATTTGCATTGTCAACCACATCCTTTCTTGGCATGCGTGCAGCCAAAGTGCTATCCACTATGATGCTCTTAACAAGATCACCTACATCCGCCGTTTCTCCGCCAGTGCTATATAATTCAATGCCATGCTCTCGCATGTTTTGGCAAAACTCCTCCGTACCATTTATTAAAGCAGCAATAACCTCTCCCGGAATCAAATTTTTGTTTCTACCAATGGTACTGCTCAATAGGAAGGGCCCCGTATGTCCCACACAAAGTAAGTCATCTGTATTCATAACAATAGCATCTTGCGATATGCCCTTCCAAACAGAAAGATCTCCAGTTTCCTTCCAATAGGCATAAGCTAAACTGCTTTTGGTACCGGCACCATCCGCATGCACAATATTGCACCAGTCCTTTTGGCCGCCCATTATATCAGGAATAATTTTACAAAAAGCTCTTGGGTAAAGCCCCTTGTCTATGGTTGCAATAGCCGCATGAACATCTTCCTTTTGGCTACTAACCCCACGCAAATTATATTTTTCTGACATTGGCACAAAGTTATGATATTTTTAAATATTCTGGTTATTGAAATCCAATGATTTACAAGCTGTATTTGACCGATAAAAACCAATAGTTTGAAATTTATTAAATAGGAAAAGGAATTCATTAAAGCATCCTAGTTTTAGATTTTGAAGGCTCCTAAAAATCAATAAAATACCAATAAAAAGATGTACTTTTGAACCAATGAGAATAAGATTAAAAGTTGGATTGTTTGCAGCCGCATTTTGTTCTGTGATTTCAAAGACTCATGCAGAAGTTTCGCAGGCAGAAATCATCGAAGCTCCAAGAGCCATGGACCCAACGAATTGGGACTGGGCTTTTATTCTTATTGTTGCCTCCTTAATACTGGTGCTAGGTATCATTATTCGACTGATAGCACTTGGGTCAAGCGCAGAAAAGCTAAATCGATAGATTGTCCAGAACTAGTCTGTTCAAGTACACCTAAGCCTTTGTTTTTTTTTATGTTTTGATACATAGATTTAACAAAAAGCTAAACGCTTTATTATTCCTCGCAAAAAAACTTGTGAGTGCGAATGGAAGTAGTAATTTTGCTCTTCGAAAAACAGTCTGTTTGTATCAGTAATGAGAAAAAATTTGATGAACGCTTTCTACACAGCTTTAGCAGGAATTATTGCCTTGACTCCCAATGCAATTTTAGCCGCCGATATTGTGGAACCACCAAAACCTTTTGGACCCAGTAATTGGGATTGGACCAGCATTTTGTATACGATTTTAGCCCTCGTTATTATCTTTGTTTGTGCCAGAGCGTTCGATATTGCCAAAGTTACAGAATCAGCAACGGGTAAAAAGGTAATTGATTGGAATAAAACAAATGCCCTAATTGGTGTATTTGTTTTTATTTTATTGGCTATTGGTTGTTGGTACGAATTCGCTTACCATTCCAAATACACCTTACTACGTAATTCGGCCTCAGAGCATGGAGAAACCATCGATTCCATGTTTATGTGGACCTTTGGATTCACATTTGTTGTGTTCTGCATTACCGAATTTTTGCTCTTTTATTTCATGTGGAAATACAGTTACAAAAAAGGTAGAAAAGCAGAGTACTATTTTCACAACAACAAATTAGAATTAATATGGACCATAATACCTGCCATTGTTTTAACCTTTTTAGTTTTAAGGGGATTTAACACGTGGAGCAAGATTACTGATATAGATGAAGAAAATTCAGAAAAGATTGAAGTATTTGCATATCAATTTGGTTGGAAGGCGCGTTACCCAGGTGCAGATAATAAACTTGGAAACAATAACTACAATTTAATTTCAGCGACCAATCCCTTAGGCGTTGCATCTACTACTCATGCCGAAGAACTTATGGTAACCTTATCCGAGGATACCGCATCTGCATCAGCTAAGTTAGCCAATATCGAAACTCAAATCGGTATCTGGGCAAAAGAATACGATCAATTGAATCAAGGGAGATATGCTTATCCCGATAAACTAAAGACAGCCAAAACAAAATACGAAGACGGTAAAAGCGGAGCTTACGAGAGAGAACTTCGAAAAGAGATCAAGCGAAAGTCAACCGCACTATCCAGAATCAAAAAATACATGGCAAAAAAAGACTGGTTTAATAATGACGGTTTGGATGATCTCATTACCAATGAAATTGTGCTCGTTAAGAATCAACCCTATCTTTTTAAATTTAGAGCGAGAGATGTTATTCACTCCGCATACATGCCAGAATTTAGAGCACAAATGAATTGTGTGCCAGGCATGGGAACCCAGTTTGGTTTTACTCCAATTAAAACAACCGCAGAAGCAAGAGTTGAAAAAGGAAAAGAAGACTTCGAATACTATTTATTTTGTAATAAAATATGTGGCGCCGCCCACTACAATATGAAAATTAAGGTAACAGTTGTAGATACCAAAGCAGAGCAATTAGCCTGGATTGGGGAGCAAGCACCTTTATATGTTGAACAAAAATCAGATACTCCAACTGAAACTATTACCGAAGAGGGAATAGTACAGGAGGAAGCTGTAACAATAAATTAAAATTAGATTAGAATTATGAGTACTGCAACAGCACACGTTGAACACACAGAACACCATCATAAGGAAAGCTTTATAAGCAAGTATGTATTTTCGATGGATCATAAAATGATCTCCAAACAATTTCTTATAACAGGAATTATTATGGGTATCATAGGAATGGCAATGTCATTGTTATTCCGTCTTCAATTAGCTTGGCCAGACGAGCAATTTGGAATCCTTGAAATGCTCTTAGGAAAATGGGCCGTTGATGGAAAATTAGATCCAAACTTTTATATGGGTTTGGTAACCATACACGGAACGATTATGGTATTTTATGTACTTACTGCAGGATTGAGTGGAACATTTAGTAACTTACTCATTCCATTACAGGTAGGTGCCAGAGATATGGCTTCGCCCTTCATGAATATGTTAAGCTACTGGTTCTTTTTTCTATCCAGTGTAGTTTTAATGAGTTCAGTTTTTGTTGAAACCGGGCCAGCTTCAGGTGGATGGACCGTATATCCTCCTTTATCAGCCTTAGAAAAAGCCATGCCAGGTTCAGGACTTGGAATGACCCTTTGGCTGGCAGCCATTGTATTATTTATTATCTCAGCATTACTTGGAGGTATTAATTACATCAGTACCGTTTTAAACATGAGAACCAAAGGAATGAGCATGAACAGAATGCCTTTGACCATTTGGGCTTTCTTTTTAACCGCTGTTCTAGGTTTGTTATCATTCCCAGTATTATTAGGTGCCGGACTATTCCTCATTTTTGATAGAAGTTTTGGTACGAGTTTTTACCTCAGTGATATTTTTATAGAAGGAGTAGGAGCAATGGAAAATGTGGGTGGAAGTCCAGTTCTTTATCAGCATTTATTCTGGTTCTTAGGTCACCCAGAAGTATATATCATTTTAATGCCAGCATTAGGGATTACCTCAGAGGTAATATCAACCAACGCAAGAAAACCAATTTTTGGTTATACAGCTATGGTTATCTCCTTGCTAGGAATCTCGTTTTTGAGCTTTATTGTATGGGGACATCACATGTTCATCACAGGTATGAATCCATTCCTAGGAGGAGTGTTTATGATACTCACGCTGGTCATTGCGGTGCCATCAGCCGTAAAAGTCTTTAACTATTTAACAACCTTATGGAGAGGTAATCTTCGTTTTACACCAGCCATGTTATTCTCTATTGGTTTAGTATCCTTCTTTATTTCGGGAGGTTTGACAGGTATTTACTTAGGGAATGCTGCACTAGATATACCTATGCATGATAGTTATTTTGTTGTAGCTCACTTCCACTTGGTTATGGGTAGTTCTGCAATTTTTGGAATGTTTGCCGGAATTTACCATTGGTTCCCACGAATGTTTGGTAGAATGATGAACAAGACCCTCGGTTATTTTCACTTTTGGATCACCTTTGTAACAGCCTATCTTGTTTTCTTCCCAATGCATTTTATGGGATTAGCAGGAGTACCGCGTAGGTACTATCAATTTACCTTATTGCCAGAATTTGATGTGTGGATGGATGTAAATATATTAATTACAGTTTCCGCATTAATTGCTGGAGCAGCTCAGCTTTTATTCATCTATAACTTTTTCTACAGCATCTTTAAAGGTCCTGTATCAGTCCAAAACCCTTGGCAGAGTAATACACTAGAATGGAGTTCTCCTGTAGAACGTATACACGGAAACTGGCCTGGAGCTATACCAGAGGTTTACAGAGGACCTCACGAGTACGCTCGTCCAGATAGAGAATCAGATTTCTTCCCTCAACACGAACCAGACGAAACAGCTCCAGAAGTATACGAGCCAAATAAAACCAAACCCGTACCAAAGAAAGAAGAAGAACCTTCCGCAGTGTTCTTTAGTGCGATTAAAAAAGTCTTTGGTTTTAGATAAATCTTAAAAATTAATTAAAAAGGGCTTCAATGAAGCCCTTTTTTTATCTCCAATAGTTGTGTTAAAAGAGTATACAAGTTTTCAAAAAGTAGGTAGATTCACCATTATTTGTGTCTACCTGTTATTTTTATTGGGAGGCTTGGTACGTGCGACTGGAAGTGGAATGGGTTGCCCAGACTGGCCAAAATGCTTTGGTTTAATTATCCCGCCCACATGCGAGTGTCAGTTAGAACCAGGATATAAAAATATATTTCTTAAAAAGCGCTTGTCAAAAGTAGAGCGCATGGTAAAAACCTTACGTGCTTTTGGAATGGATGAAAGGGCAAATTCAATTGAAAACAACAAGCAAATTTTAGAGCCAGAAGCATTTAATGCCCCCAGAGCATGGATTGAGTATATCAATCGAATCTTTGGTGTTTTGAGCGGATTATTTGCTCTGCTTATGCTCATCCTATCCTTCCGTTTCCTTAAGTCAAAAACAAAGGTTTTTGGGTGGACTGCACTCGGCTTTATATTACTGTTAATAAATGCTTGGCTGGGATCTATTGTAGTGGCTACAAATCTTTTGCCTGGTATTGTAAGTATTCATTACCTAGCTGCATTTTTATGCATATTTTCCTTTATTAAAGCCATTCATATAGATCGTAATTTTAAGAGTAATTTAGATTTTACGCATGTTTCAAAGGCATTGTTATATGTTTATTTTATACTCGCCTTTGGTGTGGTTCTGCTAGGTACATATTCTAGGGAACTCGCCGATATCCTTAAAAGCGAAGGAGCTCATATATTAAATGGAGAGCTTAATTATTCAGCCATGGGTTTAGGCTTTGCTTTCCATAGATACCTTCCATTTGTCCTATTATCTATTACCATTTATCTCTATTTAAAGGTTACTGCTCAAGGCTTAAAACCGCGATTAATAATGTTAGTTGGGCTATTTATCATTGCTCAGCTTATTTTAGGAGCCATCAATATTAAATGGGTCTTACCCCCCTGGTCACAAACCCTGCATATTTTCTTTGGTAGTACATTACCCATACTCATATTTATACTTTTATTGCTTAACAAACAATGGCGCAATCAACCATAAAATCCATAATAAAACTCGTCAAATTTAGGCTCTCAGCATCCGTCGCTGGCAGCGCAATTTTTGGATACATTATTTCATGTAAGTGGAACGGTAACGGATTTTTATCCTCCAATTTCGATTGGACTGTTATGTGGGGCGTTTTCCTTGGTGGTATGCTTCTTACCTTCGGTTCTAATGGATTAAACCAAGTGATTGAAAAAGAGAATGATGCCAAAATGAATAGAACCTCTGATAGACCCGTAGCAACGGGTTCCATGAGTCCCAAGTTTGCTCTTATTGTAAGTTGGTTAATGGCTCTATTGGGTATTATTATCCTTCAAGTTTTCACCACTTTTGCCGCTACATTCGCAGGTATTCTATCATTTTTTATTTATGTATTCCTATACACCCCCTTAAAGCAGAACACGCCCTTGTCTGTTATGGTAGGTGCAATACCCGGAGCATTGCCACCATTAATTGGTTACTTAGCTTTTACAGGTAAATTAGACTATCCAGGAACCCTTCTTTTCCTCGTACAGTTCTTTTGGCAGTTCGCGCATTTTTGGGCCATTGCTTGGATTCTCCACGACGATTACCAGAAAGTGGGTTATTGGATGCTTCCAACTAAAAGTGGACGGTCTAAGTCAAGTGCAAGTCAAATTTTAATCTACACCGTCATTCTTATTTTATCCAGCATGATGCCCGTTTACTTTGTATATAAGAACATTGATATGCAAAATGGAATAGGACAATTTGCCCTGGTAATATCTTTGGGAATAATGTTATTATTCTTTGCCTACAAACTATATCAAAACTTAGATGTTAAAAGTGCAAAGAGATTAATGTTTGCCAGTTTAATCTACAATCCACTTATTTACCTCACATATATAATTTTCTAAAATGACCAGCACAAACACCCCAAAATTTAAACTAAAAAAAGAGCAGTACGATGTTGCTCCCGTGAGTTTTAATACAGCCATATTCATTATTGCCAGTTGCATGCTTTTTGCAGCCTTAATAAGCGCATATTTAGTTCATCAACCCGATGGCTTAGCAAAACAAACCTGGACTGTTTTTGAGCTTCCTATGGCCTTTATGGCATCTACTATCATTGCTGTTTTGAGTAGTGTGACAATTTATTTGGCTTATCTGTTTGCAAAAAAAGACGAGCTCAAGAAAAATAAACTTTTTCTTATTTTGAGCCTTGCACTAGGTTTAGCTTTTTGTATATCACAATTCATGGGTTGGCAAGCGCTAACAGCCATGAATCTTACTTTTGTAAATCCTCGTCCTGCAGATATTAGTGCAAGTTATATTTATGTCATTACAGCCCTTCATTTAATCCATGTATTCGGCGGTATTGTACTGTTAACGGTCACCTTAGTGAGATCATTCCAGTTTAAAGTTCACAAAAAGCAGATCACCCTTATGCAGGTATCACATACTTATTGGCATTTTGTCGGAATTTTGTGGTTTATGTTATATTTATTCATTTATTTCGCACAATAGAATCTATAAATGGCAAATCATTCTCAAACTCCAAACGCATTCGAAAACCAGACCATGTGGGCTGGGGGTCGTTCGCCGTTTAATGTGAGTTACGGAAAGTTGATGATGTGGATCTTTTTATTATCAGATGCATTCACATTCTCCTCTTTATTAGTTCAATACGGAGCCCAGCGCTTTAGTAACGTGGTTTCTCCAATAACAACAGAGTGGCCAGATCCCGCAAGTATTTTTAATCATTTTCCATTCATGCACGGGCTTCACTTACCCCTATTATTTGTGAGTGTAATGACCTTTATACTTATCGCTAGTTCTGTAACCATGGTATTAGCAGTTGAAGCAGGTCATCGAAAAAGTAAGAAAGAAGTTGTTCGCTACATGGTGTATACCATTATTGGTGGAGCCGCCTTCCTTGGATGTCAGGCATGGGAGTGGGTAACCTTCATTCACGAAGGAGCAAGATTAGATAGCAATACGTTTGGAATTACAGCACAAGGAAAAGAGCATTTAGGAAAATTATCCTTTGGTGATCATTTCGAATGGATGTTGGGAGATCGAACGAATGGTCCCGTACCTTTCGCAGCCTTATTTTTCATAGTAACTGGATTTCACGGATTTCATGTCTTTAGTGGAGTAGTAATAAACGTAGTAGTCACCATTATGGCTTACAAAGGTGTTTTTGAAAAACGTGGACATTATGAAATGATTGAAAAAGCAGGTCTTTACTGGCACTTTGTGGACCTAGTATGGGTTTTTGTATTTACCTTCTTCTACTTAATTTAACGATAAACAAAACAGCAATATGGAATTTTATAATAAACCAGGCGAATATGACGCCATAAATTATATACCACCAGGAGAAAGCCATGGAACCAAAGAACTGTGGAAGACCTTTTGGATTCTATTGGGAATTACGATTTTTGATTTCATTATTTACTTTGCTATGGATCCAGGAGGATGGAGAAATTTCATTTTTATCTTCTTTGGTCTAGTAAAAGCCTATTTTATTGTAGGAGCATTCATGCACATGAAATACGAAAAAATCACCTTGGCCTTAATTATTCTAGTGCCAGTAGTTTTTATTTTTGGATTAATAGCAGGCCTTCTCTATGAAGGAAATGCCATTACTTGGGCTAAATGGTAAACAAAAGCTCAAATACTAACATCTTGAAAAAATGGGCCGCTTTTGCGGCCTTAATTATTTTACCTGCCATAGGTATTTTTTTTATTGCAAAAGCACAATGGGTCCATGAGCCGCTGCTTTATTACTCCCAAGGTTATTCCGGCGAGCATAAAACACAAACCCATACCGTCAATGATATTGTTCTTCAGGACCATCATGGCAAATCCGTAAGTATGGATAGCTTTGAGTCATCTATTCTTGTGGCAAACATATTCTTTGCAAGTTGCCCTCAAGTGTGCCCAGAAATGAACAAACAAGTTCAATCCGTGGCAGAGCTCTTTGTAGAAAATCCAGATGTACGGTTCCTAACAGTGACCATAGATCCAGAAAGAGATAGTATTCCAGAATTAAAAAAAGTAGCCGACTATTTTAATGCCGACGTGTACAAAAGACAATTCTGTACAGGAAGTAAAAGTGAAATATACGATTGGGCTATTAATGACCTAATGCTTGCCGCCGAATCCTCACCAACCGATGATTTTATTCATGACGACAAAATAGTTCTCATAGATAAAGAAGGCCACATTAGAGGAATTTTACCAACCAGAGCTAAAACAAAAGCACAGCGTTTAGAGTTAATTAAACGAATACAAGACGACATAGATAATTTAGTATATGAGTACCGAAAAAAAGAGTTGGATAAGCGATAAGAATTTTTTCTGGCTAACCGTAGGTATAACGGCAGGAGTCATCAGTATTGTGGTCTTGTTAAAATTTCTACCCGATGCCTTTAGACCAAATTTTGAGTTTGCAAAGCACTTGCCCCTGGCAAACGCTATCATAAATACAACAGTAGGCGTTTTTATCTTTTTTGGCTACCGTGCAATACGGTTTGGTAAAAACAAAGCAGCCCATCAAAAATGGATGCTCGCAGCATTTATTTTATCCGCTTTATTCCTGCTAAGCTATGTAGTTAAAGGAATGGTGCTGCCCGAAACCAAATACGGAGGCGAAGGCGCCTTGAAATACGCCTATTTCTTCATTCTAATAAGTCATATTTTGCTCGCCGCCATTATTCTTCCTATGGTTCTTTATACCCTTTACTTTGCCTCTCAAGGCAACTATATAAAACATAAGAAAATTGCACGTATCACATTTCCTATTTGGATGTATGTAGCCATCACCGGCCCATTGGTTTATTTGCTAATTTCCCCTTATTATAACTTTTAAAAAGAGTATCTTTGTACTATGAAAAAAGTAATTTTAATTACATTCTTCGCAATCAGTGCAGTGGGTACTGTTCAGGCTCAATGCCCCATGTGTAAAACAGCACTGGAAAGCAATAGAGATGGAGCAGTAACAAAACCTACCGTTGGAAACGGAATAAATAAAGCCATTCTTTTCTTAATGAGTATGCCATATGTATTACTCGGAGGAGCTGGGGCTGCTTATTACTACAAAAGAAAAAACAAATGAGGCTAAAACATCCACGCCCCAAGTGGATGAGTTTCTTTCTTGAAAAATGTCCCAGATGTGGCAAGGGACCAGTTTTTTTATATTCCGTATTTCATATTTTTAAATTTACCGAAACCCATTCGCATTGTTCCAAATGTGAACTAAACTATGAGCCAGAAACGGGATTTTTCTTTGGCGCCATGTATTGGAGTTATGCCATGCTTGTTGGATTAGCGGTAATTACAGCTTTTTCAGGCACATACTTAGGTTTAGGAGAAATGCTGTTTTGGGGAATTCCCTCACTCATTGTGGTTTTGCTACCTTGGATATTTCGGTACAGTCGCATGCTTATGCTTTACGTCGTATATCCAATTATGCATAAGAATAGATTTGAAAAAAAAGGACATTAAAGATTAGAATTAAATTCACTCTAATCTCTCCATAAACTGGAGAACAGTGAAATAACGAGGGCCACAATAAGGAGATCTACTCCAATCAAAAATCCTATATCATTGTAAACCGAAGGAACTAAAACCGGATTTAAACATTTAATGGTTCCTCTAGACCCAATAAGTATAAGAGGAATAGCTGCAGGAAGGCTCAAAATAGGAAATACAACCATTCCCCAAGCCGATTTGCTCGAAAGAGCACTGGTAAAAGTAAAAATGGTTCCCAAGCCAATCGAAACCAAAAGCATTAAGCCCGTAAAAACGCGCGTATGTTCCAAGGGCCAATCATTTAAGAATACAAAAACAGCCAAGGCCCAAACGCACATAAGAATGGAGATTATCCAGGAATAGATTAGTTTACCCCAAATAATAGTTCCCGCAGAAGCCAATT
>ERZ1048872.1355-NODE-1355-length-20746-cov-5.698468_pt1 | contig 20746 bp, 14 predicted proteins | sample MGYA00383100_ERZ1048872 | MGnify/ENA primary metagenome ERZ1048872 (study PRJEB29581, sample SAMEA5548370) | metagenome | biome: marine; feature: coastal; material: water | depth 50 m | study: Short-term variability in the microbial, nano- and picoplankton...
GAGCTGAAGGATATTCACCAATGGACCTTTGAGATCATGAGTGACAATGTTGAATATTGATTCTTGCTCATTCAGGAGTCGTCTCAATTCTTTATTCGTTTCATCTTGATGGCGGTTCCGGTCGGCCAACTGCCCAAGCAGGTTTTTTCGAACCCGGCTAGTGTTCCAGATCATTCCAATAAGCCCGATTAGACTCAGAGCCAAAGCGATAAGCAGAAAGAGAAACCATCTCTGAGTAGTCAAGGCAAGAGCAGACGCTTGATTCTCATTTCTCAAGAATTGATTCTTTAGATGGGCTTGCTTGAGCTCTTGCATGCGTTCGAGGCGGGCAATATTTCTCAAATTGTCCTCATCAACCAATGTGTCTTTTAAGGCCTGATATTTTTTGTGATAGAATAAGGAACTATAATATTGACCATGGGCCTCGAAAGACCGAGAAATGGTCTTGCAAATATCTCGTTCGTAGAGCGTGGCATTTGTTCTTTTCACCAAGGTCATGGCTCTGCGAGAGTAGGCGATCGCCGACCGATAGTCACCCAGAAAAAAGTAAAGCTCACCCAGATCATTTAGAGAGTATGCAGTGCTTGCTGTATTATTCAAACGATTTTTAAGTTCTATTGCCTCAAAATGATATTTCAGAGCTTGATGAAATTCCTTTTGTCTAGTAAAAAGAAAACCAAGATTAGTGAGAATTCGAGCCTTTCCATTGTCGCTGTTTTGAGCCGTGGCAATTTCAAGTGCTCGATCAAGAGATTGGAAAGCGTCATCAAATCGGCTGAGTTGAGTGAGTGAAATTCCTTTATTGCTGAGAAGCATAGCAAGAGCGAACGAGTCTTGTCGAGCCGTAGCAATTTCAATTGCATCATCATAATACGAGATGGCTTGATCATGCTCATCGAGCTTCCTATAAAGTTCACCAAGACTATTGAGAGACCTAATCATCAGATGAGAATCAGATGATTTTTTTGCATGGTTCATTGCTCGCAAGGAGTATTCGAGTGCGATGTCAGCAGAACCGAGCTCCTCATAAATCTCTGAGCTAGCATCTTCGATGCGAAACAGAAGGCCGTGATCTGAGATGATTTTGGTGAAGTGTTTTATGCTATCGAGATGCAAGAGCGCCTTTTCGTGGTGACCATGGTCAGCTAGCCAAATCGCGAGCCTGTATTGATTCCGGAGTTCTAATTTTTCTCCTTTTTTAGTGGACTTAGACAGAGCCGTAATGAATTCATTCAGTTGTAAAAAGGCAGCTGAATCTCGCCAAGTCGCGTACTTCAACGCTTGCTCAGCAGCCTCAATTTGGGCGTCGCCGTCGAGCGAAAGGATGTGGTTCTTAAGGCTGTCGGTATTCACCGCCCAAGCCGTAAAAGGAAAAGCCAAGAAAGAAACAAAGAGAATCCGTAGTAGCACGAATCAAATATGCCTCAATTTCTTCTTATTTGGTGGCTAGCGTCATTTTTTTGATTCGATCTTCCAAACGCTCAGAAGTTACCTTGTCACGGAGGCGATCGACGATTATTGGAAATGAAAATGGCGTAAAACTTGGAGGTCGCAGAACTTCAATGGTCTGAGCGTTGATTCTGGTCAAAGCCCCCCTCAATCTTACTTCTTCAAGCTGAAAGTCTGTGACTTCGTCAAACGCCTGCCTGAGCAACAAGTTTTCTTTGTCGTATTCCTGAAACACATCAAAGAATAAACCTGAACTCACTTGAAGGTGTCGCCCCTTCTTTTGATTGCCAGGGTAACCTCTAAACACGAGCCCACTGATGGATGCAATGTCTCTAAATCGAGCCCCGGCCATTCCCACCGAATTGACGCTTGCTAAAATATCCTCCATGAGATGATCAGTAGAAAGAAGGTTGTTATCGATCATTTCTTGAATGTTGATTGGCTGATCAGAAAGCAACTCAAATCCATAGTCGTTCATGGCAAAAGTGAAGGTGATTGGATTAAGCAATGACATGCGGTAAGCCAATAGTGCAGCCATTCCTTCGTGAACAAATCGACCTTCAAACGGGAAAAAGATGGCATGATATCCATCTTTACTTTCGAAGCATTCTATTAGAAACTGATCGACCCTCGGCACGATGGAATTCTCCATCTGTTTATCGATTAATGGTTGCAAGAATTTAATTTCAACGTCGTCGGAACCACCAATCACAGCTTCATTCAACTTTTGTCGAAGCATCTTCGACATTTGGTTAGAAAGCGGCATACGCCCACCATTCCAACTAGGAATTGGGCCGGTGTTTTTATTTGACTTTCTGACCTCTGCTGTCAATCCTTTGACGCGGACTAATTCTAAACTTCGCCCGGCGAACCAGAACACATTTCCGGGTGAAAGTCGGGAGATGAAAGACTCCTCGATGTTTCCAAGAAAGCCACCAGAAACAAACTTCACTTTCATCATGACATCTCCCACAATGGTCCCAATTGAGAAACGATGGCGGAGCGCCACTCTCTTTGAGGTCACCTTGTAAAAGCCATCTTCGACGACAACTTTGTGGAATTCATCGTACGTATTTAGCGAGCTCCCTCCATGTACAATGAAACGCAGAATCCATTCATATTCTTCTTTGGAAATTGACTCGTAACAAAAGGTGGTCTTAATCTCATCGAAAATCAACTCAGGAGAAAAACCGTCAGATACGGCCAACGTGACGAGATATTGGATGAGGACATCAAATGATCTGAGATAGGGGACTCGACTTTCCATCATCTCAAGCGCTACTGCCTCTCGCAATGCCGCGCCCTCGATGAGTTCCAGAGAATGTGTTGGCACAAAGAAAATTTTGCTCGTCGCTCCAGGCTGATGGCCGCTACGACCTGCCCGTTGTGCGAATCGCGCTACTCCTTTCGGACTTCCCACTTGAATTATGGTTCCCACCGGACGGAAATCGACCCCAAGATCAAGGCTTGAAGTACAAACAACGGCTTTTAAGTGCCCATCATATAAAGCGTCTTCGACCCAATGCCGCGTTTCTTTACTCATCGACCCATGGTGCAATGCAATGATGCCGGCGAGAGATGGATCTGCTTCAAGCAGTTTTTGGTACCAAATTTCAGCCTGCCCTCGGGTGTTCAAAAAGATGAGTGAGCTTTCGCTTTTATGAATGATGGGCAGGATCTTATCGATGAGCTTTATCCCCAAGTGTCCGGCCCAAGGAAGCTCCTCAACATCATCAGGGAAAATAGATTTGATGATATATTTCTTCTTGATTCCACTGCGAATGATGACATGGGTGTTCTTCTTAAAGCTAGCACCTAGAAGGACTTCTAAGCTCTGTTCCATGTTTCCGATCGTTGCAGAAATTCCCCATATTCTTAGGGCAGGACTGATCGATTTTAATCTTGACAAGCCAAGCTCAACTTGAACTCCACGTTTTGACCCGATTAATTCATGCCACTCGTCCATGACAATGGCCTTCAGGTTTTTGAAATACTTCGGGTAGTCTTTTTGAGCCAAGAGCACGTGCAATGTCTCTGGGGTGGTGATCAAAATGTTGGGAGGAGAGCGCTTAATTTTTGCTTTCTGCGCCTGTGAGGTGTCACCCGTTCTGATCGCCACAGTCAGCTCCAATTCCATTTCTTCGATTGCGCGTTGTGCGGACTGCAATATCTCTTTGGAAAGTGCCCGAATCGGAGTGATCCAAATGTTCTGAAGCCCATTGCTTTTTTGAGTTGATAGTAGAATTGGTAGGAGGAGTGAGTAAGTCTTTCCACTTCCGGTTGGCGCATTTACGATTCCGTGAAAGCCTTCATCAAACTTGGACCAAGCTTCCTTTTGAAACGGAAATGGCTTCCACTTTTTAGACTTGAACCAGCTGGAAGCGCGCTGGTTGATCATAGGTCGAGTTCAAATACTAGAGCAGCAAGAGTCCAGAGAAATCCGACGGCTAAGCCGTGTACAAAAGCCTTCTTCAGTTGCTTCTCGGGGAGACTGAAATTAACGGCAGCGATGATGATTATTGAACCACCAGCGCGCATCATTGAAGTTTCAAAATCAGGAAAGTCGCCAATCATATTATAGGCGCCAAAAGCAGTGACGACTCCAGGAAATACACCTGCAAGCCCAGCGAGAATATTATAGAGTCTGTGCACGACGCAAATGTACCTCGGACGAATCGACTTGTTTAAGCTCTATCAAGACGCTCAGCATGTTGTTCTAACTTTTGGCTTCAAAAGTTGAGATACGGACAGAATTATTATATATGGAAAAAGGGTTTCGAAAACAATTCAAAAGGCCGCCTAATTGCGGCCTTTTTTTGTTTGTAATAGGTCAGTCAAAACGACGTTCTATTTTTGCTTACCAATCACTCCCATTATGTCAGAATCTGAAAAGAAGCAAAAGAAGAGTCCATTAATGCTAATACTGCTGATCCTGTTGGGGCTCTCCAACGCTGCGACGCTGTATTTACTCTATTCCGAGCGACAGGTAAATGTTGAATTGGTCACGCAGAATACCGACTTAGGTGTCGAAAAAGACAAACTGACAATTGAACTTCAGGACATGCTTTCGAAGTATGACAGTGTTGATACTGAAAATGAAGAAATGAATGCCCAGATTGCCGAACAGAAGGCAGAAATTGAGCGATTGCTTGAAGAAGCAGAGAAGCACAAGGACGATGCTTGGGCGATCTACAAATTGAGAAAAGAAGCAACGACTTTGAGAAGCGTCATGAAGAATTATCTGGTAACGATCGACTCGCTGAATACAGTTAACCAGAACCTCGTCCAAGAGAAAGCGCAGGTCCAGACGCAGTTAGCTGGCCAAAAACAGAAGAATGAGGAATTGAACGAAGAGAATGAGGAGCTTGCTCAAAAGGTGAAAATTGGCTCCAAGCTCAAGGCGGTCGACCTCGTTTCTCAAGGTCAGCGAGTGAAGAGCAACAACATTCATCGCGAGACTGATCGGGCAAAACGCACAGACAAGATCAAGACCTGTTTCACCATTGATAAAAACGAGGTTATTAAGCCAGGAAAGGTTGACGTCTTCCTTCGAATCATAGGGCCAGACGGAGAGGTTCTCGCCTTCGATCAGACCCAAGACTACATGTTCACCTACGACGGTAAGGAGGGATTGTACTCCAGAAAGGAGGAAATCGTCTATGAAAATGACGAAGTTGACTTGTGCTATTATTGGGATTTACTCAAAGAGGCCAAGGCGGGTAAATACCTTGTTGAGGTTTATGCCCAAGACTATTTGATGGGCACCACCAAATTCGAGTTGAAATAATTAGAAGAAAGCTCTGGCTTCTATTCCGCCGGTATGAATGACTTTCAATCCGGGGCTTTGACGACCGTTGTAATTTAGGTTGATCTGTAAATTACTGGCGAGAGTGCGCTGGTACGAAACTCCCCAAGTTGTATTCGTCCCAGGTTGCAACCCATCGAGCATTGTGAAACCAACAGGGCTGTCTGCCTTGCCCGAATAGGCTATGTCAACCAAATTAATCGATGCCAATAGATTGCCTTTTTCAGGAGAGCTTAAGGTGAATTCTAAACCTCCACGCTGAGTAATGGCTTGCTCATCACCGGGATTTGCATCACTGATGAATTTTCGATTGTCTTGTTCCTTGTACTCATAGAGCAAGGTGATTCGCCATTTTGGAGTTGGTTGAAGTGAAAACTTCGGCTCAATAGAGCGATAGTAAATTCTAAAATTCCGAGAAGCCAACAAACCGGCATCCGATGTTGAGGTGTTCCAGCCTTGCTCCCCGCGCACATTCAGACTCAACACTGAGGAAAGGTTCCACCGGAGTCCAGGGCTCATCTTTTCTGTCGATCGAGACTCAAATCCACTGGTTAAGAGATTCCGACTTTCCAATCTCTGAATCGTCAAGTCGGTACCAAATACCGGATGGGATTGATTGAAATAAAAGATGTTTCGGAGATTAGAATTTATGGATTGCAGTAGCGTGTCGGCTACATCGAATTGAAAGGGGTTGAATTGTTCCAAAAGCGGCAATTCAAACGTTTTCCGGTCTGCTGAATAAGAAAATTGATTAGAGAAGAAGCTGAGAAATTTCAGAAACCCAGTTTCCTTTCTCCAAATTGTTGCTGGCCTCAAATACAAGGATTGAGTGAATTGATTCCTAAAGACTTTGACGTAGTCACTGGTTGGAACAAACACTTTTAAGTAGTTGGCACTTGCAACTTGATCGGCTTGAACGGCGAGTTCGAATTCATCAAGCTCTTTATCACCATTCTCATTGTAGTCAATGTGAATATGAGTGCCTTGTCCGGGAGTCGTTTCAATGTAGATGTACTCTCTTCGATTCTCCAAGCCGGATCCAATCTCATAAAAGGTGGACGATGTGATAGCGCCTTTGAAGACACGCGCTCGATACTCTATTCGCGACAACAAGGTATTCTCAACCTGTTGTGCGGTCAGCTTCTCATTGAGAATGTCCAACGTGCGATAGTTGGTCTTAAGCAGAAGAGCAGAATTCGAAGATTTGTTCAGTGCGACCTCAAACCCATATATGCGAGCGAATGTTGCCTTGTCTAGGCGCGCTCGATTTTTCAGCCAATCAGTCCGCTCTGCATAGGAAAGCTCAAATCCATTTCGGAAGGAGTCAGGCGTCGAGATAGAAGCTTGCCATTCCCAGAACTTGAAGGCCAAGGAGGAAAGCGTATCCGTGATGGGATCAAAACGCTTGTTCTCCTCGAAGTCATCCTTGAACCCTAACTCGAGGTTCCATATAGGAAGCCGCCACAGATTGTTATGCTGGTAGTACTTGCTCTGAACTAAATCGCCTTCTTGCTGAGTTTGACTTGCCGCGAAGTTTCCTCGGACTCGTTTGTGATTAGCCTTAATCGTCGCCAGATTTTGAATCCCGCTAAAAGAAGAACCAGCGGTGAAAGACTTGACTCCATAGGCCATTTCAAATTCCTTCTCCCTTGATATTCCCAACAATGCGCCAAGTACATTTTGATTGTCGTTGACTGTCAAATCTCTGATGTTCCAGTCGCGATCAAACTCGACCGTCCTGAATCGTTCGATTTGCTGAAAATTCCGCTGAAGGAATTCGTAATCCGCGCTGGCAAGGGCCTTCCATTTGCCGCTGAGAGGTTGCTCTCCTTTCAGCCTAATTTTTGCCGCCATGCCTAGATCATCGGATCCACCCACACTGCTAAATGTGTTTACATCATTGCTCGAGCCAGCCCATTCTCCTTGAATTGTAAGGCGTTCGTTTATTTTCATTTCACCATGGGCGACGATCATTTGACGCTGTTTTGGTGTCACCAACTTCACCACCGGCGCAAAGCTTCCCTGAGGCACACCATTGACTGGAGCTACCCATTCGTAAACCCGACCAAAGGCCAATTGTCGCGAGAAGATGTAGTCGCCAATTCCCTCGCCGACATTAGAAAAGGTGGCTTGGACAAAAGCAGTTTTGGGATCAGAACTGTAAATCAACACATCCTCGGCAAGAACAGAATCACCGAGGGCTTGATCATAATACAGGCTGTCTTTTCGATTGTAAAGGATTTGATTTTCTGAGAAAGGGATAGAGTCGGTTCCTGGAGCAATAGCCGCATTGACATCGTCACCGATTGTTCGCAATATGTCCTTTTGTTCTGAGGTCAATTCTTGTTGAAGAGGTTGATTTTTAGCGTCTTGCTCCGAGTAAATGGATACCCCTGCTACTGCATTTTCAGATTCGTATTCCGCGGATCCATAGACAAGTGAACGTGCGTAGTTGCGATCTGAATATTGATACTCTGCTACGATCCTTCGATCTTTTGTGATGGGGAGTTTCGCAGTAAAAGTGATCTCCGATGTATTGTAGTTGATGACGTAGTCATGCTCTTGACCTCGAACCAACAATCTCCCGTCAAGATAAACCCGCTCTGTTCCTGAAAGAACAACAATAAAAGGCTCTCCATCTGCTCCGGTTAATCGATACGGGCCTTGATTACCTTCTATTCCTTGTATCGTTTTCCGAGCGAATTTCCCTCGTGAAACAGCACCGCTCGCCTCTAGTTTTACTGAGGCAGTGGAGTCTTTGCCCACCGAGTTTATTTGGGATTCAATCCGACCTCCCTGAAGCCGTTTATTGAATTGCATGAAGTAGCCCTGTTTTCTGATGATTTGAAAATCCCCGGCCGTGAGTCGGTTGTTGTCATCATACACTTGAATGTAGACTTGATCAAAATCCTGAAGCTGCTGTGTGTTGCCCTCTGGCTGAATCGGAATGTTTTGGTCCGCAATGGCTGCAGCGATGGTGAATCGTTCGTTGAGCTGCCCTGCCAGTTGGAGATTCAAGCTTGAATTTACAGAGAGGTTTTGATTGTTGCCTACGGAGATGCCCCTTGAAATGCTGCCTCGTTTTTCAATCTCTCCTAGATCCAAAACTTTGGAGGATTGTGACTTGCTTCCTGATGATTTAAAAGGATTATACACTCGCTGTGGATCGCCAATTAGTGACGTCTCTTTGTGCCTGAATGGGCGAGTGAAATTGAAGGGGAAGGTCTGATAAGTCACATCGACCGATTTTGGCCGATTGGATGATGGCCCTATCAGAACGAGAAGCCCTTTCGCAAAGTCTACGCTGTAATCATTCGAATCGAGGCCGGCCAAGGCGAAAGTTTCAGGAACGATGCTGTTTGTGTCTAGTTGAATTGTGTCTGAGGAGAGCAGGACTTGTTTAGACACATCGGTAACCTGCGCCTCAGAAGAAGAGCAAATTCCTGTGAATAGGACCCAAAACAACACGAATAGCCTCACGTTCATCTGACGTATCAAAATTGATAAAACGATGGCACTTCCCGATTAGCATACTTCACATCTGATCACCATGCATTTGTTCAATGCAATATCATAACGAAAAGGCCGGTGTTTATAATTCATTGCTCCTCTCCGCTAGCCTGCTGAATGCACCGGTAGCTTTGCCTTAAGTTTAGACTGATTATGAGAAGTAGTGTCATTATTCTAATAGCATCAACGATGCTCGTAGCATGCGTTCCAGCCAGAAAGTACGAAGAGATGAAGGCCAAGCAGGCCACGTGTGAAGAAGAAAGAGGGAGGCTGACAAATGCCAATCGTGAGTTGAGTACAGAAAACGAGGAATTGCAAGCGGACTTAGCGAACCTTACCAAACGTGCCTCAGAGTTGAAGGAGGATACTGCCTATCTCGGTAAAAGACATCGTCAAACAAGCTCAAAATATACTGAGTTGAACAAGCTAAATGACGAGTTGCTCAAAAAGCTAAAGAATCAACGCAGTGAAGGCGACGAGGAAAATCGACAACTCGTAGATGCGTTACGTGCAACTCAGCTTGACCTTCAGAGAAGAGAAGATGATTTACGCGAATTGGAAAAGTTGCTCAACGCAAAAGAGCAGCGGTTGAACGGTCTTGAAGAAGAACTCAAGAAGAGAGAAGCTCGCGTGAAAGAGCTAGAGGACATCATTGCTCAGAAGGATGCCGCCGTACAAGCACTGAAAGATCGCATTGCAAATGCACTTCTCGGATTCAAGGACAAAGGATTGACGGTAGAAGAGCGAAACGGAAAGATTTATGTCAGCCTTGAAGCGAAGCTTCTATTCCCAAGCGGGAGTACCGTCGTGAATGACGAAGGAAAGTCTGCGCTGATTGATTTAGCCAATGTCATTCGAGAAGAAAAGGACATCACCATCATGGTTGAAGGGCATACCGATACAGATCCATTTAACGGTGCGGGAGCAGTAAAAGACAATTGGGATCTATCGGTTATGCGCGCTACTTCAGTAGTTCGAATCCTTACCGGGCAAGGTAAAATGAGCCCAGATGTACTCACGGCTGGAGGTCGAGGAGAACATGTTCCTGTGGCTGAAAATAGTACGAGCGAAGGCAAGGCGAAAAACAGGAGAATCGAGATCATTCTCGCCCCAAATCTTGACGAGCTCTTCGAAATCATCAACGAGTAAAGCAGAACCTAAGTAGAACCCTATTTTTGCCGCTCTAAAAGCAGTGCTACATGGCAAATTTTGTGGATGAATTGAGGTGGAGAGGCATGTTACACGACATGGTTCCAGGAACAGATGAACTTCTAGCTAATGGCGGTGTAACCGGCTACATTGGATTCGATCCCACAGCAGACTCATTGGGCATTGGAAACATGGTTCAAGTCATGATTCTCACACACTTCCAAAGAACAGGTAATAAGCCCATTGCGCTTGTCGGTGGAGCTACAGGTATGGTTGGAGACCCAAGCGGGAAGTCAGCTGAACGAAATTTGCTTGATGCAGACACACTCAATCACAACCTCGAGTGTCAGCGAAAACAACTGGAGAAGTTCCTGGATTTTGAAGGAGAGAATGCAGCCAGCATCGTCAACAATTATGATTGGTTCAAAGAATTTGGATTGCTCGAATTCATTCGAGATGTAGGGAAGCACATTCCTGTGAATTATATGATGGCGAAGGATTCTGTAAAGAGCAGACTTGACTCCGGAATGTCCTTCACAGAATTTACCTACCAGTTGATTCAAGGTTATGATTTTTACCATCTATGGAAGCATAATGGCTGCAAGATTCAGATGGGAGGAAGCGATCAGTGGGGAAATATTACCACTGGCACAGAATTGATTCGAAGGATGGAAGGAGGCGATGCATATGCACTCACCACCCCATTGATTAAAAAGGCAGATGGAACCAAGTTTGGAAAAACCGAAGGCGGAAATATTTGGCTCGATCCGAAACGAACATCTCCTTACAGGTTTTATCAGTTTTTACTCAACACGGCTGACGCTGATGTGGGCAATTATTTGAGAGTCTTTTCCATCAAAGGGAAAGATGAAATTGAAGCTATAGAGGCTGAGCACGAGCAAGCACCTCATATGAGGACTGCACAAAAAGCCTTGGCAGCAGAACTCACAGCTCGAGTTCATTCTGACGAGGACTTAGAGAAAGCATTGAACGCTTCTGAAGTCTTGTTTGGAAAGGCGACCAGCGAATCACTCAAGTCCTTGGACGAAGCAACAATGCTGGATGTGTTCGAAGGAGTTCCACAAGCAAAGGTTTCTCGTGACAAGGTGAGTGGAGGAATTGACATTGTTGAATTGCTCTCGGCGGAAACGGGGTTTTTAGCTTCCAATGGTGAGGCGCGACGTGCGCTCAAAGAGAACTCTATTTCGGTCAACAAGGCGAAGGTCGGAGATGGTTACGCAACCAGCACGGACGACCTAATTGATGGAAAGTACCTGTTGCTTCAGCGAGGAAAGAAGAACTACTTCCTAGTCATTACAGAATAAAAAAAGGCCTCCCGGAAAGGAAGACCCCTTTAATTCATCGGTTCAAATTACTCCTGAGTCAATTCCCAAGAAGTAGTATTCAAATAGCTTGACGACCAATCTGTGGCAGAGTTGGTTGTTGTCGACTCATCTGAGTATTCAACGTTCATCACGCCTTTCTTCAATTCTGTCACGTTCCAAATCGATCCAGCACTCATCACCCCGGTATTCGTTGAGGTACCGCTTTCACTCGTCGGAAGTGGAATGTAGTCCGTACCGTCGTAGTAATAGTATCCGGTTGTTGTAATTGAGGTGCTCGTACCAGAGATGACATACGTGTATGAATCAATAAAGTCAGTCATGTCCGTTCGCTCTTGAAAAACGATCTGCGAGTTTTTCTCAATTTCATCTCCTGCATTTCCTGAGACTGTGAAATAGCCAGTTTGATTCGTTGTTGCCACGCGATTCGTTGTTCGCTCGTAGTAATCTACATACACGTAATTACCGTTGACATCCTTTTCGTAATACGATTGATAGTTGACATCGTATTCCGGATCGGTCAAAACTGACTTCATATCGTACTCACCTGTTTTCTTGTTAAAGGTGACCTCAACGGTCATTGAACTTTGGACGGTTTCGGTGATACCGTTTGAAGTGGTGGTAGTACTCAGAATGCTTCCGTCAAATGTTTCAGAAGTTTCTGTAGCCGTTGTGACTGAACCTTGTGTCCAGCTATTCATGGTAGAGGAAGCTCCGCTCGTGACGTTCCAAGTACCATCCAGCTTTCCATTAGTCACCGTTTTGTTGCAACCGCTTAGAGTTACGGCTCCGGCAACTCCGGCGATAAGCATTAGTAGGGTAAATCTAGATTTCATTTTATGAACTTTAAGTTAGTGAGAGCAAAAATACCGTGAGAAGTTTAGAATGATCTACGGTATATTCCCTAGATGACAAATTTGTTCTGTCATCACATCTAGACGGTCAATCAGCGCTTGAAGAAAATGATCGTTGGATATTCTAATCAATTTTCTTGCTCACCTCTTGCATCACGAACAACATTTCTGTTGCTATTTGCCGACTTCGTTGGTCGTAGATTTCGGCTTCATCCGATTTTCCATCGCCTACCTTGGGATCGTCATAGGTCACGGACATCCTTTTTTCAGCTCCGGGAACATATGGACAATTGGTTTCAGCATCTGAACAAACCATAACCGCGGCAAAGTTTGATTGAGGATTTGCATCATCATCAAACCGTTTCGAAAACAATTCAAGCATGGAAGCATCCGAAACTTGAAGGAAAAAAACGGGATTGTCTTTGGATTCATCATCCGAAAGCAGGTCAAACCCAGCGCGACCCATGGAAGCAATTGCGTTTTGATGAACCCGGGTCACTTCTACCCCTCCGGAATAAAATTCCATACCGTCTAAATTGGAGTACACGGCCGCCGCCGCCGCCCATACCTGGGCCATATGGCTTCTCCGTGCATTGTGCGTACAGATGAAGTTCAACCTACATGTTTCGTTCGCCAATTGCCTCTCGGAGATGTAGCTGATAAGCGGCCCAAGGATTTGGGCGCGGTCCTCAGAAACATCGCTCTGAAGACCGGCCAAGAATTCGTTCACTTTATCCATACTTAACAACAATCTGGGCCGCAGCATGCTTCTTCGCCCGCCAGCTCGGTCATCTTGATTTTTGGTTTTTTCTGTCCCGGCTTTTCACCATAAACAGTTACGCTGTAAATGCCAGTTTTGCCCTGATTGAATTGAGCCACCTTATCGGCATCCATATATTTCAGCAGAATGTCAGAGGGGATTCGAATGGCTTTTTCTTTTTGAATGGTGATGTTCTCAAATCCGGCCTTTTCTATCAAACCCATGTATTCTGATTTCTGAATTGCCCCAGAAACGCAACCTGCATACATCTCCGCATCTTCCCTGAGTTCATTCGGGAGGTCGCCTATCAACACGATATCTGAGATGCTAAAATGCCCGCCGGGCTTTAAAACACGGAGCGTATCATTGATCACGCCCTCTTTGTTGGGCACCAAGTTGAGCACACAGTTGCTGACAATAACGTCGGCTGTGTTTTCGCTGATTGGCATGTTTTCAATATCTCCAGACCGAAACTCAACATTATTAAAGCCAAGCTTGTCTGCGTTGATTCTTGCTCGTGTGATCATGGCTTCTGTGAAGTCGATTCCAATGATTTTTCCCTCTGGGCCAGTCTCGTGACGAGCAATGAAGCAGTCGTTTCCGGCGCCTGAGCCAAGGTCAACGACGGTGTCTCCTTTTGAGATTTGAGCGAACTCAGTTGGGAGTCCGCATCCAAGACCTAGATCTGCGTCTTGAGCGTAGCCATCCAGATCTGTGTAATCATCGCTCATTACGTTGTAAACTTCTTCTGATGTCGGAGTTGCACCACAGCATGACGCCGCGTTCACTTCCTTTTCGTTTAAGGCAATTTGACTGTACTTCTCTCGTACAATCTCCTTTAGTTCGTTTTCGTTTTTCATGTCGTATTTGTTTTAGCAACAGCTTTGGTTAATCTTATTAAATAGGGAATCTAAGTCAGCACTAATCCGCTGCCAGGCACCCCCATCAATGCAGTAACACATTGATGTGCCCTCAACCGTGCCTTTGATTATACCCATATTCTTCAGCTCTTTCAAGTGCTGAGAAACGGTTGCTTGAGCTAATCCTAATTCATGCTGCAGATCGCTGTTTATACATTGATCAGCCTGTACCAGATAATCAATAATCGCAATTCGAGCAGGATGCGCCAATGACTTAGCGATATCGCTAATTCTGTTTTGGCGATCCGTGAATAATTCTGTTTTAGTTAATCCCATATCTCATTCATCATTACATTGCAATATTACGATGAATAGTTTAATCTGCAACTTTAATTTGAAAAAAATTGAATACCAATCTTGAAAGTCCCCGTCCGAAGAGAGTGTGGATGGGACAAAACTGAACAAACCAGCCGCTGCAAAAAGCAATGTAGTTAAGTCAACAAAAGAGGCCTAGAGCTTATTTCCTTTCGCCACTCGGAACTCTTTGTTCTCGATGTACTTTCTTTTCAGCTTGAAGGTCAAGGAAGTGCGATCTGCGCCCGCATTGGTAAGGTATTGCTCGGGACCATACTTAATTTTCCCTCGATCGCCATTCCATTCGAGTGCCTGCAGATAGTAAGTTGTTCCTCCTTCTTTAGCGCCAAAAACCAGGAATTTCGAATCGTCAGGCTCAAATGATATCGCCAATCGATTTCCATCCAGTTGCTTGACGACTTTCCCTCTCGTGCCTGCCTTGATCATGAGTTGATCAATTTCCTTCCCGTAGTTGAGGTTCAATGTCCCTCCATCGGTTGTCTTATCAGCGGTCTTTGCCTCGTACTTGGTGAGCACAATGTCATGAGAGTTGTAAAACTGAATCCCTTGGGGGTCATCGGCTGAGAGTCGATACTTCTCAATCTTATTTGAATCTAAAACATATTTGGTGCTACACGCTGAGAACATGAAGGCTGAAATGAGAATGAGGACTGAATATTTCATGAGATTAGCTTTCCGGCCTTAAAACCAAGTATCGTTCCAAACTTAAGTGTAAAGCAAATTGCAACCTCGAATATCACTGTGATCCAATCTGCCCTCAACTGTAAACCTCCCAGATTTATCGACAATGCCGATGTCCTGAGTTTGGATGAATGAGCAGCTGTGATAATTCGCAAGGTCAGCGAAGGCAAGGATTCCGCGTCTTCCAGGTTCAAGTATTTCTAGCGGATCGCTGACATTGGTAGCGAATACCCGAACCCACGGCGGCGCTACAAATTGTCCATCAACCAAGTAGGCCTGAGAAAGTAATTCCGTCATTCCATATTCTGAGCTTATCTCCGATGATGGGAAGCTCAATTGAACGCGGCGGTGCAATTCTTCACGCGTAACCTCTTCTCTCCTTCCCTTCATTCCCCCTGTTTCCATAATGCGAAGGTTTGGGTGATCAATTGAATGATTTTCAGCAAAATCGAGGAGCGCATAACTTACGCCAAGCAATAAAACTTTCTCTGACTCGACATGGCCTCGGATTAATTGCCGCAAAGAGTTAAAGTCAGCTCCTACAAATTGAGAATAGCGAGAAGAGAACTGGATGAATTGATCCACCATCCAGACCAAGCTTGAATCTCCCTGATCCTGATAGGAGGGAAGAAGAGCTAAGATGACTTCATCGTTCAAAGCTCCAAACTGTGACTCAAAATGGGCGATTGAAAGTGTTCTATATAGAGACAAATCATGCACAAAGTGTCGCGATCGCTGGGTAGAAGACGTTCCGCTGCTTTTGAAGATTGTCTCTTCCGTGGCCTCGGAACTTACTCTGTGACTTTTGAAAAGTTCAATTGGGATGAATGATTCCTGCCATGTTTTCGATCCGACTCCACGGACGAATTCATTAAAAACTGCGTTATTCTGAAGTTGATGAGCAAAAGTCTCCCTTGCTTGCGCATCAAATTCATCGTCTGATGAAATTGAAAGTAATTTTTCGGGGATGCTTAACTTCGACATATCCTAGGACGGTGAATCAACTGATCAACATATCAAAGTTAGGAGCAATTGCCACGGTTCTACTGCTGGCTGCTTGCAAGAAGCAAGATTGTTCTGGTGATGCTCCTATTTTATCGCACGACACCATCTACTACTCGATCATCGACGGGGCGAAAACGGCTTTTATCGAATCGAAGTTTGAAGACTGTCAAGGAGATATCGGAACTAACACGGAAGGTGACACGACCCGGGTGCACACATTTTTATATGAATTCTATGATTCCGAGTGGCATCGTTTCTATCATCCAGACAGCGCCGATTCAATTCTATTCTTTTCGACGATTCCAGGTTCTGATAAACTGAAAGAAGACGAAAGGGTGGAGGGCACTCTCATTCAAAAAATCCCTAATGCCAAGCAGAATAGCGATACACTTCGCTTCGAAATTTACATCATTGACCAGGCGGGCCACAGGAGCAATAGAATTACGACACCCAGGCTAATCATCCCTTAGACTTTACCGGCTATCGCTTCATTCACATTGATCACATGATCTCCAACTTTCTCCATGGATGAGAAAAGATCATTGTAAATCATTCCGTTCTGATAATCGTACTCCCCATTTTCCAGTCTTTGGAAATGATCTTTTCGGATTTCATCTCTTTTAATGTTTATCGCAGCCTCATTTTTCAAGGCGTCTTGAAGGTCAATTTTATCGTATTCCACTTCGAGGTTGTCGTTCATCTTATTCATTGCGAATTCGACGAGGTCAAATAGTTCGAGTAGCTGCTGTCGTTGCTCCGTAGTGAACCAGATCTTGTTTTCATGCTTTCGACCAATCCCTATCGACATCTGATAACAGATATCTCCGACTCGCTCAAGATCGTTGATGATGCTGAGCATTGTTCTCACCAAGGAAGAAGATTTATCCGATAGTCTTCCGCTGGCCACTTTCGTTAGGTACTCTGTAATCTCCACTTCGATTCGATCAGATATTTCCTCATACTTCCTAATACGTTTGGTAAGCTTCTTCCTCTTTTTCTTGTCTTTTTCAGTAAGCAAATCTTTCACCATTCCAATGTGACGAATACTGATTTCGCCAAATTTATGGACCTCTTTCTGGGCTTCAAGTATGGATAATTCAGACGTGCCCATGAGTCCAGCACCAATAAAATTCAGGTGTGATTCTTCGTCATCATCTCCCTTAGAGGGAACAGATTTGATAGCAACCTTCACCAAGTGAGGGACGAACCAAATCAGCAACAACACATTGGTCAAATTGAAGAAAGTGTGGAAATAGGACAATGCAAAAGGAATTGATTCGCTGTTTTCATAAGGACTAGAATTACCCATGATGGATTCAGAGAACCACGAAATCATATCAAGTGCAAATGGAAGAAGCAAGACCATCCAGGTAACCCCGATAATGTTGAACATAGAGTGAATCCTGGCCGACCTTTTCGCGTGTACGTTTCCGACGAGCGAAGCGAGTTCTGCTGTGATTGTTGTTCCAATATTTTCGCCAAGTACCATTGCCGCTGCAACCGGAAATGGAATCCATCCGTTGTGACACATGACTAAGGTCAGTGCCATGGCAGCACTGGAAGATTGAACGATGATGGTAACCAGCGCTCCTATGAAAACAAAGAGTATTGATGTCAACAAGCCGCCGTCCGCAAATTGTGTGAGGAATCCTAGAATTTCTGGATTGTCCTTTAAATCTGGCACGGAATGCTTTAGCGCATCAAGTCCCATAAACAGGAGGGCGAAACCAACGAGAAATTCTCCCCAAGACCTCATCTTCGGGCGTCCGAGCAACATCATTGGCAATCCCGCGGCAATAATTGGGAGCGAAACCGCGACGATATTGAATTTGAATCCGAAGTATGAAACGATCCAAGCTGTAATTGTTGTACCAATGTTGGCACCCATCATGACGCCAGCAGATTGCACGAGAGTCAATAAACCGGCATTCACAAAGCTCACCGTCATCACTGTGGTTGCGGAAGATGATTGAACCAAGGAAGTGATGAAGAAACCGGTCAGGACTCCAAAGAATCGGTTCTTGGTCATGGCGCCAAGAATTTGTCTCAAGCGCTGGCCTGCAGCCTTTTGGATTCCCTCGCTCATGACCTTCATTCCGTAAATGAAGAAGCCTAATGATCCGAGGAGGACGAGTGCGTCAAACAGTGAAAAGTTCATACTAGTTAGGTCTTAGAAGGATAGTTCGGTTTGTAATCTGAACATTAACTTGTCGCTAGCAAAAATGGTTGAAAGGGCTCGTTCGTATGTTAAGTCAGTTTGAACTTTTAGGTTGTGTCCCATAAAATATTTAGAGAGCCCAGCGGTTATCTGTTCCGTGTGTTTTATATCAGATGCAAGCCCCGATAACGGCATGATTCGAGTGTATCGCCCTGCGATTTCATAGTTAGATTTCAAGAGGTATCCGGCTTGACATGTATATCCAAAACCTTGGCGAAATGCTCGTCCATTGTAATCTCGGAAATCACCAAGGCTACTTTCTCTGTATGCGACCTCGGCCAAAACTGAAAAGCCGTTGTATTTGAACATCAAATCGGCAAACAGAGCTGTGAGATCACTCTCAATGTAGGCTCCGCTGCTATCAACGAGCAGTTTTCCTAATTGGCCGCCTTGTCGAATCGCGCCTTGATTAAAGTCAGCCGTAACTGCGATGGCGAGTTTGGCTGTTTCTTCTCTTTTGAGGTCTGAGGAGAAGTAATCTCCTTTGTCTGTAAACTCTCCCATAGGAAGGAATTCAATTCTACCCGTGAAGTCAAGCCCACCGTTGTCTGTGACGATGACATTTCGGCCTTCTCCCAGACTTACCGATTCTTTGAGCAAAAGGACCGCCTCGCCCAATTTGAGTTTATGTCTTAGCTGAAATCCAAAATCACGATCAATGTTGAACTTGCTATTCACATTGCTTCGATCAACAAACTGTAGCTTTTGGGATGACACCACGCGCTCCCTATTTCCAGGCAGCTTAGTTTGACCGAACCACAGTTGGGTCCCTTTGGCGACTTCGTACTTAACAACCGCGTCGAGGATAATTCTCGCATTTCCACCAACAAGATTAGCATCGTCACTGTACTTCGTGTCTCGGTTACTTAATCCAAGTTCAATTTTATACTTGATACGTGGTGAGAATGCTTGACCATCAAATTTGAGTCGAGCCCGTCGAGTCATCCCTTGCACAGTTGGAGAAGATCCCGATGGAGTGAGGACCTGATTGTAGATGAACAGATTCTGGATTCGAGCGCTCATTTTGATGGTGCTCAACCCGTCGCCGGTAGCAAAGTTTATTCCCTTGCCCCATTTCTCATATTCCAGTTTCTGTGCAGATGCTGCTGTGCCGAGAAAGAGTGTAGCGCAGAGTAGTGTGGTTAGCTTCAAATTCATGGCGCAAATGTTTCTATTTCAGAGACTTGGCCGACACACGAACCCCCTGTACCACATAGACTTAATATAAAGTTTACACCAAAAAATGGCTCTTGGTCATCTGTGATCTATAACTAGCTTGCCACAGGGTGATTCTTCATTGAAAAGTGAAACCCCCGATGTATCGTCAAACATTAAGGGAATATTAAGCCCTCTGAATTCTCATTCGAAAAAGAACATAATAGGTTGATTTACAGCAATGTAAATTGATGAGTCCTGATTTTCCAGGAAGCAGGGTTAAGTAATCGTTAAATGGTGAGGCTAAGGAACTTGACATGACCTCCTGCTGGATAAAAGTTTATCACCTTTGTTTGATGCCTTCCAAGAGACATATTAAATCTGATTTGGAAAATGACGAACTCATCCTTTCCAAAAAGAAGATTTTGCTTGTTGATGACGAAAAGGACATTCTTGAATTCCTGAGTTATAACATCAAGAAAGAGGGCGCAAAAGTTTACACGGCTACCAATGGATTGGAAGCGATTGACCTAGCGAAGAAGAAAAAACCCGACCTCATTCTTCTTGATGTCATGATGCCAGAAATGGACGGAATTGAAACCTGCCAGCAGTTGAGAGAAAGTCTTGAAACAAAGGATATAATGATTGCATTCTTGACCGCACGAGGAGAGGATTACTCTCAGATTGCAGGCTTTGACGCCGGTGCGGATGACTACATATCCAAACCAATTAAACCCCGATTGCTGATCAGCAGGGTTAAGGCATTACTCCGAAGGAAACAGCACGCAAGCCCTGCGGTATTTGCAATAGAACTTAAGAGCTTGACAATAGATCGGGATCGATACATTGTTCTAAAGGACAATCAGGAGATTAATCTCCCTAAAAAAGAGTTTGAACTCCTTGCTCTTTTGATATCAGTTCCGGGTAAAGTATTTACCAGGGACAACATTTTATCATCGGTCTGGGGAGACGACGTGGTGGTAGGAGATAGAACGATTGACGTTCATATCAGAAAGCTCCGTGAAAAATTAGGAGTTAACCATATCAGGACTATCAAAGGAGTCGGGTATAAATTTGAAGATTCCAAATAGGTTAATTCCTGTTGCTAATTTCAATTTCAATGAAAATCGAATCACCAAGACAGGTGGCCACGTTTATTGCTTTGTTTACCACCATTGTGGTTTTCGGTGCGATGGCGGCTATTGTTAGTTTGGGTAATTCTTCCATTCCTCTCTGGATTTGGCTGGTTGTAGGAATGACGGCTTTTGGCAGCTCGTTCGGACTCTCGTGGTGGGCGGTTGAGACATTCCTCCACGAAAAAATCAAACTCATCTACAGGGTTCTTCATTCACCGGAGCAGATGGAGCGGAAAGCGCAATCGAAACCACGTTCTGGAGATGCTCTAGCAGATGTTCAAAAGGATGTTGAAACATGGGCTTCAGTGAAAAAGGATGAAATTGAAACACTGAGAACTCAGGCGCAATTCAGACGAGAATTTATTGGCAACCTAGCACACGAGTTGAGGACACCAATCTTCAATATGCAGGGATATCTCCTCACATTGCTGGAAGGAGGATTGAAT